>ENA-OQDA01000491-OQDA01000491.1-human-gut-metagenome-genome-assembly--contig:-NODE-491-length-16253-cov-4.104800_pt1 | contig 16253 bp, 16 predicted proteins | sample MGYA00242771_ERZ504603 | MGnify/ENA primary metagenome ERZ504603 (study PRJEB26092, sample SAMD00036328) | human gut metagenome | host: Homo sapiens | study: EMG produced TPA metagenomics assembly of...
AACCCTGCCCGACACGGAAGTGCCGGAAACCGATTATGTGTTACTGTCCGATGAGGACTTTGACGAAAAACGAACTTCAAAATAACGGAGGAAACGAATATGAACATCTTTAAGAAAAACACCGAAAAGCATACCACTAAGCTCCCTATGACCGGCAAGGTCAGAAAGGGCTTCCGCATCTACTGCACCGCCATTATGGGCACTGCGCTCATTCTCGGCACCTCGGTCACGGCATTCGCTGCCGGCGACCCCATTACCGTTATCAACAACCTGTCCAGTTTTATCTTCGGGCTGATCCGAGCCATCGGTCTTATCCTGCTGGGCTTCGGCGTGGTGCAGGTCGGCTTGTCCCTCAAGTCCCACGACCCCTCCCAGCGAGCCAACGGCTTTCTGACACTTGCGGGCGGCGTCATCATTACCTTTGCCAAGGAGATCCTCGACCTGATCGTCGGCTGAGCAAACCCACCGTGGGGCGTTCCCGGACTTTCGGGGACGCCCCAATTCTTTGAAAGGAGGTGCTTTTCGTGAGCGACAACTGGGTCGTACAGAACCTTGAAAACGCATTGGAAACCTGGAATGAAAAATTAGCCGAGAATCTGGCAGCTCATCACGACAACGCCGCAGGACTTCAAGGGCGGCGGGATTTGGGGCGTGATCGTCAATATCAACGGTGCGGTGCAGGCAATCGGGCTCGCCCTGCTTGTGTTGTTCTTCGTTGTGGGCGTAGTAAAGACCTGCGGCTCGTTTACGGAGGTCAAGAAGCCGGAACACGCCCTGAAGCTCTTTATCCGCTTTGCCATTGCCAAAGGAGCCATCACCTACGGTATGGAACTGATGCTCTCCCTGTTCAACATCGTGCAGGGGACGATCTCCACCATTATGAGTTCGGCAGGCTTTTCTTCGCCGCAGCAGACAACGCTGCCGGCTGAAATGATCACCACCATCGAGGACTGTGGCTTCTTTGAATCAATCCCACTATGGGCGGTGACGCTCATCGGTGGGCTGTTTATCACCGTGATGTCCTTCATCCTCATTATGACCGTGTACGGGCGCTTCTTTAAGCTGTATATGTATACGGCGCTTGCGCCTATACCGCTGTCCACCTTTGCCGGTGAGCCTTCGCAGAATGTGGGCAAGTCCTTCATCAAAAGCTACTGTGCTGTTTGCTTGGAGGGTGCGGTCATTGTGTTGTCCTGCATCATCTTCTCCCTGTTTGCGTCCTCGCCGCCCGTGGTCAATCCCGATGCGGCGGCGGTCACGCAGGTGTGGAGCTATGTGGGAGAGCTGCTCTTTAATATGCTCGTCCTCGTAGGCGCAGTCAAGATGAGCGACCGCATTATCCGTGAGATGTTGGGGCTGTAAGGAGTGTGCAATGAAAAGAAACACAAAAATATATTCACCATTCAAGGGCTACACCCTTGAGGACTGCGATTGCAGATATTGTCTTTACTACGGCGGCAAACGCAGGCGGAGGGTTCTCTGCCTTGCCGATGTGTGCGTCTGCAAGAGCGAAATTGAGGAAGCACACCGCCGGGAAAGGAAAAGACGATGAACCAAAACGAATTGCAAAACACCGTCCTGTGCGGCGATGCGCTGGAGGTGCTGAAAACACTTCCTGACGAGTGCGTACAGATGTGCGTCACCAGCCCTCCCTACTACGGGCTTCGTGACTACGGTGCCGAGGGACAGATCGGCTGTGAACAAACGCCGTTTGAATATATAGACCGCCTGACCGAAATCTTCCGTGAGGTGCGCCGTGTGCTGAAAAGCAACGGGACACTTTGGCTGAACATTGCCGACAGCTACGCCGGAAGCGGCAAGGGCGTTTGGAGCAAAAGCCTTGCCGAACGCCCCAAAAGCAAACAGACCTACCACAGCCTCAATACCGATGAGAACGCCGCACTCCCAAAGAAATGGGACGGCATTAAGGAAAAGGATATGATCGGCATCCCGTGGCAGCTTGCCTTTGCACTTCGTGCGGACGGCTGGTATCTGCGGAGTGATATTATCTGGCAGAAGCCTAACTGCCTGCCGGAGGCTGTGAAGGACAGGCCGACCAAATCCTATGAGCATATCTTCCTGCTCTCCAAATCACCCCATTACTACTACGATGCTGCGGCGATCTCCGAGCCGGTCGCACCGGTCACGGTGGAGCGCAACAAGCGGGCGGTCAGCGATAGGACGAAATACGCAAAGGGTGTCGGCGGCGCAAAGCCGCAGGCGCTCTTTCTGCCCCGTTCCCACAGCGATATGCCGACAAAGCGCAACAAGCGGGATGTGTGGAGCGTCAGCACCAATTCCCACAGGGGTTACGGACACTTCGCCATGTACCCCGAACGGCTGATCGAGCCGTGCATTTTGGCAGGCTCGCCGGAGCAGGGGCTTGTCCTTGACCCGTTCTTCGGCAGCGGCACGACGGGAGCCGTGTGCAAGCGTCTCTCCCGCCGCTATCTCGGCATCGAGCTGAACCCCGAATACTGCGAGACAGCAAAAACAAGAATCCAACAGACGAAGGAGGAACTGTATCTTGGAAGTAAAAATCAACCGTGAAATACGCAACTACACGGAAGCGATGTTCTTTGGACTGTCCCTCAGACAGTTCATTTTTTCTGTCCTTGCCTGCGGCGTTGCGGTGGGCGTGTATTTTCTGCTCAAGCCCCATTTCGGCACGGAAACGGTATCGTGGATGTGCATTTTAGCCGCCGCACCCTTTGCGGCGCTGGGTTTTATTAAGTACAACGGAATGACCGCAGAGAAGTTCGTGTGGGCGTGGATCAAATCGGAGTTTCTGATGCCGAAAAAGCTCGTATTCCGTTCCACCAACACCTATTTTGAGCTGATGAAGCCCAGTATGGAACTCAAGAAGAAGGAGGTATTGAAAGCCAATGATTAAAACACTGAATATCCTGCTCAAGCAGGACAAGGAACGCTTCGTCGTACCCAAGGGCGTACAGGATGTCATTCCCGTCAAAGCGATTTACGATGATGGCATCTTTCAGGTGGGCAGGGACAAGTTCACCAGATCCTTCAAGTTCACCGACATCAACTATGCCGTCGCCAGCCGTGAGGACAAGGAGGCGATGTTCCTCGAATACTCCGAGCTGCTCAATTCTCTTGACAGCGGGGCGACCACCAAGATCACCATCAACAACCGCCGTCTGAACCGGCTGGACTTTGAGAAGACCATCCTTATGCCCCTCAAGGGCGACGCCCTCGACGAGTACCGGGAGGAATACAACAAAATGCTCCTTGAGAGAGCGACGGGCGCAAACGCCTATACGCAGGAGAAGTATATCACCATCTCCGTGAACAAGAAGAATGTGGAGGAAGCAAGAAGCTATTTTGCCCGTGTGGGCGCAGACCTGATCGCCCACTTCGGCAGGCTTGGCAGCAAGTGCGTGGAGATGGAAACCGACGAACGCCTCCGCATTTTCCATGACTTCTACCGTGCGGGCGAGGAAACCAGCTTCCGCTTTGATATGAAGGAAACCCGCAAAAAGGGACACGACTTCAAGGACTTCATCTGCCCCGACTCGATGGAGTTTGAAAAGGACTATTTCAAGATCGGGGAACGCTACGGCAGGGTGCTGTTCCTGCGTGAGTATGCGTCGTATATCAAGGACGCTATGGTGGCGGAGCTGACCGACCTCAACCGCAACCTGATGCTGTCCATTGATGTAGTTCCCGTCCCCACCGACGAAGCCGTCCGGGAAGCGGAGAACCGTCTGCTGGGCGTGGAAACCAATGTGACCAACTGGCAGCGCAGGCAGAACTCCAACAACAACTTCTCCGCACAGGTTCCCTATGACCTTGAACAGCAGCGCAAGGAGATGAAGGAATTTCTCGATGACCTGACCACCCGTGACCAGCGTATGATGTTCGCCGTCCTCACGATGGTACACACGGCGGACAGCAAGGAGCAGCTCGACAGCGACACCGAAGCCCTGCTGACCACCGCAAGAAAGCACCTTTGCCAGTTCGGAGTGCTGAAGTTCCAGCAGCTTGACGGACTGAATACGGTGATGCCCTTCGGTACTCGGAAGATCGACACCTTCCGCACCCTCACCACCGAGAGCCTTGCGGTGTTTATCCCGTTCCGTGTGCAGGATATCTACCACGAGAACGGCATTTACTACGGGCAGAATGTCATTTCCAAAAATATGATCATTGCCGACCGCAGGCAGCTTCTCAACGGCAACGAGTTTATCCTCGGCGTATCGGGCGGCGGCAAGTCCTTTGCCGCAAAGGGCGAGATCATCAATCAGATGCTCTCCGGCAATGCGGATATTATCATCATCGACCCCGAACGGGAGTATTCGCAGCTTGTAAAGGCAATGGGCGGCGAGATCATCAACATCTCCGCCACCTCGCCCACCCACATCAATGCGATGGATATGAACAGGGAGTACGGCGACGGTGCAAACCCCGTCATCCTGAAATCCGAGTTCATTATGTCCCTGTGTGAGCAGCTCATCGGCGGCAACAACCTTGGTGCAGTGCAGAAATCCATCATCGACCGCTGCACGGCAAGCGTTTACCGCACCTATCAGCAGAACGACTACAAGGGCGAGGTTCCCACCTTGCAGGACTTCCGGGCGGAGCTGCTCAAACAATCCGAGCCGGAGGCACAGGAGATCGCCCTTGCCATCGAGCTGTTTACCAACGGCTCTTTGAACACCTTTGCCAAGCGTACCAATGTGGACACCGACAACCGGCTCATCTGCTACGACATCCTTGACCTCGGCAAGCAGCTTATGCCCATCGGGATGCTGGTGGTTTTGGATTCCATCCTCAACCGCATTACACAGAATCGTGCAAAGGGCAAAAATACCTTCATCTTCATTGACGAAATCTATCTCCTGTTCCAGCACGAATACAGTGCCAACTTCCTATTCACGCTTTGGAAGCGAGTGCGCAAGTACGGTGCTTATGCGTCCGGCATTACGCAGAATGTGGACGACCTTTTGCAGAGCCATACGGCGAGAACGATGCTTGCAAACTCCGAGTTCATCATTATGCTCAATCAGGCGTCCACCGACCGCATTGAGCTGGCAAAGCTCCTGAACATCTCGGACACCCAGCTTTCGTATATCACCAATGTGGACGCAGGACACGGACTCATCAAGGTCGGCTCCAGCCTTGTACCATTTGCCAACAAGTTCCCCAAAAACACAAAGCTCTACAAGCTGATGACCACCAAATTATCCGACATTGCGAATTGACAAAGCTGGCAACAAAGAAAGGAAATCCGATGAAAAAGACAATTTCAATCATTCTCATTGCGGTGTTTGCTGCCCTCCTCGGCGCAAGCACCTATTTTATTGTCCGGCACAACAAGGAGGCGGACAAGCAGGCAGAATTATATAGCAACCTTGCCTCCGTGGTGGAGGCCGCAGCGCAGACGGGTTCCGAAACGGAAACCGCCGAGCCGATTCCGTATTCCGAGGAAAAGACGCTGCTGCCGGAGCTTGCCGAGCTGTTCGGACAGAACGGCGATTTGGTGGGCTGGATCAGCATTGCGGATACCAACATCAACTATCCCGTGATGCAGTCTGTAAACGAGCCGAACTTCTACCTGAAGCACGGCTTTGACAAGGAATACTCCGAGTACGGCTGTCCCTATGTGCAGGAGGACTGCGATGTGCTAAAGCCCTCTGACAACCTTGTTATCTACGGGCATCACATGAAAAACGGCTCTATGTTCGCGCATCTCGACAAATTCAAGAGCGAGAGCTTTTGGAGCAAGCATAAGACCATTGCTTTTAACACGCTGACGGACAGGCAGAAGTATGAGATCGTTGCCGTGTTCCGCACGGTGGTCTACACCGACAGCCCCGACGCGTTCAAGTATTACCGCTTCGTGGATGCGGGAAATGCCAACGAGTTTGACAGCTTCATTGCCAAGTGCAAGGAGCTATCCTTCTACGACACCGGCGTGACCGCCGCATATGGCGATAAACTCATTACCCTGTCCACCTGCGAGTACAGCCGCAACAACAGCCGCCTTGTGGTGGTGGCAAAGCGTATAGTAGAGGGCGGTGATGCGGATGCTGCCCAGACTTACGCCGAAGCAGCGGCAGAAAGCCAACGCCTTGATTAAACGCCTGTGCGCCAACTATGACGGCGGCAACTGTCTTGTGCTGGATGACGGTGAGCCTTGCGTCTGTGTGCAGAGCATTTCCTATTCGCTGCTCTGCAAGTATTTCCGCAACGCCGTTTTGCCGGCAGAGCCGATGCTGGAGGCTAATATTCTCGGCACACGCCTTGAAAGGTGCGTGTCCTGCGGTGCGCCTATCCTCAAGAAAGGCAACCGCAAGAAATACTGCGACAGGTGCGCCGTAAGAGCCTACAAAAAGCAGCAGGCGGAATACGCCCGCAGGAAACGGGCAGAGTCGAAAAATAGAGGCTGAGAAAGTCAGTCACAGCAAGGCTTTTCAGCTCCCGCACTTTGGGGGGCAAGGTGTTGATACCTTTGCCCCTCTTTTTCAATTCAGGGGCGTTTTGATGCGCCCCGGAAAGGAGGGAAAATGCCTAAAATCAAAACAAGAGATGTGGTGAAAGGCACGATCAAGAAGATAGACAAGGCGGCGATTGCTGCCGACCGGATGCGCTCCGCCTATGTGCAGACCAAGGAGAAGGCGGAACACGCCACCCATCCCGAAGAACACAGCGCAGAGGAATACGCCTCCGGCCGCATCGAGGGCGGCGTAGACCGCATGACCCACGAAGCGGCGCATCAGTTCGATAAGCAGGGACGCAAGGGGCTGGCTGAAACCAAGCGGAATGTATCCAAGGCAAAGGACAGCATCAGGCAGTTCAAAGAGAAACGGGCGGCAGAATCGTTGAAACGGCAGTCTGTCCGTGCTTCCGGCAATAAGACTATTAAGACGGTGGAGCAGACGGAAAAGACCGTCAAGCAATCCGCCCGTTCTGCCGGAAAGAAAACGGTCAAGACCGCAGGCAAAGGTACGGCGAAAGCGGCGCAGAAATCGGTCAAGACCACTAAGACCGCCATTAAAACCACCCGGCAGGCGGCAAAGACGGCGCAGAAAACCGCACAGGCGACGGTTAAGGCTTCACAGAAAGCGGCGCAGGCCGCCAAAGCCGCAGCCAAGGCGACCGCAGCTGGTGTGAAAGCCGCTGTCAAAGCAACCGTTGCGGCGGTCAAGGCGATCATAGCGGCAACCAAAGCGTTGGTAGCGGCCATTGCCGCCGGCGGATGGGTCGCCGTTGTGGTGATTATCGTCATCTGCCTGATTGCCTTGATTTGCGGTTCTGTGTTTGGGATATTCTTCTCCGGCGAGGATTCCGGTACGGGACAGTCCATGCGGACAGCCGTGCAGGAGATCAACACGGATTACGACAACCAGCTGTTGGAAATCCGAAACGGCACTTCCTATGATACACTGGAAATGTCGGGAAGCCGTGCCGTGTGGAAGGAAGTCCTTGCGGTTTACTCGGTCAAGGTCAACACTGATCCCAACGAGCCGATGGAGGTTGCCACGATGGACGACACCAAAAAGCAGCTTCTCAAGGATATATTTTGGGAGATGAACGATATAACCTCCCGCACGGAAAGCCATTCGGAAACGGTCATCACCGAAACCGATGACGGCAACGGCAACATCGTGCAGACCGAAACCACCGAAACGAGAACGACACTGTATATAACGGTGTCGCATAAGACGGTGGAGGAAATGGCTGACCAATACGGCTTCAATGAAGAACAGCGAGAGTATCTTGCGGAGCTGCTGGAGGACAAGAACAACTCCCTTTGGGCGGCTGTCCTCTACGGCATCCGATACAGCGATGATCAGATCGTGACCGTTGCCTTGTCGCAGGTGGGCAATGTAGGCGGCGAGCCTTACTGGTCTTGGTACGGTTTCGGTTCCCGTGTGGAGTGGTGTGCCTGCTTCGTGAGCTGGTGTGCCAACGAGTGCGGATATATTGAAACCGGCGTTATCCCGAAGTTTGCAGGCTGTGTGAACGGTGTGCAATGGTTCAAGGACAGAGGTCAATGGATGGACGGCTCTGCCGAGCCTGTTCCCGGAATGATTATCTTCTTTGACTGGGACAACAAGGGCAGATCCGGTCCGCAGGACGGGCAGTCCGATCACGTGGGCATCGTCCAAAAGGTTGAAAACGGAATCGTCTACACTGTGGAGGGCAACTCCGGCGATAGCTGCTGTGTCAATCAGTACAGCGTAGGGCATTATGAGGTGCTTGGGTACGGAGTGCCTCAGTATTAGCCTGCACGGTATTGCGCGAAAAGAGGGAAATGGCTGCCTGCGAGGGCAGCCAATACATACCCTGATGTGAGGAAAATGCGACAATTCGTTAAAACCAACGTCCGTGTGGGCTTGCTTTTATTCGGATATTCGTATATAATGTATCGTGTTGAGTATTATCCATGCGGAGGTGCGGTATGAACGGGATCAAGGGCTATATCTCCATTCGGGAGGCGTCCTACCGTTGGGGCGTGTCGGAGCGTCGGGTCAATCAGTATTGCGCCGAGGGGCGGATCCCCGGCGCGTCCCGGTTCGGGCGTTCATGGGCGATCCCGGAAAACGCGGAAAAGCCGTCCGACCCGCGCTTTCAAGGACAGCACCGTGATCCGGCAGGACAAGCACCTGACGGATCCCCCTCTGCATTGGAAGCATCCGCAAAAAGGAAGTGAACGTTATGACCTGCGACGAGAGCTTATACCGCCAATATCTTAGCGGCGATGACGCGGGGCTGGAGACCCTGATGAAAAAATACGGCGACCCGCTGACCCTGTATATCGACGGCTACCTGCACGACGTTCACGAGGCGGAGGAGCTGATGCTGGACGTTTTTGCATATCTGTTCACCAAAAAGCCCCGCATCCGGGACGGCGGCTTCAAGGCGTATCTCTATAAGGCGGCGCGGCACATGGCGCTGCGCCGCAAGAGCAAGCGGAGACGCCTGTTCAGTCTGGACGAGCTGGCGGAGGAGCCGGAGGGGCGGTTGCTGGCGGAGGAGGTCATACGGACGGAGGAGCGCAACCGCGTCCTGCATTTCTGCATGGGCGAAATGAACCCGGACTATCGGGAAGTCCTGTATCTCATCTATTTTGAGGACATGAGCTACGCGCAGGCGGCGGAGGTCACGGGAAAAACGGTGAAGCAGATCACCAACATGGTGTATCGCGGAAAAGAGAGCCTGCGAAGGCTGCTGGAACGGGAGGGGATCACAAATGCGCAGTCATGAGGAACGGGTCGTGGAGACCAAGCGGCGCATTGCTGCAATGGAAAGGAAAAAACGGCTGCGGCGCAATACGGTCACTATGGCTTCCGCCGTGGCGGCGTGCCTTGTGCTGCTCATCGGCGCGTCCCTCGCCATGCCCGGCATTGCCGAAAGCATCCAAACAGGCGATTATTCCGGCTTTGAAACGGCGGCAAGCATCTTTCACGGCGGCGCGGCCTTGGGATACATCGTCATCGGGCTGCTGGCGTTTTTACTCGGCGTGTGCGTGACCGTTCTGTGCTTCCGGCTGCGGCAGATGAACCGGGAGGACGGGCAGAACGAGGAAAGCGAGGATGCGCATGGAGCTGATTGAGAACCTGCTGCAACTGCTGGTCACGTTCGTGGGCGCGCTGCTCTCGGGTATCTCCTACCGGAAAAGTGGGCGACAGGCGTATTTTCTGCTGCTGTGCTTCTACGGCTGCTTTGCCCTCGGCGCGCTCTACTGGACGCTGTATCTGCTGCTGTTCGATACCACGCCGCGGGTTTTCTATGTCTCGGAGTTCGGCTGGGTGGCCAGCGTCATTTTCCTGCGCATTTTGCAAGCCACGCTCGCCAGTCAGGACGAGCGCAGCTTCCGCTGCCGCAGAGCATGGCTTGCGCCTGCGTTCGGCGTGCCGCTGCTGGCGTTCTACTGCATCTTCGGGGACATTCTCTCCAACCTGATCTGGTGCGGCATGATGATCGCGCTCTCTTACTGCGCCATTCGCGGGCTTGTCTATGCGAAAACGCAGACGGGCGCGGCGCGGAATATACGGCACTTCCACATCGGCGTGCTGTGCTTTGCGTTTGCGGAGTACCTGCTCTGGACGGCGGGCTGCTTCTGGCCGGATACCTCACCGGCAAGCCCAACCTTCTGGTGCGATATGCTGCTGACGCTTGCGATTCTGGGGCTGCTGCCCGCCACGAGAAAGGCGGTGGAAGCATGACCTATATTGAAAACATCTTCCTCTGCATGGTGTCCCCGCTGCTGGTGGCTGCTTTGTGCATGGGCAGGCGGCAGCTCCGCTTCTTCCTGTTCTGCATGGCCGGGATGGGGGTGTGCCTGCTTTCGGCTTATATCAATACCTTCCTTGCGGCGGTGTGTCAGGCGGACGCCCTTGCCGCCACGGCGGAGATTGCGCCGGTGGTGGAGGAAATGATGAAGCTGCTGCCGCTGGTGTTCTATCTTCTGGTGTTCGAGCCGGAGGGGGATAAAATCAAGGCTTCGGCAATAACGGTCGCTCTCGCCTTCGCCACCTTTGAAAACGTGTGCTATCTCATCCAGAACGGCGCGGACCGCTTCTCCTTCATCTTCTTCCGGGGCTTCGGCACGGGAGCCATGCACGTCCTCTGCGGCCTGATCGTGGGCGGTGGACTTGCATACACATGGCGGCGGACGTGGCTGAAGATCGCCGGTACCTGCGGGCTACTGGGCGCGGCCATCACGCTGCACGCCATCTACAATCTGCTCATCGCCTACGGCGGCGCGGCGCAGTATGTGGCCTACGCCCTGCCGGTGCTGCTGGTGGCGGCGGGAAGGCTGTCCACTTTCCGATTATCGCGGAAGCAATAACCGAATATCCACTCTCTGAGAGCTGTTTTTTGGCGGCTCTCAAATTTTTTTGAAAAATTTTGCGTTTTGGGTGAGAGTTTTTTCGATTTTTTGTACCTATATAAGTGAAGGGGTTTTTAAGCCGCATTTCAAAAAATCCAGAGAGGAGGTTCAAACGAAATGTACGATACCGCAAGACGGGTCGCACTCGTCAAGCAGCGGGTGCGGGAAAACACCCGCCGGAGGCAGCGGCGCGAGGTAATAAGCCTCTCCGCAGCGTGTATACTGCTGTGCGCGGCGCTGATGCAGACAGCGGGCACGGTCGTCGGGCCGGGGCAGACATCCGCATGGGGCGTGTTCGGCGCAATGCTGCTGCGGGAGGACGCGGGCGGCTATGTGCTGGTGGCCGTCGTCTCCTTTGCAGCGGCGGTGGTCATCACCGTGCTGTGCTTCCGGCTCAGAAAAAGAGAAAATCAGAAAAAAGACGGGGCGGACAAACCGAACCGACACGAAAAGGAGGAGAAAAGCCAATGAAGAAACGAATACTCAGCATCCTGCTCCTATGCTGCATGGTGCTGACGCTGCTGCCGACAACAGTATTGGCAGCGGACGGGCCGATGGATACCATACCAAAGTACGACGTGAGCATTGACGTGTACAACCGGACATCGGACATATCCATTAAGGACAGTAGGAGCTACTATATCTACTCGTCCGTTCCCGATAAGCTCAGGGACACATGGGCATGGGATAAGAAGATATTCATCAAGGGAGATAAAACCGCGCCGCACGTATTTATTGACGGCGTAAATATCGAGATGAGTCCCAGTTCCAAGGGGCCGGCTATTGAATTAAATAAGAAGGCTTCGGCATATATCTATTTCATCGGCAAGAACAGCTCCCTGCAAGGCGCCGACGGCCGCGCGGCAATACAGAAAACCGCAGCGAGGGTCAGCTTTATGTTCTGGCGCGCACAGGCACCACGGTGACCTGCAAGGGCGGCGACAAAGCGGCGGGCATAGGAGGAAGCTACGCGACCCGCAATATTTCCAACGGTTATTACAACGGAGATATGTACGGCCATGGCGTGAACATGCACTTCGGCTCTCAGAGCAATCCTGACTACTGGGGCGGCACCATAGCGGCCATCGGCGGCGAGGGCGGCGCAGGCATCGGCGGCGGCCAGGGCGGAAGCGGTGAGAAACTGTATTTCTACTCCGGCATGGTGCAAGCCAACGGCGGCCGCTTGGCCTCCGGCATCGGCGGCAGCTATAAGGGGCGCGGCAGTGAGATCTATATTTATGGTGGCACAGTCAGCGCTCAAGGCGGTGACGGAGGCGCTGGTATCGGCGGTGGCTGCTGGACAACGGAGCAGGACATGAATGGCATCAACGCCGCCCACGATATCTACATCTCCGGCGGCACGGTCACGGCTAAAGGCGGCCACAACGGCGCGGGTATCGGCGGCGGGCAGTATGCTGCCCCGCCCGTGATATCACGGTGACGGGCGGCTTTGTTACGGCGACGGGACACTACGGAGCGGCGATAGGCGGCGGCCGCTGGTGCCGCGGAATGGACATAACCCTTACCGACGCTACCCTGAATCTGTCGACCAATTACCGCAGCAACGGCTCGGACGCGGCGGCTGTCGGCTACGGCGACATTGTTTACAAACCGGATGAGCTCGTGGCGGATCCGTCGATCGCGACGAACGACCGGATAAAGGTCGGCTCAAAGGATGGAAAGATCGTCATGCTGACGGCTAACGGTTACGCGCTCAGAACGGATGGGAAACCGAGCTACTTCATGCATCTCACTGATTTCCTGATTCCGGACAGCGACGGAATGATTGACCTGTCGCTGCTGACTCTGCCATACACGCAGAACTACGGATGGGCGATAACTGATCTTGATGTGAAAATGATGGAGACCTCCTGCGAGGGAAACCATACCTACGGCTGGAAAAACCGGAATGGCTGTCATGTCTGGGGATGCACACGCTGCCCGGCCCGGAATCCGCTAGAGCGTGGACCTGTACCGGACGGTGAGCATATTCCCGGAGAGTGGGAAAACCAGGAAAAGAAGTGCACCGTATGCGGGGTTGTGTCGGCGAAGGACACCACGCCTCCGGTGATCGAGGGAATTACGAATGGAATGGAGTATACCGCCGACGACACCGATGACGGGCAGCCAGGCACGATCAGCTTCATGGTCAGCGACCCGGTGAGAGACAAGGAGGTGTCCTCCGGCGTCAAGTCTGTGACGATCAACGGTGAGGAGCAGACCGTGCAGACCGGACAGGCTTATCAGCTGACCGCGCCGGACGGCGGCAACAATGATGAGGGATTTGTGTATGAGGTCGTTGCTACGGATAATGCGGGCAACAGCACCACGACAACGATAAGGCTGTACAGAAGACACCGGGTTCTGATCCTGAGTGACAGAAACGACCCGAGCAGCGCGATCCTCCACCTTGGCGTGCCGCACGGGTTTGAACTGGAACTGCCGTTCGATCATCTGCCGAAGGAAGCGTATTTTGTCGATCTGGATAACGAGAATATCAAAATATACCGCGGGGAGAATAATTACTATAACCTCGGCATCATCAACTCGAACCGGAAGTTTTTGCTGGTGATCCCGAAAACGGAACTGCCTACGCTGACGGTTCGTGTAGGAAACAAAAGCTTTTGGGACTATCGTGCGGATGCGCCGGATGAATTCTGCTATGTCGATCCGGTAGACAAGTACGGAGAGGGCTATGCTGTGAGTCTTGGGATTTCATCTGACGAAACCAGCTACTATTTTGAAACGGCCACGCGCTATACACTAAAGGAGTTGAAGGAGCTGGATGACAAAGGCAGCATTAAATGGTATAAATACAATTCGGAATCTTGGAGTCTTACCCTCATAGGTCCCTCCTTTGAGGACTACCATGGCGAGTGGTATGTCTACGCCAAGGCTACAAATGAGGTGGGGACGAAATACGTCTCCTCCCCGAAGCTCATACTGGACTGCTCAGATCCGGCGGCCACAGTGCATCCCTCCGGCAAGGAGCTGGAAGGCAAAGCCAATTCGAGCACAGCCGCGGTGGAAGGCACGACCTACTGGGGCAATTTGCAGTTCAAGGTGCATGACGAGACGCCGGTTACGGTGCAGGACGGCCAAACGGTTCTGAAGCCGGATGAAAACGGCATTTATACGATCCCGGCGGACATGGACGACAATGTCTACCACAATATTTATATCAGAGACTCCTGTGGAAATACGATTTTCTATCTGAAAAACAAGGTCCGCTGGAACACGCTGGCCCATGTCGATACGCTCGACGAGCAGAAGCTCCCGCATGGCGCGGTGCTGTCTGAATCGCTGCCTGCCACGGTCACCGTCCGGACGGCGGCCAGTGGGAATCAGAGCGTTTCGGTTCCGGTCAAATGGGACGAGGCGGCGGACTATGTTCCAGCGGCCAAACGGGAGCAGCACTTTACCGTGACCGGGACGCTGGATCTGTCAGGCACAGACATTGTCGTCCCACCGGAGCAGGAAGCCTTGCAGACGGTTACGGTAGAGGTAACGGTGGCCGGTGCACCGCAGTACAGGGTAACGGCTGCAAGCAGTGAAAACGGCACAGTCACGGTGGTGAATGCCACAGAAACCGCCGAGGACGGCACGCCGCTGTTCTGCAAGGACGAACTTGTCATGCTCTCCATTGCACCCGATGAGGGCTATATGCTAAGCACGCTGTCCGTCAACGGCACCCCTGCCGCCGTTGCGGTTGGGGACGATACCTATACCTTCATCCAGCCGGAGGGAGATGTTACCATCACCGCAGCGTTTGAAAAGCGCAACGAGCATACCGTCACGTTTGACGCGAACGGCGGCTCCGAGCCTGAGGAGCTGCCCGAGGAGGTCACCACCGCAATGCCCGCCAAGAAGGTATTGCACGGCAGCGAGTATTCTCTGCCGGAGAGCGAGTTTGTTGCTCCTGAAGGAAAGCAGTTCAAGGCGTGGCAGATAGACGGTACGGAGTATCCGGTGAACGCCCCCGTGACCGTCAACGCTGACATCACAGTCAAGGCGCTGTGGGAGGACGCGCCTCCCGCCCCTGCCGAGTATACCGTCAGATTCAATGCCAACGGTGGCGGCGGCACAATGGCAGATGTCACCGGTATTTCCGGCAGCTACACCCTGCCCGCCTGCGGTTTTACTGAACCGGAAGGCAAGCAATTCAAGGGCTGGTCAACCAGTGCCGACGGTTCGGTTATTTCCGGCACGACCTATGAAGTAAGCTCGGATACTACCTTCTATGCAATCTGGGAGAGTAAAGAGTATCCCATCATCGTAGCGGACGGCAAAGCGACAATCGGTGCAGGAAGCGAAATCAGTAAAGCGGCGAAAGGCACAACCGTTACTCTGACTGCAAATGCGGCTCCTGACGGTAAGGTATTTGATAAGTGGGTAGTAGAAAGCGGCAACACTACTCTTGAAGATGCGAACAGTGAAACCACTACTTTCATAATGCCTGACAGTGAAGTCAGCGTGAAAGCGACCTACACAATTCCCCATACCCATACCTACGATCAGGAAATTCAGAAGCCGGAAACCCTCAAGTCGGCTGCCGACTGCACCAACGATGCAGTATATTTCAAGAGCTGCTCCTGCGGAGAGATCAGCACAACAGAAACCTTTACAGCAGCAGGTACACAGCTCGGGCACGCATGGGCAAGCGATTGGAGCAAGGACACAGACAATCATTGGAAAGAATGCTCTCGCTGTCACGAAAAGAAGGACGAGGCGGCTCACGATTACGGCAGCGATAACATCTGCGACACCTGCGGATATGACAAGACCGTACCGCATACGCACAATCTGACCCTCGTTCCCGCAAAGGCTCCTACTTGCACGGAGAAAGGCAACACAGCATATTACACCTGCGACGGCTGTGACAAATGGTTTGAGGATGCGACCGGTGCATCCGAAATTACCGACAAGACAAGCGTAATCCTTGCGGCAACAGGTCATAGCGCTTCCGACTGGAAGTCCGATAATACCGATCACTGGAAAGAGTGCACCGTTGTCGGCTGCGGCGTGATCATCGAGGACAGCAAGGCGGCGCATACCGCCGGTGAATGGATCATCGACACCCCGGCAACTGCTACAACCGACGGCTCAAAGCATAAGGAATGCACCGTCTGCGGTTATACGATGGCAACCGAAACTATCCCGGCAACCGGCGGCGGTGAGCATACTCACAGCTACGGCAGTGAGTGGAAGAACGATGCCGACAACCACTGGCATGAGTGCTCCTGCGGCGATAAGAAAGATACAGCAGCGCATACCGCCGGTGAATGGATCATCGACACCCCGGCAACTGCTACAACCGACGGCTCAAAGCATAAGGAATGCACCGTCTGCGGTTATACGATGGCAACCGAAACTATCCCGGCAACCGGCGGCG
>ENA-OQDA01000492-OQDA01000492.1-human-gut-metagenome-genome-assembly--contig:-NODE-492-length-16244-cov-4.648136_pt1 | contig 16244 bp, 18 predicted proteins | sample MGYA00242771_ERZ504603 | MGnify/ENA primary metagenome ERZ504603 (study PRJEB26092, sample SAMD00036328) | human gut metagenome | host: Homo sapiens | study: EMG produced TPA metagenomics assembly of...
TTCTGCAGGTGGCAAAGGCCGTGTATGAGGGCGCGCAGGCGGGCACTGAAGCCGCCAAGGCCCTGCGGAAAGGATGAAAAGCAATGTCGGAAACAACAAAGGAACACCGCGATTGTCTGGCCAAAGGTTTTCCCTTCTGGAACGACCTGACACCCGACGAACAGGACATGCTCTGCCGCTACACCCGGCCGGTGCACTACGCAAAGGGCGCCCGGGTGCACAGCCCGCTGGAAAGCTGTGTGGGCATCCTGCTGCTGCGCTCGGGCCAGCTGCGGGCCTACCTGCTCTCGGAGGACGGGCGGGACGTGACGCTCTACCGCCTGTTCGGCGGGGAGGTGTGCATCCTGTCGGCCTCCTGCGTGATGGACTCGGTGAACATCGACCTGTATATTGATGCTGAAGAGGACACCGAGGCCTACTGCATCAGCGCGGGCGTTTTCCGCAGGCTGATGCAGCAGAACATGCATGTGCGCTGCTACGCCTATCAGATGACGGCGGAGCGCTTTTCCGACAGCATGTGGACCATGCAGCAGGTGCTGTTCATGAGCGCAGACCGCAGGCTTGCCATTTTTCTTACCGATGAGCTGGCCAAGACCGGCGGTGATGAGGTACGCATGACCCACGACCAGATGGCAAAATACATGGGGTCTGCCCGCGAGGTGGTGAGCCGGATGCTGAAATACTTTGCGCAGGAGGGCTGGGTGCGGCTGTTCCGGGGCGGCGTGCAGGTGCTGGACAGGAAAAAGCTGCAGCAGCTGGCAAGAGGAGAATAAACGCAGCTGTGTGAGATATTGACAAAAATAAAAGCGTACAGTATACTGTACATAAAGGGGGCGGTACTATGACGACCACCAATATCACAAACTTCCGCAAGAATGCATTCAACTATGTGGAGCAGACGATCAAATACAATGAACCGTTGAACATCAGCACAAAAGAAGGCAATGCGGTTCTGCTGAGCGAAGAAGACTACAGCGGCATCATGGAAACACTTTATCTGGTATCGGTACCCGGAATGCGGGAAAAACTCATGGACGCGATGAAAGAACCGTTGGAAGAGTGCGTAGCTGAAGATGCGGTGGAGTGGTGATGTATAAAATCGTTTATGCCAAAATGGCCTCAAAAGATGTTCCGAAGCTGAAAGCTGCTCATCTGACCGAAAAAGCAAAAATGCTAATCGATCTGCTGCGGGAGAATCCGTTCCAGAATCCACCGCCATATGAAAAATTAGTGGGTGATTTGAACGGTGCATACAGCCGCCGCATCAATGTGCAGCATCGGCTGGTGTACCAGGTATACGAAGAGGAGCAGACGGTGAAAATTTTAAGTTTGTGGACCCACTACGAGCGCTGACAAAAAAAGGGGCTGTTGCAAAATAAAAATGCGATAGCAATTTGCATAAAGAAATAGCGCAAAATCAGAAACCCGGAACCCTTTTTGAGCCGTTTTGGCCCTGAAAAGGTTCCGGGTTTTGCGCATTGTTTTTTTCAGGAAGCTATTTGCAACAGCCCCTTTTTGGGTCATAGGTTATCCTTTGCAGCCCTGTTCTTCCCAGTCGCCGAAGTCGCTGGCTTCGGCGATCTTGGTGGGGTCGAATTTTCCGCTCTCGTCTTTGGGAGCAACGGCGGGGCCTGCTTCCACAGGGTTCCGGTTGGGAGCTTCCGGGTCGAACACCGGCTTCTCACCGCCCTCTGCGGGTGCCGCCGGGGCAGAGGCTTCTTCGGCAGGAGCTTCCGGCGCAGCTTCTTCTGCAGCCTTTTCGTTGGCAGCATCGGAGGCTTTGGTTTCCGCTTCGGCGTAGGCTTCGGCAGTCTTGGCGGCTTCCTCAGCGTTCTGCTCGGCGTCCTCCGGGAACTCTACTTCCTCCACATGGAGCGGGTCTTTCTGGTTCAGGATCTTGTCCAGTGCCACAATGGCAGCACCGGTAACGGCCACAGCAGCGGCCGTGCCAAGGATACGAAACAGTGTTTTCATGCCGGGACCTCCTTGAAAGATCAGATCAAGAGAATGTTACCACATCGTTCAGCGGCTTTTCGGCAGGCTCCACCGAAATGGCGGTGAGCACCGGGCCTTTGCCGCGGTAGATGTTATGGAACTTGTAGCCTACCTTTGCGGTCACCCGCACCCATGCGCGCTGCTCCAGCGCCTTGTAGCCATCGTAGCTGCAGGGGAAGCCCACGAACTGGATGTCCTGCACGCAGCAGGTCATGGCGAAACGGCCCGGCACGAAGCTGTTCTTGCCGGCACGATTGGTCTGGCACACCTGTGCAAGGAATTTGACCGTTTTGCCGGTATACTTCTGGGGCTCGTCCTGACAGTCCATGTACCAGATGCCGAAATCGTCATCCGGAATGTCGATGATGTCCGCGTTGATGTCAAAGGGCAGCGGATCAGGGATATCGTCGTAGGCCACGCTGCCGTCGGCAAACTCGTAGGCGATATCGCACTTGCGGGAAGCCTGACGCACCAGCTTGTGCAGCTCCTGACGGGCGGCATCGTTGTTCACGGCCTCAGCGCGGTTGAACACGATCAGTTCACTGCGGGCGATCTTGTCCAGCAGCAGGCTGCGCATGGAGTTGTCGCGGGCGTAGGTCAGGGCGGTGGTGCCGTCGGCGGTGGCGATGCACTGGTACACGATCCAGCTTTCGGGCAGAGCCTCGGCCAGATCCTGCAGCAGCCACATGCCGTTGTACTCAATGACCACACGGCCTGCACCGGATTCCTTTTCCAGCTTGAGCAGATTCTGCGGGTTCAGCTCGGCCTTGTCCTCCAGCACCTTGACGGTCACGCCGGGAAAGGCGAACTTTTTGGGATTATACTCTTCTTCGCCCTCCTCGCAGATCAGCAGCAGGGTCTTGTCGCCGGAGTCAAAGTTGGGGTCTTCAAAGGTCTCCTGAATGAATTTGGTCTTGCCGCTTTCCAGAAAGCCCACAAACAGGTAGACCGGAATTTCTTTTGCCATAGGAATGGTTTCTCCTTTTTACTTTAAGCTCAGCAGCCGAACAGCTCTGCAATGGCCTTTTCGTTCAGCTTGGAGCCGATCACGACCAGCTTGCCGCCCACATCTGCACCGCGGGCACGCACTTCCCATTCGCCGGGCACATAGTCGAACTCCAGCCAGCCGTCTGCGCCGCCGTTCACGATGCCCTTGCTGCGCAGGATCATGCCGTAATTGCCGGTATCCAGCTCGGTGAGGGCATGCTCCACTTCTGCCTTGGTGAACTTGCGGGCCGTCTCAACGCCCCAGCTGGTGAACACCTCGTCGGCATCGTGGTCATGATGATGGTGGTGATGGCCGCAGCAGCAGTGGCCGTCATGGTCGTGATGATGCTCGTGCTCGTCGTCATCATCGTCATCATCGTGGTCGTGATGGTGGCCACAGCAGCAATGGTCGTGGTCGTCATGATCGTGGTGATGGTGCTCATCGTGATCATCATCTTCATCGTGATCGTGGTGATGCTCGTGCTCATCCTCGTCGTCATCATCGTGGTCGTGATGATGGCCGCAGCTGCACACACCGTTTTCGTGATCGTGGTGATGATGGTGGTGATGCTCTTCTTCCTCGTCCTCGTGGGAGTGCTCCTCATTGGCCTTTGCAGCCATGGCGATCAGCTCTGCCTTGAAGTCGTCCTTGGTGGACATGGCCTTCAGGATCTGCTCACCGGTCAGCTCGTCCCATGCGGTGGTCACGATGGTAGCGGTGGGGTTCTTCTCGCGCAGCATGGCGACCGCAGCGGCGATCTTCTCTTCGCTGGCGGTCTGGGTGCGGCTGAGCAGGATGCAGCTTGCGTGGCTGATCTGGTCGTCGTAGAACTCGCCGAAGTTCTTCATATACATCTTCACCTTGTTCACATCGGCCACGGTGACAAAGCTGTTCAGCTGCACATCCAGATGCTCAGCCACGCCTTCCACAGCGCGGGTCACATCGGAGAGCTTGCCCACGCCGGAGGGCTCGATGACGATGCGGTCGGGGTGGTACTGCTCCACCACCTGCTGCAGGGCGGTGCGGAAGTCGCCCACCAGAGAGCAGCAGATGCAGCCGGCGTTCAGCTCGTTGATCTGGATGCCGCTTTCCTTCAGAAAGCCGCCGTCAATGCCGATCTCGCCGAACTCGTTCTCGATCAGCACCACCTGCTGGCCGGCAAAGGCCTCTTTGATGAGCTTTTTGATCAGGGTAGTTTTACCGGCACCAAGGAAGCCGGAGAAAATATCGATTTTGGTCATGATTCAATTGCCTCTTTCTTTGAATAGCACACAGAGCCGCAGAGTGCTGGCTCAAAAAACTTACACTCCTATTATAACAAGGCTGTCAATGGGAAAACCGCCTTTTTCAAGAAAAAATTGTAACTTTTTTTGCAAATTGGCGGCATTTTGAAGGAGAACGAACTCCCTCAGTCAAAACCTGACGGTTTTGCCAGCTCCCTCAGGGAGGGAGCCTCTGGCGTGCCCGCAAACTTGGCGCTTACGCCGGAAACTGCAAACCCCTCTGGTGAAAAAGTGGTTCAGAAACGCCCGCAGGCGTTTCTGAACCACAAATATAAAAATATTTTTCCGCTGAACATGGCCAGAGCGCAAGCGGAGGTCATTCCAAACCGTCCCGCCCCTGCATTGCAATCTTTTTCCCGGAATGATACAATAGGACACAGAAAAATTCCCTGCCGCCGGGGGCTTTTCCGGCGGTCCGGCCATAGAAAAAAGGAAGCTGTCATTATGAGCATGAATACCGTACCCGAGCGCCTTGCCGCTCTGCGTGCCGCCATGGCTGCAAACGGCGTGGCCGTTTATCTGATCCCTGTGGGTGATCCCCACGCCAGCGAATACCTGCCCTGCCATTACACCAGCCTGACCTGGTTCTCCGGGTTCCACGGCGAGAACTCCAACTTCGTGGTCACCCGCACCGAGAGCGCCCTGTGGGCCGACGGCCGTTATTTTGTGCAGGCCGAGAAGGAAATTGCGGGTACCGAGATCAAGCTGCAGCGCATGGGGGAACCCGGCGTGCCCACCGTGGAGGAATACTGCGCAAATGCCCTGAATGTGGGCGAAGCACTGGGCCTGTGCGGCCTGACCGCCAGCACGGCCCTCGTGAACGACCTGAAAAAGGCACTGGAAAAGAAGGGCGCTTCCATCAAGACCCTGAACCTTGAGGACGAGCTGTGGACGGAGGGCCGCCCTGCCCTGCCGGATACCCCAGCGTGGATCCTGCCGAAGGAATATGCGGGCTTCTCCCCGGCGGAAAAGCTGGATCAGCTGCGCAGCAAGCTCAAGGAGCTGGGCTGCACCGCTCAGTTTGTGGGCAAGCTGGATAATCTGGCATGGCTTTTGAACCTGCGCGCCATGGACATTGAGTGCACTCCCTATGCCATGGCCTACTGCTATGTGACCCCCAGCCGCGCGGTACTCTTCATCAACACGGCCCGCGTCACCCCGGAGGCAAAGGCAGAGCTGGAAACCAACGGCATCACGCTGGCGGAGTATGATGATGTGCTGAAGTTCCTCGCTGCTGAGACGGAACCCCAGACCGTGTTGGCCGAGTGCGCCACGGTGAACTACGCCGTGTATCAGGTGCTGGAGCAGAACCCTGCCCTCACCGTGAAGAACGGCACCGACCCGCTGCTGATGATGAAGGGCGTGAAGAACGAAACGGAGCTTGCCCACACAAAGCAGGCCCATATCCGGGACGCTGTGGCCATGGTGCGGTTCCAGATCGAGCTGGAAAGCCGCCTTGCTGCCGGTGAGACCCTGACCGAGCTGACGGTGGATGAAATTCTGCACAAGTACCGCAGTGCGGACGATAAATTCCTTGTGGAAAGCTTTGGCACCATTGCGGCCTACGGCGGCAACGCAGCCATGATGCACTACCACGCCACCCCGGAAGATCACGCTGTGCTGGAAAAGAAGGGCTTTCTGCTGGTGGACAGCGGTGCCACCTACATGGACGGCACCACCGACATCACCCGCACCTACCCGCTTGGCCCGCTGACCGAGGACGAAAAGCGCTTCTACACATGGACTCTGCAGAGCCACATCGACCTTGCCAGAGCCGTCTGGCTGGATTACTGCGAGTGTAAGATGATCGACACCATTGCCCGGGAACCGCTGTGGCGGAACCTCATCAACTACCGCTGCGGCACCGGTCACAGCGTCAGCTTTGTGGGCAACGTGCACGAAGGCCCCCATGCCCTGAACAGCCGCAACACCACCCGGATGCGTCCCGGCATGGTGGTCACCGACGAGCCGGGCGTTTACGAGACCGACCTCGTGGGCATCCGCATCGAGAACGAGCTGGTGTGCGTGCACAAGGCCGATAACCAGTACGGTACCTTCCTTGGTTTTGAACCGCTGATGTTTGTGCCCATTGCCACCTCTCCCATCCTGCCCGGTGTGCTGGATAAGGACGAGATCGCATGGCTGAACGATTACCACCGTCAGGTGTTTGCAAAGCTGGCACCGCACCTGAACGACGAAGAGCGCAGCTGGCTGGCGGAGAAGTGTGCCGCCATCGGCTGCTGAGAAAGCGCAAAAAACACCCGGAGCCGTGCAGGAGCCAGAGCGGCTCTCGGCGGCAGCCGGGTGCTTTTTATAGGGTCACAGCTTGCAGCAGTGCGTCTGTGGGGTGTCCAGCGGCGGAAGAGTGAACTCGTTTTCGCCAAAGGGCGAACGCAGGATGGCCGCCCGCGTTTCCGGGTAGATGCCAAGTTCGGTGTAGATGTCCCGGTACAGGAGCATCACCCGCCGCCGCAGCGAAAGGATGTCGGCGGTGGTCACTCTGGAGTGGGAGACGCTCTGGCCGTTCTGCAGGTAGTAATAGCCGATGTCCGGGATGGAAACGGCAGTGTGCACGAAACGCAGATATTCGGTGTTGAACAGCTGATCCTCCGCAAACAATTCTTTGCGGAAATGGAGGCTGTGCTTCCGCAGGAGGTCACGGCGGTAGAGCTTGTTGCAGGGACTGCCATAGTAGAAGGTGTTCGGCTTCTGGATCAGATGCTTTGCGTACTCCTGTCCGGTGTACACCCCGGCAGGCAGATAGCCATAGGCCCGGGTGCGGGGCGGATTGCGCTGGAGCACATGCTGCAGCGCCTTTTCCCATGGGCGGATGTGCTCCACATAGTTTTCCGGGTACACCATCCAGAAGGGCGCGATCACAAGATCGGCGGTGTGGGCCTCGGCGGCGGAGACCAGCTTTTCCGTAAAATCGGGGGCCAGCCAGTCGTCGCTGTCCACAAACTGGATGTATTTGCCGTGGGCCAGCGCAATGCCCTGATTGCGGGTATCCGCTGCGCCGGTGTTGGTTTTATCCACCAGTGCAATGCGGTGGTCGCTGGCGGCAAGGGCGCGGCAGACGGCAAGGGTGTCGTCGGTGGAGCCATCGTTCAGCAGCAGGATCTCAATGCTTTTATAAGTCTGGGCGCAGATGCTTTTGACACAGCGGGCAATGCACCCGGCAGTGTTGTACATGGGCACGATGATGCTTACAAGGGGAAATTCCATAGGTTCTCCTTTTCTCAGATGCGGCTGTGGGTGCGGGCAAATGCGTCGGAAAGCTTCTGCACCGGGCCGTTGGGCAGAGGGCTTTCAAACAGGCTCAGATAGATGCCGTGCAGCCGCAGGCGGAATTTATCGTACACGCCCAGCTGGATGCACAGTTCCTTGTAGGTGTGGTACATCCGGCTGCGGTGGCGCAGCATGTCCGCCGCGCTCACCTGCGTATGGCATACGCTCTGCGGGTTCTGGATGTAGCAGTAGGCGGCTTCGTCGATGGCGGCAAACCGCTGTGCCACCTGCAGATACCGGGTGTTGAACAGCTGGTCCTCGGCGTATACCACATGCTCGAACCGGATGTGCGCCATCTGGATGAGATCCCGGCGGTAGAGCTTGTTCCAGAGCACGCCGTAGTAAAAGGCAGCGGCATTGCCGGTGAGCTGCCACAGGTAATCCACCTTGTTGTACACCCCGGCGGGCAGCAGGCTGTACTCCCGGGTGTCATAGCCGCCATCCTTGCGGGGCACCATCATCCGGTAGGGAGCCAGCACAAGGTCGGCATGGCTGCGCTGCATAGCAGCCACCAGGTTTGCGGTGCAGCCCGGCAGCAGGTGATCGTCGCTGTCCGCAAACTGGATGTATTCGCCGTGGGCAAGGACAAGGCCGCAGCTGCGGGTGTCTGCTGCGCCGGTGTTGGGCTTGTCCACCACACGGATGCGGCTGTCGGCGGCAGCAAGCTTCCGGCAGACAGCAAGGGTGTCGTCGGTGGAGCCGTCGTTCAGCAGAAGGATCTCAAGCTCCGGGTAGCTCTGGGATGTGATGCTCTCCACACAGCGGGAGATGAAGCCCGCCGCGTTATAGGCGGGCACAATAACGCTGACAAGCGGCTGCGGCATGGCGGGTCCCTCCGTTTTTTCTTTTTTCGATGCAGCAAAGTTTTATTTATCATACTCCAGCCCTGCGCAAAAATCAAGGCGGGCGGCTGGCGGAAAGGAGAATGTGAGATGGTATTTCACATTGCGGTATGCAGCCCGGACGCGGCCTTGCGCAGCGGGCTGGAACGCCAGTGCATGGAATATTTTGCCCGGCGGCAGGATGCGTGCATCGTGCAGCAGCTGCCGGATGCAGATGCGCTGCTGCGCCGGGACACCGAGGGAGAACGGTTTGACCTGTATCTCATCGAGCTGGGCGCTGTAGCGGCCCCGGCAGGGCTTTCGGCGGCTGCGGAGCTGCGCCGCCGGGGCCGCAGGGCTCCGCTGGCCTTTGCGGCCCGCACACCGGCCCACGCCTACAGTGCTTTCCGGGTGGATGCCATGCAGTATCTGCTTCTGCCGGTGCACCAGCAGGAGCTTTCGGCCCTGCTTGCCCGCGCCACAGAGCCGGAGTACGGCCCGGCAATGACCGTTGTCACCGCCGAAGGCCTGCGGGCGCTGGCCTATGCGCAGATCGAATATCTGGAGTGCACCCACCATGTGGTGCACTTCCATCTGCTCAGCGGCGAGGATGTGGTGTCCCTTTCGCTGCGGGTGTCCTTTGCCGAGGTAGCAAAGCCGCTGCTGGAAGACGGGCGTTTTTTGCAGCCGCACCGCTCCTATGTGGTCAATCTGGCGGCGGCACAGCTGCTGACGGCGGGCGAGCTGCAGATGTGCAGCGGTGCGCGCATCCCCATCCCGCGCGGACGGGAGGGCGCAGTGCGCGAAGCCTTCCGCAGCTGGATCGACCGGTAAAATGGTAAACAAAAAAGAGCCGCTTTCACGGCTCTTTTTTCGTGCCCGGAGATCAGGCATCGGGTTCGGTTTTGTGTTTCTTTTCCTTGTCGGAAGCATCCAGAACACCAAAGCCCCAGCGGTTGGCCATGTCCATGATGATCTTCTGGGGAGAACCGGAGGGATAGGCGTTCTCGGAGAACGCGGTCAGGAATTTATACAGCTGCGGCTGCACCTGATCGTACAGGCCCAGCTTTGTGTACAGCTCCTTGTAATAGCGGAACACCTGCAGTTTGTTCTGCACGATGGAAGCCAGATTGATCTGGGTGTGGCAGATGCTCTGGGGGTTCTGCACATAGTGGTAGCCCGCTTTGGAAATGGATACGAAAACATTGGCGTACAAAATGTATTCCAGGTTGAAAACCAGATCTTCGGCCCAGCGCACCTCGCTGGTGAACTGAAGATGATGGTCTGCCAGAATATCCCGGCGGTAGAGCTTGTTCCACAGCACGCTGTAGAAGAAGGATGCGGGCTTCTCCATCAGGCGCAGGGCAAAGGTATCGCGGTCGTAGATGCCCTCGGGCAGGAAGCCGTATTCACGGATATCATCGGGCTTTTTCTCGGCATCGATGCCAAGGTTCTCCTGCAGGTTTTCCAGTGCCTGCGTGGCCTTGGAAGAGTTGGCGGGAATCACCATCCAGTAAGGTGCAATGACCAGATCGGCGTTGTTCGCTTCGGCGGCAGTCACCAGCCGCTCGGTAAAATCAGGGTCGAGATAATCGTCGCTGTCCACAAACTGCACATACTTGCCCCTTGCAAGGGACATGCCGCAGTTGCGGGTCTCCGACACACCGGAATTGGATTTGTCCACCAGAACGATGCGGGGGTCCTTTTCACGGAATTGCTCACAGATGGAAAAGCTTTCGTCCCGGGACCCGTCGTTGACCAGAATGACCTCGATATCCTTCCATGTCTGGGCACAAATGCTCTCCAGACAGCGGGCAACACTATTCTGCACGTTGTACACAGGCACGATAATGCTGACGAGTGGGTTGTTCATGACGGAAGGTCTCCTCTTTACGGATATTATACCTTTATATTAAAAATCACAGAGTGTATTCTCACAAATGAGGACACTTCCCCCTTGGGGCAGTCCTATTTATAATATCATACTCTTCTTGCGCACAAAATGCAAGAGCAAAGAAGGATCAGATAAAGAAAAGAACCGCACGCTGCGGCCCTTTTTTATTACACACGTGTCCAGTCCAGCGCATCCCACCGGGGCACGAACTGGCTGCAGATGCGGCGCATCTCCGGCTCGTCGGCGGCAGAGGTGCGGTCTGCGATGCCAATGACGTAATACCCGGCCTTGTGGGCGGTGGCGGCGGCGTATACGGCATCCTCGCACACGGCGCAGGCGGCGGGGTCTGCACCGCCCAGACGGCTCATGCACTCAAAGAACACCTCCGGGTGGCTTTTGTGCAGCACGCCCCGCGCTTCCACGATGAAGGAGAAATACTGCGCGATGCCCAGCCGGGTAAGCACGGTGCGGCACTGTTCGGCCCAGGTGTTGGAGCAGATGCACATGCGTGCGCCCTCGGCCTGCAGCTTTGCCAGCATCGTGCGCACGCCGGGTTTCAGCTCCACGGTCTCGTACAATTCGGCGATCACCTCGCGCATCACGGAAAAATAGCTTTCCTCGGTCAGCGGCAGGCCGTACTCCCGGATCAGGTACTGTGCGCCCTCCTGCATTCCCATGTTCAGCAGTGTGGCGCGCAGATCCCCCCGCGGGTGGCGGCCATAGCGGCGCGAGCAGTGCGTCGGGGCACCCTCCCAGGCACCCCACGCTGCATGCTGTCGGTCAGGGTGCCGTCCATATCAAAGATCCATTGCTTGCAGTGCATGAGAATGCCTCCTTTTGAAATCCTGACAAGTATACCATGTTTCTTTGCCGGGAGAAAGGCATCAATTTACAAAAAACGGAAGAAATTTCTCTGGAAATATGCTATAATCTGAACAAAACCGGAAACGATCAAAGGAGGCGGATGCAATGGATGAACGCAGTGCTCCGTGCAAAGCTCTGGTGCTGGCGGGCGGCGGAGCCAGGGGCAGCTATCAGGTGGGTGTGTGGCGCGCGCTGATGGAGCTGGACTGGCACCCGCAGATCATTACCGGCACCAGCGTTGGCAGCCTGAACGGTGCCATGTTCGTGCTGGACCAGTACGAGACGGCCCGCGATATGTGGCTGGCCATCCGCAGCAAGGATGTGATGGAGCTGCCGGAGGAGGATGCCGACCTTTCGGCCCTGCACCAGTTCCTGCGCAGCGTGGTGAAAGCCGGCGGCATGGATGTGACCCCGCTGGAAGAGATCGTGGAGCGGGTGCTGGACGAGGATGCCCTGCGCGCGGCTCCCATCCGCTTCGGCCTTGTCACGGTGGAGCAGCGGGGCTTAAAGCCCCGGGAGCTGACGCTGGACGAGATCCCGGCAGGAAAGGTCAAGGACTACCTGATGGCCTCCGCTGCCTGCTTCCCGGCGCTGCGTGCGCGGGAGATCGACGGGGTCAAGTTTCTGGATGGCGGCTACAGCGACAACATGCCCACCGGTCTTGCCAAACGCATGGGCGCGGATGAACTGGTGTGCGTCGATCTGGAAGGCGTGGGCATCACCCGCCCCAACCTCACCGGCCTGCCCACCGTGATGGTGCGCAGCTACTGGGAGCTGGGCGATATCCTGCACTTTGACCCCGACACCGCCCGCCGCAATATCGAGCTGGGCTACTATGATACCCGCCGCGCTATGGGATATCTGCGGGGGTGTGCCTATGCTGTCTCCTGTGATGCCCAGAGCTGCACGGACGCTGCTGCGTTCCACGCAAAATTTGAGCGGGTGCAAAAGGCCGTGCGGGAGAAATACCCGGTCACCCTGACGGCGGATGCGGCCCTGCTGCTGGCCAAGATGAAGGATGCCGACCTTGCCCCGCTGGAAGCCGCCGCGGAAGATGCCGGTGTGGACCCGGCCCATTACTACACCACCCATACTTTGTGCGATGCATTCCTTGCAAAGTGCGATCAGGCACGGATGCAGAGCTTTGCACCGCTGTTTGAGGGCAGTGCCGATGCGGCGCGGGCCGCACTGGCCGCGCTGCTGCCCAATACCTTTTGCAGGCGCTGGTCTGGCGCACCCTGACCACGCCGGAAGCCGAGCTTTTGCCGGAGGTGACCGAACATGAAAGTGTATAAAGGTTCCTGCGCTTCTCCCGGCCTTGTGCTGGGGCAGGTGAGCCGTCTGGAGCACCATGTGGAGACCACGACCGTGGGCCCTTTTAAACCGTCCCGGGAGCTGCAGCTGCTCACCGATGCCATCCGCACGGCGCAGGACGAGCTGGAATCCATGGCAGACCGCGCCGCACCCAGCGAGCAGGCCATCTTCCAGTTCCAGAGCATGATGCTGGACGATGAGGGCATGATGAACGAGGTGCGCTTCTGCATCAATGCAGGCATTGGCGCGGCAGCGGCTATGAATCAGGTGGGCCAGCGCTACGCCGACCAGCTGGCCAACATGAAGGATAATCCCTACATGCAGCTGCGCAGCGTGGATATTCTCGACGCAAGCCGCCGGGTCATCAACATCATCACCAACCGCCCCCGCATGTGGCTGGCGCTGGATCACCCGGTGATCCTTGCGGCAGAGCGGCTGATGCCCACCGACCTGTTCAGCGTGCCCTCCGGCATGATTTTAGGCATCATCACGGCAGAGGGCAGCGGCCAGAGCCACGCGGCCATCATTGCCCGGGCAATGAATATCCCGGGCATCGTGCAGGTGGGCCGGGATTTTCTGGACGACTGCGACGGCCGCACCGTGATTCTGGACGCCACCGGGGGCCAGTGCACGCTGGACCCGGACGCTGCGCCCGCCAGCAGGCCGAGACCCGCATCTGCGAGCTGCAGCGGGAGAACGAAGAGATGGGGCAGCTGCATGCTCTGCCCAACAGGACAAAGGACGGCCAGGCCTTTGAGCTGCTGGCCAACTGCTTTGGGCCGGAGGACATCGACACGGCCATGCAGTCCGGCGCACAGGGCGTGGGCCTGCTGCGCACCGGCTACATGATGCTGCCGGGCCGCATCCTCGATGAGCAGGAGCAGTATTTCTTCTACTGCTCCTGTCTTGCCGCCGCCAAGGGCTGCCCGGTAACGGTGCGCACCTTCGACTTTGGCTCAGACCGCACCATTTCCGACGCCTATCAGGGCCTGCAGTCTTCCAAGCTTGGCCTGCGGGGCATCCGCAACAGTCTGCGCCAGCCCCACCAGTTCGAGACGCAGCTCTGTGCGCTGCTGCGCGCCGCCGCCCGCGGCCCACTGCGGGTGATGTTCCCCATGGTGACGAATGTGGAGGACTGGGACGCAGCCATGCGTGTGGTGGAGCGCTGCCGCGAACACTTGCGGGAGCGCGGCGTGGCGTTCAACGAAGATACAAAGTTCGGCGTGATGCTCAGCGTACCCGCTGCCTGCCTGACCGCTGAGGAATTTGTAGAGCACGGGGTCGATTTTCTTGTGGTCGGCACCAACGACCTGACCCAGTATACCCACGCGGCAGACCGGGAGCTTGCTAGCGCCGAGCACTACTACCGTCCGGCCAGCAAGGCCATGAAAAAGCTCATCACCATGGTGATGGATGCCGCAAAGGTTCGCAATGTGCCGGTGACCATCTGCGGCCTTGCGGTGGGCAACCAAGCCAACACGGTGCAGTATTTGCAGCTGGGCCTGCGCAGCTTCTCGGTGAGTCCGCAGAACCTTTTGAATGTGAAGAAAGCTCTGCTGGAGCTCTGACGCTCCAAACCATTTTTGACACAGCAGCCCGGAACGATCTGTGGGTCGTTCCGGGCTGTTTTTTCTGCGGCTGCGAAAGCATTTTCTCTTCCATTTTTTTACAGAACGCACGAAAAAACGGGGGGGTCCAAAATGGTTCGTACAGAATAAAGATTGCGCCTTGTTGCAGAAGTGCTATACTTTAAATGTTTAAAACGTGCGGGCAGGCGAAAAAGGCTTGCATGCACGAAAAAAGGCGAGAGAGGAGTCATCTTTATGAAGAAGTTTGGCACACGGCTCATCAGTGCGGTACTTGCAGGCTGCATGATGACCTCTGTCCTTCCCCGTGAGCGCATTGCTCTGGAGGGAAGTGCAGAATTTGAACGCACTGTGAGCGCACAGGAAAATTCCGATGCGCCTGCAGAGCCCTCCGGAGAGGTGGCAGCGGCCTGCCCCCTGACCGGCGGCGAGACCATCAACAAGAAGTTCATTGAAGAGCATGGCGGCAGCAAGGTTTATTCCATAAGCGGTACCTATACAGAGGGATCGTGATCGACGCTGAGGACGAGGATGTGGTCATCAACGTCACCGGAGAAACGACCTTTGATAAGGGTGGGCACAGTCACAATAACGACTATGCGACCTTTATTACAGTCTGCAGAGCCAATAGCGTGACCGTCAACGCTGAGGGGCAGACCATCACGACGGCAGAGGGCCTCGCCTACAGCCGTTGCTTCTATGCCGCAGACACCTTCACGGGCACCGCAGTGCTTAACGGCGGCAACTATAACTGGCAGTGTGACGACATCTCCGCATGCTATCTGCTCGGCGGCAACTGGACGTTTGACGATCTCACCCTGAAAACCTTCCGGTGTGCTATTGAAACAGATAAGGGAGCCAATGTGGGAGCCAATGTGACCGTCAATGGCGGCACCTACGACTGCCACGATAGCTTCAGCGCGACGTTTTTGATCCAGAATTCCCCCAACTCGTCCTTCAATGGTGTGACAGCCTCCGGCGCGGGCTGGGTCCTGAGCACCAACAACAGTTGGGTCGATGTCGTCGGCGGCTCTTACTCCCGCAATAAGGCCAAGGATTACCCAGACCGTCCGACGCTGCGCGCCGCCAAAGGTGCAACGCTGAACGTCACAAATGCCAATGTCACCGGAACCTACTGCGATGTGTTTGTGCTTAGTGCCACCGCCAACCTTTTCGGCGGTACTTATACCAACACCAACGAGTATCTTGATTCTTACTGCACGTCCCCTGCACTGAAGGTATGGGAAAACGGCACATTGAGCGTCAATGGTGCCACTGTGGAGTGCAGGGGCGGCAATGCTGCCATTTCTTCGGGCGAACCGGCAGGGTCGAAGCACTGTTATGATCAGTATGACAATGGCGGCAAGCTGGTCGTTGAGAACTGCACGATCAAAAACAGCAAATACGGCATTTATCTCGGTCCGGACAGCAGCACCTCCGCAGAGCTGAAGAGCGCCACGTTTGAGAATAACGAGAGCGATATTTACCTCGAGTCCGACAAGGAGATCACCATCAGCGATACCTTTACCACCCAAGCCACCATCAAGGTTGCCGACCCGGAAGAAGGCCGTCAGCTCACGGTCGCAGGCAATGCAAACAAGCTGCACCTTAAGGGCCAGAACGAGAACTACCGCGTGGCGTATGACAAGGCACAGCACTATTATTACCTGACCCAACGGGCACCCGGCTACACCCTGACCGCCAAGGATGCCACGGCAACGATCAAGGTCGGGGGCGTTGACACTAAGGTTGACCCCAACTGACGAGATCTACGAAGGCACCCCGGTCACCCTGACCGCAGACCCAGCCCCCGATGGACAGAAGTTCGCAGGCTGGGCCGGGATCGTGATCTTGAACGGCGTTGTACAGAATGAAATGAATGACCTGCTGAGCTTCCCCAAATGAGGAGGACCATACCACGGCGAACTTTGAAATGCCCAAAGGCAACGTGACGGTCAGAGCCGTGTACGAAGCCGTGGACCCCGTGGAGCCGCCTGTGGACCCGGTAGACCCGGTGGACCCGGTGGGCCCCGTGGACCCCGTCCTGCCCGGTGTCATCATCGGCGGCGCTGTAATCCTGGGTGCCTATGAGACCGGCACCGGCATCTACCGTCTGATGAACATGCAGGGCATCCCCCTGCCGTCTGACCGCATCGAGCTGGCAGAGCTGGTCTGGGAGCGTGCAGGCAAGCCGGAGCCGCAGAACATGAC
>ENA-OQDA01000495-OQDA01000495.1-human-gut-metagenome-genome-assembly--contig:-NODE-495-length-16200-cov-5.008710_pt1 | contig 16200 bp, 17 predicted proteins | sample MGYA00242771_ERZ504603 | MGnify/ENA primary metagenome ERZ504603 (study PRJEB26092, sample SAMD00036328) | human gut metagenome | host: Homo sapiens | study: EMG produced TPA metagenomics assembly of...
GGCTCTCTCGACGGCATGTACGGCTGTGCCAGGGCGTGCAGAACCATGTATCTGGCCGGAGAGAGCGAGGAATATATCGGCAGGTTCAAGGCAGGAGGCACGTGTAGTGGTTTGAGATATTGACGGTTGTTCATCCGGACTTCGCACAAGGGTATTATTATCTGGGTTACGCTTATCTCAACATGGGACTTTACAAAAAGACGGAGATAACGTGGAAATCCTTCATAAAACTCAGCAAAGAGGGGAAGGATAAGGTAGAGATAGAAACCCGGCTGGAGCAGCTGAAGGAGCCATTGCAAGTGGAGGAAGGCTGCAATCACATCATGGCCGGAAGGTATGAAGAAGGCATCGCGCTGCTGGAACCCTTCCTGTCATCCAGATTCAAAGGGTGGTGGCCGCTCCATTATTATCTGGGAGTGGCCTGCGAGATGACGGGACGCCGGGACGAGGCGATAGCTGAGTTCACGGAAACGCTGCGCCTCAACGGAAGCCATCTTGAGACTATGGAGGAATTGCTGGCAATATATGAAGCTGAAGGCGACGAAGCCAACGTAGAGAAATTTTCCCGGAAGATAGAGATGATACGGCTGGCCATGGAGGCGGACCACAGCGCCAGTATGGAGGAGATACGAAGAGAAGATGAACGGCTCATGAGGGAAAAGCCCGGGATGCTGGAGCCTGAGGTGATAGATGCGGAGGCGGAAGCCGGACGGGCGCCAGTGGAAGCCGGTTTTTCGGACAAGGTGAAAAAATGAAAAAATATCGATTTTAGGTTGACATGTGCCTGCATATTGCGGTATAATAACACTTGCCGTTACGAGGCACAATCTAATATTCCAAGGTAGCTCAATGGTGGAGCACTCGGCTGTTAACCGATAGGCTGTGGGTTCGAGCCCCACCCCTTGGAGCCAACTGATAATCTGAAGTGTCCGCTTCAGATTATTATTTGCCGGAGTGGCGGAATTGGCAGACGCCCGGGACTTAAATCCCGTGAGAAGTAATTCTCGTACCGGTTCGACCCCGGTCTCCGGCACCAAGTCCGGAAACCGGCAGAGGACTGAAAAACTTGATATCGACGCGGGGTGGAGCAGCTGGTAGCTCGTCGGGCTCATAACCCGGAGGCCGCAGGTTCGAATCCTGTCCCCGCAACTATGAATTCAACCCTTGAATTTCAACGATTTCGAGGGTTTTTACTTTGCAAATTTAATGGTCCGTTTCAAATTGGTCCGTCTTTTGGTCCGAGTTCCGTCATTCAAGGAGCTTTTCGCCGAGTAATTTCAGCCGCTTTTATCTGTTCTTCGCTGAAGCGTGTGCATAGATGGAGTCATTACCGTTGGATTGCTGTGTCCGAGATAATGACTTACAGTAACAGGATCTTCTCCTTCAGCAATCAGAATAGATGCCGCCGTATGGTGGAAGATGAAATATATCGTGGGCCGCTTTGGACTGGAGGTTGATGCGAAAGCAGCCGCGAACAATACGTTCATTGCCCGTGTCCCGGTGGAACGGAGCCCTACTTTTTATGGGTGGGTATTCCAGTTTGCGGGAAAGATAAAAGATTCTTTCCCCCGCAAAAGCAATAGAAGAATATGAGAATATGAAAAAGAGATAAGATGGGGAGTATGCTGTACTGTTGTTGCTTTTCCCCGCGACATATGATAAACTACTTGAGTTTGCGTTATCAGAATCATATTATCAGGGAGTTCTATCATGGGTAAGGAAAGGATAATCAATCTGCTCGTCGGTCCGGTGCTGTTTCTGTTATGCGCGTTTCTCCTTCCTGAAGGGATCTTTTGGAACGTTTGCAGCCAGGGCAGCTGTAGGTACTATAGCATGGATGGCGTACTGGTGGATAACTGCGCCTGTCGATTATGCCGTAACGGCACTTTTTGCCTATAGCGTTGAACGCGATCGTGCAGATGACGGATATGTCTGCTATCATATCCAATTATGCGTCAGAGACTATAATGCTGCTGTTGGGAGCATCTATCATCACGGTATCGTGGGAGGAGACAGGACTGGACAAGCGTATCGCTGCCAGATTCCTGGGGCTCATAGGCGACAATCTCAGGAGCCAGATCATATTTTGGTTCGTGTTGTCGGCTCTTCTCTCATCAGTTCTTCCAAATGCGGTAGTCTGCGCCACGATGACGCCTATAGCAGTAGCCATGCTCAACTATATAGGGGAAGGTGATATCGGCAATAGCCGTATCGGTTCCAAGCTGCTGCTGACCATCGCTTACGCGGCAGGCTTGGGAGGCATAGCGACTCCGCTTGGAGGGGCGATGAATCTGGTCACTGTCGATTATATCCAGCAGATCACAGGAGAAGAGTATATTTATATGCATTGGGTCGTAAGATTCCTGCCTATATTCATCGTACTGATGATATTGAATATCCTGTTTATGCTGCGTGATGTCAAGAAAGATGAAAGCCTTGGAGGCTCCAGAGAATTTTTCGTAAAGGAATATAAGGCGATGCCGCCGATGAAGTTCGAAGAGAAATGGTCGTTGGCGCTGTTTATCATCGCGACAGTGCTGGCATTTACGAGACAGGCATATCAGGATCTCCTGCCGGGACTCAAGCCGGCCTATGCCTTTATAATATGTGGCATAATCGCGTTTCTCATGGTCGACAGCGAGGGAAAGCGTGTCATGCTGTGGAAATCGGCTCAGAAAGCTTGTAACGAAGAAACAGGTGCTATCTGAGAAAAAGAGATAGCACCTGTTTCTTCGTTATCCACAGCAGCCCGGAATCAGAAATCCGATGTAGCTGATGAGAAACAGTACAAGCCAGACTGCTCCCGGCAGGAGTGTCAGATGGCAGGAGGCGCGTTTCCACTCAGCGGGAAGTTTTGCAGTGAGTGAAGAATAGCCGTCATCGATCCAGACCATCAGCGGGACAAGCGCTGGCATCAGGTAGCGGCCCTGCGACTGGTAGTCGCTGAAATACGTGTTGTACATGTCCATGAACAGCGTGATCAGGCAGGCGAGGAGCAGCATCACAAAGAGGAGAAGCTGCGGCTTTTTGCGGAGCCAGTGCGGGATCATGGCAAGAAACAGAAACAGCAGGAATCCGAACGCCATCAGCGCACCGTACAGCAGGTAAAGCACCATCGGAAGATGGACGGTCATGTAGGAGAACGAGCCGATGAAGCTGCTGACGGTGGAGAACAGCCAGTTGGAGGTGCGTCCCTCCGGGGTCTGTAAATACGTCTGCTTAAAGCTCCAGCCTTCGGATGCCGGTGTCTGGCGGTTTTTCGGTTTGTACTCCTCAGTGGCATACAGCGATGCGGATTCCTTTGTGGTGCGCATGCCGAGCAGGTCTCCGTCGTGGATGACGGCATTGCGGATGAAGAACCAGCCGCCGATCAGGAAGGCGATGGCAAAGACCAGAAGAGCTTTGGCGAAGATCTCCTTTGCCGGTTTCCTGAAATGTATCATCAGCGCGAAGAATAGAAGAATGCTGCAGAGCAGATACGCGTAGGCGTTGTAGTACGACAGCGCGCAGAGTCCGCAGCCTGCTCCAAGGCCGATACAGTCTTTTTTGCAGAATGCGCTTTTCATGCCGCGAATCCAGAAATAGATGATCAGTGCGACCGTGAAAACGGCGAACGAGTCGTTGTTCACATAGCAGGAGAGGAACACAAACTGCGGCAGAAAACCGACGAAAATACCGCCGAGCAGTGCGGATTCGCGCCGTTCAAAGAGCTCTTCGCCGATCAGAAACACAACGATCAGTGTGCCGGTGCCGGAAAGGACGCTGGTGAGGCGGGCGGCAGTTAAAAGAGCCGCTGCACTTTTCGTAAACAGCGATGTAATGGCCATAAACACGGAGCTGATGATCGCGGTCAGATACGGATACAGCGCATAGGAGAATCCCCACAGCGGATGGCGCACCGATTCTTCCATGCCGTTCGGCAGTGTGTGGTGTGAGACGATGTATTCCGGAATCAGCATCCGCATCGCCTCATCGGGGGCGTGTTCGGTTTTTCAGGAAAATCGAGGTGCCAAAAGAGATGCAGAAAAGCCGAAAATCAGCATATACTTGGCCCAGTAGTAGTCTTTTTTATTCATAGAGTCTCCTAAAATCTCCAGTCCCGGACGGGAAAAAGTCCGGCGTAATATTTCGCGGCGGAACAAAAATGGAAAAGCGTCCGTCCGCGGATACGTTATAGTATACATGATTCTTATGGTAAAAGAAATTGATTTTTCGTCGAAAAACAAACAAACTGCTCCATGGCTTCACCGTTTTTTCACAAATTTTCCAGCAAATTATCACATTTTCAGAATAAGATAAAGTGTCTTTAGAAAATGAGAGCATCTCCGGCTCTTTCACCCCCAAGGGCGGGCTGGGACTGCTTTAAGAAACAAGGAGGAAGGAACATTGATAGAGGTTAAAAACCTGGTGAAACGCTATGGCGACCACGTAGCTGTCAATAACCTGAGTTTTACCGTAGAAGAAGGCCAGATCTATGGATTTCTTGGCCCGAATGGAGCCGGAAAATCAACGACCATGAACATCATCACCGGCTATCTGGCATCTACGGAGGGCGAAGTGCTGATCAACGGCCACAACATCCTGGAGGAGCCGGAGGAGGCAAAAAAATGCATCGGCTATCTGCCGGAGCTGCCGCCGGTCTACACGGATATGACCGTTCTGGAATATCTGAAATTCGTGGCGGAATTAAAGAAAATTCCAAAGGATCAGAGAAAGAAACAGATTCTTGAGGTCATGAATCTGGTGAAGATCACCGATATGCAGAACCGTCTGATCAAGAACCTGTCGAAAGGATACCGTCAGAGAGTCGGACTGGCACAGGCGGTGCTCGGTTATCCGCCGATCATCATTCTCGACGAGCCGACCGTAGGTCTGGACCCGAAGCAGATCATTGAGATCCGCGATCTGATTAAATCACTGGGCAAAAAACATACCGTTATCTTAAGTTCCCATATCCTTTCCGAGGTCAGCGCCGTCTGCGATTACGTCATGATTATCGCAAAGGGACAGCTCGTTGCGAGTGATACCCCGGAAAACTTAAGTAAACTGATGCTTGGATCAAACACGGTTACATGTACCGTTCACGGAACGAGAAAGCAGCTGGTTCCGGCGCTTAATGCGCTCGATGCAAAAGAGATCCAATATGAAAATACGCCGAATGAGGAGCAGATTAAGGTAAAAATTACCACGGAAAAGGATAAGGATATCCGCGAGGAGCTGTTCTATGCACTGGCAAAGGCCAACTGCCCGATCCTCGAGCTGACTTCCTCCTCGATGTCTCTGGAAGACGTCTTCCTGGAGCTGACCGATGATTCCGGAAAGGCTGCAAGAAAGCTGAAAAAAGCAGAGAAAGAACAGCTGAAACAAAAAGAATGTGAAAAAGAATGTGAACCAGAAGCAGACAAAACGGCTGTCGGGGAAACGTCTGAAGAAAAAAGCACAGATGTAGCGGAATCAGCCGCTGAAACAAAACAGGAGGAGGGAGACGCACAATGACGGCGATTTATAAAAAAGAGTTAAAAAGCTATCTGACAAGCATGATCGGATATCTGTTTATGGCGTTTACTCTGGCGCTGTTCGGCCTGTATTTTACGGCCATCAACCTGCAGCAGGGTTACCCGGAGATCGGATACGCGCTGCAGAATTCCGCATTTATTCTGCTGATCGCAGTACCGGTTCTGACAATGCGTGTCCTGTCGGAGGAGCAGAAAAATAAGACGGATCAGCTGCTCCTTACCGCACCGGTAAAAATTTCCGATATTATCCTTGGAAAATATCTGGCACTTCTCACCATTTATGTGATTCCGGTGCTGATTATGTGCCTGTATCCGCTGCTTCTTGGAACCCACGGAACAGTTTCCTACGCTGTATCCTACACTTCGATCCTTGGCTATTTCCTGCTGGGAGCAGCCTATATTTCGGTCGGTGTGTTCGTTTCCTCCATCACCGAGAGCCAGGTCATCGCAGCCGTTGTCGGCTTTGTGATCCTGTTCCTGTGCTACGTGGAGAGCGGTATCGCAAACTTCTTCCCGGAAGGAGCCGGAAGCTCTTTCTTTGCTTTCTTTATCATCATTGCACTGGTATGCCTCTGGATCGGCAGTATGATTAAAAACCCGATCATTACAGGTGTGATTGCCGTGATCGGCGAAGGCGCGCTGACGGCAGTTTACTTCACAAAATCCACCCTTCTCGAGGGCAAAATCCAGGATCTGCTCGGTGTATTCAACATGGCAGGCCATATGGATAACTTTGTGAACGGTATTCTGGACATTGGCGGTGTTGTTTACTACCTGTCCGTCATTGCAATCTGCACTTTCCTTGCAATGCAGTCCCTGCAGAAGAAACGCTGGAATTAGGAGGTGGAGACGATGAGCAGCGAAAAGAAAGAAAGGGCATCCTCCCCTCAGTTCCCCTGCCTGATTTTCGCTCGGCTCCATCCCGCAACTGGGGATATTCCCCTCTGAATCATGGCAAAGTACGGGATGGGAGGGCTGCCCGCCGTAGGAATACAATTCCCACGATTACAGCGGGCTACGCAAGGATCTTCTTGAAAAGGATATTGTTTTCAAGATGGTAGTGCTGCAAGGTATCTTCCTCGATTTCAGCAAGTTTCTTGTACAGCTCACGGAAGGTGCCGCACCCGTCGCAGGGGACGCTGTAGTCGTTTGTGGCATGGCGGAGCTTTTTGAGCAGAGTCCCCGCGGCTCGTGCTCCTCTTCCAGAATATGCACCAGCGCTTGGCAATGTTCCTTCGCCTCACTGTTGGCGATGGCCGGGAAAAGTTCCGTCTCTTCGCGGATCAGGTGCGGTTCCATCTCATGCGACAACTGACCAAACAGCTTGTACACGTCGTACAGCTCGGGATGGCGCTTTCCGTGGGCCTTGAGCACTTTCACAATCAGTTCATGCGCTTCTGGAAGCGCTCCCCACAGATAGCTGTGGTGCTTCGTCAGGATAAACTCCACGAGCCGTTCTGCGCTCATTTCAGAAAAAGGCTCAGCAGGCTTTTCCGTACGGGCGGCAAGTTCATCCAGCGCCTTATAAATGTTGCTGTCGACAAGACGCTGTTCCTTGATGACTTCGCCGAGCAGACGCCCGCCGCCGCAACAGTAGTCGATGCCAGCAGCACGGAATATGGCGGAAGATAGAGGGAAATTCACCACGATGTTGCCGACGGAGTGTTCGTGCCATTTATTCTGCATAATAAGCCTCCAATGCTTTGGTATGGGAGAACCGTAGCATGAGGCGCGGGAAAAAACCTTTGAGTATAACTGGCTATAATCCAAACAATACTGCCGATCCGGGCCCGCGGCTCCATCTTGTAAGCCCCTTGAGGCCTGCGCAGCCCGCCCACAGGAGGAGCCGCCGCCTCGTCACGGATGCCCGGATGCACCGTTTCGGCGGAGCCTGCCCGCAGGGTAGCCCCGGAAACAACACAAAAAGGGGCGGCCGAAGCCGCCCTTTTCGTGAATTCTTACGCCTTGGCTTGCTTGATTACCGATGTGAGGCTGCTGACGAGGCCGGAAATGTTCGCCAGATCCGCGGGCAGGATCATGGTGTTGCCCTCCTTGGCGAGCTTGCCGAACTGTTCCAGATAGTTTTCCGCAACGCGCAGGTTCGCCGCCTGCGTGCCGCCCGGCCTTTCCATCTGCTCGGCAACGGTGGCAAGGCCGTCGGCGGTGGCCTGCGCAACCGCCCGGATCAGCACCGCGTCGCCCTCGGCCTGATTCTTCATCGCCTGCAGCTTGCCCTCGGATTCGGCGATGGCGGCGGCCTTCGCGCCTTCCGCCATATTGATCCGCGCCTGCATCTCGCCCTCGGACTGCGCGATAAGCGCGCGCTTTTCACGTTCGGCGCGCATCTGCTTTTCCATCGCCTCCATAACCCCGGAAGGCGGCGTGATGTCGCGGATCTCATACCGCAACACCTTGATGCCCCACGGCGCGGTGGCGGCGTCCAGCGCGGAGATGACCTCCTGATTGATGGTGCTGCGCTCCTCAAAAGTCCTGTCCAGTTCCAGCTTGCCGATGGCGCAACGCAAGGCCGTCTGGGCAAGCTGCACGGAACCGAACATATAATCGCTGATGCCGTAGGCGGACTTTTCAGGGTTCACGACTTGGAGGTAAAGCACGCCGTCGATTTCTACGCTCACGTTGTCTCTCGTGATGCAGGTCTGCTTGGGCACGTCCAAAACGTCTTCTTTCAGGGAGCGGCGGTAGGCCACGGCGTCAATGAAGGGGATAAGGATATGGAAACCCGCAAACAGGACGGCATGAAACTTGCCGAGCCGCTCGATCACCACCGCCTGCTGGTTCGGCACGATAAGCACCGTCTTAAACAGGACGAAGACAACCAGCAAAGCCAAAAAAACGAAAACCGCCAACGAGGGATCGATGAAATCAAGCATGCCATACTCTCCATGTTTGAAGGCTACACAGGCTTCCGGGAGTTTTCCCCTCCGGAAACCACTTCAAGCGTCAACTCGTCATCAGGGATATGCCCCAAGATACGCACCTGCAGCCCCCTCCGGCTGCGCTTCCGGGGACACCGCGCGCCAAAAAGCTGCCGCCCACCGAAATCTCCCCTACCCCATTACCGGGATAGGCCGGGTACGTACCCATTTTCCCTGACGTGCAGATTCGGCAGCCCCAGCGGATGCGGCGTCCGATGAAACCTGCGTCTTCCCGCGGAAGCTGCGGACAAACAGCCGCCGCAGCGAAAGGAGGAATACAATGGACGAGGCCCCGAAGACGATCACTTCAATGGTCAGATCATCCACGAACAATGCCGTCACCCCCGCCGCCCATGCGCCAAAGCCGAAAAAAGAACAGTACGAATGCGGGAGACACCAGCTCCACGGCCAGCAAAACGATCCCCAGAATAAACCACATGGTGGCGACAGACACGACGGCCTCCTCCTTCTTTGAGTACTTTCCGCAACAAAACGCCCGATGCGGCCCCGCAAACGCTACGCATCCCCCAGCGGCAGCCGCGTGCCGACGCCATAGCCCGTTATGGTCGCCACGGCTACAAGATCCCCTTCGGCATCGGTTACCCGAATCTCATATGTGGAAAGCGGCTTTCTGAACGGAGCGCACGCGCTTCCCCCCGTAAAGGCCCCCTCGCGTCTTGAGCGCATAAACGAAATGGAGGTCTGGGCATTCGTGCAGTACAGGCCGTCCGCATTGGAAAGCGCCGCAAACGCCACGTCCGCCAGAACAAAAATGGCCCCGTCATGCACCGTTCCCATGCCGTTGAGCTGGCATCCGTGCGTCGGCATCCCGACGAGGCTGTATCCCCTTCCCACTTCCAGCACCTCAATGCCCAGCGAAGATGAAACGGGATCATGCCGTCGAAAGTGCGCGCGAATCTCTTCCAGCGTCAACATCCTGCCTCCCGGCAACAACTTATCAGCCAGCCCCGGACGGCTGGCCCCAGCAATAGGCCAATTTTCCATACTCGCACCAACCCTGTCAACAGCCCGCCCGTTTTCCTTCCGATATCGGAACGTTACCGATAAGACGAAACGATCCCGTCCGCCCGGCCTCGCGCAGGGCAAGGCGACATCGGCCTTGGCGAACGCTTCACTCCCCGCCCACCGTCCCATGCTCGCCAACCAGTCCGCTGAAAACCACAACGTGAAGCGGAAGGGGCCCGCCCTTCCTGAAACACACCTCAATGCAGCGCGAGGCATCACTTCCCGGCATTTTGACCGTGGACGGATGAGCCTATAAAAAGGCTCTGTTAGAGCATGTGGTTGTTTCATCTCCACAGTGAGGTGAAAAACACGGCCTTTTTTCCGGTTTTCCCCTTGGCGGGATCCACGGCCAAGGTATTTTCCGGTTATCCCTTTGGAGCTTCAAGAAAAAAAGCATCAACCATTTTCCATAACAGAGCCTATAAAAAAGGCGCCCTCCCAATCAGAAGGGCGCCCTTATCGCTTACTTCTTCGGCATAGGGGGCCGGATGGTCATCACAGGGCATGGCGCGGCCCGAACCACTTCATGCGCAACGGATCCGAACAGCAGGCGATCAAACCCCGCCCGTCCGTGCGTGCCCATAATAATGAGGTCGATCCCCTTTTCTTCAGCCAGCTTGACCAGCTCTTCGGAAGGCCGGCCCACGAGAATGACGCCCGTGGCGCCCATCCCGGCGAACTGTCCCGTCAAGAGAGCGTTCATGGACTTCTGGATGGTTTCATTGGGATTATTCACTTCATTCGGATGGTTGTTGGCGGAAAGATACACATCCTCATACGGCGTGTGGGACGGGATGACATAAGCGACCAAAATGGAGGCCCCGGCCATGGACGCCATCATCTTTGCGTATTCGACGGAAGGGGTGATTGTATCTTCCAAGTCCACCGCGCAGAGAATCTTCTTCATTTCCATAGATGATGCCTCCGTAATGAAGTGATAGGAAACGCCTTTCCTCTGTCTTCACAATAGCCCGGAACTCGCTAAAGTCAAGGATGCGCAGCCCCCGGCGGGGCGCCTTCCCACATTCCGGCGGCCTATCCGAAACCTCCCTTCCCCACACCTCCCAGCCCGCCCCTCCGTACCCTCTTTGACGCGGAGCCGTTCTCTGTTAAGCTTGGACACGGAGGCAGCACTATGGAAACGCTTTTTTGCCATTCTGACGGTCATCGTATATATCCTGTTCGCTCTTGTGGGCTTTGTGGCCCTCACAATTTGCGTCTTTCTCTGGATGGTGTCCACACGGACAAGACAAGATTCAAAAATATTTCAGGAACGCTTTGACGGCTGGCGCAAGGCTCACAGATAGATCCGCCCCTAAAGCCGGGGTTCCGGGGCTTTCGCTTTATCCGCCCCCTGCGGAGCGCTCTCGGTGCCCGGACGCCCTCTTTCTGCCCCCTCCCCCGCCTCCCCTCCGGCGGCCATTCCTTTGCCCGCGCAGTGTTTCCCCTTTAGGTTAAACCCTAACAAACCGTATAGGGCCCTCCCTGCCCGTGCCTTCCCCCACATGCCTAGGCCGTGTCGCCAATTAAATATAATATATTGAAATTATTAGATTATTTTTCAAGTTACAAAATATTATTCTTAATAATTTCAAATAATTATATAAACACGACACAACCTAGGGAAGGCCATCATGACCAGCGTGGGGCTGGACTGAAGGGGCTGCCTCCATGTGTGTGGGGAAAAGGCACTACTCACCACGGCACGGGCGGCGGGGCGCTCGGCGGCCCCATGTGCGTGGGGAAGGCACGGCATGTCGAACCCGCCGAAAGACAGCGACAGGGGGTTCTCCATGTATATGGGGAAGGCACCAATTCCCAGATGCTGACGACGCTGGCCCGTGAGGTTTCTTCATCTATATGGGGAAGGCACCCGTGGACGGCGGCGGAACGGTTTCCTTGGATCGTTTTCCCCATTTATATAGGAAGGCACCGGATTGCCGGAGGCTGCGGCCTTCATTCGGCGGTTTCCCCATGTGTATGGGGAAGACTCTTTTTTACAAGGCGCTGCCATAGTATGTGGTTGCTTCATCTTCACAGCGCGATGAAAATGCAGCCTTTTTTCCAGTTTTCCCCTTGGCGGGATCCACGGCTAACGCATTTTGCCGGTTAATCCTCTGGAACTTCAAAGAAAAAAACATCAGCCATTTTCTATGGCACAGCCAGAGGAAAAACAGCGTTCCTTTCAGGCCTGCTCCTCCCCGTCAGAGGGCGATGCCCCGGCCTCCTTGCCGAAAGCTTTGGCGGAATCCGTCAGGCGTTGCAGCAAGACCTGAAGAGTCCGCTTCTCTTCATCGGAAAACAAACTGGTGACGGCGGAATCCCACTCCGAAATCAGCCGCATGAGCTGCGGATAATATCAAGGGCCCGCTGCGTCGGATACACCGTAGTCGTACGTTTATCCTGCGGGTTGGTTTCCCGCCGGATAAAGCCCGCCTGTTCCAATTGCGCCAGCCCTCGCGTCACGTTGCTCTTGTTGATGCCGATCCGCTCCGGCAGCTTGTCCTGCGTAATGCCCGGCTCCTTGCACAGCACGGCAATAAAAAGATACTGGCTCGTGTTGATGCCATACGGGGCAAGCGCTTTGCTGAGGTACATATAATAGTAGCGATTGGCCAAGGTGATCCACTTGCAAGTCAGTTCCAACATTCCCTCCCTGTTGATTCCCTATGCCTCCGGAAGCACGGGCTGTAAAAGGGCCTCCAACGCCTTGAGCGGGAAGCGGAAAAAAATTCGCCCCCCGCTTGACAGCATGAAAGAAAACACATAGTCGTTGCGGACGCAACGATTTTTTATAGAGGAGAAACCTGCGATGCCGAATCGCCGCATCCGACGCAACAGGACGGAAAACGCACCCAAACGGGGAACGAGGGAAACGCTGAGGGAGATATGCAACCGTAACTTCAATGTGGTAACCCTCATCAATCTGCTGGTCATGACGGCCTATTACCTGATATTCGTCACCAGCACCACGTATGCACGGCAAGCCTATGCCGTGAGCCTCAGCACAGCGGGCTTCACCGCGGGCATCATGGTCATAGGTTGCCTAGTCGGTCGTTTCGTCACCGGAAACCTTCTGTCGTTTTTCGGCTGCCGGAGCATCCTGTGCGCCGGGCTGCTGCTGTACACGGCCAGCATAGCAAGCTTCTTTCTGGCGGATTCCCTGCCGCTGCTGTTCGTCCAGAGGCTTCTGGCCGGCATCGGCGTCGGGGTTATCGGCACGGCTACCGGAACCATCGTGGCCTATGTGGTCCCACAGCAGCATCATGGTTTCGGCATCAGCTTGTTCAGCATGAGCACGGCGTTGGCTCTGGCTTTGGGGCCGTTCCTCGGCATTACCCTGAGCGGCCATATGGAGTATGCGACCTTGATGCAAATCAACGTCGGCATCGCGCTGGGCTGTCTCGCCATCTTTTTCGGACTGGGAACCCTCCCGGCGATGCAGCGCCGCCATCGCCCGCTCTTGAGCCTCAACAGCTATATCGATCCTCGTGTGGTGCGTTTTTCCCTTGTAGCACTGATAACGTGCCTGGGTTACGGATGCGTGCAGGCCTTCATGACTTCGTTCGCTGCCGAAAGGGGCCTTTCCGGCCCCGCAAGCCTGTTCTTCCTGCTGTACGCCTTGGCAGCGCTGGCCACCCGCCCCATAACCGGACGGCTGTACGACACCCACGGCGAAAACGTCATCTTCTTCCCTATCTTTCTCTTGACGGCCCTGTCCCTCGTTCTGCTGGCCCATGCGGAATACGGCTGGATGCTGCTCCTTTCCGGCTTCACCCTCGGCGTGGGTTTCGGCAACTTCCAGTCTGTGGGGCAAGCCGTATCGCTCTCCCTGGTTTCCCGCTCGCGCTTCGCTCAGGCCACCACAACATTCTTCATCTTCTTTGACTTCGGCATAGGGCTCGGCCCCTATCTCTTTGGTTTCCTTGTGCCGATCATCGGCTACAGCGGCATGTACCTCACCCTTTCCGGCACAGTGATCTGTGCGCTGGCCATCTACTACATCCTGCACGGGAAACATGCGGCCGGGATAAAGTAGAAGGCCGTTTTATAGAAAATGGTTGATGCTTTTTTCCTTGAAGCTCCAAAGGGATAACCGGAAAAATACCTTGGCCGTGGATCCCGCCAAGGGGAAAACTGGAAAAAAGGCCGTATTTTTCACCGCACTGTGGAGATGAAACAACCACATACTATAGAAAAGATCCCTACAAAAACACAGCACAAATAACAACCACCCGCACAGCGGGTGGTTTAGTGTTTCGGCCGCTTCATGCCCACAACAGATGAAAGCCCATAACAAAAAGTCTCAAGCCAACAGGCTTGAGACTTTTGTGTCTGTAAAAGACGAAATCTGGTGGAGATGAGGGGGATTGAACCCCTGGCCTCAGCGATGCGAACGCTGCGCTCTCCCAGCTGAGCTACATCCCCAAAGGTTGCCGCAGCAACGGAATCCTCTATACGGGATCACCTTCACGCTGTCAAGCAAAACGGCCCACACATCCAAACTTTTCCTTTGGCGGAAAACGAACGGGGCATTCCCAAGCGCCGCCTTCACCGTATGCCTTCCATCCGGCGGGCATTTCCAAAGGCTGTGCCATAGAAATGGTTGATGTTTTCTTTCTTGAAACTCCAAGGGGACAGCCCATAACGTGCCGCAATTATGGAACCATCAACTAAAAAACTAGAGAAAAAGCCTGTATTTTCACCATATTGTAAAAAAATAAAACAATCACATTCCATGACAGAGCTTTCCCAAAGGACTCGGCTGGCGGATCGCTCCGAAAGCCCCTTCCCGGCTGCATCCCGATGGCGCCGCTATCCGCGCAATTCGCGCTGCATATCCCGCGTCTCGGCACGGCGCTTCAGTTCCATGCGGTGATCGTGCAGCTTGCGGCCCCGCCCAAGAGCCAGCTCCACCTTGATCTTCCCGTGTTTGAGGTACAGCTTCGCCGGAACGATGGTCAGGCCCTTCTGCTCCACTTTCGCGGCAAACGATGCGATTTCCTGTGTGTGCATCAGCAGCTTGCGGGGCCTGTCCGCGTTTTGCTCCACGTACCCGGCATTCGTATACGGGGCAATGTGCAGGCCGATCAGCCACGCTTCACCGCGCTTAAACTCCACATAGCTGTCCGTGAAATTCACCTGCCCGGCGCGAAGGCTTTTCACCTCAGGCCCGGTCAGGGAAATGCCCGCTTCGATGGTTTCCAGATATTCATAAATATGACGGGCCTTACGGTTGTCCCCAATGAGGGAACCGCCCGATTTCTTGGCGCTCATAGCTTACCTCCTTGCGGACAGCAGCGCGTAAATGCTCTTGACCGTCCATCCGGTCGTCCGGTCTGCACCCGGCGCGCGACATCCCGTGGCGAACCGCCCAGTTCCCGCTCCTCGGCAATGAGGCTCAACACCTCCTCCCTGTCCGTCACGCCTCCGGCTTCCGCCGGCCCGACCACCACCGTGATCTCGCCAAGCAGCTCAACCCCAGCCGGGACGCCGTCCTCCAGCCGCCCAAGGATATATTCCTCATGCGTTTTGGTCAGTTCGCGGGCAATGCAAAGTTCCCGCGGGCCGAGCACGGCATGGGCCGCAGAAAGGGTTTCGCCCAGTCGATCCTTACGTTCAAAGAAGATAAGCGTCAATGCCAGATTGGCAAAGGGCGCCAGCGTCTTTTCCTGATCCGAGCGGCTGCGGGGGAGGAACCCCAAAAACGCGAACGGCTGCGGCGCAATGCCGCTCCCGGCGAGCGCCGTCACGGGCGCACTCGGCCCCGGAACCACCGATACGGGAATCCCCGCCGCGCGGCAGGCCCGAACCAGCCGATAGCCGGGGTCGGCCACCAGCGGCAGCCCGGCGTCGGAAATGAGCGCAAGCGTCCGGCCTTCGTCCAGCAGGCCCAGCACTTCGTCCAGCTTGCTCTCTTCGTTATGGTCATGAAAGCTCATGAACCGCTTGGCTTTCACCCCGCAGCGCTGGCACAGCAGCCCCGCCCGGCGGGTGTCCTCCGCAAGAACCGTATCCGCGCCTTCCAAGACTTCCCGCGCGCGGGGAGAAAGATCACCAGGGTTGCCAAGCGGCGTCGCCACTACCCATAATTTCGGAGATGTCAAAGACATGGCGGTAATAATCCAGTTCAAAGGTTCCGCCCGCGTCACGGACGCAGACAAGATCGAATCGGCAAGGGACATCCCATTCCCCGCTTGCGGACAAATAGGCTTGGGCGGCTTTGACCACGCTGCGGCATTTGGCGGGCGTCATGCTCGCTTCGGGCGAAACAAGCCCCCCTTTGCCGCGCAGACGGACTTCGACGAAAACCAGCTCGTCCCCGTCGCCGCAGACAATATCCAGTTCATACGAACCGCTGCGCCAATTGCGGGCGAGTATCCGCATCCCGGCCTTTTCCAGCCAATCCGCGGCGGCATCCTCCCCGGCGCGCCCCTTTTCCTGCCGCAAGGTCACAAAAGCGACCCCTGCCGCGCCGTCTGCTGTTCGGGCAAAACGCCCCGGAACGTCTTCCTGTGCATGGGGCACGGCCCAAGCTCACGCAGGGCGGCAAAATGCTCTTTAGAGCCGTAACCCTTGTGCTTGGCGAAACCATAGCCGGGATAGCGGCTGTCGAGCTTGTCCATGAGCATATCCCGGAAGGTCTTGGCGATGATGGACGCCGCCGAAATGACCGGAACCAGCGCATCGCCGTCCACAATGGATTTCTGGCGCGGGGATGA
>ENA-OQDA01000499-OQDA01000499.1-human-gut-metagenome-genome-assembly--contig:-NODE-499-length-16133-cov-4.610209_pt1 | contig 16133 bp, 11 predicted proteins | sample MGYA00242771_ERZ504603 | MGnify/ENA primary metagenome ERZ504603 (study PRJEB26092, sample SAMD00036328) | human gut metagenome | host: Homo sapiens | study: EMG produced TPA metagenomics assembly of...
ACAAGAGTCCTGTTGGATCGAGAAAGAGTGCTGCCGTATTACGCATCTTTTTACAAAGCAAATCGTCCGCTGTCTCTCCATTTCCTCCGCTTTCATAGGTGACGGAGTATCCGTCCGTGTTTTCGGATGTGATCGCGCGTCCAGAATGCTTACATCTGACCTTTTCATCGTTGGCAATCAAATCGCAGACAGCGCAGGCGGCAAGCTTTACCTCTTCCAACTCCATGTTGTCATCAGCGCGCCCGAAGGTAATCCTCCGGACGTAAGCTGATGCTTTCATAATGGATTTTTCAAACTCTTCTTTCGCCAGATTCCCCTTGTATGTAGAGGTATAATATTCATAATCTGCGTACAGATTCATTCGATCACTCCTTACACTACCGTGTGTACATAGATACCATCTTTCTTGTTATCGTAGCATTCTGCGATACCAACAGTACGGTATCCAAATTTCCAAGCGTCTGCATCCTGGTTCTGATCCGGTGTAATAATCTTGGAGACTGTGTGTTTCTGGTACTGGATTGCTGCCTGTTTGTCCACGATCATGAAGTTTACTGCTTTACCTTCGGAGTTCTTAGCATATCCGCCGGCACCAGAAGCTGTAAGATCGATTTTGGAGTAAATCTTCCCTCCGGAACTTTGACAATTCCTGCAATCCCTCAATAGCTTTCTTAGATGCTGTTGTATCCAGATCCTCAATCATGCCATAGATTGTCGGATTGATAACAGATAGCAGGTCGCAAGGTTCGCTTCTGCGTTCTCAATTTTGCTTCTTGCTGTTCTGAGTGCCGCAAGAGCCGCCTTGCCGTCTGAAAGAGCCGCAGCTACAGTTGTCACTCCATCAATAGACGCATAACCTGCCAGGCGGTACGCATCAAGCTCGGCGCGCTGCGGAGCTGCGTGCAGGGCAGGCGCGTAGTCATGATCGACGACTCGATCGTGCGCGGTAACACGCAGCGCGCGCTCGTCAAGATGCTGCGCGAGGGCGAGCGGCAGCTTCGGGGCTCCGTTGCGCGCATGGGGGACCGACACCCCGCCGAGGGACAGCATCCCCAAGCTGGCCGTCTGCTTGGCCCTCGTGCTCGAGGATGGTCGCGTAGGAAAGCGCGTCATATGGCGCTCTCGAAAACATGGAGCACGCCGTTGTTTCGGACGCTTTGCAGGGAGAACGCGAAGCGCTTGTCGGATCTGGGAGCCTCGCCCTTGAAGCCTCCCTCGCACGAGCGCAAGGCCGCGTACCTCGGAACGCCCGTGCGGTCCCTGCCGACGAACACCGCGCACGCGACCCCGCCGCGCATGGTGCCGTAGACGTCTCCGGCATCCACGAGGCCCTTCAGCAGGCTGCGCGAGATGCCGCGCGATTCGAGGTACCGCATCGCATCGTCGTCGGCGCACCGGCGTGGGAGGCGAAACGCCGGGCGCGGCGCGCTCGCCGGTGGGGCGGCATGCGCGGGCGGGGATGCTCTCGCAACGGCAGGGCGGTCGGCCCGCAGATGCTCCACGGCGTCGAGGAAGGCCATGTCGCGCACTTTGACGAGGAAGTCGAGCGCGCTCCTGCCGCCGAGATCCCGGCTCCACCAGAACCACTTGCCGTTGGAGATCTTAAGGCTGTCGTGTTCCTTCGTGCAGTAGACGCCGGGCGAAATGCGCACCAGCTCGTCGGGTTCGCGCTCTTGCAGGTAAGTAAGCAGGTCAACCCGCTTCACTTCAGCGATGATTTCAGGGTCGACGTATGGCATGTTTTCGTCCTTTTCTTGTCTTCGGATTTGCCTGTGGCCGCCGGAGCGGCGCGGCGTGCCCCCATTCGCCTTCGCTTCGCCATGCCGATTCGAGATGCGCGGAACGCGGCGTGCCCAAGAGACGCTGAAAGGGGTAGAATGGCGGGCATGGTGAATCCGAGTGAAACATACACTGCATGGAGCATCGGGGAGGGCGCGCACGAGGTGACGGGGCTCAAGCCGATGCTGAACCCGGAGGAGCAGGTTGCGCTTCTGAAGGCGAAAGGCGTCTCGTTCGAGCGATGCGGCGAGGAGCAAGCCGCGGACGCTTTGGCCCGCCGGGGAACCTTCGTGCACCTCGCGTCATGCCGCAGGCTGTTCCAGAAGCACGCGTCCGGCGACGACCGGGGGAAGTACGTGAGGCTTGACTTCGCCGACCTGCTGGCTCTCGATGCGCTCGACGACGAGCTCCGCAAGGCGTTCCTAGCTGTCTCGCAAGACGTGGAGCGGCTGGCCAAGACCTCCATGGTGACGCGCGCCTCCAGGCTCGACGACGAGGACGGCTACGGCATAGTCGCCGATTTCATGAGGGCGCAACAGAGGAGATACCGCAGCTACATCGAGCGGGATCTCTCCTCGCGCATGTCCGCCGGCATCGTCGGCGACGTTTACACCGGGCGCATCATCGGCCATTACCGAGACGCGATGCCCGTATGGGCGTTTTTGGAGGTGGTCACGTTCGGAACGGCGCTGGCCTTCTGCCTGTTCTGCTCCGAGCGATGGGACGACGCCGTCATGCGGGAGGAGCACTACATCCTCAAGGGCGTGAAGGCCGTGAGGAACTGCTGTTCCCACGGCAGCTGCATAGTCAACGGGATGGACGGCTCCAACGAGTGCGATTACGCGCTTTCCAGCCTGGTCTACGATTGGCTCGCCGAGAAAGGCGTCGGCAACAGCAAGACGCGCCGCGCCAAGTTAAGGAACCGTCGTATGCAGCAGCTCCTCGAGACGCTCGTGATGTTCGACCGATTGGGAGGGCCGGCGCTCTGTCCCCGTTCGACGGCGCTGCTGGAAGGGCTGCGCGCGAGTCTTCTCGGCACGTGCGAGAGCTACGGCGTCCAGAACGGGTTCGTGTCGTACCTGAGGTTTCTGGCGAATCTCATTGACAAGGCGCTCGGCTGATGGCACCATAACCTCAGATTCAAAAACCTTCGGGTTTTGTATGGGCCAATCCCGCTGGGATTGGCTCTAGTTTTTTGGGCTTGGTTGGCTCTCACGTCGCTTCAACTGCGTCTTCCGAACCGACGTCCGGCAGATCGCCCTCGTTTGCCCGACGGCGGAGCTCGGTTTGGCGGTGACTTCCATGAACACAAAAGGGCCGAAAAAGAAGAAGCAGCATTACGTTCCGAAGTTCTACTTGCGTGGGTTTTGCGGGAGCGGCGACACGGTGTTCGCGCTAGATAAGGAGTCGGGGGGAATATTTACACCCTCGGTTGGCGATTTCTGTGCGGAGAGGTACCTGTACGAATCCCTATCGAACGACCCCAACTGGTACAAGGGGAAATTCGTCTATCCGAACTACACTGAGGACGGCCTCTGCGAACTGGAGAGCGCTTTTGCCCCCGTCCTGAAAAGGGTGGCGGCCCTGTGCGTGCCGAACGCCCCGTTCACGTGCGTCGGCGATGACGACGCGAGAATCATCGCGTCTTTTGTGGCGAATGCGATTGCTCGCCATCCCAGCGTGTTCAAGCCCCTCCGGAATGAGCTTATGTTGTCGGCTTCGGAAGAAGACCTCTCTCCGTATCGCGACCTTATGAGGGCTCTGGGGCACGAGGGCGCGTTCGAGGGGGTGGCGGCGGAAGGCGTCACGCGCCGCCTGCTGCTAGATACGGGCGACGGGTCCTACCAAGGGCTCATCGTAGGAGAGCTGCTCGAAATGGAGGGGATCGTCCTGCGCGCGCCCGGGTGCGCCTCGTTCGCCACCGCGTCTTTCCCCGTCCTCCCCGTTGTTCGGAAACAGGGGGGCGGGATCGCCTCTCCTCTCTGTACTGCCCTATCAGCCCGAATGCGGCCGTCATCTACGGCCCCGGCCCCCGTCGGGGGATGGGAGGTTGCGAGCTGCTCGGCGCGCGCGATGTCGTCAGGCTCAACGCCGCCTACTTCGAGGCGGACTTCGTCCGCTTCGTCGTAGCGAAGGACAGGCGGACCCTGGAAGAGGCCCGCTCTTTCGCCGAGGCTAAACGGCCTTCTCCACCCTCTCGCCGATCCATTTGACGACCGGGACGGCCATGGCGTTTCCGAGGGCTTTGTAACGACGGCCGTCCGGAGCCGGCTTGCCGCGGAACTCCACGTTCGTCCAGTTGTCCGGGAAGCCTTGCAGCCTCTCGCACTCCAACGGCGTGAGCCGCCTGACCGCCGGACCCTGCAGGACGTGGCTCGCCTGCTTGACGCCGGGATGCGCGGCGAGCGCGCCCACGTGGCTGCCCGACCCGCCGACGAAGCGCACCTCGTCGCGCGTGTTCTGGGCGAACGCCGCGACGGGGCCCACGCACGACGGGGAGCCGCCCACCTTCAGCGTGCCCGCCAGGTCCACGTCGCACGCCGCGTTGGCCGCGTCCCCCGAAAGGCACGCCATGGGCGGCCCCTTGGCGGCGTTCGCCGTGAGGCACCCGCACAGGCCGTCGCCCACGTGCGCGTTCGCATGGGTGGACGCGAGGCACAGGGCCTCGCGCGGCGGCCCGCCCGCAGGCAGGGCCACGGCGTGGCGGTCGGCGGCGGTGAGGGTGTACATGCCTTTCTCGTCGGGGTCGCAGAAGCCCGCGCCATTGCCCCCGTTTTCAGGCTTTCGGCCTATGGAGTTGCCAACGATGCCGTAGACGGCGGGCGCGTGCCAGTCGGCCGTGAGGGTGGGCGATTGCTCGGCGGCGTGGCCTACCGACCCGCTGGCGGGGGCGGCGGAGTACTTGAAGCCTGCCGTTCGAGCGCCTCCTCCAGCTGCGGCGGCAAGGAGCGCCCTCTTCTCCTTGCCCGGCGGATGATCCCAGCGCATGCAGTGGGGCTCAAATAGTACCTCGCAGGCACGGGCGGCGCTTCCAAGCACTCCGACAAGAAAGACACGCTCGCGTCGCTGGGCCAAGCCGAAGAATTGCGCGTCCAGAATTCTCCATGCCAGACCGTACCCGACCTCATCCATCGCCCGGAGCAGGCATCGGAAAGCCTCCCCGTTCTCGCTCGAGAGCGCTCCCGGGACGTTCTCCCAGACAAAGCATCTCGGCATGACCTCACGTACAGCTCGAATAAATTCGAGCATGAGGCCCGACTCGCCTTTGAGCCCCGTTCTCTTTCCGGCGACGGAAAAGCTCTGGCACGGGCTTCCGCCGATGACAACGTCGATCTCGCCACGCATCTCCTTCCACTCGACCTCGATATATCTCCCAGGTTGGGCACGCTCGGGAAGCGAGTAGCGAGAACCGCGTTGCAGAACGGGTCGATCTCGCTGAAGGCGACCGCCTCCCAGCCGAGCGGCCCCCACGCGCAGCTCGCCGCCTCTATGCCTGAGAAAAGGCTCACGTACCTCACGAAGCCCCCTTCCCGCCGCGCGCTGCGGCGTTGGCTATTGACGACACCTTGCCGGGGGCGGCGCCCTCCCCGAACACGGCGACCATGCTCGGAAAGGGCGCGGGGCCCTGAGCGACGCCGGCGAGCTCGAACCTGATGCGGCCGCGAACGAGCCTTATCTCTGCATGGCCGAGGATGTAACGGAGGAACCACTCGGTGTCCGTGCGCGCCGCCACCAGCAGCGCGACCGTCGTGCGCGGCTTGGCGCCCTCGATTGCCGCCTTGCGCGCCCATGCCCGCACGCCCCGGCCGTAGGGCGGATGCACCCACCACTCTCTCGCCGCCCCAGTCAGCCGCGAGCCCGTCGTCTCGTTTGGTGAGGTGCCTTTCGCATTTGGCGTTGGCGTCCGAGCTCGCCGCGTCAAGGGTGAAGTGGAACTCGGAATCGAGCGCCGAGAACAGCCACGCGGGGGTCTCCCAGTCGTCGCGCGCCGACGAGAAGGCCGCCCCGCCGGCGCCGGTGAAGCCGCCTGGCGGCGCTGCTGCCGCGCTTTTCACCGGCATAGCCCCGCCGCCTTTCGGATGGGCACCTCGCGCTCGCACACGTCAACGATGTGCAGGCACAGCCTCTCGGGGATGCGCCCGCGCTCGCGCGCGTTCGCCAGGCCCTGCGTGCCGGACTTCGACCCGCGCGGCGCCGACTCGTGGCAGGGCGCCCCGTTGCGGCACGGCGGGCAGAATCGCGGGTCGGAGGCGTTCGTGAATATGTCGGTCGGCTTCATGGCCCTCGCGCCGTATTGGCAGTAGGTGACGGTGTGGCGGGGGATGACCGCCATCATGTCCTGCTTGCGCAGGCCCGCGCGCGGGTTCTCTATGAAGTAGAGCGCCGGCCTCAGATCGCGGATGAGGCGGAGCATCGCCAGATCCACCCGGTCGCATTTGAGCGCGTAGTCGCTCACGGGGTCCAGGTTGCCGGTGTTGGCGTTCTTGCGCCTGTGGCGCGATATGCCCGCCATGGAGAACGTGGCGCAGTCCGGCGACGCCCACACCACGTCGGGCCGGCCGAATGCGCGCAGGACGTCCGGCGCTTTCAGGAACTCGATGTCGGCGTGGAGGTCGGCGGGCAGCGATTCGTCCCACTCCACCGAGAACACCTCGTGGCCCCGCTTTTCGAACGCCTCGCCGATGGAGCGCGTTCCGCTGAACAGTTCGAGCACTTTCATAAACATTCCCCCTTCGCGAAAAGGAATGCCCCGGCGTTGCCGCCAAGGCGCTCCATCGACCGATTCCGGTTTGCCGGCGATGAGGCGCATCTCGCGCGGCGCGGTGTGCGCCCTCACCGTTCGAACTCCTTTTTCTTTTCGGCACGTTCCGGCTCATGACCGTCGTCGCACAGCTGCTCGGGGCCGCTTTTTCCCACGTCGAGCAGGGCGTCGAGCTCCGCGAGGCGGGCGGACTTCTCTTTCAGCTCGCCTTCGTGGGGAAAAGGTTTGGTGGCCTCGGTGCGCGCAGCCTCCATCTGCCTGCGGGCTTCTTCGAGGCGCGCGCGGCACTCGTCAGCCTCCGCGCCCATCTTGGCGATGGCGTTGTCCAGCCTCGTCACGGCGCCTGCCGCATCACCGCCCAGCTCGCATTTGTGCTCGGCTTCGCCGACGATGCGCATCTCGAACGCCGCGCTCATGCGGTCGAACGTCAACTCCAGGGAGAACCCCCGGTACGACCCGAGCGGCATGGCCCCCGTCTCGGTCATCTCGCCGCGCGCCGCGAGCACCGCCTCGCCTGCCGCCGCACGCTCCCGGAAGGCGGTGCCGCGCACTTCCATCGAAAATGCCTCCTTCGTCGGCGGCGGGTTCGCCCTTGCCTTCGCGACATCGGCCTCCAGCGATTCGAGGCGCGCCGACAGCGACGCCATGCGCTGCGGGTAGTCCTTGGCGGCCTTGTCCTCCAGCGCGTACTTCTGCGCTAGGTGGTCGGCCTTCAGCATCCGCAGGCGGGACACCTCGACATCGAGGCCCATGCGCTCCTTGACGAGCGGGTTTCCCGTGGCGAGCGCTTTGAGCTCGGCGTAGGAAAGCGCCGCCTCGTCAACGTCGGCGGCTGTGCGAACGGGCGACTTCGAGGTCATGACCTGCGCTATGAATCGCTGCTTTCCCTCTACGAGCTGGTAGAGGTACGCGTCGAAGGTGCCTTCGGTGACGTAGCGGTACGCCTCCACCTCGGCATTCATGTTGCCCTGGCGCTCGATGCGCCCGAGGCGCTGCTGGAGGTCGGCGGGGCGCCACGGGCAGTCGAGGTCGTGGATGGCGGCGAGCCTGCGCTGCACGTTGGTGCCCGCGCCCATCTTCTGCGTGGACCCCATGAGGATGCGCACGGCTCCGGCGTTCACCTTCCCGAAGAGGGCGAGCTTCTTCGCCTCGGTGTCGGTGTCGTGGATGAACGCCACCTCGCCCTCGGGCACGCCGCGCGCCACGAGCTTGCGGCGCAGATCGTCGTACACGTTGAAGGACCCGTCGCCCTTCGGGGTGGAGAGGTCGCAGAACACGAGCTGGGTGAGCCTTTCCTCGGCGCCGTCGCGCCATATGCGCAGCACGTTCTCGCAGCAAGCGTTCACCTTGCTGCCCTCGAAGTCGGGCAGCGCGGGGTCGGCGAGGCGTTGGTCGAGGGCTATCTTGCGGCCGTCGTTGGTGATGAGGAGCATGTTGTCCTTCTCGGCGGGCACACTGCCCGCCCTCACCGCCTCGGCGCGCTCGGCGAGCCCCGCCACCAGCTCGCGCTGGACGGGGGAGGGCTGCACCGCCACGTTGCGCAGATGCACCTTGGGCGTGGGAAGCGCCAGCGTGTCCGCCGTCTGCACGTCGGCGACCTGTTTGAACATGGACATGAGCTCGGGTAGGTTATAGAAGCGCGAGAAGCGCGTTTTCTGCCGATAGCCCGTGCCTTCGGGGGCCAGCTCCAATGCCGTCACTGTCTCGCCGAACGTGGACGCCCAGCAGTCGAAGTGGGAAAACCCCAAGCGCTCCAGCTCGCCGTATTGCAGGTAGCGCTGCATGGTGTAGAGCTCCGCCATCGAGTTGGACACCGGCGTGCCCGTGGCGAACACCGTGCCGCGTCCGCCGGTCTGCTCGTCGAGGATGCGGCACTTCATGAACAGGTCGGAAGACTTCATGGCCTCGCTCTGGGCGATGCCGCTGACGTTTCGCATCTTGGTGTGGAAGAACAGGTTCTTGTAGTAGTGGGCCTCGTCCACGAAGATCCGGTCGACGCCGAGCTCCTCGAACGTGAGCACGTCGTCCTTGTCGGTTTGGTCAGCGAACTTGGCGAGTCTCACGTTCAGGCGCTTCTTCGTGATCTCCATCTGCTTCACGCTGAACCGTTCGCCGTGCTGCGCCTTGATCTCGGCTATGCCGTCGGAGAGCTCGGCGATCTGGCTCTCTATGAACGCTCGCTGACGCTCCACCGATACGGGTATCTTCTCGAACTGGGTGTGCCCCATGATCACGCCGTCCCAGTCCCCCGAGGCGATGCGGGCGCAGAAGCGCCTGCGGTTGCGCCGCTCGAAGTCGCGCTTGGTGGCCACCAGCAAATTGGCGGCGGGGTAGAGCCTCAGCCATTCCGACGCCCACTGCCCCGTGAGGTGGTTCGGCACGACGAACAGGGGCTTGGAGCAAAGCCCTATGCGCCGCAATTCCATGGCGGCCGCCGCCATGGTGAATGTCTTGCCCGCTCCCACCTCGTGGGCGAGAAGCGCGTTTTTCCCGTAGAGGATGCGGGCGACGGCGTTTCTCTGGTGCGGCCTCAGCTCTATCTCGGGGTTCATGCCGGGAAACGCCAGGTGCGAGCCGTCGAACTCGCGCGGGCGGATGGCGTTGAACCGCTCGTTGTAGGCGGCGACCAGCCTCTCCCTGCGCGCCTGGTCTGAGAACACCCACTCCTTGAAGGCCGCCTTGATGGCCTCCTGCTTGGCGAGCGCACCGCCGTCTCCTTCTTGTTGAGGACGGGTTTCTTCTTGCCGTTTTCGTCCTCGACGTAATCGACCACGCGCGCGTCCTTGAGGTTGAGCGTCTCCTCGATGATGTGGTAGGCGCTCATGCGGCGCGTGCCGTAGGTCGACAGCGCGCGCACGTTCGAGCCGTCGCGGCCCTTGCCCTCGATGCGCCACTGCGCCGTGGCGGCGGAATACCTCACGGCCACCTGTTCGCGGACCCAGTAGGACGGGTCGAGCAGGTGGAGCACGAACTCACGCACGTCGTCGGCGGGGATCCACGTCGCTCCGAGGCGCACGCTTATCTCGGCCGCCCCCAAATCGGGCGGCTGGGCGCAGCGCAGCGCCTCGATATTGGGAATGTACGAGGGGTCGGACGCGGCCGTCAGCTCGGCGATGCGCAGCTTCGCCCGCACGTTGCCGGAGAGGTATTCGTCGGCGGGCTGCCAGACGGGCTGCTCTCCGGTCGCCGTGGGAACGCGGAATATGGCGCCTTTCAGCGCTTCGGCCAGTTCGTTTTCCCCCATTCCGGTCAACCTCGCCATGTAGGGCAGATCGACCCGTCCGCGTTCAGACAGCGAGGCAGCCAGCGCCGCCTGGGGGTCGTCGGCGTGCGTCACGGGCGCGTTGGGCCGTATCGTGCGCTTGGAGAACATGTCCGCCTTGCGCTCGAAGTTCCCCTCGCCGTCGAGGATCTCCAATGCGCACAGCAGCGGGTAGGAGGAATCCTGCTTGAGCGCGGCGGCGTTCGCGCGCGAGTTCAGGATGCCGTGCTTCGCCGCGTAGGCGTCGTAGAGCGCGTTGAGCCTTGCGCGCTCAGCCTCCACCTCCGCATCGGGCGCGCCGTCCTTTTCGAGCGTTATGAGCCGTCGGGCGCAATCCCGTAGGGGGATCATTCCCCCGATTCGCTCAGCGGCCGCCTTCGAGGGATTCTGCCGGTGCATGAGGGGACCCATGCGGAAGTAGAGGGCGCCGCCAGATTCGGCGTAGGACCAGTCGCGCACGTCCGGGTCTGCGGGGATGGCGTCGCCGGGCTCGCTTTCGGGCGCATCCCATTCGGGGATGCGGGCGGTCATCTTGCCGAGGGCTTCGCGCAGCGCTTCTTCCAAGTCGGTGCCGGGCTTCGGCCTGCATTCGGAGTCCGCCCGCCCGTAGGCGTTCGTCGTCGCGGCGAGCTCGCCGAGCACCATGTCGGGGTGGGATGCGAAGTAGGAGTTCACGTCGGATGCCCGCCTCGACGCGCTCGGTGTGCGCCCATTCGGGCTCGCAGACCTCGGCGCGCTCGCGCTTCTGGAGGATGACCACGTCCGCCGTGACTTCGGCATGCGGCGAGAAGGCCGTGTTGGGCAGGCGGACCGCTCCCACGAGCTCGGCGCGCTCGGCGATCCTTCTGCGGGCGGCGGGATTCTTCTTGTCGAGCGTGCCTTTGGACGTGACGAAAGCCACGATGCCTCCCGGCCTCACCAAGTCGAGCGCCCTCGCGAAGAACCAATCGTGCACGAGCAGCCCCTCGTCCCGATGGCGGGGATCGTCGACCTGGTAGCTGCCGAAGGGCACGTTTCCCACCGCGACGTCGAACGATTCGTCGTCGAGGTCTGCGTGCTCGAAGCCGCCGTGGATGATCTCCGCGGACGGATGGAGGGCGCGGGCGATGCGCGCGGTCAGGCCGTCGAGCTCCACGCCGACGAGGCGGCAGCCCGCAAGCGCCTCCGGCATGGCGGCGAAGAACGCGCCCGTGCCGCATGACGGCTCCAGCACCCTGCCGCCCGAAAGCCCCATGCCCCGGATGGCCTCCCATATGGGGCGCGCGATCTCCTGCGGGGTGTAGAACGCCGTGAGCGTGGAGGCGCGCGCCGCCGCGTACTCCCCGTCGGAGAGCAGCTGGCGCAGCCGGGCCTTCTCGTGCGCCCATTTCCCCGATTCCTCGTCGAACGCGTCGGCGAGGCCGCCCCAGCCCACGTAGCGCGCGAGCGCTTCGCGCTCTGCGGCGTCGGGCGGGCGGCCTTCCCCCTCGACGGCGACGAGCGCTTCGATGGCCGCGATGTTGCCGCGCAGCCGCCCGAGCGGGGTGGCGAGCTGTTCGGGATACTCATTTGCCCCATCGTCGAACGAGAAAGCCAGCTGGCCCCGTTCGGGCGGCTTTGCCTCGGAACGGCGGGAGGCGGGCTTGTCGCCCGCCTCCCTTCGGCTTGTCTTGGTTTTCTCTTGGCCGCGCTGCTTTTCTAGGCGTACACGACCTTCATCGCCGCCGCTTCGCGGGCCGCTGCCGCCGCCTCGGCCATCTTCGCCGCCCACGCTGCCGGATCCGCCACCTTCGCCGCTTCGTCCAACCCCCTGCTCTTCGCCACGCGGGCCGCCAGGTCGTCCGCCATCGCCTCCGCGAGGGCTTCCGTCTCGGCCAGGTGCCTCGCCAGCGCCCCCTGCGCCAGCAGGTCCGCCCGCAGCTCGGGCTTGCTCGATCTCAGGTATTCGTCCCTCATCAGCGCGAACGGCCCCAGGTTCGCCGCCGCTTCCTCTTCCGTTGCCAGGGTCGGCAGCAGAAGACCACCGCCCTCCCTGTACGCCATCTCCATCGCCTCTCCTTTCATCGGGCTCTTTTGCCGGATTATGGACGGCGGCGGCCAAGGGCGCAAACGTGCGATGGGATGCTTCCGGGGCTCTTTCCCGCATCGCGGGGGCTATCGTGCGCAGGACGGCTGCGGCGGCGCTTGCCGTGCGGCAGCCGAGCGCGTTCATCGCCCGGACCGTGCCGAACATCGGCAGGGCGTCCGCCGCGCGCGGCGTGATGAGCGCGCCGCCTTCGATGCCGCAGCGCGACGCCGCCTCGTAGGCGGCAGATGCCGCCGCGAGCTCCAGAAGCAGATCCCCGGCCTCGGGGGCTTCGAGGCGTTCCAGGCCGCTTCCGCCGCGCGCTTCCCCGATGGCCGCGACGGCCGATTCCGCGTTTTCGCGTACGGCGGCGCTCGCCGCCTCGGCGATGGCCTCGATGGTGCCTTTCCTGGCATCAGCCCCGAAGGATTCATGGAGGGCGCCGACGATGGCCGCCTCCTGCTCCGGGCCGCCAGCCCAAAGCGGCAGCGGGCGGGCGGCGCGCCCGGGCGCCGTGTCCGACACGTCGAAGTAGTAGCGCAACCGCCCCGTTCCCGGGGCTCCGAACACGGCGATTCCGACTGATCCGCGCTTCACCCGCCGGCCGAACAGGGCATCCCAGCGCTCCAATTCCAACACCGCCTTGGCGTCCGGGCGCTGCGCGTGGACGAGCGCCTGCTCCGGGAAGGGCAGCTTGTAGTTGCGGCCCGCCGATTCGAGGAACGCCTTCCACGCCTCGGGGCTTTCGCTCAAAGCGACGAGGGTCGTTCGGTAGAGTTCTTCAATGGTCCGGTACGTGCTCGCCACGCGTCACCTCCTCGGAAGCTTCGTAGGTTCGCTCGCAGGCGTGATTTCCCGCGGGCCCCTTGGTTAGAATCGGCCAAATCCTCCAATAGACGGGAGTTTTTCATGAGGAAGCTGCTCGCCCTGCTCAGGCTGGTGGCCGCCGTTTTCGCTCTGGCGGCTGCCGCCTACGTTTGCCTCGTCGTTTTCGGCGTTTTCTCGGCTCTCGACAGCGCGACCTCCGGGTATTCCATCTACCGCTAGCCGGCAGGTGGCGAATGGCCCTCGCGGGCCGCCCGCCCGCCGCGCGCGTTCTCATCGGATCTCGGGGATTTCGCGCTCGCCGAGTTCTTCGGCGTCCTTCTCGCGGCACCGCTTCATAGCGACGGCAAGGCATCCGAAGCCGGCCGCCGCGATGGCGGCCGAGACGGCGGCCAAGGGCGCGAGGTTCACGCCGGTCTTGTCGAAGGGCTCGCCCCCTTCGACTGCGGGCGCAGGGGTCGCCTCGTCCTCCATGGTCACTGTCTGAACGTCGCCCGTGGCCTCGACCTCGAATTCAACGTCCTCCGCCAGCTCATAGCCCTCGGGCGCGCTTTCCTCGTGCAAGGTGTACGTTCCCGGCGCGAGCTTCTCTATGCGGTGGGGCTCTTCGGCGGAAACCCACTCCTCCACCACGGCGCCCTCGGCGTCGAGCACCTGCATGGCCGCCCCGGAAAGCGGCGCGCCCGTTTCCGCGTCCACCTTCTCGGCATCGACCTTGGTGAAGTCGTCCTCCATGGTCACCTTCTGGGAAACCTGGCCGGACACCACCTCGAAATCCACGCTGTTTGCGACCAGGTAGCCCTCGGGGGCGATCTCCTCGCGCAGGGTGTAGGAGCCCTCGTCGAGCACGATCTCGTGCGGCTCTTCCCCGGACACCCATTCGTCCACCACGTTGCCTTCGGCGTCGGTCACTTGGAGCGTGGCGCCCGGAAGCTCCTCGCCCGTCACGATGTCGGCTTTGGAGATGGAGACGTGCGGCTTGTCCGAGTTCACCAGCGTCCCGAGGTCGATGGTCGCGCCGTCTCGGTACACGCTCACCTCGAACGCGGGGATGAGTTCCCGGTCGGCGTTCGCCTCGCAGGGCTGCTCTTCCACGATGTAGGCGTCATACGGCAGCGCGCCCAAGGCGTCGTCGGGCTCCCCGCCGCCGAACCACACGCCGGACTCCGCCGTGCCGCCGTTGGTGTCGGCGGTGTGGGGGTTCCACGACGCGGCGGTGGATGCGCAGCCGTTGGCGTCGGTGACGATGGTGTGGCTTTCTCCAGTGGTGGCGCTGGTGACGAGGAACGGCACGCCGGCCATGCGGCCTTGGTCGCCCTCGCCGACCTTCACGAGTTTCAAGTCGCCTCGGATGACCTGCTCAGTGAGCTCGTCGGCCACCTCGTGTTCGAAAACGGGCGATTCGCTGCCCGCCATGTCCGCTGTGACGGTTATCTCGTGGGCCTCGGGGTCGGGCAGGTAGCCGGCGGGCGCTTTCGTCTCCTTGATGGTCACGGTGCCGAGGGGGATGCCCTCGAAAGCCAGCTTCGAGTTCTCCACGACGCCCTTCGCGGTCACGTATTCGCCGCCGTGAAGGTAGGTGGCCTCGTACTCCGCGCCGTCGAGAGATGCGGCTCCCTGTGGCTCGGGCAGCAAGGTTTCGGCGTCTTTCTTGATGAGCGTGAGATTCACCGTGACGGGGGCGTCTTGCGCGTTCACGTGAACGTTGCCGCCGGCGACCGTCACGTGGAACTCCTCCTGGGAAAGCGCGTAGCCCGCTGGCGCGCTGATCTCGCGCACGACGTAGTCGCCGTTGGGCAGCTTCTCGGAGGTCTGCCCGTGGCCGCTCTCGTCGGTGGTGAACTGCGCCACGAGGCTTCCGCCCTGGTAGACGCCGTAGACCGCGCCGGCGAGCGTGTACTCGCCGTTGCCGGCCGTCACCGACGCATCGGCGCTCGTCTTGTCGAGCGTGACGAAGCCGCCCTCGGACAGCCCCCTGTACACGGCGAAGCTGGCGTAGGTCTTGCCGTGCCCGCCGTCGATGCCCCACATGTAGTCGAATCGCACGTTGCAGGTGCCGAAGTGTTCGCTCCATGCGTGATAGACCGTTGCGCCTTCGCCCGCGATGGCGCAGTGCACGGTGGCACCCGACGCGTTGGAGAACACGATGACGTCGCCCGGCTTCACGGTTCCCGCCGCGAACGCGGCGTTGTAGTCATCCGCCGACGAGCCGCGGAACGTCTCGTGCGCGGCGCAGAACGCCGCGATGGCGTCCGTTCCGCAGTTGCCGGGGCTTCCGCCGGGCCAGCTCAGCCCGTAGACGTTGGCGATGACCCAGCCGACGAACCCCGAGCAATCCCAGCCCGAGGTGCCTTTGCCTCCCCAGACGTAGGGCGTGCCCATCAGGTCTTCTATGCCGCCTTTCACTTCCTCCCAAGTGGCGTCGCTGAGCGAGCCGTCTGCCGCGTATGCCGCTTGGCTGCGCGAAGGAAGCCCCGCGAACACCGCCGCCGCGACGAGGAGGGCCGCGAGCATGCAGCGGATTATCTTGCCCGCAGCGCGGCCGTTGGTTGCCTGTGCTTTCATGTTCTTCTCCTTGCGTTGTCGTTTTCTGCGTTTGCGTGCCGGACGTTCGGATCGCCCTTACATTCCGTGCTCCCTTCTCTCGCTTTGAGGCCGTCAGCTTTCCGCGGGCTGCGCGTACACGAGCGTCCTCTCGTTCGCGTAGGTCGTGTACGAGCAGGTCACGAACGTGAACAGCTGCGAAGCGTTTTCGTCGTTCGATATGCGCACGTCGCACTCCTCGAAGCGTTGCGCGTACCAGGCGCGCATCTCGTCGGCGGATGAGAAGTCCGTCCGCTTGGCGTTTTCGCTGCCGTCGATCACGTCCACCGCCGACACGGAAAGCTCCATGGCCCCGTTGGGAGTTTGCAGCTCGATGGTCGGATGCGAGCGCGCGAACGCCTCGTCCGAGTAGCGCGCGAAGTCAGCGAACATCGCCACGAATCCGCCGCCCATGTTGTGTCCGAACACCACCGCGCTCATGCCGCCCACGCCGTCGCACGCCGCGTCCACGTAGGGGCATCCGTAGGGGTTCCACGAGCGGTAGATGTCGTGGCTCAGGTAGTAATCGGGGTCGCCGCCCGGCGCCTGCACGACGGCGTAGTCGATGGCGGTGCCATCGACGCTCACCCACGCGACGATCGCGGGGTTCACAACCCGCCAGTAATCCCAATCGACCCCTTCGGCATCTGCCGCGGTGGGCGATTCGTTCGAAGCCATTGCGGAAACCGCTGCCGCTGACAGGCTTCCGAACGGCTGCCCCCTGGGGTTGGGCACCACCGACGCGGCGCTTCCGGCGGTCGATGCCTGGAAGGCGGCCATCGCCCCGCAGAGGGCGAGCAGCAGGATCCCGGCGAGAAGCCAGCCCGCCGCCCTCCGCCTCGGTCGCTTGTGGTCGGCTTCGCTCATTGGCTGCCCCC
>ENA-OQDA01000500-OQDA01000500.1-human-gut-metagenome-genome-assembly--contig:-NODE-500-length-16112-cov-2.037035_pt1 | contig 16112 bp, 21 predicted proteins | sample MGYA00242771_ERZ504603 | MGnify/ENA primary metagenome ERZ504603 (study PRJEB26092, sample SAMD00036328) | human gut metagenome | host: Homo sapiens | study: EMG produced TPA metagenomics assembly of...
GATTACCAGCCATGAGCATTCGCGGCTGGCCAAACTGGCTGATTTCAATCTCTCCTGGCACGTGCCGCAGACGCGCATTGGCGGCGTCTACGATATTACAACGCAAATTCCAGTGATCTATATTCTCGAATCCCTCGGACGTAAATTAGCGCGCAAAATCAGCATAAAAATAACAGCCTGTTTTTTTGATGTAACATATTACCTTTGGCGGAATTTGTTATATCGTGACATTCACTTTCACTTTGCTAGACTCGAGAACAATAGTTATTAGAGAGATTAGCCAGGATGAAAAAATTAACTCCCTCCATTGAAAGGTTTTATGGGGCGGCGCGGTCGCCGCGCATCAGGTTGAAGGCGGCTGGGATCAGGCGGCAAAGGCCCCAGCATCTGCGATGTGTTGACCGGCGGGGCGCACGGCGTGCCGCGCGAAATCACCCACCAGGTCGAAGCGGGAAAATACTACCCGAACCACGAAGCCGTCGACTTCTACGGTCGCTACAAAGAAGACATCAAACTGTTCGCCGAGATGGGCTTCAAATGCTTCCGCACCTCTATCGCCTGGACCCGCATCTTCCCGCAGGGTGACGAAACCCAGCCGAATGAAGAGGGACTGAAGTTCTACGACGACATGTTCGACGAGCTGCTGAAATACAACATCGAGCCGGTGATCACCCTCTCCCACTTCGAGATGCCCCTGCACCTGGTGCAGCAGTACGGCGGCTGGACCAACCGCAAAGTGGTCGATTTCTTTGTACGCTTCGCCGAAGTGGTCTTCGAGCGCTATAAGCACAAAGTGAAATACTGGATGACCTTTAACGAGATCAACAACCAGCGCAACTGGCGCGCGCCGCTGTTCGGCTACTGCTGCTCCGGGTGGTCTATACCGAGCATGACAATCCGGAAGAGACCATGTACCAGGTGCTGCATCACCAGTTCGTGGCCAGTGCTCTGGCAGTGAAAGCCGCACACCGCATCAACCCGGAAATGAAAGTCGGCTGCATGCTGGCGATGGTGCCACTGTACCCGTTCTCCTGTAAGCCTGAAGATGTGATGTTCGCGCAGGAATCGATGCGTGAGCGCTACGTTTTCACCGACGTTCAACTGCGCGGCTACTATCCATCATATGTACTGAACGAGTGGGAACGCCGCGAATTCAATATCCGAATGGAAGCCGGAGATGAGCAAATCCTGCGTGAAGGCACCTGTGACTATCTCGGATTCAGTTACTACATGACCAACGCGGTAAAAGCGGAAGGCGGCAGCGGCGATGCCATTTCTGGTTTTGAGGGCAGCGTACCGAACCCGCACGTAAAAGCGTCCGACTGGGGCTGGCAGATTGATCCGGTCGGTCTGCGTTACGCCTTATGTGAACTGTATGAGCGCTATCAGAAACCGCTATTTATCGTAGAAAACGGATTTGGTGCCTACGACAAAGTGGAAGAAGACGGCAGCATCAACGACGACTATCGCATCGACTATTTGCGCGCCCACGTTGAAGAGATGATGAAAGCGGTAACCTATGATGGCGTAGACCTGATGGGCTACACGCCGTGGGGCTGCATCGACTGTGTCTCGTTCACCACCGGTCAGTACAGCAAACGTTACGGCTTTATCTACGTGAACAAACACGACGACGGCACCGGCGATATGTCGCGTTCACGCAAGAAAAGTTTTAACTGGTACAAAGAGGTGAATTCGCCAGCAACGGACGAGAAACTTTGAATTTTTGCCGGATGGCGGCGTAAACGCCTTATCCAGCCTACAGATTAAATTCCCGTAGGCTGGATAAGCATAGCGCCATCCGGCGATTAAATCCTACTTCCCGCCAGCCAGTTCCAGAAAACTTCCCGTTACGTAGGACGCCTTCTCGCTCAGCAGCCAGGTAATCGCCTGCGCGACCTCCTCCGGTTGTCCGCCGCGCTGCATAGGCAACATCGATTTCACGCGATCGACCCTTCCCGGCTCGCCGCCTGATGCGTGCATTTCAGTGTAGATAAGACCAGGTCGCACGCAGTTTACGCGGATCCCTTGCGCCGCAACCTCCAGCGCAAGGCCGGTGGTGAGCGTGTCCACAGCGCCTTTTGAGGCTGCGTAATCAACATATTCGAATGGCGCACCAAGCCGCGATGCAGCCGAAGAGACATTTACAATCGCCCCGCCTTGCCCTCCGTGTTTGAACGACATCCGCTTTACCGCTTCCCGACAACACAAAAAATAGCCGGTAACATTGGTCGCCAGCACGCGGTTAATTCTTTCAGCGGTTAGGCTTTCCACCGTGCTCTGTTCAAACAAAATCCCGGCATTATTCACTAACGCAGTCAGTGGTTCACCTTTCGCGGTCAATAGATTCAAACATTGCCACAACCTGGCTTTCATCGCTGATATCAGCCCGTAGAGCAAACGCCTTTCCCCCGACAGCGACAATGGTATTCACCACCTCCGTTGCCGCACGGATATTGTGATGAAAGTTAACCGCAACCGTGTAACCCTCTTGCGCTAACTGCAGCGCGGTTGCCGCCCGCATGCCACGACTGCCGCCAGTAACCAGTGCGATTCCCATGGATACCTCCAGATATGAAAAAGCCGGGAGGCGACTTCGCCTTACCCGGCCTACAAAAGCTTTACTGCGCGGAAAAGTTACTGATATTCGCTCATCGGCACGCAGGAGCAGAACAGGTTACGGTCACCGTAAACATCATCAAGGCGTTTCACGGTCGGCCAGTATTTGTTCGCCACACCAGCCGGGAAGACGGCGATTTCGCGGCTATAACCGTGATTCCACTCCGCGACAAGCTCGTTTTGCGTGTGCGGCGAGTTAACCAGCGGGTTATCTTCCAGTGACCATTCACCGGCTTTCACGCGATCGATTTCAGCGCGGATTGCCAGCATCGCATTGATAAAGCGATCAAGTTCCACTTTGCTTTCAGATTCAGTCGGTTCAACCATCAGGGTACCCGCGACCGGGAATGACATAGTCGGCGCATGGAAACCGTAATCGATCAGACGCTTGGCAATATCCAGTTCGCTAATGCCGGTCTCTTCTTTCAGTGGGCGAATGTCGAGAATACATTCATGCGCCACGCGACCGTCGCGACCGGTATACAGTACCGGATAAGCATCTTTCAGACGGCTGGCAATGTAGTTAGCATTAAGGATCGCCACCTGGCTTGCCTGCTTCAGACCTTCTGCGCCCATCATACGGATGTACATCCAGCTGATTGGCAGAATAGATGCGCTACCGAACGGCGCCGCAGAAACTGCGCCCTGACGGGTGAGCATTCCTTCAATCTGCACTACGCTGTGACCCGGTACGAACGGTGCCAAATGTGATTTGACGCCAATCGGTCCCATACCTGGGCCGCCGCCGCCGTGCGGAATGCAGAATGTTTTATGCAGGTTGAGGTGCGAGACATCTGCGCCGATAAAGCCTGGCGTGGTGATCCCAACCTGAGCGTTCATGTTCGCGCCATCAAGGTAAACCTGGCCGCCAAACTGGTGTACAACGTCGCACACTTCACGGATCGTTTCTTCATACACGCCGTGGGTAGAAGGATAAGTCACCATGATACAGGAGAGGTTATCGCCCGCCTGTTCCGCTTTCGCGCGCAGATCAGTCAGATCGATGTTGCCGTTTTTATCACACGCCACAACCACCACCTGCATTCCTGCCATATGTGCAGAAGCGGGTTAGTTCCGTGCGCAGAAGCCGGGATCAGGCAGATATCGCGATGCCCTTCGTTGCGGCTTTCATGATAATGACGAATCGCCAGCAGGCCCGCGTATTCGCCCTGTGCGCCGGAGTTCGGCTGCATACAAACGGCGTCGTAACCGGTCAGTTTCACCAGCCAGTCAGCCAGCTGCGCAATCATCTGCTGATAACCTTCAGCCTGTTCCGGCGGACAAAACGGGTGCAGTTCGGCAAATTCCGGCCAGGTGATTGGGATCATCTCGGCGGCGGCGTTCAGTTTCATGGTGCAGGAACCCAGCGGGATCATCGCCTGGTTCAGCGCCAGATCTTTACGCTCCAGCGCATGCATGTAGCGCATCATCTCGGTTTCGCTATGGTAGCGGTTAAACACCGGATGGGTGAGGATCGCATCGTCGCGCAGCATCGCCGCCGGGATCGAACGGCTATCCAGCGCCACGTCTTTATCCAGGGTATCGATATCCAGACCGTGATCGTCGCCGACGATGGCGCGGAACAGGTTCAGCACATCTTCGCGGGTGGTCGCTTCATCGAGCGTAATGCCCACCGCGCCGTGAATATCGCTGCGCAGGTTAATCTGCAGGGCTTCGGCACGCGCCAGCACCGCAGCTTTATCCGCCACTTCGACGCACAGGGTGTCGAAGTAGTGGGCATGGCGCAGCTTCAGCCCTTTCTTCTGCAGGCCGTCGGCCAGAATGTCGGTCAGACGATGAATGCGGCCAGCGATACGTTTCAGACCCGCCGGGCCGTGGAATACCGCGTACAGGCTGGCGATGTTGGCCAGCAGAACCTGCGAGGTACAAATGTTGGAGTTCGCTTTCTCACGGCGGATGTGCTGCTCGCGAGTCTGCATCGCCATGCGCAGCGCGGTATTGCCAGCTGCATCTTTCGATACACCGATAATACGGCCCGGCATTGAGCGTTTGTATTCATCTTTCGCCGCAAAGAAGGCCGCGTGTGGGCCACCGTAGCCCATCGGCACGCCGAAGCGTTGCGCCGAACCAAAAACAATATCCGCGCCCTGTTTACCCGGCGCAGTTAACAGCACCAGCGCCATAATATCGGCGGCGACACTGACCACAATTTTGCGTGATTTCAGTTCGCTAATAAGCGCGGTGTAGTCGTGGATTTCACCGGTTGTGCCAACCTGCTGTAACAGCACGCCGAAGACGTCCTGATGGTCGAGCACTTTCTGCGCGTCATCGACAATCACTTCAAAACCAAAGGTTTCGGCACGAGTACGGACCACATCCAGCGTTTGCGGATGCACATCGGAAGCCACGAAGAAGCGGTTGGCATTTTTCCAGTTTGCTGACGCGTTTCGCCATCGCCATTGCTTCGGCGGCAGCGGTGGCCTCGTCCAGAAGAGAAGCAGAGGCCATATCCAGTCCAGTCAAATCCAGCGTTACCTGCTGGAAGTTGAGCAGTGCTTCAAGGCGGCCCTGGGAGACTTCAGGTTGATACGGAGTGTACGCGGTATACCAGCCCGGATTTTCCAGCATGTTACGCAGGATAACCGGCGGTAGCTGCACGGCGGTGTAACCCATGCCGATGTAAGACGTGAAGCGTTTATTGCGACTGGCAATAGCCTTGAGTTCTGCCAGTGCGGCGTATTCGGTCGCCGGTGCGCCAACCTGCGGCGGGGTCGCAAGCTGAATATCTTTCGGCACAATCTGGCCGGTCAGCGCGTTTAACGATTGTGCACCAACGGCATTCAGCATTTCTTGCTGTTGCGCGGCGTCCGGTCCGATGTGGCGTTCAATGAAAGCGCCGCTGTTTTCAAGCTGGCTTAACGTCTGTGTCATGGGCGATGGTTCCTGAAACGTGCAGTGAATCGTGATGGTCTCTGTCTACGTGCCCGGTGGCGCTAGCGCTTACCGGGCCTACGCATGCTTTGTAGGCCGGATAAGCGCAGCGCCATCCGGCAAAAGCGTATTTACTCGTCTTCTAACAAAGCTTCGTATGCGGTCGCATCCAACAGCGATTCAATTTCGCTTTCATCGCTGGCTTTGATTTTGAAAATCCAGCCACCCGCATACGGCTCGCTGTTGACCAGTTCCGGGGAGTCGCTGAGCGCATCGTTAACCGCAACAATCTCACCGCCTACTGGCGCATAGATATCGGATGCCGCTTTTACGGACTCCGCAACGGCGCAATCATCGCCCGCGCTGACGGTGGCGCCAACTTCTGGCAGGTCAACGAAAACCATGTCACCTAACAGCTCCTGAGCGTGTTCGGTGATACCAACGGTGTAAGAGCCGTCAGCTTCTTGCGCAGCCATTCGTGTTCTTGCTGTATTCAGTTCTGCAGGTACGTTGCTCATCAATCAATCTCCAAAAAAGGATGAATTACGCGACGGCTTTGCCGTTACGCACAAAAACAGGTTAGTCACTTTACCGGCATTTCACGGTTACGGATCTGTACGATCGCAGTCTCACCGATACCCGCAGGCACACGCGCCAACGCGATGCTGTAACCCAGGGTTGGGGAGAATGTGCCACTGGTGATAATGCCTTCATGCTGGTTGCCAGAAGCATCGGTGAAACGCACCGGCAGTTCATTACGCAGCACGCCCTTCTCAGTCATCACCAGCCCGACCAGCTGTTCGTGGCCTTTTTCACGCTGCATTTCCAGCGCTTCACGACCAATAAAGTCGCGGTCAGCCGGTTCCCACGCGATGGTCCAGCCCATGTTGGCCGCCAGCGGAGAAATACCTTCGTCCATCTCCTGGCCATACAGGTTCATACCCGCTTCCAGACGCAGGGTGTCACGCGCGCCGAGACCGCAAGGTTTGACACCAGCCTGAACCAGCGCACGCCAGAAATCTGCCGCCTTTTCATTCGGCATGGCAATTTCATAACCTGCTTCGCCGGTATAACCGGTGGTTGCGATAAACAAATCACCTGCCTGAACGCCGAAAAACGGCTTCATGCCTTCAACCGCATGACGCTGCTCGTCAGTAAACAACGTAGCTGCTTTTTCCTGCGCGTTTGGACCCTGCACCGCAATCAGCGACAGGTCGTCACGAACGGTGATGTCGATGGCGTAAGGTTCAGCGTGTTGGGTAATCCAAGAGAGGTCTTTTTCGCGGGTGGCGGAGTTTACAACGAGGCGGAAGAAATCTTCAGTGAAGTAGTAGACAATCAGGTCATCTATCACGCCGCCCGAAGCGTTGAGCATCCCGGAGTAGAGGGCTTTACCCGTCTTCGTTAGCTTCGCGACGTCGTTTGCCAGCAGATAACGCAAGAACTCCCGGGTGCGGCTACCGCGCAGGTCGACGATGGTCATATGCGACACATCAAACATTCCGGCGTCGGTGCGAACAGCATGGTGTTCATCGAGCTGAGAACCGTAATGCAGTGGCATCATCCAGCCATGGAAATCGACCATGCGCGCGCCACATAGCGTGTGTTGTTCGTACAAAGGAGTCTGTTGAGCCATCTTTTCCTCGTTGAATAAGCGGGGCTACCAACTCTTTCGCGGTGAAATTTTCGCCACGAAACCCAGCACCGCAGCCGCTCCAGGGGCTACGACGCAAACGTTCTCTTTGGCCTGAACTTACCACCGAACCCGGCGCTAAACCATAAGCTCATTCAGGGCATCACATTAGCTTATGGCTAAAATCCGCCGAAAAGCCTACAGAGTTATTGACTGGAAAAAAGCGATTTACGCCACATAAAATTAACATTAACGGCGCGACAATTAGGTAATGATGGTGTTTTATGCGATTTTACGTCTCTAATTTCTTTAACAAAAAAAAGGACGCATTAATAAATCTAATGCGAAAAAAGAGGTGAAATTAGAATATTTCAAATGAGGGGGAAAACCCGGCGCCCAGGCCGGGTGAAAGAAGTGTGACGCGGTTAACGTAACCAGGCAGGCAGATCGTTGAGGCCCATCGCCTGGCGAATCAGCTGCGGTTTCACGCCCGGCAGCGTATCGGCCAGTTTGAGTCCCACATCGCGAAGAAGTTTCTTCGCCGGATGACTCCCGGAGAACATTTCGCGGAAGCCCTGCATGCCCGCCAGCATCAGCGCCGCGCTGTGCTTGCGGCTGCGCTCGTAGCGGCGCAGATAAAGATGCTGGCCGATATCTTTGCCCTGGACGTGCAGGCGCTTCAGCTCGTCAATAAGCTCGGCGGCATCCATAAAACCGAGGTTGACCCCCTGCCCGGCCAGCGGATGGATGGTATGCGCGGCATCGCCGACCAGCGCCAGTCGGTGGGCGGCAAACTGACGGGCATAGCGGCCGGTCAGCGGGAAAACTTCACGTTCACTTGCCAGTTGGCAGAGGCCAAGGCGATTATCGAACGCGATATTCAGCGCCTGGTTGAAGGTGGTTTCATCAGCCTGCTGCATCCGCTGCGCTTCCCCCGGCGATAGCGACCAGACGATCGAGCACAGGTGCGGATCGCTAAGCGGCAGGAAGGCGAGGATCCCGTCGCCATGGAACGCCTGGCGGGCCACCGCCTGATGCGGCTCAGCGGTACGGATGGTCGCCACCAGCGCATGATGACGGTAGTCCCAGAAGGTGAGCGGAATGTCCGCTTTATTGCGCAGCCAGGAATTAGCGCCATCGGCACCGACGACCAGACGCGCCGTCAGCATTGCGCCATCTTTGAGGCTCAGAAATGCTCGTTCTCGCCCCAGGCCACCTGCTGTATTTCAGCTGGCGCCATCAGCGTAATATCCGCTGAACGCTGCGCCTTTTGCCACAACGCATAATGGATTTCTGAGTTTTCAACGATGTGGCCCAAATGGCTGTAACCCATGCTCTGGTCATCAAACGCAATACGTCCAAAGCTGTCTTTGTCCCAGACTTCCATGCCGTGGTAGCAGCAAGCGCGACGAGCAACAATGTCGGACCAGACGCCAAGACGGGTAAGCAGTTTTTCGCTGGCTGCATTAATGGCCGAAACGCGAAGCTGAGGAGGTGCATCCGCCGCCAACGGCTGCGGAACATGTTGTTCTAATACAGCAACGCGCAACCCACTGCCCTGCAGGCCGCAGGCAACCGCCAGCCCCACCATGCCGCCACCAACAATTGCTACATCAACACTTTGCACTGTTTGTACCTCGAAACCTGTAATCCGTAGGCCTGATAAGCGCAGCGCCATCAGGCATTTTTGCGGGGACCCTTGCCGGATGTCGGCGTTGCCTTATCCGGCCTACAGGTCATATTTATCGTGCACCCCAACCCAGGGTCCGCTCCGCCAGCGCATCGCGCGCAGGGGTGAATAATTCCATCGCCATCAACCCGACATTGCGCCCAACAACCAGCGGGACCCAGTGATTGGCAAACAAATACACTAAATTGTTGGTCACACCAATCGTCGTCTCGCGATCGCGCTCGCGGCGCTGCTGATAACGTGCCAGCACCGCATAATCACCGACATCTTCCGCGCCGTTTTGCGCCTGCGTCAGCGTCTCAGCAAGGCTCATTACATCGCGCAGGCCAAGGTTGAAACCTTGCCCGGCAATGGGATGCAGCGTCTGGGCGGCGTTCCCTACCAGCACGGTACGATGGGTAATCGCTTTCAGCGCCGTAGTTAACGAAAGCGGATAAGCGCTGCGTTTACCAGCCTGGGTAATACGTCCCAGTCGCCAGCCAAAAGCGGTTTGTAGTTCACGGCAAAACTGTTCGTCGGACCAGGTCATGATCTCATCACGCTGCTCCAGTGGATGGCACCACACCAGCGAGCAGCGACCGTCAGACATTGGCAGCATTGCCAGCGGGCCATATTGCGTGAAGCGTTCAAACGCTCGCCCGTCGTGCGGTACAGAGGTCGTGACGTTGGCAATCACCGCCAGTTGCTCATAAGGCTGTTGCAGCCAGTCAACACCGCAGGCAGTCGCCAGTGCGGAACGCGTGCCGTCAGCAGCCACCAGCAGGCGACCGGTAATCATCTCGCCATTCTCCAGCGTCACTTCAACGCGATCCTGCGTGCGCGACACGCTGGCTACGCGGTCGGGGCAGTGCAATGTGACACCCGGTGCTTTGCGCAGCAGCGCAAACAGACGCAGCCCGACGTCGTGCAGTTCTACCACCTGGCCCAGAGCAGGAATACGGTATTCCTGCGCATCCAGCGTCACAAATCCGGCATGGCCGCGATCGCTGACGTGAACCGTTTTAATGGCCGTTGCGCAATCGGCAATCGCCTGCCATACGCCAATTCGCGCCAGCTGTTGGCAGGTTCCTGCCGCCAGCGCGATCGCCGGGCGTCAAACCCGGGATGGCGGTCAGTTTCAGGTTCGCTCGCTTCTATCAGATGAACCGGCAGAGTCCCATGGCTGAGCTGAGAAATGGCCAGCGCCAGCGTCGCGCCAACCATACCACCACCAACGATAATCACACTCATTGCAGTCGCGCCGCAGCCATTAAGGCTTCAATGTCATCAGCTTTCTTCACTACGCTGGCGGTCAGGTTTTCATTGCCGTCCTCGGTGATGAGGATGTCATCCTCAATACGAATGCCGATACCACGATAAGCCGGTGGTACATCAGCATCCGGCGCGATATACAGTCCCGGTTCGACGGTGAGTACCATTCCCGGCTCAAGAATACGTGAGCGGTCCTGACCATAAACGCCGACGTCGTGCACATCCAGACCCAGCCAGTGACTTAGACCATGCATAAAGAATGGGCGGTGCGCATTTTCGGTAATCAACTGATCGACATCACCGTGCAGAATGCCAAGCTGTACCAGGCCCGTAATCATGATACGCACCACTTCGCCAGTGACTTCCTGAATGGACGTTCCGGGACGATACAGACGCAGGCTGGTCTCTAAGGATTCCAGTACGATATCGTAGATTTCACGCTGTGCTGGGGTAAATTTACCGTTTACCGGGAAGGTACGCGTAATGTCACCCGCATAGCCTTTGTATTCACAGCCAGCGTCAATCAGCACCAAATCGCCATCGCGCATTTCACTTTCATTTTCGGTGTAATGCAGGATACAGCCGTTTTCACCGCTGCCGACAATCGTGTTATAGGACGGATAACGCGCGCCATGACGGGTAAATTCATGGTGAATCTCCCCTTCTAACTGGTATTCAAACATTCCCGGACGGCATTTTTCCATCGCGCGGGTATGCGCCAGTGCGGTGATTTCTCCGGCACGACGCATGACCGCGATTTCTTCCGGTGATTTGAACAGGCGCATTTCATGCACCATCGGACGCCAGTCGATAATCGCGGCAGGCGCGTGCAGATTTTGTCTGGAGCCTTTGCGCAGTTTATCCAGCGCCGTGCACACAATCTCGTCGGCCCAGGCATACTCGCCCTGGGCGTGGTATACCGCGTCCAGACCATTGAGCAGCAAATACCAGCTGTTCGATTGACTTTCCACTGAAGGCCAGCGCCCGGTCAACGCCAAGTTTTGCCGGGGCAGCATCCTGGCCCAGACGGCGGCCAAACCAGATCTCCGCCGTCAGATCGCGAACCCGATTGAACAAACGCTGTGGTTATGAGTGTCATCACTTTTGATCAGCACCAGCACGGCTTCAGGTTCGTTAAAACCGGTGAAGTACCAGAAATCACTGCTTTGGCGGTAAGGGTATTCACTGCTCGCGCTACGCGTCGTTTCCGGTGCAGGCAAAATCAGCGCGGCGCTGCCGGGCTGCATTTGTGCCAGTAAAGCCTGGCGACGACGCTGGAATTCTTGCTGAGATATCTCGCTCATCACACTCTCCTTTGCGTTTCGTTCTTAGTGCAGAGTCGGTTTACGGACTTCCGGCGCGGTCGGCTGCTGACGCGTAAACGTGTCATGACACAGCAAGGCGGCTACGCGCACGTATTCGATGATCTCTTCGAGCGACATTTCCAGCTCTTCCTGATCTTCGTCTTCGTCATATCCCAATTGAGCGATATTGCGCAGGTCGTCAATCGCTTCCCCGGTTTCGCCGGTCACTTTGTCGAGCTTCGGTTGCGTGACGCCAAGGCCCAGTAAAAAGTGGTTTACCCATCCCGCCAGCGCATCGGCGCGATCGAACACGCTGACGTCATCCCCTTCAGGCAGATAAAGCTGAAAAAGGAAGCCGTCGTCTTCGAGGGCATCACTGGTGGCTGAGTGCATTTTCAGCAGCGCCTGAGCCAGCTCGTGACCAAAGGCCAGACCTTCGTTCGTCAGGTCGTGCAGCAGCGGCTGCCATGAGCTGTCGTTATTTCCGCCGCAAATCATTCCGCTTATCAAGCCGTGCATTTCGGCCGGGGTTAATCCAGCCCCTTGTTGGTTCAAAAACTGGCTAACTTCGTTGTAACCAGGCATTTCGTTCTGTATAGACATAAGCATTCGTCATCAAAGGGAGGAATATTCATGGTATGCTACCACTTTGGACCCTGGTGGACCAGAAAAGGGCTTGTATCTTGATACCAGGGTAGCTATAGTGTCGCCCCTTCGCGGACCCACGGTCTGGAGACGAAGGCAGCGCAGTCAATCAGCAGGAAGGTGGCATGTCTGCACAACCCGTCGATATCCAAATATTTGGCCGTTCACTGCGAGTGAATTGCCCGCCTGAACAAAGGGATGCGTTGAATCAGGCTGCGGACGATCTCAATCAGCGATTGCAAGATCTGAAAGTTCGCACTAGAGTCACAAATACTGAGCAGTTGGTTTTCATCGCCGCGTTGAACATCAGCTATGAATTAACTCAGGAAAAAGCGAAGACGCGTGAGTACGCGGCGAGCATGGAACAACGTATTCGGATGCTACAACAGACCATCGAACAGGCGTTGCTTGATCAGGGTCGCATAACCGAAAAAACGGGCCAAAACTTTGAATAACACTTTTCGGTTTACTGTGGTAGAGTGACCGTGAAGACAAAATTTCTCTGAGATGTTTGCAAGCGGGCCAGTCCCCTGAGCCGATATTTCATACCACAAGAATGTGGCGCTCCACGGTTGGTGAGCATGCTCGGCCCGTCCGAGAAGCCTTAAAACTGTGACGACGCATTCACCTTGAACCAAGGGTTCAAGGGTTACAGCCTGCGGCGGCATCTCGGAGATTCCCTTCTACCTGGCAACAGCCATGACATTACTTTCTGAACTCCCTTTATCCCGGCAAGAAATCCGTCAACTGATTCGGCAACGTCGTCGTGCGCTTACCTCCGAACAGCAACGACAATACGGTCAGCAAGCCGCGACCCGAATGCTCAGTTATCCCCCTGTTGTACTCGCTCATACGGTGGCGGTATTCCTCTCGTTCGATGGCGAACTCGATACCCAGCCGCTAATAGATCAGCTGTGGCGAGCGGGCAAGCGCGTCTATCTTCCGGTTCTTCATCCCTTCAGCCCTGGCAACCTGCTGTTCCTGCACTACCATCCGCACAGCGATCTGGTAACCAATCGCTTAAAGATCCAGGAACCACGACTTGATGTACGTGACGTATTGCCGCTCTCACAACTGGATGTACTGATTACGCCGTTAGTGGCGTTTGATGAGGTCGGGCAACGCCTGGGTATGGGCGGTGGATTTTATGACCGTACGTTGCAAAACTGGCAGCAGCATAAGATCCAGCCCGTAGGCTACGCGCACGATTGTCAGCGAGTGGAAAAGCTGCCTGTCGAAGAATGGGATATCCCACTGCCTGCGGTGGTGACGCCATCCAAAATCTGGGAGTGGTAGCTTTTTTTGCCAATTGCGGCAAGGCTCGAAAACAGAATGTATGCGTGACAGGAAGAGATTTTGAGGCCGGGAAATCAGAGGAAAGATGGGCAGGTCAACCGCCTGCCCATGTAGAGGAAATCAGTACAGCAGACGAGCGCGAATGGTTCCCGGAAGGGCTTTCATCGCCAGCAGCGCTTTCTCTGCCACATCTTCATCCGCTTCAATATCAATAACCACGTAACCTACCTGTGCGGAAGTCTGCAGATACTGCGCGGCAATGTTGACGCCCTGCTCGGCAAAAATCTGGTTCAGCGCAGTCAGTACGCCCGGACGGTTTTCGTGAATGTGCATCAGACGACGACCGCCGTGCAGCGGCAGCGAAACTTCCGGGAAGTTAACTGCAGACAGCGTAGAGCCGTTGTCGGAATACTTGGTCAGTTTCCCAGCCACTTCCAGACCGATGTTTTCCTGTGCTTCCAGCGTTGAACCACCAATGTGCGGCGTCAGGATCACGTTGTCGAAATCACACAGCGGCGAAGTGAAAGGATCGCTGTTGGTTGCCGGCTCGGTTGGGAATACGTCGATTGCTGCCCCTGCCAGGTGCTTGGTCGCTAACGCGTCGCACAGCGCAGGAATATCAACAACTGTGCCGCGTGCGGCGTTAATCAGCAGTGCGCCTGGTTTCATCAAGGCAATCTCACGCGCGCCCATCAGATTTTTGGTGGAGGCATTTTCCGGTACGTGCAAACTGACCACGTCGCTCATATTGAGCAGGTCGGAAAGATGCTGCACCTGCGTGGCGTTGCCGAGCGGGAGTTTATTTTCAATATCATAGAAATAGACGTGCATCCCCAGCGATTCCGCCAGAATGCCTAGCTGAGTACCAATGTGGCCGTAGCCGATGATCCCCAGTTTTTTGCCACGCGCTTCAAACGAGCCGGTAGCCAGTTTATTCCACACGCCGCGGTGTGCTTTGGCGTTTGCTTCGGGTACGCCGCGTAGCAGGAGCAGCAGTTCGCCAATCACCAGTTCCGCAACGGAACGCGTGTTAGAGAATGGCGCATTAAACACGGGGATCCCGCGCTTTGCCGCAGCGCTGAGATCAACCTGGTTGGTGCCGATACAGAAGCAGCCAATCGCGACCAGTTTCTCTGCGGCGTCAATCACATCTTCAGTCAGATGGGTACGGGATCGCAGGCCAATGAAGTGGGCATCACGGATGGACTCTTTCAGTTGTTCAGTGTCCAGAGCGCCTTTATGAAACTCGATGTTGGTATAACCTGCTGCACGAAGGCTTTCGAGCGCTTTTTGATGCACGCCTTCAACCAGCAGAAATTTAATCTTATCTTTCTCCAGTGATACCTTTGCCATTTCCCCGACCCTGTCTTTTTTTGTTCAAACTGATGTGTTGTGTGTGGGATTTTCATCCGTCTCTTCAACATATCAAAAATAATATTGCGGCAATATGAACGTTTGCGTCGCCGTGCTGAAGAAATGTCATTCAGAGAGAAATGTCAGAGGAAAATACTGGCGATAACTTTTTCCTTGGAGAGATCGGCAGGACAATATTATAAACGTGACACAAGTCACCAAATTTGCCCTGCCAAAATTTTTTAACGGAATTGAAGGACACTCCCGTCAGATCATTTTACGATAGTTTTCACGCCGTCTGGCGTACCGATCAGCGCGACATCCGCACCACGGTTGGCAAACAGACCGACGGTTACCACGCCGGAATCGCATTGATGGCGTTTTCCATCGCGATGGCATCGAGGATCTCCAGACCGTGTACATCAAGGATCACGTTACCATTGTCCGTCACTACACCCTGACGGTATTCAGGACGACCGCCCAGCTTCACCAACTGGCGAGCCACAGCGCTGCGCGCCATTGGGATCACTTCAACCGGCAGCGGGAAGTTACCGAGAATATCGACTTCTTTGGACGCGTCGGCAATGCAGATAAATTTCTTCGCCACGGAAGCAATAATTTTTTCACGGGTCAACGCTGCGCCGCCGCCCTTGATCATCTGCATGTGGCCGTTGATTTCATCCGCGCCGTCAACGTATACGCCGAGGCTGTCCACTTCGTTAAGATCGAACACGTGGATACCGAGGCTTTTGAGTTTTTCGGTTGAAGCGTCCGAACTGGATACCGCACCTTCAATCTGACCTTTCATTGTGCCCAGCGCATCAATAAAGTGTGCGGCTGTTGAACCTGTACCTACGCCCACAATGGTACCGGGCTGTACATACTGAAGTGCCGCCCATCCTACTGCTTTTTTCAGTTCATCCTGCGTCATGATCGTTTCGCCTGTGGTGTGAATATGGTGGGAAAATTCACGCGCATTATAGAACATTGTGCAGAAAAATGTCCCCACACCCGCTCGCAAGCGGCGGATTTCGTCTTTACCCAACCTAAATTTGTGTCATAGTGCAGAACAAGCAAAATTTTCAGGAGTGCGTCAAAGCAATGAAACGTCCGGACTACAGAACACTACAAGCACTGGATGCGGTTATTCGTGAACGAGGATTTGAGCGCGCGGCGCAAAAGCTGTGCATCACGCAATCCGCGGTTTCACAGCGCATAAAACAGCTTGAGAATATGTTCGGACAACCGCTGCTGGTGCGTACCGTACCACCACGCCCAACCGAACAGGGGCAAAAACTACTGGCGCTTTTGCGTCAGGTTGAACTGCTGGAAGACGAGTGGCTGGGTGATGAACAAACCGGTTCGACGCCGCTGCTGCTCTCACTGGCGGTGAACGCCGACAGTCTGGCGACCTGGTTGCTTCCGGCGC
>ENA-OQDA01000502-OQDA01000502.1-human-gut-metagenome-genome-assembly--contig:-NODE-502-length-16092-cov-3.322267_pt1 | contig 16092 bp, 18 predicted proteins | sample MGYA00242771_ERZ504603 | MGnify/ENA primary metagenome ERZ504603 (study PRJEB26092, sample SAMD00036328) | human gut metagenome | host: Homo sapiens | study: EMG produced TPA metagenomics assembly of...
TTTCCATCTGTCGTTACATCCATGCCTCTGTAAATAAAAGTATGGGAACTCTGTGCCGCGATCACAGAGTTGAGCATCACAGAAAAATCACCACTGGTCGGATTTTTCATCCCCACCGGAATATCCATACCGCTGGCCGTCAGTCTGTGTTGCTGGTTTTCAACAGAACGCGCCCCGATTGCCTCATAAGATAAGATATCATCCAGATAGCTTCTGTTCTCCGGATACAGCATCTCATCCGCGCTTGTCAGTCCGCTTTCTTCTATGGCACGGATATGCATCTTACGGATCGCAATAATTCCAGCCAGCAAATCCGGCGCCTGATCCGGTTTTGGCTGATGAAGCATTCCTTTATATCCCTCACCTGTTGTCCTTGGTTTGTTCGTGTAGATCCGCGGAATAATCATCAGGCGGTCCGATACTTTTTCATTCACTTTTGCCAGCCTGCTTATATATTCACACACGGAATCTTCATTGTCTGCAGAACATGGCCCTACGATGACGACAAACTTGTCTGACTTTCCTGTAAAAATGTCCCGAATTTCAGCATCCCTTTTTTCTTGATTTCTGTAAGTTCCTTTGAAAGCGGATACTCTGCTTTCAATTCTGCCGGAAGCGGCAGCGTTGTATTGATTCTCATTCCCATACTCTTTTCCTGCCTTGTATAAAATCTCTGTTCATATGCAAAATGCTGCCGCAAAGCGACAGCATCAAATTAAGCAAAACGATAAGCCGGGTTATGTCATTGGACAATCATCTATCTAGACCTGACGTTGCCGTCAGGTTCAAGCAACCTACCTAAAGCGCGACGGGCAGCCGCATAGCTTTTATTCGGTCTTGCTTCGGATGGGGTTTACATGTGCCCCTTCTGTTACCAGAAGGGCGGTAGTCTCTTACACTGCCTTTCCACCCTTACCTGTACATTGTACAGGCGGTTTATTTCTGTTGCACTGGCCTTGGAGTCACCTCCACCGGACGTTATCCGGCATCCTGCCCTGCGAAGCCCGGACTTTCCTCGTCTGCGGCCTTTCGGCGCATGCATCCGCGATTGTCTGTCTTACTTAACACTGTTCTTCATTATACTATGTCTGACTCTGAATGTCAAACACCTGTCCTTCTGTCTGAATCTCTCGGATTCTGCTTCTATATTCTGTTGTACACGGTTCGTGAAAAAGCCTGTCAAACACTTCATAGGATCCCCAGAAATGCATCGGGAACACATTTTTCGTGTCTGTATGACGCATAAAATAGTCCAGTCCCCAGACATACTGCTCACCCAGACGGAGATCCGCCGGCACAAATGCAACATCGATCGGCTGATCCGGAAGCTCTCTAATCGCCTTCTGATAATCCGCTCTCATCTGCTCATTATACGACTTTGGTTCTCCTTCCCAGTGCCACCAGTTCAAATCTCCTGCGTGATAAATCACGATTCCATGATATTCTATCCAGAATGCGACTCCTTCATCTGTAGATGGCAGTGTACGCACCCGGATGCCATTCACACGCCTCTCTTCTTCGGGCGACAGCCGGATTACCTGTTTCTGTTCATCCGGCATCGGCACATCATCAGAAAAAAGATACCAGATGTTCTGTCTCTGACGGCGCAATTTCAAAATGTCCGGATTATAATGATCATAATGTACATGACTCACAAATACAAACAATGTTTTTTCCGGATCCATTTCGGGGAGACTGCCCTGATAATAATCAAACAAAAGCAGGGCATCCTCCATCTCCAGAAGAAATCCACTGTGTCCGAGATATGTCACCCGCATCATACGTTCAACATCTCAATCGCACGTTTTAATTCCGGAAGAATAAATTCCAGTGCTTCCTTTGCCTCTTTGGCATCTCCCGGAAGATTTACCATCAGCGTCTTTTTGCACACACCTGCCGCACTGCAGTCCAGAACCGCCTGCAGAGAATCCCGGTTGCGGAATGCACGCAGTGTCTCCGGGATCCCCGGAAGAAGGCGTTCTGCCACATCCATCAGTGCATATGGAGCACAGTCGCTCTCGAGATGTCCTGCTGCTCCTGTTGTCAGAACCAACTCTGCGGTCTGCTCCTCTGCCACTCTTTTTAATACCGATGCCGCCACTTTCCGGTCTTTCGGGATCACACGCACGGCAGCAGTCTCAAACCCGGACTGTTCCAGCAGTTTCTTTAAAACCATCCCTGCCGCACTTGCCTTTCTTGCTTTATAACTTTCTGTATCCAACGTAAAAATAGCCGCTTTCATAGATTCGTACCCCTTTCTTGTACTCCGGTCTCAACTAAATTCTGTAATGCAGAGAACACTCCGCCGCTTTATTGTACCACATCTGAGAATAAGAGTCCAAGCATCCGGCAGAAAAAAACAAAAAAATCAGATAATAATGCAGACCAGCCCTCCATTACTGTCATTGACGATCTTCTGCATCGTATCCTGGAGCTTCACCTGACTCTCCTCGTTGATCATATTGATCTTATTGCGCATCCCATCCAGCACCAGCTCTTCTACAGATTTTCCAAATATGTTGGTTCCCCATACTCCCTCCGGAGTCTCACTCTCTGCTTTGATATATTCCACCAGATCCTGTGCCTGCTTTTCACTTCCCACGATCGGTGCGATCTCAGTCTCAATATTGGCACGGATCATATGAACAGACGGAGCCTCTGATCTGATCTTCACACCATATTTACTGCCCTGTTTGATGATCGCAGGCTCATCTAACAGAATTTCCTCTTTCTTCGGGCTAACTACACCGTATCCTTTCATTTTCACATCGGCAAACGCATCTTTGATCTGTGTATATTCCTCTTTCATTGCGGCAAGTTCTTTCATCGCTGCGATCAGTTCATATTCTCCCTGAATCTTCGTCCCTGTCAGTTCACTGAGCACCTCATAATAATACTTCTCCTTCAAGTCCATCTGGATCTTTACGATTCCCGTATCCATTTCAATCTGAGAGATCCTGATCTTCTCTATGTACTCGCTGTCACTTACCGGTACCGCCTCTGCCACACTTCGAATGTCATCCATTCCATCCAGCAGATTTCTTACACTGGAGAGCACCTCGCTTTTTTACCGGGTGATCCCTTTGGCAGCATTTCCACCCACTTCGGAATATAAAATTCTGCTTCTGAAATTGGAAACTCATACAACACCTGCCGCATGATCTGATTAATATCTTCTGTCCGAAGCTGCGCACAGTTGACCGCAAGAACAGATACTCCGTACTTTTCCTCCATTTTCCCCTGAAGACTTTTTGTTTCTTCGCTGTATGGCTTCTGTGTGTTCAAAAGGATCAGAAACGGCTTTCCGATGGATTTCAATTCCTGAATGGTCTTTTCTTCTGCCAAAATATAATTTTCTCTCGGAAGCTCTCCGATACTTCCATCTGTTGTGATAACCAGCCCAATTGTCGCATGGTCATGAATCACCTTCTGTGTCCCGATCGCTGCCGCTTTTGTAAAGGGGATCTCATGTTCAAACCATGGCGTTTTCACCTGACGTTCCACATCATTTTCTATATGACCGCTCGCCCCGTCTACCATATATCCGACACAGTCGATCAGTCGGATCTTAACTTCCACGTCTTCGGACAGTCTGACAGATGCCGCATCTTTCGGAACAAATTTCGGCTCTGTTGTCATGATCGTTGTTCCGGAGGCTGACTGCGGAAGTTCGTCTTTTGTCCGCTCTTTTGCGTGTTCATCCGTCATATTCGGCAGCACGAGAAGATCCATGAACCGCTTGATAAATGTTGACTTGCCTGTCCGAACCGGACCTACAACTCCAATATAGATTTCCCCGTTGGTTCTTGCTTTCATATCCTTGTATACCTGAAATGCATCCATAAAAAATACCCCCTTGTTCTGCTGATACCAATCTATGCAGAAACAAGGGAGTTATTCCGGCTCTGTTCTCTTGAATTTAAAAAAAACTATACTGTCTCATCCGGCCACGGCAGCACGGAATGCTCACTTTTTGATTCTCGAAGCATCAGTTCATCCACTGCCTGTGCAGCACTCTTGTTTTCAAACAGTACTTCATTGATCTGCTCCACAATCGGCATGGACACCTCATATTTCTCTGCCAGCTTTCTGGCTGCCTTTGCAGAATACACACCTTCGACTACCATCTGTACTTCATCCATGGCCTCCTGCATAGTCTTCCCCTGTCCCATAAGATATCCGGCTCTGCGGTTTCGGCTGTGTACACTTGCGCAGGTCACGATCAGATCTCCGATTCCGGTCAGCCCGGTAAATGTCTCGAGCTTTCCGCCCATTTTTACGCCCAAACGCGCAATTTCCGCAATTCCTCGAGTGATCAGCGCAGCTTTTGTGTTATCTCCATAACCAAGTCCGTCTGCAATTCCCGCTGCCAGAGCGATCACGTTTTTCAATGATCCTCCCAGCTCAATCCCCAGAATATCCGGACTTGTATAGACACGGAACACCTTACTCATAAATGCAGACTGCAGGTACTCAGCCGTCTTTCTTGTCGTCGCACCGATCACACAGGTTGTCGGCAGCTTTCTTCCGACCTCTTCCGCGTGGCTCGGTCCGGAAAGAACTGCTACATCCGCCTGCGGAATCTCTTCTTTGATCTGCCCGGAAAGTGTCATCAATGTGGTCTCTTCGATCCCTTTTGCCACATCCACGATTATTTGCCCTTCTGCCACATATGGACTCATCTTTTTCGCAGTCGCTCTTGTAAACGGAGACGGAACTGCCAAGACAAGAAAGTCTTTTCCCAGGATTGCCTCTTGTATCTCTCCGGTAATCTGAATTTCCTCGGAGATGTGCACCCCCGGCAGCTTTGTCTTATGCTCTCTTTCTTTTGACAGCATCTCTATCTCGGCGGGATCGATCGACCAGATCGTTGCCTGATTTCCGTTATCATGCAGCAGGACGGAGAGTGCCGTTCCCCAGCTTCCCGCTCCCAACACACCTATATTTGCCATATTCTGCCTCCTTTTTAATCGTCTCTATTTTTTAGAAAACCCGATTTTGTTCTCTGTTCCATTCAACAGTCTCTTTATATTTGCACGATGCCTCCACCATGCCAGTGCCATCAGTAAAAACGTCACCAGATATAATTCGTACACATAAGGCTGCGCCATCGCAAATCCCCCCATCTGCCCGAAACATATCACCTCTGCAAGAAAAATAATTGTTACCAGAAGTGACCCTGCGGAAACATAGCGGGTGACTGCCACCACAAAAATAAATGCAGCAAGTGGGATCGGAACCATCCAGAGCTTGGTGGAAAGCACAAGCCCGGCCAGAACCGCAATCCCTTTTCCGCCTTTAAATTTCAGATAAAACGGATAATTATGTCCAAGTGTGGCACCTGCTCCTGTATACATCGCAAGCAGCGGCAGACAATCGCTGCCACTGAAGATCTGGCGCACCAGAAGAATTGGCAGGACACATTTTAAAACATCTCCCACAAACGTCATCAGTCCGGCTTTTACTCCAAGCACACGCAGTGCATTCGTAGAACCCGAGTTTCCGCTTCCTGTTTTTCTGATGTCCACATGATTGAGTTTCCCCACAAAATATCCGGTCTGAAACAGACCGAACGCATATCCTATGATAAGACAGATAATTCGTTCCATATCTACTGATCCTTTTCCTTTCTCTCCCGGATAAAGAATTTCAGAGACGTTCCCCTGAACCCGAACGCTTCCCGGATCTTGTTTTCCAGATACCGTGAATACGAGAAATGCATCAACGGTCTTGAATTGATCTTAAAGGAGAAGAGAGGCGGCTTGACGCCCACCTGCGTCACATAGTAGATCTTCAGGCGTTTTCCTTTGTCGGAAGGCGGCTGCTTCATCATGGTCGCATCTGTGATCAGACTGTTGAGCTGCCCCGTCGGTATGCGCATCGCTCTGTTTTCCGCCACATATTTCGCCATGGCAATGACATTGCCCACACGCTGTCCAGTCAGTGCTGAAATGAACACCGACGGTGCATATGACATGAAAGTCAGCTCTCTTGCGATCTCTTTTTTGAAGTCGTTCATAGTGTGATTGTCTTTTTCTAAAAGATCCCACTTGTTTACCACGACAACGATCCCTTTTCCGGCTTCATGGGCGATCCCGGCGATTTTTTTATCCTGTTCTGTGATCCCCTCCTGGGCATCGATCATCAGCAGGCAGACGTCGCAGCGTTCGATCGCTGCCACCGCACGGAGCACGCTGAATTTTTCAATATCTTCATTGACCTTGCTCTTTCGTCTTATCCCCGCCGTGTCGATGAGCAGATACTGCTCGCCGTCTTTTTCAAACGGGGTATCGATAGAGTCTCTGGTCGTCCCTGCGATAGGAGAAACGATGACACGGTCTTCTCCCAGAAGCCGGTTCACCAGAGAAGATTTCCCCACATTTGGTTTCCCGATCATAGCGATCTTGATGGAATCATCTTCCTCCGTTCCTGCTCCTTCCGGGAAACTGTCCACGATCTCATCCAGAAGATCTCCCAGATTCAGCATGTTGGCTGCGGAAATCGGGATAGGTTCCCCGAGTCCCAGCTCATAAAAATCATAAAAATCATCCGGCAGCTCCGCTTTATCGATCTTGTTGACAGCCAGAACGATTTTTTTACCCGTTTTCATCAGCATGGAAGCGACTTCCCGGTCTGCTGCCGTGATCCCTTCCTTGCCGTCCACCATAAACAGGATCACATCGGAGGTATCCATGGCCATTTCTGCCTGGTGACGCATCTGAGAAAGGATGATGTCCTTGCTGTCCGGCTCGATACCGCCCGTATCGATCAGTGCAAAATGGATTCCCTTCCACTCCGCTTCCGCGTATATCCTGTCTCTCGTCACGCCCGGTGTATCTTCCACAATGGAAACCCGGCGTCCTACAACTTTATTGAAAAAAGTTGATTTTCCTACGTTTGGCCGTCCTACTACGGCTACCAGTGGTTTACTCATTAAAAATTCCTTCCGCAAATTCTACAGGATCGAACTCCTTCAGATCCTCGATCCCTTCTCCTACACCGATAAACTTGACCGGCATATCAAACTCATCCGCTATCGTAACGACGATGCCACCCTTGGCAGTACCGTCCAGCTTCGTTAAAATGATGCCTGTGATATCGGCCACATCCCCGAATTCCTGTACCTGGGAAACAGCGTTCTTTCCAGTCGTTGCATCCAGTACCAGCAGATTCTCTCTGGCTGCCTCCGGGTATTCCCGTCCGATGACCTTGTTCATCTTGTTCAGCTCATCCATAAGATTTTTCTTGTTCTGCAGTCTTCCGGCCGTATCGCAGATGAGCACGTCGATGTGCTTCGCCTTTGCAGACTGGATCGCGTCGTAGATAACAGCCGACGGATCCGCCCCTTCCTTGTGCTTGACGACATTGACACCGACACGGTCACCCCAGATGCAAAGCTGCTCTGCAGCAGCGGCACGGAACGTATCAGCTGCCGCCAGCATCACAGTTTTGCCTTCCTGTCGCAGCTTATGGGCAAGTTTGCCGATGGACGTAGTCTTGCCGCCTCCGTTGATGCCGATCATCAGGATCACAGAGGGTATCCTGACACAGCTTCTGTTCTTCTTTCTTATTGATAACGCTGGATATGATCTTGGCCAGACGGATCTTGATGACAGACGGCTTTGTCAGATTATTGGTCTTCACCTCAGTCCGCAGCATATCTACGATCTTCATGGTGGTCTCCATACCGATATCCGATGTGATCAGGATCTCCTCCAGCTCATCCATAAAATCTCGTCAATGGTTGCCTTGCCTGCCAGCGCATCACCGATCGCTGAGACATTTCCCAAAGTAACGATTTTTTTCTTCTCTGAACATCATAATCTAGTTTCTCCTTTTTTCGCCGTTTTACGGCTGTTATAATGCAAAATCACTGTCCATGTCCAGGGACAGCACACGAGAAACGCCCTTCTCCGGCATGGTCACACCATAAATGACGTCCGCGTGTTCCATGGTCGCTTTCTGGTGAGTCACCAGTGCGAACTGGATCCCGGAAAGCTTCCGCAGGCAGTTGATGAACCGGTCTATGTTGGCGTCATCCAGCGCTGCTTCCACCTCATCCAGGATGCAGAACGGCGTCGGTTTTGCCTTCAGTACCGCAAACATCAGCGCGATAGCCGTCAGTGTCTTTTCACCACCGGAAAGCAGATTGATGTTCTGCAGTTTTTTTGCCCGGCGGCTGTGCTACGATATCTATATTGGAGCTGAGCGGATCCTCTTCGTTAGAAAGTCTCAGCTCAGCATGTCCGCCTCCGAACAGTTCCTGAAATTTCTCTTCGAAATTGATAACGATCTGATCGAAGCTTTCCTTGAACTTGATCCGGATCGTCTTGTCCATATCGTCGATGATCCTGTGAAGATCGCTCAGCCGCGTTCCTGGACTCGTCCGCCCGTCTTGCCCGGTTAAGGAATTCATACCGTTCACTGCACCGTTTCATATTCTTCGATAGCGCCCACGTTTGACCTCTCCCAGTTCCCGCATCCGGTTCTTCACCTGACGGCTTTCCTTCATGGCCACAGACATAACGAACTCCTCCGAACGGAATTCCATGGCTTGTATGTATGAAATCTCAAAATCCTCCCACAGCTTGTTTTTATAGGTGTCCAGCTGGGTTTCATTCCGTGTATTTTTGATATCAAGCTCGTATTTCTGATTCTGCAGTTTTTCGATGGTCTCTGAAAGCGCATCTCGTTCTTCTGCAGATGCCGCCAGCGTTCTGACCAGTTCTGCCTTTTCTTCTCCGACCTGCTCCAGCTTGCTCTCCAGTGCTGTTTTTTCTTCCGTTTTCGCCTGGATCTGCTCACTGGAAGCGCCACTTTCCCCTGTCAGTTTTTCCTGTTCCTGTCTCAGCTCGGTCTGCTGCAGCTTCCTTCTGTGGATATCGCTGTGCATTTCCGCCAGAGAATCACTGATCCGTTTCTTCATGGAATCCATGTGGGATTTTTCCTGCTCACAGCTGGAAAGCTCGATCCGTGCCTTCGTGATCTCCTCACTGATACCATCGAACTGTTCTTTCTGCCGGTTGTATTCTGCCAGGCATCGCTCTGCGGCTTTTTCGGCTTCTGCGACCGCTTCGGTATTTTCTGCGATCTTCTTCTGCAAAGTTTCCACCATCTCCGCAGAATGCTTCTTTTCTGTTTCAATGCTGGAAAGCTCACGCTCCAGCCGCTGACTGCTGCTGCGGATCTCCCGCAGGGCTGCTTCTGTCAGCTTCAGTTCATGCTCTTTTTCCAGCAGGATCCGTTCTGTACTGCGGATCTCTTCTTCCAGATCTTCCATCTGGCTCCCGTATCCGCCGATCCCTTCCCGCAGGCTTTCCAGCTTGCGTCCGATTTCATCCTTCTGGTTGTTTTTTCCTATGATCTCTTTTCCAGGCTCTGGATCTCTGCTTTTCGATCCAGGATATTGGCCGTTTTATTTTTATATTTACCACCGGTGATGGCGCCGCCTGCATTTATGACTTCTCCATCCAGTGTGACAAACCGCAGTCCGCCTCCCTTTTTAGACATCCGTACCGCGTGATCCATATCATCCACGATCACCACCCGGCCCAGCAGATAAGAGATGACCCCCCTGATATCTGGGATCGAAGTCAGACATTCCGGTCCAACCCTCGAAGCCTGCTTCCTGCCGCAACCGTTCTTCATACGACGTCCGGCCTCTCACTGAGCTGACCGGCAGAAACGTAAGCCGTCCGGCTTTATTCGCTTTTCAGCGCACGGATCGCAGCCTTTGCACTCTCATCGTTTTTCGCAGACGATATTTTGCAGTCCGGCTCCCAGTGCCGTTTCTATGGCAGTCTCATATCCTTCCGGAACCGTGATCAGATCTGCTACTACGCCGTGGATCCCCGAAAGTCCTGAACGCATGATATAACGAACGGCATAGTTATACCCTTCGTAATTGCTTTCCATTTCCTCGATGGTCTTTTTTCGTGCAGAAAGCTGGCTAAGACTGATCCGCAGATCTTCAAAGGTGCGGGAAAGTTTTTTCTCATCCTCCCGCATCGCCGCGAATTCTTCTTTTTTTCAGCAGCCTCTGCTCTTTGATATGTTCCAGATTGTCTACGATACGCTCTTTTTCATGACGCATCTGGTTTAAATTGTCCAGGGTTTCCTTGTTGCTGTCCTCTCCGCTGTCTTTGTCACTGAGAAGCGCGGCTTTTCTTCTTTCAAGGGTCTCTGCCATCCGCTGCAGACTGCTGATTTCCGCCTCTGCAGAACTCCTGTCACCGGAGTGCTCAAACACTTCGTTTTTATGCTGATCCGCCTGCTGCATCAGACTCGTCAGCTTCTGCGAAAGGGAGTCATAAAGCTCCACTTTTTCATCCAGTACTGTTTTGGCCTGCGCAAAGCGTTCTTCCGTCTGTCTGCTTCCTTCCAGCAAAGATTTCTGGTTTTCTTCCTCTCGCTGCAGTTTTTCCTGCAGCTCCTGGATCTCATCTGTCAGTCTCTCCTGATTTTCTGCAATGACACCCAGGCGTTCTTTATCGATCTGTTCCTGGCTGACAAGATGATTCAGTTCATCTATCACTTCCATCAGCTGAGTTCTGGTCTCTTCTGCTATGGATTCCAGTGTTTCCTTGCGTTCCTCATGGGAGGCTGCGGACTGTTCCGCTGCCGACCTTTCCCCGCGGGTTTTGGCAAGGCTCTCATCCAGCTGTTTCAGATCTTCATGGATGCCTTCACTTTTTGCTTTCAGGTTTTCTATATTTTTCAGTATGATATTGATTTCCAGTTCTTTATAGCGATCTCGCAGCTTCAGGTATTCCTTCGCCTTGATACTGTCTTCCTTCAGCCCGTCGATCCTGCCTTCGATTTCGCCGATGATGTCCTGTACACGATCCATATTGGCATTGGCAGCTTCCAGCTTTCGCTCGGACTCTGCCTTTTTTGTACGGTACAGCACGATCCCGGCAGCTTCTTCAAAATCTCTCTGCGGCTTTCCGTCTTATTGCTGAGGATCTCTGAGATCTTGCCCTGTCCGATGATGGAATACCCATCAACTCCGATACCGGTATCCATGATCAGTTCTCTGATGTCTCTCAGGCGACACTGGTTGCCATTGATATGATACTCGCTTTCGCCGGAACGGAACATACGCCGTGTCAAAGCAACTTCTTTATAATCAATGGGCAGCGTCCCTTCTGCATTGTCGATCACCAGAGTCACTTCTGCCATTCCGCGTGATTTCCGGCTGGATGTTCCCGAGAAAATGACTTCTTCCATCTTGCCGCCACGCAGCATCTTCGGACTCTGTTCGCCCAGTACCCAGCGGATCGCATCACTGATGTTGCTTTTACCACTGCCGTTTGGACCTACTATACAGGTGATCCCGCTGCTGAAATCTATGGTAACAGGCTCCGCGAAGGATTTGAACCCATGCATTTCGATTTTCTTAAAGTACATGCATTTCCCTTTCCATCATTTCTTCCGCTGCCTGCTGCTCAGCCTGTTTTTTACTCTTTCCTCTGCCTTTGGTAACAGGTCTGCCGTTTACGATCAGCTGCACGATAAATGTCTTGTCATGATCCGGCCCGATCTCCTTGACCAGGCGGTATTTGATATCCGTGATACCACGGCTCTGCAGCTTTTCCTGCAGTGCGGTCTTGTAATCTGTAATGATATATTTCCCATGTCTGGCATCTTCAATGGAAGATGCGAACAGGCGCAGCACACAGTCTTTCACGGCTTCAAATCCACCATCCAGATAAACAGCTCCGATGATCGCTTCCATACAGTCTGCCAGAATGGACTCTCTGGTTCTGCCACCGCTCTTTTCTTCTCCGTTCCCCAGGAGCAGATACTGTCCCAGCTCCAGCTTTTTCGCTTCCTGCGCAAGAGATTTCTCGCAGACAAGCGTGGCTCGGATACGCGACAGGAACCCTTCTTCCTCCTGCGGGAAAATATGAAACAGTTCTTCGCCGATGATTGCGTCAAAGAATGCGTCCCCCAGGAATTCCAGGCGTTCATTGCTTTTTTCTTCGTGACAGTGTTCTTTCACGTAAGAACTGTGGGTCACTGCCGTCATCAGGAGCTTTTTATTATTGAACTTGTACTGCAGCTTTTCTTCCAGCTGATGTCGCTCATTCATTGATCGAATACTCCTCTTCATCTTTTTCTATGACTTCCTCCAGCTCCAGCATGGACTGACGGATGATCTCCACCACGTTTTCCTTGCTGTACGGAACGCTTTTGATGATGGCATTGCGTACTGCATTAGCTGTAGACGATCCGTGGATCTTAAGCACCGGTCCGTCTACTCCCAGGATCGGCGCACCACCGTATTCTTCATAGTCAAATTCTTTTTTTAATGATTTTAACTGTGGCTTCAGCATCAGTGCAGCCATTTTACTCTTGATGCTAGCCATCAGTTTGGATTTCACCAGTTCCAGAATGCTCATGGCTACGCCCTCTGTCAGTTTGAGGATGACATTGCCGACAAATCCGTCACAGACGATGACGTCGCAGGCACCTCTCGGTACTTCTCTGGCCTCTACGTTTCCAACGAAATTAACCGGTGCTTTTTTCAGTTTTTTAAATGCGTCCTTAGTCATGCTGGTGCCCTTGCTCTCCTCTACTCCCAGGTTCACAAGACCAACGCGAGGATTGCTTCTTCCCCACACATGTTCCATAAAGATGCTTCCCATAAGACCGTACTCCAGCAGGTTATGAGCCTTGGCTTCCGAGCTTGCTCCGGCATCTACCAGAATGGACGGTTCCTTTCCCATACATGGATAAACGCTTGCCAGCACCGGACGATCTATTCCTTCGATCCTTCCCAGGATCAGCCGGGAGCCTACCACAAGCGCCCCTGTATTTCCTCCGGAAACAAATACATCTCCGGTTCCTTCTTTGATCATATTCAGTCCGACCACCATGGAAGAATCGCTCTTTCTGCGTATGGCTTTTACCGGGCTGTCTTCCATCGTGATGACTTCCTGCGCGTTGACGATATGGATCTGCTCTCCCTGATATCCCATTTTATTCAGTTCTGCCTGGATCATATCCTCCTTACCAACGATATAAATATCATCTTCGATCAGTTCTGCCGCCTGTACGGCGCCTTTTACCATTTCATGAGGGGCATAATCTCCACCCATGCCGTCTAATACAATATTCATGTTCTTCCTCTTTTCTTACTCGTTTTCTTCTTTTCTGTTATTCTCTATTCTCAAATATATCTAAAAATTCCTGTACACGTGCAGGAACATCTTCCGCCTTAAATACGGATGATCCGGCTACGATGATCTCAACACCGGCATCGATCACTGTTTTTACGTTGGCCAGGTTGATCCCTCCATCGATTTCGATACGAAAATCAAGTCCGTATTTTTCCCGGAGCCCTTTTAATTCCTGTGCCTTTCTGATAGCTGACGGAATGAACTTCTGTCCGCCAAATCCCGGATTGACCGACATGATCAGGATCAGATCTGCATCTTCCAGCACGTATTCCAGAGCGGAAACCGGCGTTCCAGGATTGATGGCCACTCCCGGTTTGACGTCCATGGAACGGATATGCTGCACCGTCCTGTTGATATGACGGCACGCTTCCTGATGCACCGTGATATATTCTGTCTGTTCCGTAACAAAATCACCAATATACTGATCCGGATTCTCTATCATGAGATGCACATCAAACGGCATCTGCGTCCTGCCGCAAAGGCTCTTCATCACCGTTGCACCATAGCTGATATTCGGTACAAAATGTCCGTCCATGACATCTACATGGATCAGATGCGCTCCGGCATTCTCGATTTGTTTCACATCTTCTCCCAGACGCGAAAAATCTGCGGATAATATAGATGGTGCTAATTCGATCATAGTAGTTACCTCACATTTCTGCACATATATTGTTTTAGTACTGTCTTGCCTTGCGGATCTCTTCCATCTGGCTCTTATATGACTCGTATCGCTCTATAGCGATCTTTCCTTCTTCCACTGCCTGCCGGATACTGCATCCCGGCTCTGACAAATGCTTGCAGTTATGATATCGACAACCGCCCAGAAATCCTGTCATCTCCGGGTACAAATGCTGCAGTTCCTCTTCCTCTGCTTCCAGAATATCAAAGGATGTGAATCCCGGCGTATCGAAGATCATTGTGCCATGTTTCTCATCGATAGAAAACAGCTCCGCATGACGTGTCGTGTGTTTTCCCCTTTCGGACTTGCTGCTGATCTTGCCGGTCTCAGCTTGCGCGTGAGGAATAAGCCTGTTTAGTATCGTCGATTTTCCTACACCTGAAGCTCCTGCCAGCGCCACCTTTTTCCCCAGTGTCATGCGCCGAAACTCCGCCAGACTTTCCTCTCGATCCGGATCCATCAAAAGTACCGGATACACAGATCCGTAGATCCTTTGCAGCGTGGCAATGTTTTCCTGTGCCTTCTTCGCAGCTTTCCTGTCTCCTTCTGCCAGATCACATTTATTAACACAAAGGATGATCTCTGTACCGTTTTTCTCCGCCATCACCATGAATTTATCGATGACTGACAAAATCGGTGCAGGCGATGCTGCCGCCGTAACGATCGCAAAACAATCTACATTGGCGATAAAAGGGCGGATAAAACTGTTCCTGCGCGGCAGCACACCGGTGATAAGGCTGTCATCGTTTTCAGGGATCACTTCGAATTCGACTTCATCACCTACTGCTGGTTTGACCGCTCTCTGCTTGAACACGCCCCTTGCCTTGCATCTATATACTTCATCGCCGGATTTTACATAATAAAATCCGGCGATGCCCTTTACGATAGTACCCTTCAGGTAATCGTTCCTGGTGTTATCACTATTGTTCATCGGAATCCTCGTTGCCCTGACTAGGAGCTGTCGTCGACGGCTCGTCAGGCTCCTCTCCCCTGCTGACTCTGAGCCTTACTGCCGTTCCTCTCTCCAGCTGGGCGTTGCGTCATACTGCTGCCACATGACCTCGCCTCGGCATAAGTGTTGCTGTAGTCATAGCTGCATGCTCCCACCGTGAGTCCGGCGTTAAGCAAGGCTGCCTGAGCGTCACTGAGGCTCTGCCCTACAAGATAAGGCACTATGGCTTTGGCCAGAGAACCGTCGCTGACAACTACATTGATAGCGCTTCCCTTTTCAGCAGTGGATCCCGGTTCAGGATCCTGACTTATTACAGTCCCTTCTTCCTCTTCGCTGGCTTCCGTCGTCACTGTTCCTAAAGTGAATCCGGCCGCCTCCAGATAATCAGACAGCTCATCCTGCTGCTTTCCTCTCAGATCAGGTACCGATCCGTCTCCAAGCCCGTTGCTTATATTTACCGTAACCGTGCTGCCCGTCTTTATCGTCGAGCCGGCTTCCGGATCCTGTGAAACTATCAGCCCCTTCTCCACGTCTTCACTGATGACCTGATCTCCTTCTCTTATGTTAAGGTCGTACTCCTTAGCCGCTTCCCTTGCCTCCTGCAACGTCATGTTCCTGAAATCAGGTGTTTCTATCTCCTCGCCTCCAAAGGCTCCCAGGGCAAAGGCTATGGCCAGCCCTGCCACGATGGCTGCCGCTGCAGCGGCGATGATTATGATGAGACGCTTTTTCTTCTTGTCCATGCCTTTCTTCTTGCCGTTCTTATCGTCTTCATCCTCATCGTCGTAATCTTCACCGTCATCGTAATCGGTCTCGGCTATAGGGCCATTGCCCGCCGCATTGTTCATAGTCCCTGTAGCTCCTCCCATCAGGACTGAATCTCCTACGACGCTGCCGACAAATTCCAGATTATTGAGCGCCTCTATCAGTTCATCGGCAGAAGCGTATCTGTTTATCGGATACTTATCCGTACATTTCATGATTATGTGCTCCAATGCCGGAGGGACGCCATCGACCAGCTTCGATGGAGGGATCATCTCGCCGTTTATATGCATCAGCGCGATATTGACCGGATTATCGCCGTCAAACGGCACCTGGCCTGTCAACATCTCATACATGACGATGCCCAGGGAATATATATCGGATTTCTCGTCCACATACCCTCCTCTTGCCTGTTCCGGCGAGAAGTAGTGAACAGATCCGATGATCCCTTCTGTATTGTCTACTATGGTCGCAGCATTGACCGCCTTGGCGATACCAAAGTCGGTGATCTTAGC
>ENA-OQDA01000506-OQDA01000506.1-human-gut-metagenome-genome-assembly--contig:-NODE-506-length-16032-cov-4.424332_pt1 | contig 16032 bp, 10 predicted proteins | sample MGYA00242771_ERZ504603 | MGnify/ENA primary metagenome ERZ504603 (study PRJEB26092, sample SAMD00036328) | human gut metagenome | host: Homo sapiens | study: EMG produced TPA metagenomics assembly of...
AACGCCCGGTATGCGCTCCCCTCACAAAGTTCATTGCATCCAGCTCTTTCTGAAATGCCCCATTTGCCCGCTGCTTCTGCACAAGACATATATTCCATAAGCCACCCGTCCTTTCTTCAAAGTTTATCAGTATAATTATATACGGTATAGCGAATAATAGCAAGTGCAGAAATAGGCACTATTTAGGTTCGTTATAGGAAGTATATAGACATGTCCAAGAAGAAAGGGGAACAGTAAAATGTAACTGGGTGAATGAATATGGCAAAAATGACCAGTAGAAAAGTACGACTTCAAGGCTTTTGGGCAAGCAATAAAGAACGCGCGGAAAGAGCGCAAAGAGAGCCGCAAGAAAGTAAGCGACGAAATGTTTATCTCGCCGCGCTACCTTGCGAACATTGAGAACAAGGGGCAGCACCCAAGTTTACAGATTTTCTTTGAGCTTATGCTGCGCTATCATATATCCGTAGACCAGTTTCTTTTTAGATACGCCGCCGGAGAAAGACACAAAGCGGCGGCAGCTTGACGCGCTTCTTGATGATATGAGCGATACAGGCTTGCTCCTGTGATGTGCTATACTGGTCTTATCCGCAGCAGCTAAGAAGCATATCAAATCTCTTTCCGTTCTCTCTGTTAAAAGTAGTAAATTCAAGCTGTTTTCCTGCGGAAATGCCCGTAAATCAAGGGTTCTGGGCGATAATCAATTTATTTTGTGTTACTTTTCTGCCTAAAACCAGTCATCCAGCGTTTGCGTTGGAATCGCATTGATATTTTGCAACTCATTTTGTTGACCAGTCTACGTCAGTCTTTAGGTGTAATCCTAAAAATCATTCGGATACCAAGCAGGCAGCAGAAGACGACATGCACAAAATTATCCCTTGTATTTTGTTCATGTTGTCGGAACTCTCGATCTTTTCACTTCTTCGAAATAGAAGCCATTGATTTTGTGCATGTTTAGTGCAACACTGTTTATGGTTTATTTTGTATGAAAATCGTATAATCTTTGTAAGAAATCTGTACAAATCACAGGAGGGAAACAGATGATAATCCCATGCTATTACGAGAACCCGCACACACTGCATGTGGGTACTATGCCGAATCGTGCCTATTACATTCCGGCATCCCGGCGCAGCGATGCCTTAGTCGAGCACCGCGAGACCTCGGATCGCTTCCAGCTTTTGAACGGAAGCTGGAGGTTTCGGTACTACGCCAGTATTTATGACTTGCAGGATGCTTTCTATAAGGTCGGCTATGATGCCTCCGCTTTTGACAGCATCCCGGTCCCCAGCGTGTGGCAGAACCACGGCTACGACCACCACCAGTACACCAACATCCGCTATCCGTTCCCCGCTGATCCGCCGTATGTTCCCAAAGAGAATCCCTGCGGCGCTTACCTCTACGACTTCACTTACCAAAAAGATGCCACCGCCCCGCGCGCATTTCTGAATTTTGAGGGTGTTGCCTCCTGCTTCTATGTCTGGCTCAACGGTCAGTTTGTCGGGTACAGCCAGGTCGCCCATTCCACAAGCGAGTTCGATGTAACGAAGTTTTTACAGGACGGCACCAACCATCTGGCGGTCCTCGTGCTGAAATGGTGCGACGGCAGCTACATGGAAGATCAGGATATGTTCCGCATGAACGGCATTTTCCGTGATGTCTACCTGCTGCACCGCCCGGAACAGTGCATCGAGGACTATTTCATCACCACCGACATCCACGGCAGCACCGCAGAAGTTGCTGTCCGCCTGCGTTACTACGATTCCGCCGTTGCCACCCGCATCACCCTCTACGATGCAGCCGGCACAATGGTCGGCAGCGTAACGCCCGTGGAAGCACCGGATGATGCGGCATTCCCCTATCATGCAGAAATCACCATTGTTGACCCGACACTCTGGAACGCAGAGCAGCCCTACTTATATACCCTTGTGTTGGACACGCCCAACGAGACTATTACGGACCGTGTGGGCATCCGTGAGGTTCATGTTGCCAACAACCAGATTTATGTCAACGGCCAGTCCATCAAGTTCCACGGTGTGAACCGCCACGAATCCGACCCCGTCACGGATATGGCTGTTGGCTTTGAGCATGACGAAAAAGAACCTGCTCATGATTAAAAAGCACAACTTTAATGCCATTCGCACCAGCCATTACCCGGATGTGCCTTACTTCTATCAGCTCTGCGACCAGTACGGCTTCTTTGTCATTGATGAAGCCGACAACGAGAGCCACGGTGCGTCCGAATACTATTGCGAGGGCAACGAAAGCTGGCCCAACCACGTCGAGAACTGGAACAAGCCCATCGCAGACAACCCGGAGTTCACCGAGGCCACCGTAGACCGCACCCGCCGCTGCGTGGAGCGTGACAAGAACCGTCCCTGCGTCATCATCTGGTCGATGGGCAACGAGAGCGCCTACGGCTGCACGTTCGAAGAAGCGCTGGCATGGACAAAGAGTTTTGACCCCCGCCGCCTGACCCACTACGAAAGCGCCCAGTACCGCAGCAAGAACCGTAAATACGATTTCTCGAACATTGATATGTTCAGCAATATGTACCCTTCTCTCGAAAGCATTCAGGAATATCTGGACAACGAGCCGGACAAACCCTATATCATGTGCGAGTACAGCCACTGCATGGGCAACGGCCCCGGCGATTTGGAGGATTACTTCCAGTTCATTCAGAGCCATGACGGCTTGGTCGGCGGTTTCCTGTGGGAATGGTGCGACCACGGTATTTATAAAGGGAAGATGCCCGACGGCCGCGACATCTATTATTACGGCGGCGACCACAATGAGTGGCCGCATGACGGCAACTTCTGCATGGACGGTCTGGTTTACCCTGACCGCCGCCCGCACACCGGGCTGTTGGAGTTTAAGAATGTCTATCGCCCGGCGCGTGTTGTGAAGTACGATCGGGAATCCGGCATGATCACGTTGCACAATTACATGGACTTTGTTGATTTGACCGAGTATGTCGCACTAACCTATCAGGTAAGTTGCGACGGCGAGGTCATCGACAACGGCTTCATCCCCTACCCTGACGGTTTCACCCTGCCGCCGCACAGCGAAAACGCCTTGCCGTTGGCCGTCCATATTCCCGATAAAGGCAAGTGTTTCCTGAAAATCTTCTACCATTGCGATAAAGACCTGTCCTTGCGTTCGGAAGGTCATCTCCTGGGTTTTGATGAAATCCTGCTGGAAAACGAAGACAGCCGCAACCAGAAAACCTTGGCTATGTGGAGTGATGCCCCTTCCAACAGCACAATCACTGTTCAGGAGACAGACCGCCATTTGACGCTGCGCGGCAAGAACTTCACCTACAACTTTAATAAGCTGACGGGTCTGTTCGCCGCGATGCAGTACGAGGATGCAGTCCTGTTGGACAAGGAAATGGAGTTCAACATCTGGCGTGCTCCTACGGACAATGACCGCAAGCTGAAGCTGGATTGGCTGGCTGCCCGCTATGACCACTGTATGACCAACGCCTACCGCACCGAATATCAGGTGACGGACAGCGGTGTGACTCTGCGCGCAAAAGTCGGCATTGCACCGATCAGCTTGCAGAAATTCCTTGATTTGGATGTCTGCTGGACGGTTTCCAACAGCGGTGCAGTAACGCTGGCACTGCACGCTGAGCGCAACACGGTATTCCCCGAACTGCCGCGCTTTGGCCTGCGCCTGTTTCTGCCAAAAGAAATGGCCCGCGTCAGTTACTTCGGCATGGGTCCGATGGAAAGCTACTGCGACAAGCACCATGCTGCCAGCCACGACTACTTCAGTTCCACCATCTGGCAACAGCACGAGGACTACATTCGCCCGCAGGAGAACGGCAGTCACTATGATTGCGATTATGTCCAGCTGGATGGCGCCGGCATCAAGCTTACCGCTGTCGGTGCAAAGCCGTTCTGCTTCAACGCCTCGCACTACACGCAGGAAGAGTTGACTGAAAAGGCGCACAACTATGAGCTGCATCCCTGTGACAGCACCGTTCTCTGCCTTGACTATGCACAGAACGGCATCGGCTCTGCCAGCTGCGGGCCGCGTCTGGCGGAGCAGTACCGCCTTGACGACGCTTTCTTCGATTTCAGCATCTGTTTGATTCCTGAAAAAGCATAACCTCTACAAACCTAATTACTACAAAAGAATCGAGAAATTATATGTCTGAAAATATGGAAAGACGCTATTTAAAATGGTATAACAAGATCGGATACGGCTCCGGCGATGTTGCGGGCAACGTGGTCTATGCGTTCCTCTCCTCGTTCGTTATGATTTACCTGACCGACACCGTCGGCCTGAATCCCGGCATCGTCGGCACGCTGATTGCTGTGTCCAAGCTGTTTGACGGCATTACCGACATCTTCTTTGGCTCGATGATTGACAAGACGCACTCCAAGCTGGGCAAGGCTCGCCCGTGGATGCTCTACGGCTACATCGGCTGCGCCATCACACTGGTCGGCATCTTCGCCATCCCCATGGGCATGAGCGAGTTTGCCAAGTACGCATGGTTCTTCATCTGTTATTCCCTGCTGAACGCTGTGTTCTACACGGCCAACAACATCGCCTACTCTGCCTTGACTTCCCTTGTCACTAAGAACAGCGCCGAGCGAGTTGAGATGGGTTCCTACCGCTTCATGTTCGCATTCGCCACCAGCCTTGCCATTCAGTCTTTCACGCTGCTGGCTGTCTCTGCACTGGGCGACACTGCCGAAGCATGGCGCACCGTGGCTATCGTCTATGCCATTATCGGTCTGATCGTCAACACGCTCTCTGTTTTCTCCGTCAAGGAGTTGCCGGAGGAAGAGTTTGTCGATACCACGGATAAAGCCGAAATCGAGAAAGACGAGAAGTACGGTCTTGTCGAAGCTGCCAAGCTGCTGGTCTCCAACAAATACTACCTGATGATCTGCGTCACCTACATTTTGCAGCAGATCTATGGTGCCATGATCAGCATGGGTACCTACTACACTGCTCATATCCTTGGCGACAAGAACCTGTTCGGCGTGTTCTCTTGGGCCATCAACATTCCTTTAATTATTGCACTGGTCTTTACCCCGACCCTCGTTGCCAAGATGCACGGTATGTACAAACTGAACGTCGGCAGCTATGCCCTTGCTACCGTAGCCCGTGCGCTGGTTGCTGTGGCTGGTTATACGGGTTCCGGCGATGTCAAGATGATGCTGCTCTTCACGGCCATCGCTGCACTGGGTCAGGGCCCGTGGCAGGGCGACATGAATGCCGTTATCGCCTCCTGCTCCGAGTACACTTGGCTGACGAAGCACAAGCGCGTGGACGGCACGATGTACTCCTGCACCTCGCTCGGTGTCAAGCTGGGCGGCGGTCTCGGCACCGCCATCACCGGCTGGCTGCTGGCGTTCAGCAATTATGATAAGGCGCTGGCCGTGCAGCCGGAATCCTGCATCAATATGCTGAAACTCATGTACCTCGTGATTCCCTTTGTGCTGGACGCCATCATTACCTTTATCCTCTCCCGCATGAAGGTCGAGGATGCCAACGATAAGATCCGCGCCGAAATGAAAAACTGATATTCACTATTCTCCTTCTAAAAAAGGAGCTGTTGCAATGCGGCAGCTCCTTTTTTATATGAACAAGTATAAGAATAAACAGTATTCATGAAGTGGTCATATTCTGATTCTAGAACTAGAAAAGCTTGCAAACAGTGGTACTTTCATGTCCCGTTTGCAAGCTTTTTCGAATTTAGCGCAGAAAACCTAATCCACACTCATTGTGTAACGAGAATTAGATTTTTCCGGTATCACACATGGCAGGTTTCTCCTTTGCATCCGTGAAGACGCATCTTATTGTTCACCTAGCGATTTTTTATAAATGAATCATTTCTATAATTTTGTTCATGGCAAATTTGTCTGCATATAGGCTTACCTCGGGAAACTGCTTATAGTTGGGCAGCATTTCAAGCGTGATGTAATCATCATACCCGATTCCTGCGATGGCCTTTGCAACCGCCGGGAAATCAACATCACCGGCAAAGAGATCTACGAAAGCGCCGATGCCTGCCTGATCAAAGCGATAGTCAGACATATGTAGCTTTTTGATGCGGTGGCCGAGGATCTCGATCCATTGTTCCGGGTAGCCGATATACACGGCATTGCCGACATCCAGATACATACCTACATAGTCGGAGCCGATCTCATCCAGGAACCGCCGAGTTTCCAATGGGGAAAGGAGGAATCGATTCCAGACATTTTCAATGCCAATTGCCACATCCGCAGCTTTCGCTTCGGGTGCCAGTCGGCTCAATGCGTCTTGCGCACGCTCATAGGCAATATCGTACCGGATCTTTTCTGGGTGCTCTACAAAATTGCAACCGACATAACCGGGAACAACCAGAATCGTTTTAGCCCCCAGAAGGTGCGCAGCCTCGATCTGCTTTTGTACAATGCCAAACGCTTTTTGCCGGGTCTTCTCGCTGTCAGAAACGAGATTGTTCTGCCACAGACTCCATACCCCTACGCTGGGAATCTCCAGGCCCATATCATCGGCCATTCTTTTCATGGCCAGGACATCTTTTTCCGGGGTTTGCGGGTTCAGATAGCCGGATTCACTCAAAACCGGCTCCACGCCATCATAGCCCGCTTTTTTCGCATGTTCAAACATCCAGCGGACATCCGTATTTTCGGAAAAAGAGAACAAACTAATACCTTGTTTCATAACATCCTCACGAAACCGTTACGGTTTTCTGCGTTTCCAGCGATTCGCGAATCGCCACGATTACAGAGAGCACATGGCGGACATCGGCCGGGGTAATTACCGTTATCGGCGTACCGGCCTCGATATGGCCGATGAAATCTTCCAGTTCCTTCTGGTAGGCATCATAGGGATCTATGGCCAGAGTTTCGGCCTTGCCGTCGCCATAGACCGTGGTGGAGCGGGACGCCGCCGCGATGTTTTCCAGGTTAGCACCAGCCCCCATATGGTAACAGTATGCCTTTTTATCGCCAACAACATTCAGCTCTGTCGTAAAGGGAAATCCGCTGGGCATTTCCAAGATTCCCTCAGCCGTAGCTTCCATACCGTTTTCAAAGATCAGGGATGTTGCCACATGGTTCCAGCAGCCGACGCTGTTCTTGTGGCCGACGGCATAGACCTGCTTCACCTTGCCGAACAGGTAGCACAGATAATCAATATCATGCAGGTGCAGATCGAACAAGCCTCCGCCGCTGTTTTCGGCACGGCGATACCACTCGCTCCAGGCGGGATGCTCCGAAAGGCGGCTGGCACGGGCATACTTAATCGTTCCCAGTTTCCCTGTTTCTGCCATTTCCTTGGCTCGGACATATTCAGGCCAGAAACGGACGACCTGCCCTACGGCAAACTGAACACCGGCCTCTTTGGTAGCGGCAATCATACGGTCAAGTGATTCGAGCGACAGCGTGACAGGTTTTTCACAGATGACGTGCTTTTTATGCCCCGCAGCCAGCAGGACATATTGCTCATGTAAAAAGGTAGGCAGGCAAATATCCACAACGTCAATATCTACTGTGTTCAGCATGCTTTCACCGTCGTTATACCAATCACATCCTGCAAACTCAGCGAGGTCTTTGCCCTGCTTTTCATTCAGATCACAAACAGCTGTAACCTTTGCGTTCGGCATGGCCTTGTAGGCTGTTACATGGGTACGTCCCATAAATCCTGCTCCAATAACAGCAACATTTACCACTTACTACACAACCTTTCAGATTTATTTCTTCTTGATGTTATTGATGTTGCTCAAGACGACTGCCGCAACAATGATAGCTCCGGTAATAATCGTCTGTACGTTATTATCAACGCCTAGGATGTTCATAGCATTGGAGATGACACCCATCAGCAGACAGCCGAGGAATGCGCCGCTGATCGTACCCTTGCCGCCGTCGAAGGTGACACCGCCGATAATGGCAGCGGCTAGGGCGTTCGTTTCATAGTTGGTACCGGCGTTCGAGGTTATGGAGTCAATACGGGCAACAAATACGATGCTGGCAACCGCGCAGAACAGACCAGAAATGCCATAAACAATGATCTTATAACGGTTCACGTTAATACCGGACAGGAAAGCGTTCTTTTCATTACCACCCAGGGCGACTACACGGCGTCCGAACTTGGTGTAAGTCATCATGAGATACGCCACCATGACCATGGCCAGCAAAACCAGCAGCATGGGCGAGAAAATTTCGAAGTACTTGGTTTTCAAGCCGTTGAATGCACCGCCGAAGTTCATGATACGTCCACCGGAAACCGTCAGGGCAATGCCATAAAACATCTTACTGGTGCCCAGTGTAATGACCAGCGGAATGCACTTACTTTTTGCAATGATAGCGCCGTTGAGCAAACCACAGGCTGCACCGGTAACAAGGCCAGCCAGCACAGCGATAAAGGTGGGCAGACCGTTGTCCAACACCACGTACATAACAACACCGCAGACGACCATAATATTGCCGATGGACAGGTCAATACCGCCGGAGATCAGCAGAATGCTCATTGCCATTGTCAGAATACCCAGCACGCAGATCTGCTGGAAAATTGCGACAATGTTATTGATGCCAATAAAATTAGGGTTGATACACGAAATAATTACGACAATCAATGCGATAACGATTGCCAGAAGGACCCGCTGATCCTTAAAAATATTTTTAGCCGGAGAAAGGCTAGTCTTTTTATCAGCCATCTTTATTTACTCCCAATGCACGTTTAATGATTTCCTGTTCGTTGATCTGCTCGCCTTTCAGCTCACAATCAATGCGGCCATCCCGAACCACCAAAACTCTGTCGCTCATGCTGATAAGTTCCGGCATATCAGAGCTGATCATCAGGATACACTTGCCCTGCTTTGTCAGGTTGCTCATCTGTTTGTAAAACTCGGCTTTGGCATTGACATCAATACCGCGGGTAGGTTCATCAAAAATGTAAATATCCTGTTCCGCATACAGCCACTTTGCCAGGACTACTTTCTGCTGGTTGCCACCGGAAAGGTAAACCGCCTCGGTCCACACGCTGGGCGTTTTGACCCGCAGTTCTTTCAGCAGCGGCTCGATCAGCGGCGGAAACTTTTTGATATTCACAAAGAATCCTTTGATCTTTTCCCGCAGGCCTATGATCGTTGCATTTTCCAGCACGCTGGCATGCAACATCAGGCCAAGCTTCTGGCGATCCTCTGTAATAAATGCGATACCTGCATTAATACTGTCGTTCGGGTCCTTGATCTGCACCACCTGGCCGTCTTTTTTGATGACGCCCTCCTCCGGCTGGTACAGGCCGAACAGCACGCTCATCAGCGTGGACTTTCCGGCGCCGTTTTCTCCCAACAGCGCGTGGATCTCGCCCCGCTTCAGTTGGAGCGTGATGTTGTCGTTTGCGACAATTCCCGGAAAGCGCTTGGTGATATTCAGCATTTCAATGGCATATGGCTGTTCCAAGCTTACCGCCCTCCTCCTCTTGTATAGTGTATTTATTGTACTATATCTTCCGGAATATTTCAAAGAAAAAATTGCAGGAATATCAGGTTTGTTTTGTAAAATTTTGTCCAGAGGCAAAAAAGGAGGACGGGATTGCTCCCGTCCTCTTCCTGCAAAGACTCTGATCCTTACTTGATGTTGCCGGCAAAGTTCACCGTGATGGTGGTTGCGGGCATGGCGGAGATGTCGTTGGAAACGGTGACATCGCCGTCGTACATGGCCTTCACCAGGGCCTTATAGTCGTCCTGGGTGAAGCCGTCGCCCCACTGGGTGGTCTCCATGGGCAGCTGGACATAGTTGGCGGTGGGATCATCGCCGTTCACCAGGCCCAGGGTCTCCACCTGGCCGCCGTAGTTGGCAAAGTTGCCTGCCACGACCTCGCCCAGCATGTGCTTGACGGTCTCGGCCAGACCCTTCATGGCGGAGGTCACGCACATGCCCTCGCCATAGGTGTCGATGTTGGCGGACTGGTCCACGTCCACGCCGATTACCTTTGCATTCTTTTCCTGGGCGGCCGCCATCACGGAATTACCTACTGCTCCGCCGCATCCGAAGATTACCTCTGTGCCGTTCTGATACCAGGAAGCAGCCATGGACTGCGCCTCAGGCGTGGCTGAAAATGCGCCTGTATAATTATACATGATTTCCAGGCCTGTGATCCCGTCCTCCTCGGCCGCAAACTCAGCGCCCTGGACAAAACCATATCCAAAACGGATAACGGCCGGCACTGCCATGCCTCCCATGAATCCAAGCTTCGTATAGCCGTCCTTTACAACCGCATAACCGGCCAGGAAACCTGCCTGGTCCTCCTGGAACAGAATGGGCATTACATTATCATTTGTCTTATAATTGTAGTCCGCATCATGGGGCTCCCCGTCCAGCAGGATAAAGTGCACATCCGGGTACTTGTCCTGGGCCAGGTAGATGGGCTCCTCAAACAGGAATCCCGGACATACCACCAGCTTAGCGCCGCCCTCAATGGCCAGGCCTATGGTTTCCAAATAGGAATCCGTAGTGCCTTCCTGGGGCTGGTAATATTTATAGGCGATGCTGTTCTCCTCCGCATACTTCTTAAGTCCCTCCCATGCGCCCTGGTTAAAGGACTTATCGTCTATGGTCCCCAGGTCGGTGACCAGGGCAAGCTCATAGCCTTCGGATCCGCCCTTGGATGAGGCTGTGTTTGCGGCATCCCCTTCCCCTGCCTTGGACTCTTCCTTTGCTTCTGATTTGCTCTCTGAAGCCGGAGCTTCTGTTTCCGCCGGAGCTGCCTTGGTGTCTGTTCCTGATGAGCCTGAGCAGGCTGTCAGGGAACCGGCCATGACCGCTGCCATGGCAAGTGCCAGTATCCTTTTTTTCATAAGCTTGATTCCTCCTCTTCAAATATGGTTGCGTAGCGTCTCAGTACAACTCTAACTTATCATAAATTACAAATTATTACAACCATTTAACCATATTTTTGTCATATCCGCCAAAACATAAAGGGAGGGGCGGCATGCCTGAGCATTAACCGCCTCTCCCGGATTCCTGCATAAAAGCTGTTTATAAATCAAACAAGGATAACTGATTGGATTTTGGAAGGTCCTTAAGCAGCCCCAGATCCGACATAAGGGAACAAAGGGTGCCGTTTACCTTGGAACGGTTGCTGAAATCCTCGATGGAAAGGAAAGCTCCGTCCTTGACCGCATCCACCACTGCATCAGCAGCCTTCTCACCCAGGCCGTCGATGCTGCTGAGGGAAGGCATCAGCTTGCCGTCTATGATTTGGAAGTGCCGCGCCTTGGCCCGGTAGATATCAATGGGCGTAAAATCAAAGCCTCTTGCATACATTTCCTGGACAATCCTCATGTCCCTCAAAGTATCCTGTTCCTTCTTGGACAGGGTGTCCGCCCTTTTCTTATAATCCGCCAGATAGTATTCCAGCTTATCCCTTCCCTGACACATGATTTCATAGGAAAACGCGCTGGCCCGGATGCTGAAGAACGCGGCGTAATAGGCCAGGGGATAAAATATCTTACAGTAGGCAATACGCCATGCCATCATAACATAGGCAGCCGCATGGGCCTTGGGGAACATGTACTTGATTTTCTTACAGGACCAGATATACCATTCCGGAACGCCGTGGGCTTTCATCTCCTCCTCCCACTCCGGCTTTAATCCCTTTCCCTTTCGCACGCTCTCCATGATGGTAAAGGAAAGTCCCTGCTCCAAACCCTGGGCAATCAGGTAAACCATGATGTCGTCCCGGGTACAGATGGCGGTCTGAATGGTGGCCTTTCCCTCCTGAATCAGGGTCTGGGCATTGCCCAGCCACACATCCGTACCATGGGCCAGACCGGCGATTCGCACCAGGTCGGAGAAATACTTGGGCTTGGTGTCAAGAAGCATCTGCATGGCAAAGTCCGTACCGAACTCAGGCACGCCCAGGGCCCCCAGGGGACAGCCGCCGATATCGTCCGGCATGATTCCCAGTGCGGACGTGTCCTGGAACAGGCTCATGACCTCCCGGCTGTCCAGGGGAATGTCCTTTACAGGGTCAATGCCGATGAGATCCTGAAGCATACGTATCATGGTGGGATCATCGTGTCCCAGTATATCCAGCTTCAGCAGGTTGTGGTCAATGGAATGGTAGTCAAAATGGGTGGTGACCGTGGAGGTGGTCATATCGTTGGCAGGGTGCTGCACCGGGGTAAAGGAATAGATTTCCTCGCCCAGCGGAAGCACGATAATGCCTCCGGGGTGCTGTCCCGTTGTCCTTCTCACTCCCACGCAGCCCTGCACAATGCGGTTAATTTCGCAGTTTCTTTTCCTGGTTCCCCTTTCCTCATAATATTTCTTTACATATCCGAAGGCCGTCTTGTCCGCCAGGTGCCTATGTTCCCGCGCGGAAGGTACTGGCCCCTTTCCGAAGATAACCCTCCGTATAAATCATGGGCCTTGCTCTGGTATTCACCGGAGAAGTTAAGGTCGATATCCGGCTCCTTGTCTCCCTTAAATCCCAGGAAGGTCTCAAAGGGATGTCAAACCCGTCCTTTTCCAGCGGTGTGCCGCACACAGGGCATTCCTTGTCCGGCATATCGCATCCGGCCATGCCGGAGAACTGCTTCACTTCTTCGGAATCAAAGTCATAGTAACGGCACTTGGGGCAATGGTAATGAGGGCTCAGTGGGTTTACCTCGGTGATTCCGGACATGGTGGCCACAAAGGAGGAACCCACGGAACCACGGGAACCCACCAGGTATCCGTCCTCATTGGACTTCCACACCAGCTTCTGGGCAATAATGTACATAACCGCGAATCCGTTGGTGATAATGGAATGAAGCTCCCGCTCCAGGCGGTCCACTACGATTTTAGGCAGGTCCTCCCCGTACATCTCATGAGCCCTGTCATAACAGATCTTGGTCAGCGTCTTATCGGAATCCTCGATGACAGGAGGACACTTGTCCGGCCGCACCGGGGCAATCTTCTCACACATATCGGCAATCTTCCTGGTGTTGGTGATTACCACCTCATGGGCCTTATCCGGCCCCAGGTAGGAAAATTCCTCCAGCATCTCCTCTGTTGTCCTGAGATACAGGGGAGCCTGGTCGTCCGAATCCTTAAATCCCTGGCCGGCCATGATGATTCTGCGGTATACCTCGTCCTGTGGATCCAGGAAGTGGACGTCGCAGGTAGCGCAGACCAGCTTGTTAAACTGCATTCCCAGTTCCACTATCTTTTTATTTATCTCGATTAAATCCTCCTGGGACTTAACCGTGCTCTTCTCGTCCCGGAGCATGAACGCGTTATTTCCCAGGGGCTGGATTTCCAGGTAATCATAGAAACTCACAAGCCGGGCAATCTCCGTATCCGGAGCGCCGCGAAGCAGGGCCTGGTATAATTCTCCGGCCTCACAGGCCGATCCGATAATCAGTCCCTCCCGGTATTTCTCCAGCAGGCTCTTGGGTATCCTGGGCCTTCTGGCATAGTACTCCAGGTGGGACCAGCTCACCAGCCGGTACATATTCACACGCCCGATATCGTTCTTGGCCAGTATGATTACATGGTGGGTGGGGAGCTTGCGTATGGTATCCGTGTCCATGGTGCTGAGGGCATTGAGCTGGTTTAAAATCATTTACATCCCGGTCCCGCAGCATCTTTACAAAGGCAGCGAATATCTCCGCCGTGGCTCCCGCGTCGTCCACCGCCCTGTGGTGGTTCTGGAGCGAATATTAAGGGCTTTGGCAACAGTGTCCAGCTTAAACCGGTTAAGATTAGGCAGAAGAAGCCTGGCAATGGCAACCGTGTCCAGCACCGTGGGGTCAAAGGGCAGTTCCAATTTCTCTGCGAAATGGCCTATAAATCCCACATCGAAGCTTGCATTGTGGGCTACAAGGACCGCATCCCCCACAAACTCCAGAAATTGCGGCAGAATCACGTCGATTTTTGGGTATGGAAGCACCATGGAATCGTTGATGCCTGTCAGCTTCTCTATGTCAAAGGGAATGGGCACGTCCGGATTCACAAAGGATGAGAATTTATCCGTAATCCTGCCGTCCACCACCTTCACCGCGCCGATTTCAATGATTTTGTTCTTCTTTGGGCTGAAGCCTGTTGTCTCGATATCGAATACCACAAAGGTATCCTGAAAATCCTGGCCCCTGGAATTCTCTACCAGCTGTTTGGTATCGTCCACCAGGTATCCCTCCACCCCGTAGAGGATTTTAAAGGTATCCCCCTTGTCCAGGGCATGGTTGGCATCCGGGAATGCCTGGACACAGCCATGGTCCGTCACAGCCACGGCAGGCATGCCCCACTGCTTGGCCCTCTTGATGATGCCTTTTACTTCGGATACACCGTCCATATCGCTCATCTTGGTATGGCAGTGCAGCTCCACCCGCTTCATGGGCGCGTGGTCCATACGGCTTGTGGTAAAATCCGGAATCTTCATGATGCCGAAAACCGACCCGATGGTCAGTTCGTGATCGTACCGGTCGATGACCGTGCTGCCCTTAAGGCGGATGAAAGTTCCCGGAGCGAGTTTCTCCGCCAGCTCCGCCGCCCGCTCGGTGGCCACGAAAATCTTTGACACGATCGTGTCGCTGAAATCCGTCGTGGCAAAGGAGATGATTGTCCGCTCATTCCGGATTTCCCGCTGCTCACAGGTCAGAATCTTCCCGCGGATAACCACTTCCCCGATATCCCCGCGGATCTCCTCGATGGCTATGGGGTCATCGGAAAATTCCCTTCCGTAGAGCACATCCGGATTCGAGGAGCGCCGCTCGCTGTAGCGGTCTCTCCCGGCCCGTTTCTTCTGGAACCGCTGGCGGGGTGTCTGCTCCTGCTTCTCGTACTTCCTCGCCGATGGTTTCGTCTCCGAAGCCTTCTCATCGCCCGCCTCATTTCCGGAGATCTCCCGCTGCAGGGCAATGCGCATCTGCTGTCTGGAAATCTCCGCGATCTCGCTCTCGATCTCCAGCCGGCTCTTCTCGCGATAACGGCTCTTGGCCGGTTTGCGGTAAGAAAAATCGATAATCAGGCGCTGGCCGCACCGCTCGCAGAAAATCTTGTCCAGTATATCGTGGAGATCATTCTCCCTCTCCCTCGCGATGACCGTGTCCTCCAGGGTAATCTGAAGATGATCTTCCCGGTCGAACTCCATCTGCGCTTTTTTAAATACGCCAAAAAGGAGAGCGCTGAAATGATCGATCTCCTCGTAGATGCTGTCCTTATACGCCTCGTACAGATTCTTGGGATTATACTGACCGGAGAGACGAAATTTCTCAACGATCCGTATCTGAATTCTCTGCCCCGGGAAACACTGTTTGCGAATCTCCTCCTCCAGCTTCCAGATACGCCTCTTGGGAATCAGGGCAGAACAGGAAAGATAAATGCGCAGGGCATCATGGGCACCGTTGGTGCTGACCCTCTCCACCACCCCGTCCTCCAGGGCGTGGGAGAGGTCCTGGCTCAATCATCCAGTTTTGGAACAGTTCAAAAATCCGTGACTGCTCACTCTTCTTCACTCCAATGCAACAACTCATAGCGCAGGCGTCCAGAAGTTCACTCTCCGGGACCTTCTTGTAGACTTCTCCCCGCTTGATAATCAGTCCCTCTCCGATGCCTCCGGCGATACCGATGTCCGCCTCTCTCGCCTCCCCGGGGCCGTTCACAACACAGCCCATGACGGCCACCTTGATGTCCAGGTCGATGTCGGAGACCATCTCCTCCACCCGGTTGGCCAGGGAAATCAGATCGATCTGCGTTCTGCCGCAGGTCGGGCAGGAGACTACCTCCACGCCGCCTTTGCGCAGTCCCAGCGTCTTTAAAATCAATTTTGCGGAGCGAATCTCCTCCACCGGATCGCCGGTAAGGGACACGCGGATCGTGTCGCCGATTCCCTGATAGAGAATCAGTCCCAACCCGATGGCGGACTTGATATTTCCGCTGGTAATCGTGCCGGATTCGGTAATCCCCACATGCAGAGGATAGTCCGTCTGTTTTGCGATCAGCTCATGGGCGCGCACGCACATCAGCACATCGGAGGACTTGATGCTGATGACCAGATTCTCATAGCCCATATCCTCAATCAGAC
>ENA-OQDA01000507-OQDA01000507.1-human-gut-metagenome-genome-assembly--contig:-NODE-507-length-15995-cov-23.776090_pt1 | contig 15995 bp, 3 predicted proteins | sample MGYA00242771_ERZ504603 | MGnify/ENA primary metagenome ERZ504603 (study PRJEB26092, sample SAMD00036328) | human gut metagenome | host: Homo sapiens | study: EMG produced TPA metagenomics assembly of...
GGTGCACGATATGTGCCGCACTCCGTCCAATTGGCGCAGCTCGCTGAGCGTTCCGGACTACCTCGACCCAGCAGGCGTCGTCGCGATTGAGGGCGTTGATACTCGCTCCCTCGTTCAGCATCTTCGCGACCATGGCTCGCAGATGGGCATCGTTTCCACCGAGGAATTCAACCTCGATGTCCTTGCCGATCGTTTGGCGGCCGCTCCGCAGCTCGTTGGCGAGAACCTGGTCAAAACGGTGAGCTGCCCCCAGCCTCATACGTACGACTCCTCTGATCTGCCGGTCTCCCATGAATTTGCCCTTGCCGCCACAGCGACCCGTCGCGCTCCGTATCGTGTGGTCGCATATGACTGCGGCGTCAAGCGGGGTATTCTGGAAGGTCTAGTTCGCGCCGGCTGCGACCTCACCGTTGTGCCGTGGGATACCCCCGCAGAGGATGTTCTTGCCCAGAACCCAGACGGCGTGTTCCTCTCCAACGGTCCCGGCGATCCCGATGCCGTACCCGAGACATACATGCAAGTCCAACAGCTTATTGGCAAGGTGCCGGTGTTCGGCATCTGCTTGGGCCACCAGATGATCAGCCTTGCGGCGGGTGCGCAGATCGAGAAGCTCAAGTTCGGACATCGCGGCGGCAACCAGCCTGTTATGAATCTGCTCACGCGTCGTGTTGAAATCACGGCGCAAAACCACGGCTTTGGTTTGGTGTTCCCCAGCTTGGGAAACTTGGTACCCGAGCTCTCTGGTGGCGTGAGCGAGCATCCGGCCCAGAGCGACCTGCGCTTTTGGGTCGAGCGCGGAGTGGCACCCGTTGTGCGAAACGAACGCTTTGGCCGCATCCGCCTCACCCACGTGAACCTTAACGATGGCACCGCCGAGGGCATCCAGCTGCTCGACGTCCCCTGCTTTAGCGTGCAGTACCATCCCGAGGCCTCTCCTGGCCCCACCGACGCTCATTACCTGTTCACCGCTTTCACGCGACTCATGGACGGCGACCCGGATTACCTGGGCATCGACATCGCGGCCGACCGGTTGCACGGCTGGAATTTCGCAACGGAGGAGAACTAGCATGCCCAAACGTACCGATATTAAGCGGATTTTGGTTATTGGATCCGGACCGATCGTGATTGGCCAGGCATGCGAGTTCGACTACTCGGGTGCTCAGGCCTGTAAGGTACTCAAAGAAGACGGATACGAGGTCGTGTTGGTCAACTCGAATCCCGCGACCATCATGACGGACCCGGGCCTCGCCGACCGCACCTACGTGGAGCCCATCACGGCGGAGTTCATTGAGAAGGTCATCGAGCGCGAGCACCCCGATGCCCTGCTGCCCACCCTGGGTGGCCAGACGGGCCTCAATGCCGCCGTCGAGCTGGCGAAGTCCGGTGTACTCGAGCGCTACGGCGTCGAGATGATCGGATGCGACCTTGATGCCATCGAGCGCGGCGAGGACCGCAAGCTGTTCAACGAGGCTATGGCCGACCTGGGTCTCGAAGTGGCGCGCTCGGGTTATGCGTACTCCGTTAAGGACGCCCTCTCGATTGTCAAAACCACCGGCTATCCCTGCGTATTGCGTCCGAGCTTCACCATGGGCGGCGCCGGCGGCGGCATCGCGCACGACGAGGAAGAGCTCATTCAAATCGTGACGCAGGGCCTTGAGCTGTCCCCGGCAGGTGAGGTCCTGGTCGAGGAATCCATTGAAGGCTGGAAAGAGTATGAGATGGAGGTCATGCGCGACCGCGCCGGCAACGGCATCATCGTGTGCTCCATCGAGAACCTCGATCCCATGGGCGTTCATACCGGCGACTCGATTACCGTCGCCCCCGCTCAAACGCTCTCGGACCTCGAGTACCAGCGCATGCGCGTCGCGTCGCTCGCCATCCTCGAGAAGATCGGAGTCGAGACCGGCGGCTCCAACGTGCAGTTCGCCGTCAACCCCAAGAACGGGCGCCTTATCGTCATCGAGATGAACCCGCGCGTGAGCCGTTCCTCCGCGCTTGCCTCCAAGGCGACGGGCTTCCCCATCGCCAAGGCGGCCGCGCGCTTGGCCGTGGGCTACACGCTCGACGAGATCACCAACGACATTACCCGTGCCACGCCGGCGTGCTTTGAGCCTTCCATTGACTATTGCGTGGTCAAGGTGCCGAGGTTCGCATTCGAGAAGTTCAAGGGCACCGACACCACGCTCACCACGCGTATGAAGGCTGTGGGTGAGGTCATGGCCATCGGACGTACCTTCGAGGAGGCGCTCGGCAAGGCCATGCGCTCACTTGAGGACGGCCACCGCGGCCTGGGGGCCGATGCCAAGGCGTCCGCGCTTGAGCAACTGTCTGACGAAGAGCTTACCGAGCATGTCGCCCGCGCTACGGAGCAGCGCATTTTCTACCTGGCGGAGGCCCTGCGTCGTGGATGGTCGGTCGAGCGTTTGCATGACCTCACGCGCATCGACCCGTGGTTCCTCTCGCGCATGCACGACATGATCGCGGTTCAGACGGCGGTTCGCGGCCTGCGTGTTGAGGACATCGACGCCGACGCGATGCGCCTGCTTAAGCAATACGGCACCTCGGATGCCCAAATCGCGCACCTTACCGGCAGCGACGAGCGCTTTGTGCGTGCGTACCGCAAAGGGCTGGGTGTGGTGCCGAGCATGAAGACGGTCGACACCTGCGCCGCGGAGTTCGAGAGCGCCACTGAGTACCACTACAAGACCTACGAGAACCTCATGCGTGTCTCTCCCGTCGCTCACCGCAGTGTGGCGGTAGACGAAGTACGTCCCTGCGACAAGCCCAAGGTCATGATCTTGGGCGCCGGTCCCAATCGTATTGGGCAGGGCATCGAGTTCGACTACTGCTGCGTACACGCTTGTTACGAGCTGGCCGAGCGCGGATACGAGACCATCATGGTCAACTGCAACCCCGAGACGGTCTCCACCGACTACGACACCTCCGACCGTTTGTACTTCGAGCCGGTTACGTATGAGGACGTCATGGATATCGTCGACGTCGAGCGCCCCGTCGGCGTCATCACGACGCTCGGCGGGCAGACGCCGGTGAACCTCACGCGCAAGCTGGCCGAGAGCGGCGTTGCCATCATGGGCACCCAGCCCGATGCGATCGATTTCGCCGAGGACCGCGAGCGTTTCTCGGCGTTGCTGGACCGCTTGGGCGTCATGTATCCGCCGGCAGGTATGGCAACCTCGTTTGCAGAGGCCGAGTCCGTCGCCGCCCACATCGGCTACCCGTTGCTCGTCCGCCCCAGCTATGTTTTGGGCGGTCGCGGCATGATGATTGCCTACGACGCCGAGCACCTGCGCGAGTACATGGCCGAGGCTGCGCGCGTGAGTCCCGATCACCCTATCTACCTCGACCGATTCCTCGAGGGCGCGTACGAGAGCGATGTCGACGCGTTGTGCGACGGTGAGAACGTCTATATTGGCGGCATCCTCGAGCATATCGAGGAGGCGGGCATCCACTCGGGTGACTCTGCAACGTGCATCCCGCCGTTCTCGTTCTCCGAGGGCCTCAAGGCGAAGCTCCGCGAGACTACGCGCCGCATCGCGCTGGCCCTGGGCGTGCGTGGTCTGGTGAACGTGCAGTTCGCCATCAAGGGTGAGACGGTCTACGTGATCGAGGCGAACCCGCGCGCGAGCCGCACCGTGCCGTTCATCTCCAAGGCAACGGGTGTGCCGCTGGCGCGCTATGCCGCCCGTATCATGGCTGGGGAGAGCCTTGAGTCGCTTGGCTTGACGGGCGAGTATCGCGAGCCCGAGTACTTCTGCATGAAGGAGGCCGTGATGCCCTGGGGCCGCTTCCCCGGCGCCGAGGTCATCCTTGGCCCTGAGATGAAGTCGACGGGTGAGGTCATGGGTATTGCGAAGAGCTATCCGGAGGCCTACGCTAAGACGCAGCTCGCGATCGACTACCAGCTGCCCACGCCTGAGGATGGGCGCGTGTTCATCTCGGTGTGCGACCGCGACAAGCGCCATATCCTGAGCCTTGCGCGCATCTTACGCCACCTGGGATTCGATATCGTCTCAACGGCCGGCACGGCGCGCGTGTTGCGCGGCGGCAATGTGCCATGCGAGGTCATTGGCAAGATCGGTGCCCCTGATGGCGCCGAACTCGTTGTTGGTGAGGAAGCCGAGCGCGGAATCCTCGATATGATCGCGGATGGCGAGATCGCGTTCATCATCAACACACCGTATGGTCCTGGATCCCGTGGCGACGGGTACCGCCTGCGCACCGAGGCGGTCCGTCGCGGCGTGACCTGCGTGACCGCCCTCACGGCGGCGAATGCTTACATTGCTGCCCTTGAGGCCCGTCAGTTCGGCGACGGCATGGAGGTCATCGCGCTGCAGGATCTGTAAGGAGTTCTTGGCCAACAGAAGGTCGCGCACATCCCCAACTGGCATTAGATTATCTATTACCAGTTGGGGAGTTCTTTTAAAAAATACTGGTAAACTGATATCTAAGGTTAATAACAGGTTATCTGGTAACAACCACTTACCGAATCAGAACAACCGTTTATCGGCGGCATTTGCTGTCCCTAGCGGCTACACGGGGGGTAATGCGTCCGTAACGCGGGCTGACGATGGCAATATGGTCACCATTGGCAACGACGCTATTACGCGCACCTTTTCTATTGCCGATGGCAAGCTTAAGACTACCAAGATTAACAACACTCGTGCGAACACCACGCTGATTCCCGAAGAGGGCAGCGAGGAGTTCATCATCAAGCGCACCAAGACCGCTAATGCTGGTCAGCAGCCGATTGATAAAACTGCCTGGACGGCAGTTGCCGATTCCGAGGAAAGCAAGGAGGAGACTCCGCATCACGGCTACGCCTCGAACTTCATCGACGCCAACCAGAATACCATTTGGCACACTCAGTATTCTGATCAGTGGAACCTTGCCGAGTCCGGCGCTTTCAACTACGACGGTTACAAGGGTGGCCCCATTGTCGTTAATCTCAAGCAGGAACAGAACGCTCGCAAGGTCATGCTCGTCGCCAAGACAAACGTGAACGACAATCAGTTCGCGGGCGGCGTCGAGTTCGACCTTTACGCCGAGAAGTATGTCAAGCCTGTTGAGGACGGCATGTTCCTCAAGACGAGCGACCTTACTCTTGCCGAGGGCCAGCCGGTCGAGACGGATACCACCGTTACCATCAATAAGCAGGAGAAGACGGGCAAGAAGCTGTCGTTCAAGTTCCAACCTGTAAAGTTCAACGGCGTGGATTACACCATCACCGAGAACATCGTTGCCTACGACGGTGATCACTACATGCGCAAGTACATGGAGATCTCCGTTCCCAAGGATCAGGCGGTGAACGCCGAGATTGACTACATTGATCTCGAGTCCCTCAACATCCCCACGGATGACCCCCAGTGGACGATTCCGCTCGGTCAGGGTGGCATCGTTGAGATGGAGGAGTTCAAGGCAAACCTCGGTCAACCGTTCTATGCGGACGGCATGTTCTTTTGCTGCGAGTTCCCCGAGACCGATACGCAGATTGTCGATCAGGACGGCAAGAAGAACGCACGTCCCCGCTACTACACGGGCAAGACGTTCGAGCGCCTCGCGCTCGACGGCCAGGCCAATGAACAGGACGGTGTTGTCACGTATCCTACGTGGCAGACGGTTGCCGGTGCAGCCCGCAGCACGGACAACAGCGTGATCCAATCCGATTTCTTCGATTACATCAATGATATCGCCGTCCCCTCGGAGTTCCGCATTCAGTACAACTCCTGGTTCGACAACATGATGAATATCGACAACAAGAACATCCTCGACTCCTTTAAGGCGATCGACAAGAATCTTGTTGAGAACGGCGTTCGTCCGCTGGATGATTACGTCGTGGACGATGGTTGGAACAACTACAACCCCACGGAGAGCTCTGTCGACAAGAGCAAGTCGGGTGTTGGTAAGAATAAGACCGGCTTCTGGGAGTTTAACTCCAAGTTCCCGGATGGCTTCTCCTCCTCGAGCGCTTTGGTTCGGTCTCTCGGCTCTCACTTTGGTATCTGGATTGGCCCGCGCGGCGGCTATAACTTCCAGAATCACATGGCCGATATCCTCGCCGCCCACAACTTCGGCTCCAAGGCTCCAAAGTCTAACGACATCGACGTCGCGGACCGTCGCTATGTCAAGAAGTTCCAGGAGCTTGCCATCAAGTGGCAGCGGGATTACCAGCTGAACTACTGGAAGTGGGATGGCTTTGCCAACAAGAACCAGTACACTTCTTGGAATGCCACCGATGGTCAGCCTTCTCGTGCCAACGAGCACATGGTTGGCGGTACGCACAACATGTACCACGTGACCGACCTGTGGGAAGCCTGGATCGATCTCTTCGAGGCCGTTCGTGCGGCGGGTGATGAGCAGGGTCTCTATCGCCAGTGGATTTCGCTCACCTGCTATGTGAACCCGTCTCCGTGGTTCCTACAGTGGGCCAACTCCCTCTGGCTCCAGTGCGGTCCCGACCAGGCTGGTGCCGGTGTGAGCATGCAGGATAAGTCCGACAGCCAGATGGATTGTCAGATGAATGCCCGCGATGCTGCTTACCATAGCTACATCAAGGACCACCAGTTCCAGTTCCCGCTGGCCCACATCTACAACCATGACCCGGTGTATGGTAAGTCCGGAACTGCTATGACTGCTGACACCGCAACGGCTGAGCGGTTCCAGAACTACCTCTACACCATCGCTGGCCGTGGCACGGCCTTCTGGGAGCTTTACTTCTCCGATTCGATTCTCGACGCCGAGAAGTATGAGGTTGCAGCCGAGTTCCTCGAGTGGGCAGAGGCCAACTTCCACATGCTCCGCAACGCAAAGATGTTCGGCAAGAGCCCGGCTGAGGGAATTAAGCTCGAGACAGGCTCGTCTTATACGAGCTCTTCAGTGGAGATTTGGGCCAATGGTTCTTACAACACCTATGGATACTCTGGTTTTGACGGCGATGAGGGCATCATTACCGTCCGTAACGCCGAGTGGCGTAAGAACCAGGACCTTAGCTTCACGTTCGATGACGCCACCCTTGGCGTTAAGGGCGCGAAGGGTGACAAGTACAGCTATGTTGTCGAGCGTCATTACGTCAAGAACGGCCAGACGACCACTATTGCCGATGAGGGTACCTTTACCATCGGTGAGAAAGTCACCTGGAACATGTCTCCTGAGGAGTCCCTGACGATCTACGTCTCCAAGGTCAAGGACGCAGATGCTCCTGTAATCGAGAAGGTCGTCACCGACGGTGATAAGGTCGTTACCGTCAAGATGAACGAGAAGGTCAAGGGCGAAGCTTCCATCACCGTCAACGGCAAGAAGGTCGCCACCGACAAGGTCAAGCGTTCCGCAGACGACACCACCTATCACATCACTCTCGATGAGACACCTACTTCTGGTGAAGCCTTGAACGTCACCATCGACGGTCTTACGGACATGGCTGGCAACAAGCTTGCCGACAACGCTGCTTCCACCGTGTACCACGAGGACGGCGTGGTTGCGTCTGTCTTTGACAGCTCCATCGCGTACGACGAGGTTGCCAAGCTGACGGCAGATGTCATTCCCAACCTCGAGGACCGCAACCTTGCTCAGGGTAATAGCATTTCCGCCAAGTGGACTGAGAGCGGGGAGAGTGCCGAGAAGGGTGCCGATGGCGCCATGAGCCTCGCCGTCGACGGTAGACATGACAGTTCCGAAGGCGGCGCCTATGCCGAGTTCGGTGCGGACAGTCGCAATGAGAGCTCTTATATGGAGATTGACCTTGGTCGCGTATATGGGTTGAAGCAAATCAACCTGTGGCGATACTTCAAGGATGGTCGTACGTACAAGAATACCGTTGTTGCCGTGTCTGAGGATGGTTCCTTCGACAAGGATTCCGCCAAGATCATCTTCAACGCCGATGCTGATAACATTCACAAGCTTGGTGCTGGCAACGACCAGGCATATCCCGAGACTAGCGATGGCCATACCTTTACAGTCCCCGAGGGTACGCGCGCTCGGTATGTTCGCGTGTACATGAATGGCGCCGAGAAGGACAGCTGGTCTGGCACCACCAACCATGTGGTTGAGTGCGAGGTCATTGGCCACGATGTTGCCACCAGCGGGTCCGACCTCGACACCGCCGACCTCGCCGCGCGTATCGATGCGGTGAACGCCGAGATCGCCAATGGGGTCTACACCACCTCCAGCGTTGCCGAGGTCCAGAAGGTACTCGACGCCGCCGAGCTCGTGCTTGACTGCGGCAAGACTCAAGATGAGGTGGCCGAGGCCTTTAAGTCTCTCGAGGGCATTGAGAGCAAACTCGTCCTCCGTGCAAACCTCGATGCTGCAAAGGCCCTGCTCGAGAAGGTCAACGCTCTTAACCCGAGCGACTATACCTCCGACAGCTTCAAGGCCGTTGAGGATGCCAAAGCCCCTGTGGAGCAGGCTGTTGCGGACAACTCCGATGTGTCTCAGGCCCAACTCGATGCACTCGTGGCTGATCTCCAAGAAGCCTACGATGATCTGAAGAAGGTCGAGTCTCAGCCCGATCCGCAGCCGGATCCCAATCCCGAGCAGAAGTCCGAGCAGAAGCCCGGGCAGAAGCCGTCCGGTAGACCCAATTCCGGACTGCCGATGACGGGGGATGGCAGCATGCTGCCCGTTGTCGCCTGCGGTGTTGCCGGCATTGTGCTCGTTGGAGTGTCAATCGTCGTCAGTAAGCGCCGACGCGCCGAGTAAGCTAGTTGCGGGTTACCGTGTGAAGGCGGGCCGCCCTAAAGAGGCGGCCAGTCTTGAACAACCTTCCATTCCTTGGATGCGAAACTCACGTCCAGGGAATGGAAGGCCTTCTTTTGTCATACCTTTGGCGCCTTTCCGTTCAAAAACCAAGCATACATGTCGGCCGCTTTTGCGGCACTTGTGGTGAAGATGTGGACGGAGTTTTCGGTGGAACGAGACATAAAATACCAGTTGAAGCGTCAAACTACCGTTTAGGTTGGATATTAACGCCGTATACCGAGTGTTCTTTCGTGTCATGGGGACGGGTGTCACGCAACCTCACAATTAACCGTAAGTCAAATGGTGTGCTGGTACATACCAGGCATCTCGGTAACCCGATGTCGGACGGGTTGTGTGCTTACGGGAAGGAGAACGGCGTGGAACATCGTTCAATGCTAAAGAGGAATTGGGTGAGAGGATCGGCGTTTATCGCAACGGCGGCGCTGTCTCTGGTGCTTGCCGCGCCCGCGCAGGCCGCGCCCCTCAAGGGAGTTGAGTCGGCATCGGTCAACGCCGACAAGGAGTATGTGGTCGATGTCGTATTCGCCGACGGCATCAAGGGCAAGATCACGTTCTTGGATGAGGACATTTTCCGTTACAACGTCGATCCTGCAAACGAATTCAGCGAGTATGCCAAACCGCGCTCTCAAAGTCATGTGGGGCGCATTCCCGCACAACCCGACAGTTCAAATCGCTATAAGCACACCAAGCCCCAAGTGACGTCTGATGATGCCACCATTACCATCACGGCAGGCAAAACTACCATCTCGCTCGACAAGGCAACTGCAAAGATGACGGTCAAGAGCGGTGACAAGGTGCTCATTGAGGAGAAGAGCGCCCTTGATGTGGGGGATGCCACCGTTCAAACCCTTACCAAGGGCGACGGCGAGCATTTCTTTGGCGGCGGCACTCAGAACGGCCGTATCGACCACACCGGCAAGGTCATCACCATGGACAAGGGCGGTTGGGAAGACGGACAAAATGCCAGCCCTGCGCCCTTCTATTGGAGCACCAAGGGCTATGGCGTTCTGCGCAACACGTTCCAGAATGGCGCGTACGATTTTGGTAAGACCGATAGCGCCACGGTGAGCACCTCTCAGGAAGAAAAGGAATTCGACGCCTACTACTTCTTGTCGGAAGATGCGGGCACCTCCGCTGTTGCTCAGGATATCTTGGGAGACTACTTCGAAGTCACCGGCAATCCGGTTCTTTTGCCCGAATATGCCTTTTACCTGGGCCACCTGAATGCGTACAACCGCGATGGTTGGTCTACCACCGACCCCGTGGTCAAACCGGACGCCAGCACGGGTAAGACTCCCGGCAAGAAGGCGTGGGAGACCAAGGGCTCAAAACCCGCCACCGAATCCGGCGACGTCAAGTACGAAGTCGGTATGGATCAGGGCTACCTGATGCAAGAACAGTTGAGTCATGAGTCCCTGAACGGCGAGGGCCCCACTATCTTTAAGGACAAAGCGACATCCAAGGACTTCCCCGAGGAGTTCTCGGCTCGTCACGTGCTCGACGAGTACCAAGACGCCGACATGCCGTTCGGTTGGTTCCTCCCCAACGACGGCTATGGTGCCGGCTACGGTCAGAACGGCTACTGGATGACCGGTATGGGGGATTCCGACGGCAACGGTAAGCAAGACCGCATTGAGGCGCTCGATGCCAACGTGGAGAATCTCAAGAAGTTCACCGAGTATGCTAACGAGCGCGGCGTGGCAACCGGCCTGTGGACGCAGTCCGACCTCACGCCCGACAACAACGCGAACACCCCATGGCATCGTCTGCGCGACTTTGGCAAAGAGGTCGAGGTCGGCGGAGTCTCCTCACTCAAAACGGACGTTGCGTGGGTCGGCGCGGGCTACTCCATGGCCCTCGACGGCACGGTGAATGCCTACAACACCGCCACCACGCGCGGTGACGTGCGCCCCAACCTCGTGACCCTTTGCGGCTGGGCGGGCACACAGCGCACCGGCGCCATCTGGTCGGGCGACCAATACGGCGGCAACTGGGAGTACATCCGCTTCCACATTCCCACCTTCTTGGGCCAGTCGCTCTCCGGCAATCCGAATGCCGGCTCCGATATGGACGGCATCTTCTCGGGCAATCCCATCATCGCCACGCGCGACTACCAGTGGAAGACCTTCACTTCCACCATGCTCGACATGGACGGCTGGGGCTCCTACCGCAAGACGCCCTTTGCCCATGGCGACCCCTATACGGGCATCTCGCGTATGTATCTCAAGCTCAAGGCGCAGCTCATGCCCTACATCTATACGAGCGCGGCCTCCGCGGCGAACATTGATACCGGAAATGGCGACACGGGTCTGCCCATGATGCGCGCCATGTTCCTCACCGACAGCAGCGACTATGCGCTATCCGGTGCCGAGACCCTCAACTACCAGTTCACCTTTGGCAACGACCTGCTCGTCGCTCCGGTGTACGAGAACTCAAAGGGCGATGGTATTGGCGAGGGCGACGATGTCCGCAATGGCATCTACCTGCCAAATTACAACCAGGAGGGTGAGGAGCCGACTATCTGGATCGACTACTTCTCTGGCAAGCAGTACCGCGGCGGTCAGGTGCTCGAGAACTACGACGCCCCGTTGTGGAAGCTTCCGCTCTTCGTGAAGGCCGGCGCCATCATTCCCATGTATGAGGAGAACAACAACCCGCAGGCGATTTCCAAGGAGAACCCCGACGGCCTCGATAAGACCAAGCGCATCGTCGAGTTCTGGCCTGCAGGCAGCACGGAGTACACGCTGTTCGAGGACGACGGCGAGCACATCGAGAACAAGGTGACGGATGTGGAGGGCTACGGCAAGCAGGCCGACATCTCCTATGGCAGCCATATCTCCACGCACATCAGCTCCAAGGTCGAGGGCGACAAGGCCACGCTCACCATTGATGCCTCCACGGGTACGTATGAGGGCTATGACGCCAACCGTCGCACCACCATGGTCGTCAACGTTTCCAAGGTGCCGACCGCCATCAAGAGCGGCGGCCAGGACCTCAAGAAGGTCGACAGTAAGGACGCCCTCGACAAGCTCGCCGACACGGAGTCCGGTTGGTGCTACGTTGAGGAGCCGAACCTGAACACCGGCGCGGTTGATCATCCCGAGGAGAAGGAATTCGCCAAGATCGAGATGAAGACCACGCCCAAGGTCTACGTCAAGCTCGCCCGCACCGACGTTTCCAAGAATGCCCAGACCGTCACGGTCGAGGGTTTCGAAAACAAGGGAGTTCTGGGCGCCGACACCCTGAACAAGGACCTTGCTGCTCCCGCCGAGCTGACTGCCCCCGAGGATGCCAAGACCCCCACGAGCATTGTGCTCAACTGGAAGAAGGTCGAGGGCGCAGCCTCCTACGAGATCAAGGTCGACGGCACGATCCATGCCCTTGGCGATCAGCTGACCTTTACGCACAAGGATCTTCCGTACCACTCCACGCACACCTATCAGGTACGCGCCCGCAACGACAAGGGCTACTCTGAATGGAGCGGCGAGGTCAAGACGACGTCTCTCGAGGATCCTTGGCGCAACGTGCCCAAGGCGACCGCTACGTGGAGCGGTGACTACTACAACAACCAGACCGAGGCTATCGCACTCGACCACGATTTGAACTCCAGCCACTTCCACTCCTCGAGCGGTGCCGTGAGCAACGGCGATACGCTCACGCTGGACTTTGGCCTTGCGTATAAGCTCGATGCGCTCGATTACTACCCGCGCAGTGATCACGGCAACGGCACCGTTCAGAAGATGAAGGTCGAGACTTCGCTTGACGGCAACACGTGGACTGAGGTCGAGACCGAGGAGTGGTCATGGAAGAAGGAGGACGATTTCAAGTCCGTGTCCTTTGGTGACCGCGCCGCTCGTTACGTGCGCCTGACTGCCACCAAGGCCGTTGGCGATTTCTTCTCCGCACGCGAAATCAAGGTCACCAAGGATGATGGCACCGAGGGCTTCGCCGTTGGTTCGACGGGATTCAAGCCCACCATCACCGATGGCGACATCCAGAACATCGAGCAATACAAGGGCATCGAGAATCGCGGCAGCGATCAGAATACCTTTGGCTCGCAGGTCGCCGACCGCTATTGCGACCTCAACAACAACGGTGTGTACGACATCTACGATTACTCGTTCACCCTATCGCAGTACAACGGGGGTACCAAGCAGGAGGGCGCTGTTTCCGGTTCGCTCATGTACGTGCCCGACAAGAACGCTGCCAAGGCCGGAGACACCATCACGTACACGCTCTACGCCAGCAACGTGAAGAACGTCAATGCCCTTGGTGCCCTGCTTAACTTCCAGAGCGCGGACTTCGACTATGTCGATGGCAGTCTCAAGGGCACCTCGTACATCGGCGCCATGAAGAACCTCTCCGTTGCCAAAACCGCGTTTGCCGACGGTAAGCAGACCATCAACCTCGCCTTTGGCAACCTGGGCGATATGGAGCTCTTCGACGGCACCGCCGCCGTTGCCTCCTTCCAGCTCAAGGCAAAGCACGATATGGATGCGGCTGCCATCGCGCGTGCCGCCAGCTCGACTCCGTACACGACCTATCTCATCGGTCCCAAGTGCGACGTGATCGAGTACACCTACGACGGCGAGGTTACCTTGCCGGAGAAGCCCGAGAGCACCGAGCAGGAGCTTGGTCGCGATGCATTCAACATCACGATTACCAATGAGGCACTCCCGACGGACGACGGCTCGAATGTCACGAAGCTCATCCAGCAGAAGAGCTTTGACAACCTGTTCAACGGAACGGAAAGTTATGTTGACGGCAAGGTGTTCGAGTTCCTCTGGAACTATGAACCGAACTTCGTCAACGGCAAGTTCCCAGAGTACGTAAAGCTGCCCGTTGACATCCACTTTGCCCTCAAGGATCCGCGTGCTCTTGACAACATCGAGATATGCAATCGAGAGAGCGGTAACGGTCGCGTTAAGAAGCTCAACGCAACGGTAACGTTCGAGGACGGCTCTAAGCAGGAATTTACCGCTGGCGAGCAGACGACGTACGTATTTGAAATCTCTGCCGAGAATAAGGGCAAGAAGGTCAAGAACGTCGATGTCTCTCCGCAGGAAGCAAACGGTATCCAGATGCTCACGATTTGTGAGATCAATTTCAACTACACCACGGCTGGAGTCACGGCTACCGATGTGAAGCTGGGCGAAAACGCTTCCGAGCTCTACGTGGGCGACCTGACCGAGGTCAAGGCCACGGTCCTGCCCGAGGATGACCGCTATCCGTTCTACAACGTGGCCGTGAGCGATCCAAACGTCGCGAGCGTCACACAGGTTCAGAGCGCGGATGGTTCCATCAGCTGGTTCTTGCGCGCCAACAACCCCGGTGAGGCAACGGTGACGGTTTCGGCGCTCGCTAATCCCGAGGCGAAGGCGGAGTACAAGCTGGTCGTTAAGGAGGGCGTGAACACCTCTGAGCTCGAGGACGCCATTGCCGAGGCGAATCGCTACGCCGAGCGCGCCTATACCGCAGAAACCTACAAGGCCCTGAAGGATGCCGTCGCCGAGGCGCAGGCTCTGCTCGAATCGCAAGACCTCACGGCCGACAAGGCTCACGAGATGGTCGTGAAGATTCAGAAGGCGATCGATGGCCTCAAGATGAACCCGCTCGACTTTGACACGCATTTCAACAAGGATGCCTCGTCCGGCGCCAAAGCGGTGAAGGCCAACAGCTCAGCCGGAGAGTCTCCCTTTGAGAGCGCGCTCGACTACAACGAGGCCACGTTCTGGCATTCCAACTACAGCGACCAGGATATTCTGCCCGATTACGTGATTTACGACCTTGGCTCCGAACACAATCTAACCGACGTCGCCTTCAAGACCCGTCAGGATGGTGGCACCAACGGCGACATCTTCGAAGCTCAGGTGTATGTTGCCGACTCCGTCGAGGCGCTCGATGGCGACGGCAAGGGCACGCTGCTCGGCACCTTCAAGTTCGACAACAACGGCAAGGTGCTCGACAACCGTGATGGTTGGCAGCAGATGAGTTTTGGCGCAACGCCTACACGCTTCGTTAAGATCGAGGCCATCAAGGCCGGTGGCGACACTAAGAATGCCTATGCCGCCATCGCCGAGACGCGCTTCTACGAGGCCCAGGAGATCGAATACGTCGATGTAACGAAGCTCCAGGAGCTGCTGAATATTTACAACGCCGAGGGATTGAAGACCGAGAACTTCACCGAGGATACGTGGAAGCCGTTTGCCAACCTCATGACCGACGCTCAGGCAATGGTTGACAGCCCGCTCGAGGCAACTGAGGAGAACCAGGCTATCGTCGATACGCTTGCGGCAGACCTCAAGGCAGCGCGTGAGGCGCTTGTCGAGAAGACCCCGGAGCCCGAGGCTCCTTCGAAGGACCAGCTCGCCGACTTGGTGAGCAAGGCCGAGGATGTCGACACCGCAGGCAAGACCTCTGCCGTGGTGGCGGAGTACAAGGCCGCGCTCGCCAATGCCCGGGCGGTTTTGGATGATCCGAATGCGACCGAGGCTCAGATCAAGGATGCTTACATGCGTCTGAATGAAGCTCTCGCCAAGCTCGAGGCCGATCAGGGCCCGACCGACCCCGAGCCGAACCCTGGTCCGGAGAATCCGAACGGCAATGGTGGTAGCACCGGTGGCGGGCAGAACAAGCCCAATAGCAACGACAAGCCCAACTCCGGTCTGCCCAGTACGGGAGATCCAGCAGCGCTTGCCGTCGCTGGCACAGGCTTGCTTGGTTCCGTGGTAGCTGCAATCGGTGCCTTCTTCCACCGCAAGGATCGTGGATAGCGGATACGCGGTGTAGGAGATGACGTAAACGGGGCGGGGGCGATGCCGATGGTCCCCGTCCCGTGCTGTAACGGTAGGCATTTCTGTCGCCTCGCCTTGTCCCGCGAAAACGGGAACGCTATACTATCCTCTATGTCGGTTTGACCGACGAAATCGCATGCGGGTATCGCCAAGTGGTAAGGCATCAGCTTCCCAAGCTGACATTCGCGGGTTCGAGTCCCGTTACCCGCTCCATTGAGAGCTAGAGAGCCCGGCGCCATTGCGGTGCCGGGCTCTTTTCGAGCGCGCGCCGGGGCCGGAGCCCTCAATTGGTAGCACAACTCGACAAAACTTCCGGAAATGGGCGTGCGGCAGAAATCTTGGAGACCGGGGCCTCCGTCCTTAGGCCGCCAGCCCCAGCGACCTCCGGTACTCCATCGGGCTCATCCAGCCCAGCGCCTCCTTCGG
>ENA-OQDA01000508-OQDA01000508.1-human-gut-metagenome-genome-assembly--contig:-NODE-508-length-15924-cov-5.181110_pt1 | contig 15924 bp, 14 predicted proteins | sample MGYA00242771_ERZ504603 | MGnify/ENA primary metagenome ERZ504603 (study PRJEB26092, sample SAMD00036328) | human gut metagenome | host: Homo sapiens | study: EMG produced TPA metagenomics assembly of...
GGCCGGATGAGGAGCTGCCTTGCCGCAATAACCAATTTGCGGGCAATAATGGCAAGGTTCGCCCTCATCAGTCAGCGGGCGGGGGCCGCTGACAGCTTCCCCCTCGGGGGAAGCCCAAACTGCTAAAAAAGGTGCGTCCCTCCCTTGGCCCCTCTGGCGACGGGGGCTGCCGCCCGGCAGGGCGGGTGGGGAGAGAACTGTACGGCAATCCGAAATATTTCGGGCTATGGCAAGGTTCTCTCCCTCCGCCCCTACGGGGCACCGCTCCCCCTCTGGCGCAAGCGCCACCTCCCCCGTATCGGGGGAGTCTGTCTCGCAGAGGGAGGTTTTCGACACGCTGAGCTTCCCCCTCGGGGGAAGCCTTTCGACCCGCAAGTAATCCAACAGAAAGAAGTACCTATCTATGTCTTTTTCTCCCTCACTTGTCTATGATTTTATTTTTCTGGCCGTATTTTCCTTTGCCGCTGTCAAAAGCTGGCAGAAGGGCTTTCTCGCCGGGCTGACCGAGCTGATCGGCGCGGTGCTGGGCGTCGGCATTGCCTCCTGGGGCAGCCGCACGCTGGCCCCGGAAGTCTACCTTAGCTTTTTCAGCGACTCCGTCTCCACCCGGGTCGAGCAGGCCGTCGCGCAGTCGGGCGGCGATATTGCCGCTGCGGTGCAGGGGCTGGACTTTCTGCCGGAATCCATCCGTGCCGCGCTGGCCGCGGGTCTGCAGACTGCCGGGGATCAGCTGCCCGAAAAGATCAACGCTCTGCTGGAGCCGCTTTTCCTGCCGCTGGTGCAGGCGGTGCTGTTTGTGCTGCTCTGCATGATCGTGCGCTGGGTGTTCGCCCTGCTGGTGCGGCTGCTGCGCGGCGTCAATCTTATCCCGCTGGTGGGCGGTGCCAACCGGCTGCTGGGTCTGGTACTGGGTCTTGTGACCGGCGCGTTCGACTGCTGGCTGCTGGCGCTGCTGCTCTGGTTCGCCGCCAGCATCACCACCGGCCAGATCGACTGGCTGACCACCGGCGTTTTGCAGCGCAGCGTCGGGTACAGCCTTTTTGGTGCGTTCAACCCGTTTTTGCTCCATTATTAAACAAATTCTGAACAAGCCCCGCCAAAACTTGCAATTTGGCAGGGTTTGTTTAATAATAGTAGTGTAGCTGCGGTGCGGCGGGCAGGGGACTGCCCGCCCTACGTAGGGGCGGATTTCCTATCCGCCCGCTGGGCGTCGAGGACGCCGCCCCCCTACAACAATTTATCGCAATCCCACGTGCCTCTTATCGGGCACTTTTCATAGAGGTGAAGTAAATGCTTTGTGTTAAATGCCAAAAACGTCCCGCTGTCGTGTTTGTGCAGCGGCTTGAAAACGGCAAGACCGTGCAGGAGGGCTACTGCCTGACCTGCGCCCGTGCCATGCACATCCAGCCTGTGGATGATCTGATGAAACAGTTCGGCATGTCCGACCAGGATCTGGAAAACATGGAGGAGCGGATGTCCAGCTTTTTGCAGGAGGCCTCCGACTCCGGCATGCTGGCCCCCATGATGAACGGCGACGACACCGACGCCGGTGACGAGCCCGCCCCGCAGGACGATTTTGTCCCGGGCGGCAGCCCCGTGTTCCCGTTTGGCTTTGGTGCGCGCCAGAATAAGGACGACACCAAGCCCAAAAACGGCAAGAAGGAAAAGGCTCCCCGCCGCAAGTTCCTTGAGACCTACTGCGAGAACCTGACCCAGAAGGCCCGCGACGGCAAGACGGACCGCATCATTGGCCGTGACCGCGAAATTTACCGCACGATCCAGATTTTGTGCCGCCGCCAGAAGAACAACCCCTGCCTGATCGGCGAGGCCGGTGTCGGCAAGACTGCGATTGCCGAGGGCATCGCCCAGCGCATTGCCGAGGGCAAGGTCCCCGCGCGTCTGCAGGACAAGGAAATTTACCTGCTCGACATGACGTCCCTCGTCGCAGGCACCCAGTTCCGCGGCCAGTTTGAGCAGCGTGTCAAGGGCCTCATCAGCGAGGTCAAGGCTGCGGGCAACATCATCCTGTTTATTGATGAGATCCACTCCATCGTCGGCGCGGGCGACTCCGACGGCTCTATGAACGCCGCCAACATCATGAAGCCCGCGCTGTCCCGCGGGCAGATGCAGGTCATCGGCGCAACGACGTTTGCCGAGTATCGCAAGTATATCGAGAAGGATTCCGCGTTGGAGCGCCGTTTTCAGCCCGTCAAGGTCGAGGAACCGTCGCTGCTGGACACCATCGAAGTCATCAAGGGCATCCGCGTCTACTATGAAAAGCACCACTGCGTCCGTGTGTCCGACCCCATCGTGACGAGCATCGTCAAGCTGTCGGAACGCTACATCACGGACCGTTTCCTGCCGGACAAGGCCATTGACCTGCTGGATGAATCCTGCGCCTGCTGCAACCTGCGCCATCCTGAAATTACAGAGCTCATGGAGACCCAGCGCACCGTGGCCGATTTGGAGACCCGCGAGCACGAACTGGAGAACCCCGAGCCGCAGAACGGCCAGGACGCTGCCATCGACTACGAGGCACTGGCCGCGGTCAAGACCGATCTGGCGAAGCAGCGCGAAAAGCTGCCCGCCCTGCAGCTGAAGGTCGCGGAAATTGAAGTGACCATGGACGACGTCGCACAGGTCATTGAGCTTTGGACCGGTGTACCTGCTGTGAAGATCAAAGAGACCGAGTATGGCCGCCTGCAGGGGCTGGAGGATGCCCTCAAGGCGCACATCATCGGCCAGGACGAGGCTGTCCACGCCGTGGCCGGGGCCATCAAGCGCGCCCGCGCCGACCTGTCTGGTCGTCACCGCCCGGCCAGCTTTATCTTCGTCGGCCCCACCGGCGTCGGCAAGACCGAGCTGGTCAAGCAGCTGGCCAGCCAGCTGTTCGACACCGTTGACCCGCTCATCTCCATCGACATGAGCGAGTACATGGAAAAGTACGCGGTGTCCCGCCTCATCGGCTCGCCCCCGGGCTATGTCGGCTACGACGAGGCCGGGCAGCTGACCGAGAAGGTCCGCCGCCATCCCTACAGCGTCGTGCTGTTCGACGAGATCGAAAAAGCACATCCTGACGTTATGAATATCTTGCTGCAGATTCTGGACGAGGGCAAGATCAACGACGCGCAGGGCCGCACGGTGGACTTCTCGAACACGGTCATCTGCATGACCTCCAACGCGGGCTCCACCGACCAGAGCGGCGCGACGGGCTTCGGCAAAAAGGCCGAGGTCGCCAGCGCGGACCGCAGCATGAAGGCGCTGCAGGAGTTCTTGCGCCCCGAGTTCATCGGCCGTGTGGACGAGATCATTACGTTCAAGCCGCTGAGCGAGGAAGACCTTGAGAAGATCGCCGCGCTCATGCTCGACGAGTACAAGCCCGGCCTGGCCGCGCACGGCATCACGCTGCACTACACGCAGCCCGCGCTGGCGGACATCGTAGCCGAAAGCTCCACCAAATACGGTGCGCGTGAGCTGCGCCGCACGATCCGCAAGACCATTGAGGATCCCGTCTCCGACGCGCTCGTCGATGGCCGCCTGGATGGCCGCGAGGTCACGCTGGAGCTGGCCGACCACGACGGCAGTGCCGTGCTGGACATTTAAGGGGCGCACCATGTACAGAAAACTGGCTGCCCTGGTGCTGGCCGCGGCGCTGCTGTGCAGCTGCTCGGCCCGCGTCACGGTGCAGCGTTATCCCGCAGAGCTGCCCCGGGCCGAAAGCCCCGCCGCCACCCCGACGCCGGAGCCGGTGCCCACCTTTACCGAGGAGCAGAAGGCCTACGGCAGCGCCGCACTGCTGACCGATGCCACCGTGCTCGTCAACGTGTTTTTGAACGACGCCGCCCACGGGCAGACCTGGGACGCCGAGAGCCGCGCTGCCGCCGTGCAGCGCACCCAGCTGGCCGTGGACTGGATCACCGAGCAGGCCGCGGGCTACGAGGCCGCGGTGAATCTGATCTGTGATCGCAGCGCGGACGGCAGCGATTCAACGCTGACACGCAGTTATCTTGTGCAGTCCGCCATGCAGGGCGGCGAAAATTCCGAGGAAAGCTCCGCTTTTCTCGACGAGATGGATACGCTGTGCGCGTCGCTGGCCGCCGACAGCCGTCTGGCTGCCTACGGGCCCGGCACATCGCGTTTTGTTCTTCCTGCCCATCAGCGGGACATCCTTCACGATGGCTCACTACGCCGACGACGGCGACAGCTTTTATTATGAATACAGCTGCCTGTACAAAACCGACGCCTACACCGACGGCGAGGCGGAGTCCCCGGCGACCTACGCCCACGAGATCCTGCATCTGTTCGGCGCGCCCGACCTGTATGAGGGCAGCAGCGACCCTTACGTCGACGAGGCACTTGTCAGCTATGTGGCCGACACCTACCCCGGCGATATTATGCTGAGCACCTACGAGGACGACGGTTCAAGCCGGTTTGGCGCCATCACAAAGGAGATCAGTCCGCTGACGGCCTACTGTCTGGGGCTGACCGACACCTGCCCCGAGCTTGCGCAGTTTCCCCTGCTGGCCGACATGACCCCCGGCGTTTTCTCTTACGGAGCCGACGGGGAAACGGGGAGCGCGGAGGCCGGCGAGAGCTGGCCGGGCGCGGTAGCGGTGTAAGGAAAGTAAGCACCGCCCGAAGGGAGAGAGCCTTCCCGCAGGCAGCTGGTCGCCATACACATGCGGGCCGGGCATGCCCGGCCCCTACAGCGGTGTCAAGCCGGGGAAGGGAGGTCACACCCATGCTGAACGATACCTTTCCGCTGCGGGTCGAAGCGATCCCGGCGGCACATGCGTCGGAGTGGCGCGCGGACGACTCATTCCCGCCCAGCGAGACGCAGGCCTGGCAGCTGATCTTTGTGCGCAGCGGCACCATTGAGGAACGCTGCGATGCCCGCCACGTGCTGCTGCGGGCGGGCGGACTGCTGTTCCACCAGCCGGGGGAGGTCTTTGCTATGACCACCGTCGGCGAGGTCCCGCCCGAGACGCTGCGCATCGACTTTTACTGCACCGGCGCGGCCATGGACCGTTTCCGCGGCGCGATGCTGCACACGGAGCCTGCCGAGCAGCATGACCTGAACTGGCTGGCAAATGCCGCCAACGAGCTGTTCGACGCCGCCCCGTGCCGGGCGGACGGCCTGTCTTAAAGGATGAGCTGCCCTTCGGCGCGATGCAGCAGTTCATCATCCATCTGGAAAATCTGCTGATTTTGCTGGCCCGCCGCTGCCGCCGCACCAAGCGCCCCGTGGCCCGCGTCCGGCGGGAGCGCCGCCAGAACGCGCTGGTCGAGGACGCCCGCGCCTATTTGCCGAAAATCTTGCGCATGAACTGAAGATCGACGACATCTGCACGGCGCTGGGCTGCACGCGGCCCCAGCTGCAGCAGGCGTTCCGAGCGCGGCTCCACCGCACGGCCATGGAGGAATTTTCCGCCATGCGCATCGAGTACGCGGCCCAGCTGCTGGCCCGCGGGGCATCCCCCGGCGAGGTCGCCGCGCAGATGGGCTACTGCTCCGGCGCGTATTTCAGCCAGAAATTCCGCGCTGCCACGGGGCACACGCCGTCCGCCTACCGCCGCATTCAGCAGGGGCTGCCCGCACGGCGGCAAAACAGGCAACAAAAAGGCAAATCAGAATCAAAAACTCCTATTGCAGAAACTCCGCAGAAAGAGTAGAATACAAGCAAAGAGAGGCGAGCCGCCCGGTTCGCACGCAACAATATCATATAACATAAGGAGACGACTGTTATGGCAATTCTGGTTAGCGGTGGCGCCGGCTACATCGGCAGCCACACCTGTGTGGAACTTCTGGCCGCAGGGTACGACATCGTTGTAGCCGATAACTACTACAACTCCTGCCCCGAGGCCCTGGCCCGCGTCAAGAAGATCGCCGGCAAGGACTTCCGTTTTGTCGAGGCCGACATGACCGACAAGGACGCCGTGGAGAAGATCTTTGCCGAGAACGAGGACATTGACTGTGTCATCCAGTTCGCCGCCTACAAGGCCGTCGGCGAGAGCGTTTCCAAGCCCATCGAGTACTACTCCAACAATCTGGCCTGCACACTGAACATTCTGGATGTCATGCGGCGCCACAACTGCCACAACATCATCTTCTCCTCCTCCGCCACGGTCTACGGCGACCCCGCCAGCGTGCCCATCCGCGAGGATTTCCCTGTCGGCGGCACCACGAACCCCTACGGCACCACGAAGGTGTTCACCGAGCGCATCCTGACCGACTGCTGCCACGCCGACCCCGAGCTGAACGTTGCGCTGCTTCGTTACTTCAACCCCATCGGCGCGCATCCGTCCGGCCTGATCGGCGAGGACCCCAACGGCATCCCCAACAACCTCGTGCCCTACATCGCCAAGGTCGCTGTCGGCAAGCTGGAGAAGGTCCACGTCTTTGGCAATGACTACCCGACCCCCGACGGCACCGGCGTGCGCGACTACATCCATGTTGTCGACCTGGCCCGCGGCCATGTTGCTGCCATCAAAAAGCTGGAGCAGAAGCCCGGCCTGTTCATCTGCAACCTAGGCACCGGCCACGGCTACAGCGTGCTGGACGTCATCAACGCCTTCAGCAAGGCCTGCGGCAAGGAGATCCCCTATGTCATCGACCCGCGCCGCCCCGGCGACATCGCCGAGTGCTGGTGCGATCCCTCCAAGGCCAAGCGTGAGCTCGGCTGGGAGGCCCAGTACGGCATTGAGGAATGTGCGCCCACAGCTGGAACTGGCAGAGCCACAACCCGGACGGGTATAAGACTGCGGAATAAAGCTGCATAAAGTTAAGAATGCCCGATGCGGTGACGAGCCGTATCGGGCATTTGTTTTGTATGCCTTCCCCCTCGGGGGAAGGTGGCCGAGGCCCCGTCCCGAGGCCGGGACGGGTCTGCCACAGCTGCCCGTAAACGGGTTGCAATGGCAACGGTTGCCCCTCATCAGTCAGCGGGCGGAGCCGCTGACAGCTTCCCCCGAGGGGGAAGCCTTTCGTTTTACACATACATCTCCTGACTTCTCGGCGGGAGCTTGGGTACGGCGGGCAGGGGTGCGGCGGCGGTGCGCCAGGCCGCGGGGGATAGGCCCACCTCCCGCTTAAAGACGCGGCACAGATAATTGGCCCCGGAAAACCCCGTCAGGCCCGCGATCATGTCCAGATTGTACTCATCGGTCAGCAGCAGCGTCTTGACTGCCTCGATGCGCACATTCGTCATGTACTTGCCCGGCGGCACCCCCATCTCCTGCTTAAAGACGCGCACCAGATGGCTTTTTGTCACGCCGAGCTGCTCGCTCAGCTCCTCGACGCCGTAGAGCGCCATATAATTCTGGCGGATGGCCGCCACGGCCTCGGCCACAAGCGGCGGCAGGGGACGGGCGGTCTCGTCGGCCTTGGCTACGGCGCAGAGCAGCGCGTAGGCCATGGGGGCCGTCTGCGCGCCGCACAGCTGTGCGATCAGCTCCGCCGCGCCGGGGCAGGCAGCGCCGTCCGCCCAGCGCGCCGCCCCCAGTTGCAACAGGTAGGCGTCCGTGCAGTGGCCGGTCAGCCGCACGGCCAGCAGGTGGCAGTCGCTCTGCGGCGTCAGCACCAGGGGGGCAGGGCCCAGCAGAATATCGCCGCTTTGGCCCGGGCGGTCAACGCCGTCCAGCAGGCACGCCCCGCGGGAAAGCACCCCCACCCACAGGCCGTCTCCGGCCAGAGCCAGCGGCACTGTGCCGTCCAATTCCGCCGTTTCGGCAGCGGTGCAGTAAATTTCCGGGTCAAATATCAATTTCGACACCTCTATATCAATAAAATGCTATTTTCAAATAGATTATAACCTGTTATTATAATCATGTCAACAGAAACAGCCCCCTCTACACGGGCTGAAACCACTGAATACATTTGGAGGATGAGCATTATGGCTTCCATTAGCTGCCGTCACGTTAAGAAAGTTTACCCCGGCAATGTTACTGCCGTTCCCGATTTCAACCTGGAAATCGCGGATAAGGAATTTATCGTTTTCGTCGGTCCTTCCGGCTGCGGTAAGTCCACCACCCTGCGTATGATCGCCGGTCTGGAGGAGATCTCCGGCGGCGAGATGTACATCGGTGACCGTCTGATCAACGACGTTCCCCCGAGGACCGCGACATCGCGATGGTCTTCCAGAACTACGCTCTGTACCCGCACATGACCGTTTACAAGAACATGGCCTTCGGTCTGGAGCTGCGCAAGATGCCCAAGGACGAGATCGACAAGCGCGTCCGTGAGGCTGCCAAGATTCTGGAGATCGAGCACCTGCTTGACCGTAAGCCGAAGGCTCTGTCCGGTGGTCAGCGTCAGCGTGTTGCCCTGGGCCGTGCAATGGTCCGTAACCCGGCGGTCTTCCTGCTCGACGAGCCTCTGTCCAACCTGGATGCTAAGCTGCGTACCAGCATGCGTACCGAGATCATCAAACTGCACAAGAAGCTGGCTACCACCTTCATCTACGTTACCCACGACCAGACCGAGGCTATGACCATGGGCGATCGTATCGTCGTTATGAAGGACGGCATGATCCAGCAGGTCGATACCCCGCAGAACCTGTACGATTATCCCTGCAACATCTTCGTTGCCGGCTTTATCGGCAGCCCGCAGATGAACTTCCTGGACGGCACCCTGAAGAAGGCCGGCGATCAGTTTGTCGTTGATCTGTCCGGCACCGAGGTTCCGCTGCCCAAGGAGAAGACCGCTGACGGCAAGCTGGACGCTTACGTCGGCAAGACCCTGAAGGTCGGCATCCGTCCCGAGGACATCAAGGACGACGAGGAGTTCCTGGAAAAGCATCCCAACAGCCACCTGAGCACTGAGGTTGAGGTTTCCGAGCTGATGGGCGCTGAGATCTATCTGTACCTGACCTACCAGGGCCAGAACCTGATGGCTCGCGTTGCTCCCACCTCCAAGTCTCGCCGCGGCGACAAGATCACTGTCGCTATGGATACCAACAAGATCCACCTGTTCGATCCCGAGACGGAGAAGACCCTGCTCAACTAATTTTTACAGCATTCATAGCGGTTCCGTTGCGGCGGAACCGCTTTTTTAGTAATACTGCGCCGCAAAAGCCGCGCTGCATCGACAGCTGCCGGAGCACAGCGGCACCAAACGGAGGCTCAAACCATGCGCATCGCCAACTACCTGCGGCCTGACTGCGTCGCACTGCGCCAACGGGCAGACTCGCTCACCGGTGCAGTGCAGCAGATGGTTACACTGCTGGACGGGACTGACAATCTGACTGACACCGCTGTGTTCGCGGCGGACGTCCGCGCCCGGCTGGCGCTGGGCGGCGTCTGTGTGGGCAACGGCCTGGCCATCCCGCACGCCAAAAGCACCGCCGTCAGGCAGCTGCAGCTGGCTGCGCTGACGCTGGACCCGCCGCTGCCCTGCGACACACCGGACGGCAAGCCGCTGGACCTGCTGGTGATGATCGCCGCCCCCGCCGAAGCCAACGACCTGCACGTACAGGTGCTGGCCGAGCTGGCGACGCTCTTTCTGGACACCGATTTCTGCGCCCGCCTGCGGGAGAGTGAGACCCCCGAGGCATTCTGCCGCGCCATCTCCGCGCGGGAGGAGCAGGCCGCGCAGGAGCCGCCGTCTGCCCCGTCTGACGCAGCGCCGGGCGCCGCCAAGCCCGGCTATCAGCTGCTGGCCGTGACGGCCTGCCCCACCGGCATCGCGCACACCTATCTGGCGGCGGAGGCGCTCCAGCAGGCCGCGCAGGCCCGCGGCCTGACGCTCAAGGTCGAGACGAACGGCGCTGCCGGTGTCAACGACGAGCTGACCGATGATGAGATCCAGGCCGCAGAGTGCGTGATCGTGGCGGTGGATTGCTCGATCCCGCTGGCGCGGTTCGTTGGCAAGCGGCTGGTCTATGCCTCGGCGGGGGATGCCGTGCGCGACGCGGACAGACTGCTGGAAAAGGCCGTTTCCGGCAAGGCTCCCGTCTACCGCGGCGGGCACGCCTTCCGCACCAGCGAATGGAAGGAGCTGGGCCGCGAATACTACGGCCACCTGATGAGCGGCATCTCCCACATGCTGCCGTTTGTTGTGGCGGGCGGCGTGATGCTGGCGCTTTCCCTGCTGCTGCAGCACCTTTTTGGCCGCAGCGACATCACCACCATGATGACGAACGTCGGCAACGCTGCGTTCAGGATGATGTACCCCGTGCTGGCTGCGTTCATCGCTTACAGCATTGCGGACCGCCCCGGCTTTATGCCCGGCCTGATGGGCGGCTACCTGGCACAGCTCGGCACAACCACCGCCCCCCGGTTGGGCTGGATCTCCAGCGGGTTCTGGGGGGCCATTGTCGCGGGCTTTGCTGCCGGTCTGGCTGTGCGGCTTCTGAATTACCTGTTCCGCCGCATTCCGCAGGAGCTGGATCACATCAAAACCGGGCTGCTGGTCCCGCTGTTGAGTCTGCTGTTTGTCGGTGCCCTGATGGTCATGGCCATCAATCCGCCGCTCGGGCGTTTCAATGCCTGGCTTTCCATCCAGCTGGATGGGATGCAGGGCGGCAGCCGTCTGGTGCTGGGCACGCTGCTGGGCGGCATGATGGCTACCGACTACGGCGGGCCGATCAACAAGGCCGCCTACGTCAGCGGCACGCTGGCACTGGTAGACCAGCAGTATGACCTGATGGCCGCTGTCATGGCGGGCGGCATGATTCCGCCGCTGGGCATTGGGCTGGCCTGCCTGCTGTTCCCGACGCGGTTCACCAGCACCGAGCGCTGCTCTGCGCCGCAGACCCTGCTGATGGGCGCGACCTTCGTGACCGAGGGGGCGCTGCCGTTTGCACTGCGCGACCCGCTGCGGGTCAGCCTCGCCTGCATCGCAGGCAGTGCACTGGCCGGGTTCATAACGATTTTGCTGGGCTGCGGGTGTCCCGCGCCGCACGGCGGGTTGTTTTTGCTGCCGGTCATGGAAAACCCGCTGGGCTTTCTGATTGCGCTGGCTGTCGGCACTCTGACCACGGCCCTGCTGCTGGGCATGCTGAAAAAGCCGCTGAAGCATTGATTTTTGCTTTACTTTTCGTATTTTTCAGCAGTATTATACAAATTGTATTTGCATAAAGCCCGCCTGCTGCGTGTCGCACAGCGGGGCTTTATGCTATAATTTAGTATATATGTGATTTTTGTGGAGGAGGGCCCCGTCCCTATGGAACAGGTCAAATCATTTTGTCGGCGGTACCGTCGGCTGCTGCTGGCTGCGGCCTATCTGGCTATTTTTGCCGTGGGCGTGCTGTATCTGCGCGTCACGGTCAACATCCCGCCGGAGGGCGACGATAAGCTGACGCTGAACCTCTGGCTGTATGACTTCCAGCGGATGCCGTTCTGGCAGTATGCTCTGCAGGACCTGCAGGGGCGGCTGCGGTACTTTACGCTGCAGGAGGTCCGTTTTTTCCCGTTCCATTACCCGAACGCCGTCGACCTGCTGTTTTACACCAGCCTGACGCACTACCGGCTCTACATCATCGCCTGGACCGGCGCGGCGGCCTTCGCTGTCAGCCGCGTGGCGGCCAGACTGGGCAGCGGGGATGCGCTGGCGCTGGGCAGCTTTGCGCTGGCGCTGGCCGCGGCCCCCATCTGGAACGAGGGCATGTACAGCTACTACGCCGTACCGCAGCGGGCGTTGTTCTGGGCTATGACGGCTTGGCTCTGCCTGTTTGCGTGGCAGGGGACACGGCACCGCCGCTGGGCTGTGCTGGGCGCGGTGCTGTCCTTTATCGCCTGCGGCACCTATGAGATCGGCTATGTCTTTGCGCTGCTGGCGCTCGTCGTCTGGCTGCTGCGCCGACGCAGCGTCAAAAACGCCCTGCTGGACACGGCTCCCGCGCTGGGCGGCATGGGCGCGGCGCTTGTGTTCCACGTTCTGTGCGGGCGCAACGGCGGCACCGGCAACGAGCTTTCTCTGGATATTCCCGCCGTGCTGCGCGTCACCGTGCAGCAGATGGCCGCGTCGCTCCCTGGGCTGAACTCCCGCCTTTTGCAGGAGGACGCCGGGGTCATCACAAACGGGGATCGGCTGTGGCCGCTGGCGCTGGGTGTGCTGGCCGGACTGTTGATCTTCTTCGGCGTGCCGTTTAAAAAGCTGCGCGGCAGAACGCTGGGCGCACTGGCCGGGTTCGGTCTGGCCGTCTGGGCACTGCCCGCGCTGCTGCTGGCTTTGTCCGCCCGCTATCAGCAGCCCGAGGCCATTACCTGGCAGTGGGGCTACATTCCCGCGGCGGCCAGCTCTATCGGCTTTACGCTGCTCGTCGCAGCGCTGCTGGCGCTGCTGGCGGGGCTGTGCTGTAAGCTGCCGAAGGTTCTCTCCGTGGTATCACGACTGGCCCTGACGGCGGCGCTGGCGGCGGGTCTCTGCCTGAACGGCGGCTACCTGCGTGGTGTCGTGCGCACCCACCATGCCGAGAACCTCGCTGCCTATCAGTTCTTTGTCCGCACGATTGAGACCGGTCTTGCCGATGCCGTACAATCCGACGACCTGATTCTCTGCAACGAGAACGTCTGGGACAGCAATGCGGAGGCCGAGTCCGCCTTCTTCAGCCGGTTCACCGGGCGCGCCCTGCACGCACAGGTCCTTTGGACCGAGAACCCCGCCACCGACGGCGACGCCTACGCCTACCAGACCTACCGCAATTACGGCGGCTACGATCTGGCGTGGTGCGGCAGACTGCAAAGCGCCGACAGTGACCTGATGGACGGGGTACAGGTCTACGTGCAGAGCGCCTATGTCCCCGACAACGCTGTCATCAAGTACAAGGTCCGTCTGGCCGACGGCGCCGAGGAGGCCCGCGCTATCTGCCTGCTGGACTGCACCCAGACCCCGCGGGACCGGAACGGCGACTATCTGGCCACTGTTGAGGACACGTCCATCGTGAACGCCAAGCTCATGATCTGGGACGGCTGATAAACTGTGAGGGAGCCCCGGATGAAACACTTTATTGCCTTTTGCCGCCGCAACCGGCTGTTTGCGGCGCTGCTGGCCGCCGAGCTGGCCGTTGTCTGCGCGCTGGCAGCCGGGCTGTTCGGCGCGCCGTATAAGCTGGCGCTGACGCCCGGCGACTTTACGAACACCCTGCCCGACATTGCCGCCGCGGACGACGACGGCTTAAAAATCTGGAACCAGATCGGCTATCACAGCGACGACCCGATGACCTTCTCGGCAGACAATATTGCTTTGCCTTCCGGTGCGTATGAGGTCACAGTCCGTTATTTTTCCTGCCAGACGCCCGACGCGCCCACTTTTAATATGCTCAACGCTGCCGGGTCGCTGACCTTTGCCAGTGAACGCAGCCCCGCCGCCGTGACCTTTGACGCGCTGCGGCTGGACGACTGCCACCGCAGCCTGACGACCCGGCTTTGGGTCGGCTTCGGTGCGCGGATGCAGGACCTGACCGCCACCGTTACCTACGACCAAGGCCAGCTGTACATTTACAGCATCACCCTGACCGAGCAGCCCATCTACCGCGCGGCGCGGCTGCTCTGCTTCCTTGTGCTGTTTGCCGCTGCGGACGCCGCGCTGCTGCTCCTGTTTGCCCATGTGGGGGAGCGGGGCGCTGCCCGCCGCCGTGCGCTGCGTCTGCCGCTGGCGCTGGCGGGCATCACGCTGCTGGCCTGCCTGCCGCTGTTCAGCAACTATCTGTACTTCGGCCATGATTTGGAATTTCACATGCAGCGCATCGCCGCCATGGCTGCGGAGCTGTCCTACGGGCAGTTCCCGGTGCGGCTGACCACGACCACGCTGAACGGCTATGGCTACGCCAGCCCGCTTTGCTACTGTGAGCTGTTTTTGCTGCTGCCCGCGCTGCTCTACAACCTGTGGCTGCCGCTGCGCACCTGCTACCAGGTCTACCTCTTTGCGGTCACGCTGGCGACCTGCCTGATCGCCTATTTCAGCTTTGCCAAAATCACGGCCAGCCGTCGGCTGGGTCTGCTGGGGGCACTGCTCTACACGCTGTCCGCCTATCGGCTGACCTGCGTCTACACCCGCGCCGCCGTCGGCGAGTTCACGGCCATGGCGTTTTTCCCGCTCGTGCTGCTGGGTCTGTACGGCATCTACACCAGCGACAGGCCCCGCTTCGGGGATTGGCTGCCGATGGCGCTGGGCATGGCGGCCATGGTGCAGAGCCATCTGCTCTCCTGTGAGCTGACGGCGCTGCTGCTGATTTTGTTTTGCCTTTTGCGCCTGCGGGAGACTCTCCGCCCCGCGCGGCTGCTGGCCTGGGTCAAGGCCGCGCTGTTGGCCGTGGGGCTGAGCGCGTGGTATCTTTTCCCGTTTTTTATTTCCACCCGCTCCATCCCGTTCCTTGTCAACCGCAGTGATCTGGTCGGTAAGCTGCAGAAGCACGGCCTGTACGCCGTGCAGCTGTTCAGCTTCTTCGGCACGGCGGGCGGCTCCTCCGCCGAGGGCACGACCCACGACATGGCGCTGACTCCCGGCCTGCCGCTGCTGCTGGCGCTTGCGCTGGCGTTTTACTGCCTGTGGCGCGCCCAGGCCCGCGGGGACACACGCCCCGCCGCAAAGCACCTGTACACTGCCACCGGCTTTGCCGTGCTGACGTTCGTGCTCTCGCTCCACGCCTTCCCGTGGGATTTTGTCGAGGGCTGGTTCGGCCCCGCCGTCGGCAAGGTCGTGGGAATGTTCCAGTTCCCGTTCCGCTTTCTCTCGCTGGGCACGCTGCTGCTCTGCGCAGCTGCGCTGTTTGCGCTGCAGCTGCTGCCGGAACGCCGCGCCGCGCTGGCCGCCGCGGGGCTTGTCTGTGCCGCGCTGCTGACCGCCAGCATCACCGAAACGAACATCATGAGCGCCCAGGGCGAAAGCTCCTACGCGACCTACAACCAGAACGCCACCATCAACTCCGTCGGCACGGCGGAATACCTCATCGACGGCGCCAGCTCCTATGAGGCCATCTGGGCGCAGCCCAAGCCCGCCAGCGGCGACCTGCACCTTATCAGCTATGAAAAGCGTGAGGGCGTCGCCTATGTCAGCGTCGAGAACGACGGCGGCGAGGCGGCCATCTCGCTGCCCATCTACAACTACGGCAATTATTATGCCGCCGACGAGAGCGGTGCGCCGTTTGCCATCACCAGCGGCGAGAATATGCGCATCGTACTGACGATCCCCGCGGGCTACACCGGCACGATCCATGTCCGGTACCACGCCCCCGAGTATTGGCGCGCGTTTGAGGCGCTCTCTGCCGTCAGCCTGCTGGGGGTCATCGGCTGCGGCGCTTTTGCCCGCCGCAAGCGCCGCACCCCTGCCACTGTGTAAACGAGGTCACTACCCATGCCCAACCGCATCAACTATCAGCTTGAAATGGAAAAGGTCCTGCGCACGCTGGACGGCACCCGCCCGAAGCTGCTGCTGCACGCCTGCTGTGCGCCGTGCTCGAGCGCGACACTGGAGCGCCTGTCCGCGCACTTTGACCTGACCATTCTTTACTACAATCCCAACATCTACCCGCCGGAGGAATACCACCGCCGCGAGGCCGAGCTGGAACGCTTTGTCGAGCAGGCCGGGTATCACTACCCCGTGGTGGAGCTGCCTTACGACCCGCAGGAGTTCTATACTGCCGTGAAGGGGTTGGAAAACGAGCCGGAGAAGGGCGCGCGCTGCACGGTCTGCTATCGGCTGCGGCTGGAGCAGGCCGCCCGCTACGCCGCCGACCACGGCTTTGACTGGTACTGCACAACGCTCTCGATCTCCCCGATGAAGGACCCCGTGCGGCTGAACGAGCTTGGCACCGAGCTGGGCAGGCAGTACGGCGTGCCGTTCCTGCCCAGTGAGTTCCGCAAAAAGGACGGCTACAAGCGCAGCTTACAGTTGAGCGCCGAGTACGGCCTGTACCGGCAGGATTACTGCGGGTGCGTGTTCAGCAAGCGGGAGAGGGAGAATCAAAACTCTTAAAGGCTTCCCCCT
>ENA-OQDA01000509-OQDA01000509.1-human-gut-metagenome-genome-assembly--contig:-NODE-509-length-15903-cov-2.394397_pt1 | contig 15903 bp, 13 predicted proteins | sample MGYA00242771_ERZ504603 | MGnify/ENA primary metagenome ERZ504603 (study PRJEB26092, sample SAMD00036328) | human gut metagenome | host: Homo sapiens | study: EMG produced TPA metagenomics assembly of...
TCCTCGCCCCGTATGTAACGCTCATAAACGACGGCTTCAGCTTTGCAATCTTTGCGGCCGCCTTTTCCACGGAATCATATGCATCCTCTGTCTTGGGGGAAACACCTCAAAGGAGAGGGTGGGCTTCCTTCTGCCAGTATCTCACGTATTTCATTTCAATCTTTCCCTTCCTTCCGCGTCATACCAAAAAAGCTCCGGCACCCCAATAATCAGGATTGCCGGAGCAAGCATTTACATTTCTACGGTCACTTTCTTCAGATGCCAGATATCCTTCACATACTCCTCAATGGTACGGTCAGATGTGAACTTTCCGCAGTTGGCCGTGTTAAGGATGGCTGCCTTAGCCCACCATGCCTGGTCCCTGTAAGCCTTATCCACCCTTTGGTGCGCCTCGGCATAGGAACGGAAGTCCTTGAGGATAAAGTAGGTATCAGCCCGGTCGCTGCTCTTGGTATTTAAGAGAGAGTTATAGATGTCCCTGAACAGCTCTGGGTTATCCGGTGCATAGTAGCCGTTAATCAGCTGCATGAGCACACGGCGGATTTCCTGGTCATTGTTAAAGATATCCATAGGGTAATAGCCGCCGTTGTTCTCGTAGTTAATAACCTCGTCGGAGGACATGCCGAAGATAAATGCATTATCCGCTCCCACTTCCTCCACGATTTCCACATTTGCTCCGTCCATGGTTCCCAGGGTAAGGGCCCCGTTGAGCATAAACTTCATGTTGCTGGTGCCGGAAGCCTCCTTGCTGGCCGTGGATATCTGCTCGCTGACATCGGCTGCCGGATAGACGATCTCGCCGATCGAGACGCCGAAGTTCTCGATGAAGACGACCTTGATCTTGCCCTTGATGCTCGCATCGTTGTTGACCTTATCCGCGACTGCATTGATGAGGCGGATGGTCTCCTTGGCGATGTAGTATCCCGGGGCGGCCTTACCGCCGAAGAAGTACGTCGTCGGCAGCATGTCGAAATTCGGGTCAGTCTTGAGCTTATGATACTGGTACATGATATGCAGGATATTCATGAGCTGGCGCTTGTACGAGTGGATGCGCTTGACCTGGATATCGAAGATGCTGTCCGGATCGACATCGATGCCGTTGTGCTCCTTGATATAGTCCGCCAGACGCTGCTTGTTGTGGCGCTTGATCTCGCCCAGCTTGTTGAGCAGCTCCTTGTCGTCCGCATAGTTGTTCAGAACCTGCAGTTCGGACGGATGGGTGCGGTAGCCGGTGCCGATCTTGCTCTCGATCAGCTCAGCCAGCTCCGGGTTGGCCTCACACAGCCAGCGGCGGTGTGCAATGCCGTTGGTGACGTTGCAGAACTTGGAGGAGTAGATCTTGTAGAAATCGGTGAATACGCGCTCCTTGAGGATCTCGGAATGCAGCGCGGATACGCCGTTGATGGAGAACGAGCCTGCGATAGCCAGATGCGCCATGCGGACGGTATCGTCGGCAACGATAGCCAGCTTGGAGATCTTCTGGAAGTCGTTCGGGAAGTAGTTCCACAGCTCCTTGCAGAAGCGCTCGTTGATTTCGTAGATGATCTGCATAACACGCGGCATCAGCTCCTGAACGAGCGATACCGGCCAGCACTCGAGCGCCTCGGGCATAACGGTGTGGTTGGTGTAAGCAACAGACTGGCTGGTGATGTTCCAGGCCTGCTCCCAGCTCATGTCGTTTTCGTCCATCAGGATGCGCATCAGCTCCGGAATAACCAGGGTCGGGTGCGTATCGTTGATGTGCAGGACGTGCTTGTGCGCGAAGTTTTCGAGCGTGCCGTACTTGGCCTTGTGCTTTGCACAGATGTCCTGCAGGGTTGCGGAAACCAGGAAGTACTGCTGCTTGAGACGCAGGGACTGACCCTCGCGGTGGTTATCCTCCGGATAGAGGACCATGGAGATGGTCTCTGCCAGTGCGTGCTTCTCCAGTGCTTTCAGATACTCACCGGAGGAGAACAGCTTCATGTCCAGTGCGATCGGGCTCTGTGCCTTCCACAGGCGCAGACGCGCGATGTTGTTGGTGCCGTAGCCGGAGATCGGCATATCATACGGAACTGCCAGAACCGGCGTGTAATCGTGGTAGTTGACGATCAGCTTGCCGTTATCATCGAAGTAGGTGTCAACCGTGCCGCCGATCTTGACCTCGCGGGTCTCATCCATTGCCGGAATCTGCCAAACCTCGCCGGTAGACAGCCAGGAATCCGGCAGCTCGACCTGCTGGCCTTCTACGATCTTCTGCTTGAAAATGCCGTGCTCGTAGCGGATGGAGTAGCCGGTGCCGCGTACGCCGTCGGTCGCCATGCCGTCCATGTAGCAGGCAGCCAGACGGCCCAGACCGCCGTTGCCCAGACCGGGATCAGCTTCCTCCTCGAAGATGTCCGCCATCTCGAAGCCCATGTCCTCAGGGCTGCGGTCAGAGCGTCCAGCATACCGAGGTTGTAGGCGTTGTTGCGCAGGCTGCGGCCAACAAGAAATTCCATGCACAGGTAATGCACCTGACGCTCTCCGTCGCGCTCTACCTCATTCTGGGTCTCGATCATGTGCTCGGTCAGTGCATCGCGCACTACGAGGGCACAAGCCTCGTATACCTGATCCTTGGTAGCGTCCTCTACCTCGCAGGCAAAATGTCGCTGCAGTTTACCTGCAATGGCTTCTTTCAAAGCGGTCTTTGTGTACTGGGTCTTTGGCATGGTCTTTCTTATCTCCTCACATAATTTTGGTAGGCAGTCCCACGCGGTTGCATCGGCGGTGCTTGTCGGAAATTTTGTGCCCTGATTTCGTTGCGGCTTTTTGCAATACACAAAGTATTGCTGCAAACCCGCGCCTCGTCAGGACGCAAAATTTGCTCGACAATCCCTCGCCGCTGAACCGCGCGGGACTGCCTTGGAGGTACTGCTGAGCGATGCGGCTGCCGCATTACTCGTCAGCACCTCTAAGGGTGCCGTAGATTTCAATGGGATGAAAATTACGGAATCACCAGTTACCGTCACCGTATTCCCTCAAATCGGGTGACGGGTCGGGCTGACAGGTCGGTTACTGACCCATCGCGGTCTTGTAAACCTCGATATATTTATCGGCAGAGCTGCCCCAGCTGAAGTCGCTCTGCATACCCTGCATAATCAGCTTGCTCCACGCAGGCTTGTTAAAGCGGAATACGCCGCAGGCCTCGCGGATAACGTGCAGCATGTCGTGCGCGTTGTAGCTTGCAAAGGTGAAGCCGTTGCCCGTGCCGGCATAATCGACAAAGGCGTGAACGGTGTCCTTGAGGCCGCCGGTCTCGCGGACGATCGGAATAGTGCCGTAGCGCAGTGCGATCATCTGTGCCAGGCCGCACGGCTCGAACTTGGACGGCATCAGGAACATATCGGCGCCTGCGTAAATGCGGTTTGCCAGATCGCCGGAGAACATGATGGACGCGGAAACCTTATCCGGCCAGCGGCGCTTGGCCTCGATGAACATCTGCTCATAGCGGTAGTCGCCGGTGCCGAGCACGATCAGACGAATATCATCCGCCAGAATATCCGGCAGGACTGCTTCCACAAGGTCGAGGCCCTTCTGGTCAACAAAGCGGGTAACGATGCCGATGACAGGCGTGTTTGCATCGCCCTCAAGGCCGCAGAGCTTCAAAAGCTCGGTCTTGTTGACCAGCTTATCCTGCGGGTTGTTCGGGCCGTATTTCTTGAAGATCTTGCTGTCGGTTTCCGGATTGAAGGCATCCATGTTGATGCCGTTCAGGATGCCGTGCAGCTTGTAGCTGTTCATGCGCAGCACGGAATCCAGACGGTAGCCGTAGTATTCGGTCTGAATTTCGTTGGCATAGGTCGGCGAAACCGTGGTGACAGCCGTGGAAGCCACGATAGCAGCCTTCATCAGGTTGACGTCACCGTCCATCGCCATAAAGCCGGAGCGGAAGTGTGCGTCGTCAATACCAAGCACATACTCCAGGATCTCACGGCCGTAGCGGCCCTGATACTGGATGTTGTGGATGGTGAACACGGTCTTGATATTCTCGTAGAACGGACGGGAAGCGAACATCAGGTTGTAATAAACCGGAACGAGGGCAGTCTGCCAGTCGTTGCAGTTGATCACATCCGGCTTCCAGTCCAGATCGGGCAGTACCTCGAGTACCGCCTTGGAGTAGTACGCGAAGCGCTCTGCGTCGTCGTACTCGCCGTAGATCTGGCCGCGTGCGAAGTAATACTCATTGTCGATGAAATAATAGGTAACGCCGTCCGCCTCATAGCGGAAGATACCGCAGTACTGGTTGCGCCAGCCCAGACGGACGTAAGCGTTTTTGATGTAATAGAACTTTTCGCGCATACTCTGGTCGATCGCAGAATACAGCGGGCAGAATACACGCACGTCGTGTCCCTTGGCAGCGAGTGCCTGCGGGAGCGAACCTGCTACATCGCCCAATCCGCCGGTTTTGATGAACGGAGCGCATTCGCTGGTAACATACATGATTTTCATAAAGCCGAGCCTCCCCAACAGAGAGTGCGGAAACAGCGCTGACCGTTTCCGCACCCGTTGTAATTTTATTATACTCGTTTCTGTCTGAATGTAATATAGCAATATTTCACGAACATTTGCGCTGCGGAAAATGCGTTTTTGCTGTGATAGCAACTTCTAAACAGAAGTTTATGCGGATTTAACAGAAAAGGATCAAACGGTTGCGTTTTTTGCGATGGTGATCGGATAATTTTCGTGTCCCATCATGGTGCGGCCATCACGGATAATAACATTGCGGTCGGTGATGACATGACGGAGCGAAGCCTCGGTCAGAATGCGTCCGCTTTCCATGATGATGCAGTTATTGACCTCGGCGCCCTTTTCAATCACAACGTCGCGGAACAGGACGGAGTTCTTTACCTTGCCCTCGATGCGGCAGCCGTCGGCGATGAGGCAGTCCTCTACGTCGGCTTCATCGCCGTAGTAGGTCGGAGCCTCGTCCTTGATGCGGGTCAGGATCGGACGAGTGCGCTTGAATACCTCGTTGCGGACATCCTTGTCGAGCATGTCCATGTTGGAGCGGTAGTAGTCGAAGGTGTCCTCGATCTTGACAGCGTACTCGTTGAACAGGTAGCCAGCTACCGTGCCGTCCATCAGAGCACGGGTGAGGAACTCGCGCTCAAAGTGGATGCAGTTATGGGTTACGCAGTCGGACAGCATGTGGATAAGGTACTGGCGGCTCATGACGTAAATTCCGAGTGCCGCATGCTTGCACTTGCCCTCGTTGCAGTCTCCAACGCGGATGTCAACGGCTTCCTTCTTGCGGTTCAGCTCCACATAGGTGGTGAACGGGGAATTCTTCTGCTTCTTGGTGCATACCATGGTCAGGTCTGCGCCGGACTTGATATGGCGGTCGATCACGTCGTCGAGCGGTACATTGGCAACAATGTCGCCGTCCGCTACGACTACATAGTCTGCACGGTTCTTCTGCAGGAAGTCAACCGCACCGGCCAGTGCGTCAATCTTGCCGCGGTACTCGCCGGTTACCAGCGGAGATGCCTTCTTGGAGTAGGAGTACGGCGGCAGCAAGGTTACGCCGCTGTTCTTGCGGGAAAGATCCCAGTCCTTGGCATTGCCGATGTGGTCGATCAGGGACTGGTACTTGTCCTTCATCAGTACGCCTACGCGGTAAATGCCGCTGTTTACCATATTGGAAAGCATAAAGTCGATAATGCGATACCGGCCGCCCCACTGTACCGCACCGACCGTGCGGTGCTCGGTGATCTCGCGGAGATCGTTGTCGGTATCAAATGCAATGATCATGCCTAAAACGCTGTTCATGTTTGTGCCGCCCCCTTACTTTACGTCCGGCAGATCCTCGTCTGCCATTTCCTTAGCGGCCAGCTTTGCGCCGCTGCCGATGCGAACGCCTTCGGCTACTACCGCAACGCCCCAGTTGTCTACGTCGCTGTCGGACGGGCTGCCGCCGACTTCCGCGCCCTTGGCGATAACGGCCTTTTCGGCTACGATGGAGTAGCGCACGGTCGCGCCTTCCTCAACCACGGCACCCGGCATCAGGATGGAATATTCCACCTTGGCACCCTTGCCAATCTTAACATCCGAGAACAGGACGGACTCGGAAACGTCGCCGTAGATCTCACAGCCCTCGGAGAGCAGGGTATGGGTAACCTTAGCCTGTTTGGAGGTGAAATGCGGAGGCGAACCGGTGGTGCGGCCGTAGATTTTCCAGCTGTCATCGGAAAGCTGCAGGCCGGAGTTCGGAGAGAGCAGATCCATGTTTGCTTCCCACAGGCTCTCGATGGTGCCTACGTCCTTCCAGTAGCCCTTGAAGCGGTAGGAAACCAGCTTTTCACCGTTATTCAGCATCGCCGGAATAATGTCCTTGCCGAAGTCGTTGGAGGACTGCTCGTTGGCCTCGTCATTGATGAGGTATTCCTTCAGCTTCTTCCAGGTGAAAATGTAGATGCCCATGGAAGCCAGCGTGGACTTCGGCTCCTTCGGTTTCTCCTCGAATTCGTAGATGGTGCCGTCCGGCTTGCAGTTCATGATGCCGAAACGGGAAGCCTCGGAAAGCGGAACGTCCAGCACCGCGATGGTCGCGTCAGCGCCGGTCTCCTTGTGCTGCTGGAGCATCTTGTTGTAGTCCATCTTGTAGATGTGGTCGCCCGAAAGAATGAGGACGTACTCGGGATCGTAATCCTCCAGGAACTGAATGTTCTGGTAGATGGCGTTTGCGGTGCCCTTGTACCACTCGGTCTTTTTGCTCTCGTACGGCGGCAGAACATAGACGCCGCCGCGCAGGCGGTCGAGGTCCCACGTCTGGCCGGAACCGATGTAAGCGTTGAGCACATGCGGCTCGTACTGGGTCAGCACGCCGACAGTATCAATGCCGGAGTTGACGCAGTTGGAAAGCGGAAAGTCGATAATACGGTACTTACCGCCGAACGGTACGGCAGGCTTAGCGACCTTTTTGGTCAGCACATACAAACGGCTGCCGCGGCCGCCTGCGAGCAGCATGGCTACGCATTCTTTTTTCCGATACATGTAAATTCTCCTTTTTCACAGTTTGCATCGCTGCGATCTATACGCCGTCTGGCGTATCCCCTCTGTGTATCTCTTTTGCAGCAAACTTGCGCTTGCTTATTTAGAACCGCCGGTTGCGGTTACTGCCTTGTCTGTCGGTACGGAAACCGCTTTTTCGGTGGCTTTCGCAACTGCCTTGGTTCCGGTGCGTGCCACCGCCTTTTCGGTGGTTTTCGCAACTGCCTTGGTTCCGGTGCGTGCCACCGCCTTTTCAGTGGTCTTTGCAACGGATTTGGAGCCGGTCTTGGCTACGGCCTTCTCGGTTGTGCGGGCAACGGCCTTGGTGCCAGATTTCGCAACGGCCTTGGTCGAGCGGGTGCGCTTTACCGGTTTCTTGGCAGCCGCGGCTTTTGCGGCCTCGATCTCTGCCTTGGTGCGGCGCTTGGCTCTTGCCTTGCCCTTGAAGAACAGCACGCCGAAGCGCGGAATCTTCAGAACAATGGACTGTTCCTGACCGTGCATGGGCTTGTTTTCGGTCTTGAGCTTGCCGTTTGCCATGCCGCTGCCGCCGAACTCGGTCTTGTCCGAGGTGAATATCTCTTCATAAGTGCCGGTGATCGGAACGCCGATGCGGTATTCCTGCTGCTCCTCCGGAGAGAAGTTGACAACGACCACGATATCCGAGCCGTCCTTCGCCACGCGGCGGAAGGCAATGATGTTGTTGCGGTTGTCCTCATGGCTGATCCACTCAAAGCCGCGCCAGTCGGTATCCTGCTCCCACAGCTGCGGAGTAGCAAGGTAGAAGTGATTGAGCGCCTTGACGTACGCCTGCATCTGGCGGTGTGCCGGATAATCCAACAGCATCCAGTCCAGTCCGCGCTGGTACGCCCATTCGGAGAACTGTGCAAACTCGCCGCCCATGAACAGCATCTTCTTGCCCGGGTGTGCGGCCATATAGCCGTACAGCGCGCGCAGACCGCCGAACTGATTTTCATACGGAGGCGGCATCTTGCTGATGAGCGAGCACTTGCCGTGCACGACCTCATCGTGCGAGAGCGGCAGAATGTAGTTTTCGGAAAAGGCGTACATGAACGAGAAGGTGATCTTGTCGTGCATGTCCTTGCGGAAGAACGGGTCCGCCGAGCAGTAGCACAGCATGTCGTTCATCCAGCCCATGTTCCACTTGAAGTTGAAGCCCAGACCGCCGTCATAACCCGGCTTGGTCACCATCGGCCATGCGGTGGACTCCTCGGCGATCATCATAACGTCCGGATGATCGGTCAGGATGTACTCGTTGAGCAGCCGCAGGAAGTCAACGGCCTCCAGACTTTTCGCGTCCGCCGTGGACGTTCGGCCGCCATTCGCCCTGCCGGTTGTAGTCCAGATACAGCATGGAAGCGACTGCGTCCACGCGCAGGCCGTCCATGTGGAATTTCTCGATCCAGAACATCGCGGAGGAGAACAGCAGGTTTCTCGTGGAGACCTTGCCGTAGTCGAATACGCGCGTGCCCCATTCCTTGTGCTCCATTTTGAGCGGATCGGCGTATTCGTACAGGTGCGAGCCGTCAAACTCGACCAGTCCGCAGCCGTCCTCGGGAAGTGCGCCGGAACCCAGTCCATGATAACGCCCAGACCGGCCTGATGCGCCTTGTCGATCAGGTACATCAGATCCTTCGGCGTGCCGTAGCGGCTGGTGGCGGCAAAATAGCCGATTACCTGATAGCCCCACGAGCCGTCGAACGGATACTCGGTCAGCGGCATAAACTCGATGTGGGTGTAGCCCATTTCCTTGACATACGGCACAAGCTCGTCCGCCAACTGGCGGTAGGAGTAGAAGTTGCCGTCCTCGTGCATCTTCCACGAGCCGAGGTGGCATTCGTAGATGTTGACCGGATTGGAATACGGCAGGTGCTTTTTGCGCCAGTCCAGCCACGAGGCGTCGCCCCATTCGTAGCCGTCGAGGTCATACGCCTTGGTGGCGTTGCCCGGACGGGTCTCAAAATGGAAGCCGTACGGGTCGGACTTGTCAAACACATCGCCGGACTTAGCCCATACACTATACTTGTACGCGGCATATTCCGGAATATTCGGAATAAATTTCTCCCAGATACCCTGTTCATCACGCGTCATATAATCGGCGTTGCGGTTCCAGTCGTTGAACTCACCCATGACAGAAACCTTTTCGGCCTCCGGTGCATAAACACGGAACAGATAACCCTGTTCACCATCCTGCACGAAAGGGTGGGCTCCCATGTAATCGAATGCGCGACAATCCCGGCCGGAATAGAAAAGCTCGCTTCGCTTTTCAGCGGCGGGTGCTGCGGATTTTTTCTTCATACAGCATCTCTCCCTTTACAGCCGCCAAATGGAGGAAAATAAGAATATTTTCCAACAGTTTGTGTACTTCGACAGAATTTTGGCGGAATACCCTCACTTTAGTTAGATATAGTATACATCACATAAATAGAAAAGTCCAGCAATTTAGCACAATTACTGGACTTTCTTTACAGAAATTTTGTTCGCTTTCCACATCATTTGAGCGGAAATGACAAAATAACGTACAATTCGATATAAATTTGTTCAGAAAATATGGCGACGGATGAGATCAAGCGCAGTAGAAGCAGCCTGCATGCGCACGCGGTCGCGGCCGAGCGAGGACTGCATTTTGCGGGTAAAGAACTTGCCGTCGTACCAAACGCTGATATAGACCAGACCGGTCGGCTTGTCCTCGGTGCCGCCGCCCGGGCCGGCAATGCCGGTGATGCCGACGCCGATGTCCGAGCCGAGCGCATTTGCAACGCCGACTGCCATCTGCTCTGCGGTTTCGGGAGATACCGCGCCGACCGTGTCGAGGGTCTCCTTCTTCACGCCGAGCACCTTCTCCTTGACACTGTTGCTGTACGAGCACACACCGCCGAGGTAGTAATCGATCGCCCGGGATGTCGGTCAGACGCTTGGACAGCAGACCGCCGGTGCAGCTTTCGGCTACCGCAAGGGTCAGCTTGCGCTCGCGCAGGCCGTCGCCGACTACCTGCTCGAGAGAGTCAACATCTACGCCGTAAACATCGTCGCCGAGCAGCTTCAGGATTTCGTCAACGACCGGATCGAGCAGCTTTTCGCACTCTGCTGGGGTGTCCGCCTTGGCAGTAACGCGCGCGAAGCACTCCGAGGTACGGGCATACGGCGCGATGGTCGGGTTTGCGCTCTTTTCCATCATGTCATGCAGGATATTCTCCATGTTGCTCTCACCGAGACCGAATACGCGGATGTTGCGGGATACGATGCAGCCGCCTGCCAGCTTGTACAGATACGGCATTGCGCATTCCTTCCACATCGGGTTGCACTCGCGCGGAGGACCGGGCAGCATGAGAACGTGCTTGCCATCGGCCTCAAACGCACAGCCGGGCGCGTGCCCACAGGTTGGTGATACGGTGCAGCCCTCGGGCAGCCATGCCTGCTTTTCGTTGTTCTTGGTCATTTCGCGGCCAATGGTCTTGAAAAAGTCGGTCAGACGGTCCATGGACGGCTGATGCAGTACCATCTTTTTGCCGAAAACGGTTGCCAGCGTCTCCTTGGTCAGATCATCAAGGGTTGGGCCAAGGCCGCCGGTGGTGATGATGATGTCAGCACGGTCCTTTGCCTCGCGGACTACGCGCTCGAGACGCGCCGGATTGTCACCGACAACGGTCTGGTAGAATACATTGATGCCCAGCTCGGACAGACCCTGCGAGATCAGCTGTGCATCGGTGTTCACGATGTCGCCCAGCAGAATCTCTGTGCCGACTGCGATAAGTTCTGCGTTCAATGGATTTTCCTCCTTTGGAAAAACGTGATAGAGGTTATATTGCAGGGCGGGGTGTCCCCGCCCTGCGGCATAGCGAATACCTGTGTTTACGGCAGATGAATAATCCCCACACCCTTAACCGCCTCGTCCACGAGTGCTTCAACGTCGAGGTGGCTCTCCGCCTCGAGGATTTTCGGCATCTTCGGCTTGGTATTCGGGTGCTTCGGGGTGAATACGGTGCAGCAGTCCTCGTAGGGGAGGATAGAGGTCTCGAAGGTGTCGATCTTACGGGCGATCGTGACAATTTCCTCCTTATCCATGCCGATGCAGGGACGGAATACCGGCAGCTCGCACACCGCGCCGGTAACGGCCATGGCGGGCATGGTCTGGCTGGCAACCTGACCGAGCGACTCACCGGTGATGAGGGCGCCGCAGCCGTACTCGACAGCTACGCGCTCGGCAATGCGCATCATAAAGCGGCGCATGATGAGCGTGAACAGCTCCTCGTGGCACTTGTCGCGGATCTCCTCCTGAATGTGGGTGAACGGCACGACCATAACGCTCATGCGGCCGCACCATGCGGTCAGCTTGCGGCCCAGTTCAAGCACCTTCTCCTTGGCGCGCTCGGACGTATACGGATAGCTGAAAAAGTGGATGCCGCACAGCTCCAGACCGCGCTTGGCCATCATCCAGCCGGCAACAGGGGAGTCGATGCCGCCGGAGAGCAGCAGCGCTGCACGGCCGTTCGAGCCGATCGGCATGCCGCCTGCACCCGGACCGGACCGGCGTGAACGAAGGCGTACTTTTCGCGCATTTCAACGTGTACGATGAGGTCGGGATGGTGCATGTCCGGACGAACATCCGGGAACAGATCAGCAAGCTCGCCGCCGACGTGCTGGCTGATTTCGGTGGAGGTCATCGGGAATTTCTTGTCGCCGCGCTTGGACTCGACCTTAAAGGTCTTTGCCGCGGCAAAATTGGGTGCCAGATAGTCCTTTGCGGTCGCAATGACGCTCTCGAGCGTCTTTTCCGGGCAGACAGCTGCGCGGGAGATGGTCGCAAAGCCGAATACGCGGCTTGCGCACTCCATAACCGCATCTGCGTCCGCATCGTCCGGAATCTCTACATAAACGACCGACTGGCGCATGGTGATCTCGCAGTCTGCAACGTGCGCCATGCGGCGCTTGAGGTTTTTCAGCAGACGATCCTCAAAGGTTTTGCGGTTGAGTCCCTTGAGGACGATCTCACCGCACTTGAGCAGTAATACTTCTTTCATTTATTGTCTCCTTGATGGTAAATTTATTCGTTTGCGCTGATGATTTCCTTCTCCTCGGCGGTCATCAGGCTGTCGCGGTCGGCGCTGTCCGAGCCGAACTCCAGCTTGGTTTTTCACATAGTCATCATCCGGCAGGTTGAACACCTGTGCCAGATAGTTTAAGTAAACGTCCGCCATGATTTCCAGCTTGCCGTAATCGGTCTCCCACGGTACGAGCGACTGCGTGCCGACGCTGACCGTGCCGTCCTCCCGGCGGTCGATCTTGACCGGCAGACTTGCATTCCTCCGCACGCTTTTCGGCAGTGTCCGGCAGGCTGTCGTAAAGGCCCTCCATCAGAGCGCATTTGCCGTCATATACGGCGAGCTTCTGCTCCGAGCCGTTCGGTTTGGTGATGGTTTTGTATTCCATATAGATTAAACTCCTTGTTTTTCCTGTACTTCGATCTGTCCGCGTGCCGCGGAGACGATCACGCAGTATTTTTCGCTGTCCTTGTATGCGCGGAAGCCGTAATACCCGAGCGGGTCTTTCTCCTCGGGCATGGTGCAGCCGATGCCGGTGTCATCCGGAAGGGTAGTCCAAAATGTGCCGCTAAACTCTATTTTGAAGCGGTATAGATCGGTGTAGCCTGCTTGTTTGACCAGCTTTTCCGCATTGGATGCGCTGATTGGACGAACAGCCAGCAGAAAGACCCCCATCGTAACCAGCATGGTCACCATAACCGTAACAGGTACGGCAGGAACGGTTTTTCAGATGCAGTTTAGAGATGAGAGCAATAACCACAATACAGGTCAGTGCAAACCAGTATTCAAAGTGGTACGGTTCGGTGATGAGAATAACCGGTATGCTGACTGCAATCGTACACCATAAGAGCTGATACAGCCGTATCCGCAGAAAGGCTGTCGGGTAGTTCCATTGCGTTGTATAGGTCTGGTCGTCAATGTTGGAACGAAGTGCAAATACGATACATATCGCGCATATGGAACCGGTAAAGAACGGCTCCTGCAGCAGCATTCCATCATATACGGCAAAGTGCAGATAGAAGATTATCGCTGTACATATCAGACAAATCAATGTGTTTATAACCACTTTTCTCATAACCCTACCTCCTCGCAATAATTCCTAATTACGAATTAGCTTATCTGCGGAACATTTTCGCGCCCTTTTTGACCGCTGCAACAAAAGCATCCACATCTTCCTTTGTGTTGAACGGTGCAAACGAAACGCGCAGCGCGCTGTCCGTGCGCGCTTTCGGCAGACCGAGCGCCTTGAGCACACCGCTCTGCTTGCCCTTGGAGCAGGCTGAGCCGCTGGAAATGTAAACCTCGTCCCCCTCGAGTACATGCAGCATGACCTCGCTCTTGCAGCCGGGCATGGAAAGATTGACAACATGCGGGATATCGCCTTCTCCGTTAATCACAGCGTCCGGCAGCTCGGCGCTGACCTGCTGCTTGAGGTAGTCGGCCAGCTCCTGCACATGGGCGTAATCCTCGTCGAAATGCGCCATGCGGATCTCGCACGCCTTGGCAAATGCTGCGATATTCGGCACGGCTTCGGTGCCCGGACGCATGCCGCGCTCCTGACCGCCGCCGAAGGTCAGCGGCGGCAGACGCAGACCCTTCTTGACATACAGTGCACCGATGCCCTTGGGGGCGCCGATCTTGTGGCCGGAAACGCTCATCAGGTCACAGTTCCATTTTTTCGGAGTCAGGCGTACACGGCAAAGACCCTGCACGGCATCAATGTGGAACAGTGCCTTGGGTGCCTTGGCCTTGAGCAGCTTTCCGAGCTGTTCGACCGGCTGCACCGTGCCGATCTCGTTGTTGACCAGCTGGCAGGAGAGAAGAATCGTGTCCTCGGTCAGTGATTCGCTCAGCACCTCGGGCGTGATGTGGCCGGTTGCATCCGGCGCAAGGAAAACCACGTCAAAGCCGTCCGCAGCAAGCTGCTTTGCGGTGTTGATGGTTGCCGCGTGTTCGATCTCGGTCGTGATGATACGGCCCTTTTTATGTCGGTTGAGGTGAGCGGTACCGCGCAGGCTAATGTTGGTGCTCTCCGTGCCGCAGGCGGTGAAATATACTTCCTCGGGCAGACAGCCGAGCGCAGACGCGACCGTCCTGCGGCTGTCCTCAAGCAGATGCGAGGCCTCCAGACCCATGCGGTGCAGGCTGGACGGGTTGCCGAACTCCTCGCACATCGCGTGAACGGCCGCTTCGGCTGCTTCGGGCAGCACGCGGGTCGTTGCCGCGTTATCAAGATAATGCATAGAAAAACGAACTCCTTCATCGGGGCAGACCGCCGTGCGGCCATACTTCCCGCTATTATAAAATATTTTACAACGGCGGGCCGTCTTTTACAAGACAAAAACGTGCAAAACGGCATTGAAAAGTAGAAAAGGGTATGCTATAATTTTAAGGGTATGGCTGTTACCTATTATAAGTATACTGCGTGACAAGAGCACGTTGCAGATAGAAAGGGAGGAAATCCTATGCCAGGTAAGGTAATTCTCGGCGCTCAGTGGGGCGACGAAGGCAAGGGTAAGTTTATTGATATTTTCGCAGGCAAGGCGGATTTGGTTGTCCGCAGCCAGGGCGGCAACAATGCCGGTCACACCGTTGTAGCCGGTGGTGAGAAGTACAAGCTGCAGCTGATTCCGTCCGGCATCCTGTATCCGGAGTGCGTCAACGTCATCGGCCCGGGTGTTGTTGTCAATCCGAAGGCTGTCCTCGGCGAGATCGACGGTCTGCACGAGAAGGGCGTTTCCACCGACAAGCTGTTCATCGACGCACGCTGCCACTGCATCATGCCGTGGCACCTTGAGCTGGATGCGCTCAGCGAGGCAGAGAAGGCCAAGGAAGGCACCGCGATCGGCACCACCAAGAAGGGCATCGGCCCGACCTACATGGACAAGTCCGAGCGCAGCGGCATCCGCATGCACGATTTTGTAGACGCAGAGCGTTTCGAGGAGGTTATCCGCGAGACCTGTGCCCGCAAGAACCGCGTGATCACCGGCGTTTACGGCGGCGAGCCGATCGACGCGGACGCTGTTATCGCAGAGTACAAGGTTTACGCAGACCGTCTGCGTCCGATGGTGCGCGACACCACCGTTATGACCTATGACGCCATCAAGTCCGGCAAGGAAGTGCTGTTCGAGGGTGCACAGGGCACGCTGCTCGACCTCGACATGGGCACCTATCCGTATGTTACCTCGTCTCATCCGGTAGCAGGCGGCTGCTGCATCGGTTCCGGTGTCGGCCCGACTGCCATCAACGAGATTATGGGTATCTTCAAGTCCTACACCACCCGTGTGGGCGAGGGTCCGTTCCCGACCGAGCTGTTCGACGAAACCGGTGACTATATCCGCAATGCAGGCGGCGAGTTCGGTACCGTTACCGGCCGTCCGCGCCGTACCGGCTGGTTCGACGCAGTCGTTGCACGCTATGCGGTTCGTGTAAACGGTCTGACCGATGTTGTCATCAACAAGATCGACCCGCTGCGCGGCCTGCCGCAGCTCAAGGTTTGTGTTGCATATAAGCTGAAGAACGGCGAGACCGTTACCGAGTTCCCGGCAAACTTCATGGATCTGGTAGACTGTGAGCCGGTTTACGAGGAGTTCGACGGCTTTACCGAGGATATCACGGACTGCCGTTCCTTCGAGGAACTGCCGGCAACCGTGCAGTCCTACATTAAGGAGCTGGAGCGTATCATCGAGTGCCCGATTACCATGCTTGGCGTAGGCCCTGCAAGAGATCAGGTTATGACGATCAAATAATTCGTCCGAAACCACGCTTTCGGACGAGAGGGACGTACCGAGCCAATGGCTCGGATACGTCCTATACGGGATTTTGCGCG
>ENA-OQDA01000513-OQDA01000513.1-human-gut-metagenome-genome-assembly--contig:-NODE-513-length-15850-cov-5.715640_pt1 | contig 15850 bp, 19 predicted proteins | sample MGYA00242771_ERZ504603 | MGnify/ENA primary metagenome ERZ504603 (study PRJEB26092, sample SAMD00036328) | human gut metagenome | host: Homo sapiens | study: EMG produced TPA metagenomics assembly of...
GGGCATCTTGCTCTACGAACATTCATGCATATTTCTGAAGCATTGCTCATAGCCGTGGAAAAATCAGTTGATAGTCTCCGCATTTATGCTTTTGATGTTCTGTGTGTTTGATGAATGAACAGCAAGCAAGAAAAGCCTCAATGCTGCTATTGTGTTGTCCATCCACGATCTCGAAAAATTCTGCATTTTGCAATAACTCAAGTAGTCGGAAAAAAACTTATCGAAACAATCGTCATCAATAGAAGCAACGCCATAAACTTTACGGCGGCACACTGTTCCCGTGCGAAAAATCTCGTCCAATGCATTCATGTGACGCCGTGCATGGCGCATTCGACCGTCAAGAGTCTGATCTATAGCGTGGACATCGACTCCGAAGTATTGAAGCAAAAACTGCTCTGCAGTTTCACGGCTATAAGCGGGAGAGGCTGAATACGAAAGAAATCTGTTCCATGTAGCTCTATAAAACCCAAGAGTACTTTTCTTGTAACCCTGACCGAGTAGCCATTGCTCGGTCTTTTCCATCAATTCCTTGATTGGTATTGTTGCTTCAGACATTATAAAACCTCCTGATGTTATTTGCAGAGCATTGTGTCTCTACATTATGTAGAGTATCACAAAAAGCTACCGGCTAAAATACAAATGAAATCAGGAGGTACGAAAGGAGATGTCAATTATGCTACACATAACATATAACTACGCATTACAGACGTTATGTGGTGCACCACATAACGTCTGTGATGACGAGGGAAAGGTGAAACACAAGCCCCTGAATCGCCCACTGGAAGATTATGATGTTCTTTCCGGGGATTTCTTTGTCTGCGGCCTTGGGGAAGATGATTTTACCAGCCTGACCGATGAGCAGATGAAACGCTATGAACAGCTTTATCATGATCCGGTTGTGTTTGTGCCATCCTTCATGGGAATCATCCCCATGAAGACAACCCCGGAGCAATACGCCCACGTAATGAGAGATACCGAAATGAGAAATAACGCCAACAAGGAGCACCGAAACCACAATGAACGATAACCAACGCCGCACTCAATTTGCCCGCCGTGCCATGGTTCATTCTGTGATACGCCACAGCATTGACAGCACCGCCCGGCAAGCGGAAAGTGCCGCACAGCGCGATGCATCGCTATCGGATAACGATGAGAACGCCATTCAAAGCGGTGTCAATCAGGCGGATCGGGCTGTCGAAAACACAGCCTACACAAGCCGCAGAATCAGCTACACCAAGTTTCGCGCCTTGCAGGCAAAGCGCGCCCAGAATACCCTTGCCGCCGATGCTGCATCCGGGCAGGTGTGCCGTGAGGCATTCAAGCGAGGGCGCTTTCGTGTGCTGGCAATCGAAAAAGCAAAACCAACCCCATCGCAAACCACTGTGTCATTCGCTGCCATGCCTATGCAAACGCCGCAGATATCTGCCTGCCAAAAGCTCAGGCGGCAGGTTCTGATCCAAGATGCCGTCCGCAGATATTTCCAGAAAGAGACGGGAAATAAAGCTGTTTCCACCGCGGTAAGCAGCCTCCCCGCGTTCCAATATGCTGGTGCCGCGCCAAAGCGGGCGGCCACCACACAAATTGGCAGACTGTTTCAAATACTTATGGCAGCGATCCAAAGGCTGTTGGCGCAAACCATGCAGCGCGCCGTTGCGGCGTTGCTGGCGCTCTTGGCATCCGGCGGCGTGGTACTGGTGTTGGCGATGGTCATAGGCGCAGCTGCGGCGGTGATCGGCTCACCGATGGGCATCTTGTTTGCCGATGAATCCGGCGACCCGAACAGCATCCGCATTGAGGAAATCGTTGCGGAAACCAACGCCGACTTTGGTGAGGCCATCAACGAGATCGTAGCCGCTCACCCGGAGTGCGGTGAAACCACCATCGAATATGACTACGAGGACGGTCACACTTGGGCAAGCTACTGGCCCGAAGTGCTGGCCGTCTTTGCGGTTCACGCCAATCTGAATTCCGACAGCGACGTGGTTGTCATCGATGAAGGCAAAAAGCTGCTGGTCCAGAATACCTTTTGGTCCATGCACCAAATTGATTCAGAAATCGAAACTGTAACCACCACATCGGAGCCGACTGAGGATGAACCGGACCCGGAGTCGGTCACAGAGCATATTCTGCACATCACGGTCAGCAGCAAAAGTGTAGCCGAGCTGGCCGAGGAATACAATTTCACGCAAGACCAGCGCGACATTCTTGACGAGCTGCTGTCGGACGAACTGCGCCCTTATCTGTTGGCATTGTGCGGCGGTGTCGGCGACACGGTCGGTGACGGCACCCTGCAATGGCCGCTGCCGGGTCACACCTATATATCCTGCCACTTCGGGGAAGTGGACGCCTTCGGCAATACCGGGCATCGCGGCACGGACATTCCCGCGCCGGAGGGTACGCCCATCTTGGCTGCCCACAGCGGCACAGTGCTGGTCAGCGGCTGGAACGACAGCTATGGCAATCAGGTGCTGCTGGATAACGGCGCGGGTTTGTCCACGCGGTACGCCCACATGACAGCAACAGCCGTCACGGCGGGCGAAACCGTGACGGCTGGTCAAGTGATCGGGTATGTAGGCAGCACGGGCGACAGCACTGGCAACCATCTGCATTTTGAGGTGATGCAGGGCGGGATCAGGGTGAATCCATTGGATATGGTGTCACCAAATTAAAATAGCGTATCGAGATCTGGCATATTTTTTGGTTTCTTTCGCCGGCACCTTACCACCCAACTGCATTCGTGGGCCTCCTGGTTTTGAGCTTTATTCTATGAAACTCAAAATCTAGGAGGTTTACAATGATTGAAAAGAATGCTAGCGGTAAGTATGTACTTACCGAAGAAGATGCCGAGCTACTTGTGCGATTTTCAGTATACGCTAAGCGCACCTTGGCTAACAAAAGGGCGGAGTATTTTAGAAAAATTAAACCCATTTTGGATCATGAGCATCTCTATGAAGATCTCTCTGCGGCGGATAAGAAACGCTGTCAGGGCAGCCCCTTCACGGTGGAGGAGATACTTGGCGAAAAATGGTTACGGGAAAAGCTCCGCAAGAGCCTTTTCGTTCTGTCGGAGCCGGAGCGCGTGGTCATCAAGCTGCTCTATAAGGACGAACTTACCCCCGCGCAGGCTGCCCGGAAGTTGGGGGTCACCAGCTCTACAATTCGGTCTCACAAGAAGAACGCTCTCGATAAGCTGAAGAAAGAAATGCTGGAGGATGATTGATATGATTTCTTTTCGCGAACTGTTGATTAACGCTAAAAATGGTGATGAAAAAGCCTTGATGGAAATGTTTGACCTTTTTCGTCCCATGATAGAGAAAGCGAGCCGCAGTGCAGGCCGCAAAGATGAGGATCTGCATGATGTTATCGTTATGGCGTTCATTCAGGCAATTTCAAAGTTCCCCATCAATAAGCCTTGATCAGCGAATCGTGCTTGATGGCGGTTAAAACCACATAGCATAAACAGCACGAGCGTCTGCCGTTTGAGGGTAGACGCTCGTGCTGTTTTTTATCCCTACCAGAGCGAGATATTCTATGTGTCTGTTATACTTACATTTTGAATTGACACCTTTCGTGTGTGCTGCTTTTTTGGTAAAAGGGTGCAAATCTATCGACCACATTTGTGCATTTTGCTATTTTTGATTTTCTCATCAACAAAATAAGGCTAACCTGCATCTTTATAGTATAGAGGGACAAAAAGCCCTCTTTCCCCTTATGTACCTTGGCAACCGAATATCCGAATCACCGGCTACATACAACTGACCTTGCCGCAACCCAAGGAGCGACGGCAGGTGCGTCCTGGCTCTGACGCGATGAGGCTGCATAACAGCAGCGGAGCGCCCCCAGAGGCGGGAGAGGTGGCGTGGAACACATACCTCAAGCGAAGGGTCAGCAATCATGATACGCACCGTGGCGATGCTCTCAAGGCGTCGGCGGCACTGCCAACAATGTGGTACAGGAAGCGGGAGCTGTTTCCAGCAGCCGGGCCGGGGGTTCGCCCTTATATCCGGGAAGTAGTGTCGAATAGGATATAAACTTTGATTTCAGATTATGGCGGTCACCGGCTTCGGCTGGTGGCCGCTATGCTTGTGGAATCAAATCATATTTCAAATAACGAAAGAAAGAGGAATCATACATGGAATCCAAGGACAATTTCGAGTTTCCCATAGACAATTCCATTCCTGTCACGGAATGGATCAATTTCACAACATGGACAGGCAAGAAAATTTGCCCCTTTACATACGATGAACAAAGGAGGTAGAACGTATGAAACAAACCTTGCCTGTTGTGCACTGCATATATACCGAAGCCGAAAAGAGTCTCGCTGAGTTGCTGGAGGAGTCTTTTCGGCTTTATCTTGTCCGCATCCTTGCGACATCTGAGAAACCCGTTGTATAATGTTTGCGATGAGTGGTCGCTTATTTCAAGGAGGAAACCATGTACTTAGAAATAAGCAACCCTATGGATTACCATGTCGCATTGTACATCCGTTTATCAAAGGAGGATGAGACCGAGGACCATCCCAAAGTGTAACCAACCAGAAATCCCTGCTCAATGAATTTGTTCAGCAGCATCGCCTTTCCGTTTACGATACCTATGTCGATGATGGTTGGAGCGGTACCAGTTTTGACCGCCCTGACTTTCAGCGCATGATTGAGGATATCGAAGCCAAGAAGGTCAACATGGTTATCACCAAAGACCTATCCCGTCTGGGCCGTGACTATATCATGACCGGTCATTATATGGAGAGATACTTCCCCGAAAAGAGAGTGCGCTACATTTCGTTGTTGGACGGTATTGACACCGGTGTAGAATCCACCGCCAATGATATTACCCCGTTCCGTGCCATTATGAACGATATGTATGCAAAAGACATTTCCAAGAAGATCAAATCCGTCAAGCGGGATAAACAGCGGAAAGGGCAGTTCATTGGCGGCAAGCCCATGTATGGCTATAAGATGCATCCGACGGAGAAAAACGAAATTGTCATCGACGAGGAAGTGGCTCCTGTGGTGCGCAGAATCTTCGCCATGGCATTGGATGGTATGAGCTGCCGAAAGATTGCGGCGACTCTCAACGAAGAAGGTGTTCCGACGCCTGCAACTTACTGTGGCTGGAATATGGGACGCAAAGGCCCTTATGCCGGACTTTGGTCCAGCGAACGCATTTCTGAAATGCTGCAGAACGAAACCTACCTGGGCAATATGGTTCAAGGACGAACGGTGAAAATCAGCTACAAGTCTAAGAAATGTCTGAAACAAGATCGGGAAAACTGGGTTGTAGTTGAAAACACCCACGAACCGCTGATTGACAAAGAAACCTTTCAGAAGGTGCGGATGCTGGTCAACAGCCGCAGGCACACCCGAAGCAGAACCTATGACTTCTTATTAAAAGGCTTGATTTTCTGCCATGAGTGCGGTTATCCAATGGCGGTGCTAAATCGTCCGCCGGTATCCGGTGAAGATCGACTGTTTTTCGTGTGTCGAACCTACCAGCGTTTCACCAAAGCAGGTGTCTGTTCCTGCCACTCCATCAAAGAGCAGGTCGTTACCGAAGCAGTTCTGGCTAAAGTCAGAGAAGTCTGTGAAGCCTATCTTGATCCAAATAAGCTTCAGCCAATTGCTGCCGATGCAGTAGAGAAAGCCCGCAAGGCGGAAAACCATGAAGCAGAAATCCAGTCCATTCAGAATAAGATCGACAGTCTGACTGCCAACCTGGATAAGATGTATATGGATCGGCTGACCGGACTTCTTGCCGAAGCGGACTTCGAGCGCATCTATCAGCGAGTGAAGATGGACAGAACTTCTCTGGAAGAGAAGCTGAAAGAGCTGGAATCACAAAAAGAAAGCCCGGTCAGCACAGAAGACCGAGCAAGAGAGCTGGTGCAGCAGTTTTTGGATTCTGCCTACACCAGCCGGGAGCTTCTGGTCAGCCTCATCGAGCGTGTGGAACTGACCGAAAACAAACAAATCATCATCAAATTTCGCTTCCGTGAGTTGGAAGCGATTTCTTAGGGCCAATCGTTTACAATAGGCGCGGCGGAATGTTTCGCGGCTGGAAAAGCGCGCACTCGAGTACCTGCGCGGCCGGTGGCCGGCGGAATGACAGGAACGGCGCGAAGAGAATGCAATCAACTAAAAAATGACGGGGGGGGGGGACACGAAATATCATTTGCGGCAAAAGTGCGGCATGATGCGGCAAAATGCGCCACATATATGCCACACATTTGTAAACTGTCGAATCTATGACATAAATCGAGAAATGCACGAAGCTGCCCGCTAAATGTGCCAGATTTGTAAACTGTTATGAAATAACCGAAAAACTTGAAAAATTTTTCGGAAACTCATTGACATTTCGCTGACAAGCGGATACTATAGAAGCGTAGACAATTTTTAAAGCGAGGTATACCAACGTGCATCTGACAAAAAGCGAACAACAGATCATGGAAATTTTTTGGCAGGCGGATCACGCGATGGCACAGACGGAAGTCGTGAAAACCTGTGTTGACCGTAAATGGAAGGAACGCTCGATTTTCTCGATGCTGAACAGCCTGATGGAGAAGGGCGTTCTGCGGGAGGTTGGCTTCGTGCGCAGCGGTAAGACCTACGCCCGCACGTTTGAGCCTGCCATGTCCCACGCTGAGTACCTGGCCTCGGTCGTTGCAGAGCAGCTGCCCGCGAAGCAGCTGCCCGAGCTGATCGCGGCCCTGATGCAGAAGGTGGAAACGACCCCTGCCATCCAGAAGGAAATGCGTGCCGCCCTGCGTGAAAACGCACAGTAATCAATGATTTGTTCAAAAAAGCACCGCCGACCCGCGACCCGGATCGGCGGTGTTCTTTATTAGAAAGGATGGCTCTGCCGGGGCGAACTTTTCGTTCGCCCGCTGGCCGTATGCGGCAGAGGCAAGGTGCCCGGGCGGATATGGAATCCGCCCCTACGCTGTAGGGGACGATGCCTACATCGGTTCGGAGGGTCTGCGGCTGCCGCGTGTGCCCGGCGGGCAAACACAGCGCATCCCCCAGCCGCCTTAAAAAGCGGGCAAATTACCCCAGGATGCCGCTGCTTTTGATCGCCTGTACGGCCTCGCCGATCTTCTCAACGGGCATCGTCAGGGCAAAACGGACGTAGCCCTCGCCGCTCGGGCCAAAGCTCGAGCCGGGGGTGCAGATGACGCCGGCCTTGTCGATCAGGGCCAGGCAGAATTCCATGCTCGTCTTGTACCCGGCGGGCAGCGGGGCCCAGACAAACATGCTGCCGTGGCTGTCGGGCACATTCCAGCCGATGCCGCGCAGACCGCCGCACAGGGCGTCGCGGCGGCGCTGGTACTCGCCGCACTGGCGCTGTACGCCGTCCAGCGGGCCGGTCAGGGCAGCGATGGCGACCTTCTGAATGGGCAGGAACATACCGAAATCGATCTGGGTGCGCAGCCTTTTGCAGGCGGCGATGACATCGCGCCGTCCCACCAAAAAGCTGATGCGCGCGCCCGTGACGTTGAAGCTCTTGCTCAAAGAGAAGAACTCCACCGCGCATTCCCCGGCACCCGGCGTGTTGAAGATGCTGCCGCCGTGGGCACCGTCAAAGATAATATCGCTGTAGGCGTTGTCATGCACCAGCAAAATGTCGTACTTACGGCAGAAATTGACGATTTCGGCGTAGAGCTCCGGCGTGCCGATGCTGCCCACGGGGTTGGCGGGCAGGCTGACCAGCATGAGCTTGGCCCTGCGGGCCACGTTCTCCGGGATGGAGGTGACGTCGGGCAGGAAGTGGTTCTCCTTCGTCAGCTTGTAGTACCACGGCTCGGCACCGCCCAGCTTGGAGCCGGTCATAAAGACGGGGTAGCAGGGGTCGGGCAGCAGCACCAGATCGCCGTCGTTGCAGAGCGCCAGGCCCAGATGGCCGATACCGTCCTGGCTGCCGGAGAAGCTCATGACCTCGTCGGGGGTGATGGTGTCCACGTTAAAGCGGCGCTTGTAGTAGCCGCAGACAGCCTCCAGCATCTCGGGCAGGTCGCGCAGGCTGTACTTCCAGTTTTCGTTGTCCTGCGCGGCGTCGATGAGCGCCTGCTTCAGGTAGTCTGCCGGTGCAAAATCCGGTGTGCCGACGCTTAAATTGTAAAGATGACGGCCCTCGGCCTCCAACGTGACCTTTTTGTCGTTGAGCGCCGCGAAAATCTCCGGCCCGAACAGGTCCAGACGACGAGAAAACTCCATATCCCAAAACCTCGTTTATTGATGTAGCTTTATACAAAAAACGCACATTTTCTTGTATAAACATCCCCATTATACGCCGCCGCGCCAGCGCTTGCAAGGGGGTTATAAAAGAGGTATAATAAAAATTAAATTAAATACGAATATATGCCGCTCGCCTTCCTTGCCTCCCTCTGCGAGACAGACTCCCCCGGGACGGGGGGAGGTGGCGCGCAGCGCCAGAAGGGAGCGGTGACCCCGCAGGGCCGGAGGGAGAGAACTGTGCCATTGTCCGAAATATTTCGGGCTGCCGCAAACTTCTCTCCCCCAGCCGCTGCGGCGGCAGCCCCCTCGCAGAGGGGCCAAGAGGGGTATCCCGCGAACAATCGCAAGAAACAGGAGAATAACATTCATGGACAAACGCAATAAAACCGCTCTGGCTTATCTGCTTGTCGGTGTGGCGGCGGCGGGGCGCGCCCTGCTGGCCGTGCCGGAAAATGCCGCCATACAGGAAGTCTCGCTCACCGTGCTGGCCCTTGTGGGCTATCTGCTGCTGGCCTCCAAAACCAGGCTGCCTACCGTGTTCGGCGCGGCGGGGCTTGTGCTGGAGCTGATCCTCTGCGGCAGCCAGACCGGCGGGGCGTGGGCACGGCTGGCCCCGGCACTGCGCGCGGCAGACCTGTGGCTGTTCTGGGGCGCGGCGCTCGTGCTGGTGCGGCTGGCAGGGCGGCAGCAAAGCAAAATGCCGTACATTGCCGCCGTGCCGCTGGCCGTCTACACCGTCACGCACTTTATCCCGTCGCTGACCTCCGTCGCCGCCGTCAGCTTTGTGGTGTTCAGCGTCGTCATGCTCTGGTTTGCGGCCATTATGATCCGCGCCTACAACGACGCGCGCATAAAAAAATAAGGCGATTTTGCGCAAATCTGTTCCGCGATAAAGTGACAAATGCCGCAAACTGTGTTATACTGAATATAATTATAAAAATCCAGCCGGAAGGAAGGCTTTTACTATGATCCCTTTTAACGTACCGCCCTGCGTGGGCGACGAGCTCGACTACGTCAAGCAGGCCATCGACTCTCATAAAATCTGCGGCGACGGCGCCTTTACCAAGCAGTGCAACGCCTGGTTGGAGGAGCGCTTCCACGCCCAGAAGGTCCTGCTGACCACCAGCGGCACTACGGCGCTGGACATGGCCATGCTGCTGTGCGATATTCACCCCGGCGACGAGGTCATTCTGCCCAGCTTCACCTTCTCCAGCACCGCCACCGCCGCTGTGCTGGCCGGGGCAAAGCTCGTCTTTGTGGACATCCGCCCCGACACGATGAACATCGACGAGACGAAGATCGAGCAGGCCATCACCGATAAGACGCGGGTCATCATCGCCATGCACTACGCCGGTGTCGCCTGTGAGATGGACACCATCATGGACATTGCCCGCCGCCATGACCTCAAGGTCGTCGAGGACGCGGCGCAGGGCGTTATGAGCAGCTACAAGGGCAAGGCACTGGGCACCATCGGTGATTTCGGCTGCTACTCCTTCCACGAGACAAAGAACTACTCGATGGGCGAGGGCGGCGCACTCGTCATCAACAATCCCGCGTACAATGAGCGCGCGGAGATCCTGCGCGAGAAGGGCACGAACCGCGCCAAGTTCTTCCGCGGTCAGGTGGACAAGTACACATGGGTCGATTTTGGCGACAGCTACCTGCCCAGTGAGTTGAACGCCGCCTATCTGTGGGCGCAGCTGCTCCACGCCGACGAGATCAACGACAACCGCATGGCGACATGGAACGCCTACCACGATGCCTTCCGGCCGCTGGCCGACGCGGGCAGGGTCGAGCTGCCCACCATTCCGGCGGACTGCGTGCACAACGCCCACATGTTCTACCTGAAATGCAGGGATCTGGAGGAGCGCACCGCGCTGATCCGCCACCTGAAGGCAAACGATATTCTGGCCGTGTTCCATTATATCCCGCTGCACTCCGCCCCGGCGGGCGAGAAGTTTGGCCGCTTTGTCGGCACGGACGTCTACACCACCGCCGAGAGCGAGCGTCTCGTCCGCCTGCCGATGTACTACGGCCTGACCGAGGCAGACCGCAATAAGGTCATTGCCAAGGTCCTGGAATTTTATGCGCAGTAAGGCCCTGCCCGGCTGGGCGCACACACTCTGCACCGCTGCCGCCGCGCTGGTGTTCCTGCTGGCGTATGAGCTGGTCGTCTACAGGGTGCCGGTGACGGAGATCTTCCTGCCGGTCAGCTCCTGGAGCGACGAGGTCATCTACAGCAAGCAGCTGTCCGCCGCCGTGCAGTACGGCGCACCGCAGGGGTACTTCGGCTTCAATGAGTCGCACGCCGCCGTCGGCACCTACGCCGCGTGGGGGCCGGCGGTTTTTCTGGTCTATGCGCTGCCGGGGCTGCTTTTGCGCGGGCAGAATGCCTTTTTGTGGTGCAACCTGCTGTTCGTCGTGCTGGGCTGGACGTTTTTCGCCCGGGCCGCGCGGCTTGGCTGGAAGCGCCAGCTGGCCTTTGCCGCGGCGCTGGCCGCCATGAACGCGCCGATCCGCTATGTGTTCTCCGCCATGCAGGAGCCGCTGCACTATGCGCTCATGCTGGCGGTGCTGGGCTGCGGCATTCTGGCGCGGCGGGACAAAAGCCGCGCCGCGTGGGCGGGGCTGTGCGTGCTATGCGCCGTGGCTACGCTCGTGCGCCCCTATGAGGCCGTGCTCTGGCTGTTCCCGCTGGCGCTGTGCCGGCAGGACCGCCGCCGCATTGCTGTCTGCGTGGCGGGCGGGGCGGTTTCCTTGGGCGGCACGCTCGTGCTGATGTCCAGATTCTACGCGCCCTACTTCTTTACCAATGTCGATTTAAGCCCGCTGCAGGAGCTGGCCCGCGGGCAGGTGGTCTCCGCCGTCAGAGACGTGGCGCACAAGCTGCTGGACGCCCTGCGCACCGTGGCCGAAATGCTGGCCGACCAGCTGGCCAACCGCAGCGGGGGACAGTACCTGCTGTTTTTCCTGCTGCTGGGCGTGACGCTGGTCTGCCTGATCGTAGATGCCCGCGCCGGGCGGCCCGTGTTCTGGAAGGGCTGCGCCGCCGTGACTGCGGTCATCGTCTTTCTGGCGCTGCTGCTGATGTACCGCCCCGTTGAGGGCTCCCGCCATACGCTTGTACTGGATGTGCTGCTGCTGGCGGCGCTCCTTGTGGAGGACGCCCGCCCCGCCGCGGGCACGGCAGCCGCCGCGCTGGTGCTGGCCGCGCTCGGCGTGCTGAATCTGGCGGACGGCTTCACTATGCCGCGCTACAGCGCCGAATGGGACGCCGCGGTGCAGCAAATCGAGGCCGTGCTGACCGAGAGCCGGTCCGCTGTGACGAGCGCCGACCCCTGGGACAGCACCGTGGCCTACGCCTTTGGCGACCCCGTACACTGTGGTCTGCTCTACGGCGTGCCGGACGGCATGGGCATCCAGTTTGACGAGGCCGCCTACCTGACCGACCCGGCCCATGAGATTTATTCCCGCTACGTCCTGACCGCCGCCGACACCCCCACCGCCGCCCGCTTACAAGCCGACGGCTGGACGGTGCTGTACGAGAGCGACAGGGGCGTGCTGTACGAACATGGCACAATGTAGGGGCCGGGCATGCCCGGCCCGCGGCCTTCCCACAGGCGTCCGTCCTATAGCTGTGAGTCGATGCAAGCATCGCCCCCTGCACTGTAGGGGCGGATTCCATATCCGCCCGGGCCGCCTGCCCAAAACAACGAGGTAAACCCATGAACACCCCCACCCTCCCAACTTTAACCGGCACAGCGGTCACGCTGCGCCCCATCACCGACGCCGACACGGACCTTATCGTCAAGTGGCGCAACACGCCGTCTGTCGTGCAGAACTTCATCTTCCGCCAGACCTTCACGCCAGAGATGCACCGCAGCTGGCTGGCGACGAAGGTCGCCACCGGCCAGGTCGTGCAGTATATCATCCTCGACAACGCCGACGGCAAGCCCGTCGGGTCGGTCTATTACCGCGATATTGACAACCACAACCGCAGCGCCGAGTACGGCATCTTCATCGGTGAGGAAAGCGCCCGCGGCAAGGGCCTTGGCACCGAGACGGCCCGTCTGTTCACACAATTCGGCGTTGATACGCTGCATCTGCACCGCATCAGCCTGCGCGTGCTGGCCGAAAACACCGCCGCCCGCCGCAGCTATGAAAAGGCCGGCTTTGTGCAGGAGGGTGTTTTCCGCGATATGGAGCTGCTGGACGGAGCCTACCGCGACGTCGTCTTTATGGCCAAGCTGGCGGAGAACTGACGTGAAAAAACCGATGCAGAAAATCCGAACCTGCCTGCAAAGACCCCCAATGCGCTGCTCTGCGCGTTGGGGGCAGTCGTGTTCCTTGCGGGCTTTTACTTTTTGTGCTACCGCACGCCGCTGAACGAGGTCTGGCTGCCCACCACGATGAACAACGACGAGGCGCTCTATAACCGCCAGGTCGTCAGTGTGCTGACCCACGGCGGGCCGCAGGGGTACTTCGGCTATCAGGAATCCACCGCGGATATTGGCCGCTACGGTACTTGGGGTCCGCTGCTGATTTGGGCCTACGCGCTGCCGGGTCTGCTGTTCGGTGCCAGCGTAAACGTCGTGCTGTGGTGCAATTTACTGCTGATTGCCGTGGGCATCGCGGTGTTTGCCCGCTGCGCGCGGCTGAATTACTGGCAGTGCATCGCGCTGTGCGGCGCACTGTTCAGCATCATGCTGCCGCTTCGCTCCTGCGTCAGCGGCGCGTCGGAGGCCATGCACTATATGCTGGCGCTCCTCATCGTCGGCACGGCGGCGGCCCTGCACCGCAGCGGTAAGACTGGCTGGCTGATTGCCTGTGCCGCGGCCTGCGCGGTGGAAACGATCTTCCGCCCCTACGCGCTGCTGTTCTGGGTGTTCCCGCTCACGGCGGTCTGGCAGAATAAGCGCCGCCGCGCGGCCTGTTTGGGCACGGCGGTGGGCGGGTTCGCGGTTTCGCTGTTCGCTATGGCCAAGCTCGCTGCGCCCTATTTCAGCGACGGCGGCATGGACTTTGACGGCATCCGTCTGTTATTGCAGCTCCATCCCGTGGCGGCGGCCCGCTATGAGTGTGTCCGCGCCGCGGCCCTGCTGCACGCGGCCTGGCGGGACGATATTCTGCCCACACTCCACGGTGAGACGACCTACATCGGCGGCGGCTGTGTGACGTTTTTGGCCGTTGTGCTCGTCGCGGTGGTCTGCCTTGTCTGGGATAAGCACAAAGGCCGCCCGCCGGCGCTCAAGAGCTGTGCGCTGTTTTGCAGCGCGGTCATTGCGCTGGTGCTGCTGTTCATGTACAACATCGACCCGCGCCACATGATGCTGCTGGCCATCCTGTTGCTGGGGGCCGTCGTCATCGAGGACGCCGCGCCCGCCGCTGTCTGGCTGCCGGTGCTCGTCGTCCTGCTGCTGCCGATGAACTTCCAGCGCGGCAGCCTGCCCGAGAAAAACGCAGAAATGGCCACCCAGATGCAGAGCGTCGAGGCCGCCCTGACCGCCAGCGTGCAGGATGCCGGGGCCGACCCCTGGGACCACACGCTGGCCTACGCCTATGACGACGGGGTGTTCCACGGCTACCTCTACGCCGTGCCCGCGGGTATGGGCATTGAGTTTGATAAAAACAGCTACCTCTGGGACGAGGAAAACCCGATCTATTCCCGCTATGTCATGTGCGGCCACGACACCCGCGTTGCCGCCCGCCTGCTGGCCGAAAACTGGCAGCAGGTCGTCTCCACCGAGGATCTGGTGATCTATAAGCGCCCGTGAGCGCAGAAGGAAGTACACAGCTATGCAGAAAATATCTTACGTGATCCCGTGCTACCGCTCCCAGCACACCGTGGGGGGCGTGGTGGCGGAGATCGCCGCCACCATGCAGACCCTGCCGCAGTATGACTACGAGGTCATTCTGGTGAACGACTGCTCGCCGGATGATACCTTCGGCACGATCCGCAGCCTGGTGGCGGCGGACAGCCATGTCGTGGGCGTCGATCTGGCGAAAAACTTCGGTCAGCATGCGGCGCTGATGGCGGGCTTTCACAAGTGCAGCGGCGACATCGTCGTCTGCCTCGACGACGACGGCCAGACCCCGGCGGACGAGGTCGGCAAGCTGCTGGCAAAAATTGACGAGGGCTATGACGTCGTCTACGCCAGCTATGACACGAAGCGTCAGGCCGGCTGGCGCAACCTGGGCAGCTGGGTCAACAGCAAAATGACCGAGATCATGCTGGGCAAGCCGCCGGAGCTCGTCGTCAACAGCTATGCTTATATTTTTTCCAATCTCCTTTGCCACAGCGCTTGAGAGCACCCTGGCATCTGTTCTAGGATAGGTGGTGAGCTTTTTTTTCATACAGATCCTGCGCCACCTGTAATGTCTCATCAGGGCTGATTTTAAACTTCTTTGAGCACTCTGCCTGCAGCTCCGCCAGGTTGAAAAGAAGCGGTGCTCTTTTTTTAGCAATATTCTTAACTATAGATTTAACTTTCGCCTGTTTGCCGTTTAATTCTTCAATTAAAGCGAGTGCATCTTTTTCCTCTTTGAAGCCGTTTTCCTTGTATAAAAGCGGTGATTCAAAGTACCTTGAGCCTTCTACAGCCTTCCACTCTGCCTCTACACCGGCATCCGTAAACCTGCCGATTACCCTGTAAAACGGAGTCTCCTTAAAGTTTCTGATTTCGCGCTCACGGATTACTACCATTCCAAGCACACAGGTCATCACTCGTCCGACCGCGATTGCCGTGTACGAGCGTGTACCCGCTGCATCGTTTAGCAGATTGCCGTATTTGACCGACATGACACGCGAAAAGTTGATGCCCATCGCATAGTCCTCGATGGTACGCATGATGCCGCTCTTTCCGAGGTTTGCATACGCACTCATCGGCTTTGCCTCTTTTATGCCTCTTAGGATTTCCTCCTCGGTCTGCGAATCTATCCAGACTCGAAGCTCCTCCATGCCTTCCCTGACACCACCAAAGTTTCTGATATTCTCCTCGATGGTCTGTCCTTCTTTTCCGGCATCACCTGCCCAGTAAACTCTGTCAATATCCTCTCTCTGCAAAAGAGCGTGCACAATATTGTACTGCTTGCGCACGCTGTCTATCACATCATATTTGTATTCCTTTGGCAGAAACGGCAGATCCTCAAGACGCCATTTCTTGTATTTCATGTCGTAGGACTCAGGGTAGACCAGCCCGACTAGATGTCCCACGCACCATGAAATCACATATTCTCCATTTTCTATATAACCGTCATTGCGTCCGCTCACCCGCAGCACCTTCGCAAATTCCTGTGCCACGGATGGCTTCTCTGTTATTATCAGTGATTTTCCCATAAGCTCCTCTATAATTCATCCATGGTCATCATTGGCTTGTCCCAGTTGCAGAAGCCGATGATGCTCCTTCTATCCTCGCTCTGAGCCACGATGATTTCCTCCTTTTGACAGCCTCTCCTTCCGTAGAGCACTACGAGCTGGTTACCCGACTCTTTATAGAGCTGCTCAAGTTTCTCTAAATCCGTGTGTTTTGCTTTCATAATATTACTCCAAAATAATCAACTTGAAATATTATATCACAATTTAACACGTATACAAATAGATTTTAATTATAATTTCCGAGCTC
>ENA-OQDA01000516-OQDA01000516.1-human-gut-metagenome-genome-assembly--contig:-NODE-516-length-15817-cov-3.835883_pt1 | contig 15817 bp, 15 predicted proteins | sample MGYA00242771_ERZ504603 | MGnify/ENA primary metagenome ERZ504603 (study PRJEB26092, sample SAMD00036328) | human gut metagenome | host: Homo sapiens | study: EMG produced TPA metagenomics assembly of...
ATCCATATAGTACAAAACCCGCATGTTAATTCCTTTTTGTTTTAAGCTGATAGATTTCGGAAGCCAGACGAAAATCCTCTTCCGTATCAATGTCTACAAGTGTAACCTTATCAAAGGGCATAAAATACGGATTCATTCCTATGTGATTATTTACTGTTTCGATGGTGCGGCGTTTCAGAATGAAGGCGGACCACAGTATTTCATACAGTGGGGGGAGTTCTTGGGAAACCTTGTGCCAGTGGCCAAAATTGAAATTGATGGGAATACCCGCCTGACTAACGATATGGTGTCTTACTGTTCTGACAGCAACCATGCTGTCATGAGTTTTCTTTACGGTTTCCCATCGATCAAGCATCGTACCAAACGCATCAAACAAGGGTTGGGTCACCTGCACCCACCATGATATCTTCATCTGTCATGGGGTAATTGGATTGACAGTATCGTACCTATCACGATCGGGTTGCTTGGATGGCATTTCCCGTAATGCTTCAGTAGCAGGACGTTTAAGAAAATGTGCTCCATATTTTTCCACTAAAGGGATAACATCGTCACTTTCACTGGAAATGTAGATATTTCTCCTTTTATATAGTGAATTACCTGCTCCATTTTTATATCAAACAGGCTTTTATTCCCGTAAAATGGTCGGATATTTTTCAATTTTACCCGCGTAGAACATAATTGAAGAGGAATTAATACTTTCATGTGACACTCACTGTCTTGGCAAAATAACATCCAACAGCTCTCTAAAAGCTCCTTGGCCGCCCTGACATTCCAGCACGAGGTCAGCCTTGGCCTTCACATAATCCGGTGCATCTCCCACAGTCACGGACACCCCGCAGAGAGCAAAGACCTCCATGTCCGGAATGTCGTCTCCGATAAAGGCAACTTCCTCAGCGGAAACACCGCAACGCTCTATGATACCCGACAGAACCGCCCACTTGTCCACCTGCCCCAGCACCGCCTCGGTAATGCCCAAATCCGTGAGCCTTCTGCGCAGGGCCGGGCAGTCCCGCCCGGAGAGCACGGCCACCTGTATTCCGGCCTGTTGCAGCAATCTGACGCCCAGGCCGTCGCGGGCATGAAAGCGTTTCAGACTCTCACCGTCTGGCCCGTAGTACAAACCGCCGTCCGTGAGTACGCCGTCCACATCGGTGATGATCAAACGGATATGCTTCAGCTTTTTCAGAGCTACCTCATGGCGGCGTTTTCTGACCACCGCGCATACCCGCTCCAGGTCCTCCGGCGTGTCCACGCCAGCACCCATAGGCGGCACTTCCAGCACACGGACGGGAATACCGGCCTGGAGAAAACGGAGCTGTTCCAGCTTTTCCGCCTGTTCCAGCGGAGAGAACGGCAAAGAGGCAAAGCCGCGCAGGGCATCGGCCCTGTAGGCGTAGATGCCTACATGACCCAAAAATTCGGTGGATTCGCCACTATCGCGCACAAAGGGAAGCGGCGCGCGGCTGAAATACAACGCGTTTCCCGCATGGTCGCGGATGACCTTGACTTGATGCGGAGAACGGGCCTGTTCCTCACTGATACGGCTGCACAGGGTCGCCACCTGAACGCTTGCATCTTCCGTGAAGACGTCCCGCAGCCTTTCAATGGCCGAAGCTTCCAGCAAGGGTTCGTCTCCCTGCACATTGACGTACACGTCAGCGGCAAGAGAGGCGGCGACCTCGCGCACCCTGTCGGAGCCGGACCGGCAATCCGGGGAAGTCATACACACCTTGCCGCCAAAGGCTTGAACGGCATGGGCGATGCGCGCGTCGTCCGTGGCCACCACAACTTCATCCAGCCCACGGGCACGGGACACTGTCTCCCAGACGTGCTGAATCAACGGCTTGCCGCAGATGTCCAGCAGCGGCTTTCCCGGCAGACGAGTGGAAGCGTAACGGGCCGGAATGACGGCGATGGCTTTCATACCCGTGCCTCCGCAGTTTCCTTGGCCAATCGGTCAAATTCCCTGAGCTGTTTCAACAGGGGCGGCAGATTGCGCAGGGCCAGCATGTTGGGACCGTCGCAGGGGGCCTTGTCCGGATCGGGATGCACTTCCATGAACAAACCGGCCACGCCCACGGCTACGGCGGCGCGGGCCAGCACGGGCACGAACTCCCGTTGTCCGCCGCTGCGGTCGCCCAATGCTCCGGGAAGCTGCACGGAATGTGTGGCGTCAAAGATGACGGGTGCTCCGGTGCGCTTCATGATTTCCAGCCCGCGCATGTCCACCACTAGGCTGCCGTAGCCAAAGCTCGTGCCGCGTTCGCACAGGCAAATACGTTCGTTGCCCGTTGCCCTGGCCTTGTGCAGCACGTTCTCCATCTCCCACGGGGCGAGAAACTGGCCTTTCTTGATGTTCACAGGCTTGCCTGTGGCGGCCACGGCCGCAATCAGATCGGTCTGGCGGCAGAGAAAGGCCGGGGTCTGAAGCATGTCCGCCACTTCGGCCACAGGCGCGGCCTGTTCCGGGGTATGCACGTCGGTGAGCACGGGCACGCCCACGCTCTCCCGCACCTCGGCCAGAATGGACAGTCCTTCGGCCATGCCCACGCCGCGAAACGACGAGCCGGAAGAACGGTTGGCCTTGTCGAAACTGGACTTGTAAAGGAAAGACACTCCCGCCTCCGCAAAGATTTCCTTGAGTGCGGCGGCAACTTCCAGCGCGTGGGCGCGGCTCTCCAGCGCGCACGGTCCGGCGATGCAGAACAGGGGCGTGCCATTGTCCACCGACCCGAAGGCTTTCCCTGAAATACAAAAAGCAAATCCCAATAACTTCCTCCTATAATCCACGGCGCACTTGACGGCCACGGCCATCTGGTAGAGCACCTGGGTCACGTCCTTGACCAGTTGCAGATTCTTGGAATCAAACTTGGGCATGACCAGGATGCGGTCGCCGGGTTCGATGGATTGTCCCTTGGCGTGGGCGACTTCCCCGTTCAGGCCGACAATCAGGATATTGTCCGTATCCGCGCGATCGGACAGGCCGCCCGCACCGCTGAGGTAGCCTTTCAGGGAGAGGCCCTTTTCCCAGGTCACAGCGGTGGGGATGAGCACTTCGCCGGAGACGTGGACCACGTCCGTTTTCCGGGGAATGATGATCTCGTCGCCTTCTTCCAGCAGTACATCGGAAATTTTGCCCTCGCGGGAGACCACCAGCACACCGTCCGGCTCCAGTTTTGAAGCCCGCTGTACGAAGTTCTGGATCAGCTCCGCTTCCTTCACCCGGATACCGGCCTCGTCCACGGAAGCGGAGGTGGCGGTCAATGCACTCTGTTCCAGACGGCGCAGAGCATCCGCGAGAATGACTTTCTGTTCGGCGGCCACGCTCCTGCGGCGGATGTAGACGGACTTGATGTCCGCAAGCTCCGGTTCCACCGCGATATATTCCAGCAGCGTCTTCAGTCTGGTCTGCTTGAGCACCGGGAAGCGCGACGCGCCGTGGATGGCCCCGGACGCGGCCACCATGATGGTCCTGCCCCGCGTGTCGGCCACAAACTCCACGCGGTCGCCGTCCGCAAGCTGAAGGCTGCGAAAGTCATGCAGGGTCACATAGACGTTGAACGGTTCGCCGTTGCGCATGCCGCCCACGCTGACGTGGGAAACGCCGTTCATGGGCAGGGCGTAGTTCAGCAGGTCTTTGCCGCTGGCCGCGCCTCTGAACTCATAGCGGGCGGGCTGGCGCAACAGGCCGTAGGCGGCCACGGACATGCCGAAGGGTTCCACCAGAATGGTATCTCCGTCTTTGAGGCGGATATGCGGCAGCTCCCCGCGCATCATGTAGCTGTAGAGATCCACCTGTCCGATGACCTGCCTGCCGCGCAGAATTTTGATGTTCCGGTAGCTGCCCTGTTCCGGGAGAATGCCCCCGGCCCGGTCCAGATAGGACATGACGGAATCCTGTGGGCCGCCCGCGTAACGGCCCGGATTGGGCACGTTTCCGGCCACATAGACGGCCACGGGCTGGGCGCTTTGCAGGTTGACATAAATATTGACGTTTTCAGGAAAGACCGAGGCCAGCTTCGCCCGTACCGAGCCGGAAAGCGCGGACTGCTTCAGTCCGGCCACCCGCACCGGCCCCACCTCCGGCAGAAAGATGTTGCCCTGCTGGTCTACGAACAGCACGTCATCGTAGCTTCTCGCGCCCCAGACGCGTACGGTGATCCTGTCGCCCGGAAGAATCACATAGTCGTCGTTCATGCCGCTGCCGTAGGTGGAGGCGAAATTGCCCCGGAACAGATTCGCGCCGAAAGGTTCCAGACCCTGCGTCATGTCCGGGCGATAGTTTTCCAGCGCCCAGGCGGGCAGGCCCGGCATGGACCGGCGTTGGCGCTCCTCTAGTTGCCGGGAGGATTCCTGTCCGTACATGGCCTGCTGAAAGATGGCTTCCCGCTGATAGCCGCCGGGCAGATAGGACGGAGGCCGGGTCGAAGGCGTACCCTGAATGCCTCCGCTTCCGCCGGGGCTGGGGTTGCCGGATTTGCCCAGGCTGCCGCCGTAGGAAGAACCGTTCTGCGGCGTGGCATCCGCTCCCAGGGCGGGTGTAGTCATTGCCAGAATCAATGTTGCGGAAAGAAGAAATCTGCTGTTCATATCTGTCTCAGAATCCGGCGTGCTCGCGCACAGCGGCTATAATCAGGGAACAAAGCCCCACCAGTACCAGAGCACCGACAAGGACATAGGTCGTAAACAGGAAGGGGCGGGGGTACAGGGATTCATCCGGCAGAACAGGAATCTGGAAGGCCACCACATAACGGGACTTGGCTTCCGCCTTCACGCGGGCGGTTTCCAGCGAGGTCATGGCCGAAACGAGCTGCTGCCGGGCGAACTCGCTTTCGGTCTGCAAGTCCTCATATTCCCCTGCCACGGAAGTCAGGCTGTCGGGCCGGGCTTCCCCGGCCAGGCGCAGCTTTTCCGAGGCAAGCTGTTTTTCCACGGCCGTCAGTCGGGCACGCAATCCCACCAATGCCGGAGCATCCTTGCTCATATAAGTGGAGGCTTCCGCTATTTCGGCGCGGACTTTCACGGCCTCGCCTTCCAGCTGGCTGACGATGCCCTGCAGCCCGCCCGCCGTACTGGCGGGGTCCAGCATGCCGCTGCGCTCCCGGAAGGCGCGCATGGCCTCCTGCGCCTTGCTCACGCGAGCTTCCGCTGTTTTTACTTCGCTCATGGCCAGAGCGATGGCGTCGTCCTGTGCGCGGCGGCTCATGGCGTTGACCAGAGCCTCGCTTCTGGTCAGCACGGCCTCGGCCAGTTTTTGAGCTGTGGCCGGGTCATAGGCTTTGACGGAGAGAGCGATGATGCCGGTTTCCGGGTCAAAGGAGGGCTTCACCGCCCATTGCCAGTAGGAAAGGCGTTCATCCCGCGTGGCATCGGCGGCCAGACGGCTGATCAGGTCATACTCGCGGCTGGAGAAATGGCGGAAGATGCCCATTTCTCCGTCAATAGCCTCCATGATGTCCGGGGATTGAATGTATTCGGCCACGATATGCGCATCCGTTCCCACAGACGCGCCGGAAGGCAGCAACAACGCGGCAAGGCCGCTGGCCCCTCCGCTGGTTTCCGCCCCGCGCACGGCGAAACGGGCTTCGGCGATGTACATGGGTGAAGCCCACAGGCCGAAGTACAGCAGGGACAACAGGGCGGGCAGCAGCACGGCAGTCAGTACCGCCTTCATGGCCGGGGAAAGTAGGGAGTTTATCTTGCCGAGTGTCGTGACCACAGGGCGTGCTGTCAGAACCAGATCGGGAATGACCTGAGGTGCGGGCTGCTCAGTAGGTGCGGGTATAGTCGGCGACACTGCGGAGTTTGGAGTCTCGCCTGTTTTGGGTGTCGCGGGGGGCTTGGCTCCGGGGGCCTGCGTGGCGGGGATACCTGTCTTAATGTCCGGCATGGCAAATCCCCGTATAGACGCGCAGGGCGTCGCCCAGAGTATCGTATTCGGAAAGCACGCCGTTATGCAGTACGGCGGCCCTGTCGCAGTTTTTGCGGATGGTCGCCACGCTGTGCGACACCACAATCAGCGTCGCATGCGCCTTGCGTTCCTTGAAGACCTTTTCAGCCTTAGCCTGAAAGGAGGCGTCGCCTACGGAGTAGGCTTCATCAATAAGATAGAAATCAAAGCCGATGGCCATGCTCAGGCCAAAGGCCAGCTTGGAACGCATGCCCGATGAATAGGTTTTCACGGGCATGTCCATATAGGGGCCGAGTTCGGAGAATGCCTCCACGAAATCCGTTACTTCCCTGATGTCCGCGCCATAAATGCGGCTGGTGAAACGCAGATTTTCCCGTCCGGTCAGACTGCCGTTGAAGCCTCCTGTAAAACCGATGGGCCAGGATACCCGCCCCTTGCGCGTTACAATGCCGCTGTCCGGTCGTTCCGCCCCACTGATGATGCGGATGAGCGTGGACTTGCCCTGACCGTTCAGCCCCAGAATCCCCATGTTCACGCCGGGCCGGAAGGTGATGCTGGCATTGCGCAGAATTTCCTTCCGCCCGTGCCGAGGCAGCGGATAGCTTTTGTTGATGTTCCGCAACTCAATCACAGCGTCCTCCCACGGGCATGCCGTTCAAGCAGTAGCCCCACGCACAGGGAAACGGCGCACCATGCGGCGAGATAGCCGATGTCGTATGCGGGGGCCGCCGAGGACGCGGAAAAGCCGCAGCGTTGCCACTCAATGAGTTGGGCCACGGGATTAATCAGGAGGACATCCGCGAATCTGGCAGGCAGTTCGGAGACATAAAAGAACACGCCGGAGGCAAAAAACAGAATCCGAAGGCACATGGGGATCAACTTGTCCAGTGTGGGCCAGAGGCGGGACAGAGAAGCGAAAATCAATCCTATACCCAGGCCCAACAGCGGCGCGAAGAAGAGCGTGGAGGCCAGAGATGCGGGCATGCGCAATTCCACGGGTTGCCCACAGGCGGCGGCAGCGGACAGAATAACGCCTGCGGACAGAACCTGCGTCCCCCAGACCACCACAGTACGGGCCAGCATGAGGTCCAGCTCCGTCACCTGCGGAAAGGTCAGTAACGCCTGGTTGGCGCTTACTGCTTTCATGCACCGGGAGATGGTATCGCTGAATATATACCAGGGAATAAAACCGCAGAGCAGAAATACGGCCATCCCCATACCATGAGGCGCATGCGCCCCCATAACTTCACGGAAAGCCCAGAATACGCCGATACCGAATGCCGTCTGGATAATGGCCCAAAGGTAGCCAAGCCGGGTATTGCCGTACAACGTATGTATTTCCCGTAAAATAAGAGCGGCGATGACTCGGCCCTGCACAGTCAGCGCGGGCGATACGGATGGGGTTGAAATGGTATCAGCTCTCATCGTGGCATGCTCTCAAATACGGTGGGGATGAAACGCCACGCGCCGTTTTTTTCTTTGCAGAGTGCGAATCTGTGGCTCATGTTTCCGTGCGTGACGCGGGCGGAACGGCATTCGTTGCCCAGGCCGGAAAGATAGAGCGGTCCTGCCTCAATGGTGGCCGGGCCGAAGGGACTTTCGGCAAAGTATTGCGTGGAACCTTCCGGCAGCGCGGCCACCCGTTCGTCGAACGACAACGCGGGAGCCTCCTCCGGAACGGGGGTGGTCGGAACGGCGGATTCACGCGCGGCGCAGCCGGAAAGCACGGCGCAGAGAGCGAGGGAGATGGTCAGGCATTGCCGCCGCATCATTCCACCCCCGCGCGCAGGCAGTCATGGATATTGAGAATACCGACCGGTTTTTCTTCGTCGGTGACGAACAGCGACGTGATTTTGTTTTCCTGCATGAGCCGCAACGCGGCCACGGCAAGCGTATTTTTACCGACCGTGACGGGATCGGAATGCATAACCTGCCTTGCCGTCTTGTCCATGAGGGAAGACCCCATGTGACGGCGCAGGTCGCCGTCGGTAATGATGCCCGCAAGTCGTTTCTTTTCGAGAATGCCCGCCACGCCGAATCCTTTGCCGGTCATCAGCACGAGTACTTCCGACATGAGCGAGGACGCCGGAAGCAGGGGGAGTTCCTCACCCGTGTGCATGATTTCTCTGACCGTCATCAGCTTGCGGCCAAGCGAACCGCCCGGATGCCAGCGGTGAAACTCTTCAGAAGTGCAGCCGTGCCGACGCATCAGCGTCAGGGCAAGCGCGTCGCCCAGAGCCATTTGCAATGTGGTGGATGTGGTGGGCGCGCAGTCCAGCGGGTCGGCTTCCGGCACAAGCGGCAGCAAAAGGAGGTGCGCGGCGTTTTTGCCGAGCAGGCTGTCCGCGTTGCGCGTTACCCCTATCAGGGGGATGTTGCGCCGGGCCGCATACAGGATGATGTCCGAAAGCTCCGCCGTGTTGCCGGAATTGGAAAAGGCCAGAACGGCATCGTCGGAGGCCAGCATCCCCAAGTCTCCGTGGCTGGCTTCGCCCGGATGGATGAAATAGGCGGGGGAACCCGTGGAAGCCAGCGTTGCCGCCACCTTGCGGGCCACATGACCGCTTTTGCCCATGCCCGTAACCGCGATGCGTCCTTTTATATTGTACAGACAGTCCACAATTTCACAGAATGTGGTAGTCAGGCCGCGCGCCATCAATGTCAGGGCATGCGCTTCCTGCTGCAATATGGAGACGGCGAATCCCACTTCATCCATTTTTTCTTTCCGGATGACACGGGTACGGGAATTTTCACCGGAGACTTTCCTTACGGGCATAAAGACACTCCAAGGCACATCTTTTCCCAAGCCGTTGGGCAAGGGCCAAGATGCCTGTCGAATTTGACAGAAACACTGTCGATTTTTTGAGGCGTAAAAAAAGGAAGGAAAAAGGTAGGCAAGTGAATTTACGAGGATTTTTTCAAAGTAAATATGCTTTGTAAAAGTTCCCTCAGGGATGATCTTGCAAATTAGAGGTGTTAAATGTATTGATACCTCAAGATTCATCGACAGTGTTTCTGTCAATGAGCATTCGGTTTGCGCCCGAAGAAGAGTGTTCCCGTCCGGGAACGACCAGATTCATCCAAAGTTTTCTTTTTCGTGTTTTCTGTTTCTTTGCCTTTTATCTTCAGCCATTATCGTGTTGAAGGGCTTGCCCGGCACCCTTCGTGAGCTCCATACGGGCGAGGAATAAAATTCCCACTCTTGTGTCCTCCGGTATTTTCCCTGCCGGGCCGGGCAAGAAAAACACTCACTGTCTCAGCGACGGCCACCAGGGATGCCTGTTCCAGATGAGCATAGCGCATGGTGGTCCGGGGATCGCTGTGTCCCAGAAGTTTTTGCACTTCATAGAGTGAGTGCCCCGCATTGACCAGAAACGAGGCGAAGGTGTGCCTCAAGTCGTGGATACGCACATCCGCAAGCCCTATGCTGCGCCGCAGCCTGTTCCAGAAGAGATAGAGGTCGCTGAGGGGCTTTCCCGGAGCATGGCCTGGGAACAGCCAGGGGTCCCTTGCTGGCGCGGGATGGAGCGAATGACTGTTATGGCCTCGTCGGACAGCGGAATATGACGAGGCTTGCCGGACTTGGACAGCGGTACGATGAGCAGCCGCAAATCCAGGCGGACGTGTTCCCAGCGCGCCTTGAGGACTTCGCTCTTGCGCGCCCCGGTCAGCAGAAGCAGACGGATGGCAAAGGCTTCCGGCCGGTCGCTTTTTTCCAGCGCCCGCATGAGCCGTTGTGCCTCATCCCGCGAGAGGTAGCGTTCCCGCTGCGCGTGGATTTTGAAGGGCGAGACTCCCGCGCATGGTGATTGCCCCGTGAGCAGAAGACCACGCATTACGGCCAGAGAGCAAATTGTCTTGAAGACCGCCAGAATACGGTTGCAGGTGGCCGGAGCCAAACCGCCGGACGACAGTCCGTGCAGCCAGTCTTCCACTTCGTGGCGTTGTATGTCGGCAAGTTCCCGCGCTCCGAAGGTCGGGGACAGATGTTGTCGGGCAATGCGCTCATCCACGCGCCAGCTCCGCTTGCGCAACCGGATATACGGCAGATAGACGGATGAAACAAAACCATCAAGATTGAATGTGTCGCGCTCCGGTTGCCCGCTGTTCCTTTTGACCGGCAAGGACGGCGAGCTTGTGGAGGAAACTGACGGACGGCAGCGAACCATGCGGCGTTCTCCAGGTAAAAGATTGACGGTGGACCATAAAGCTACGGCAATCTCGTATGAGCCGCATTGGGGCGTTTGCGCCGGTTCCGCATGGGAAAAGAAGGACGAACTCCATCATACTTTTCTCCTATTGTATTGAACTGTATATATTTGTCGAAGCTGCACACTGTTGAAAGATTTTTATTTCAGTAATATAGAACTGATTGGGAAAAAAGAAAAAATATTTTTGAATCTGGTTCTATATATGCTCTTACCGTGAAAGTTTTTGATGATTTCCACTCTTGATAAGGAAAAATGCCGTGTAAAGAGTTTTATTGCACGGCATTTTTTTATGCAGAGGACAAGAGGAGAATATCACACCAGCGTCAACGCGGTGAAGCATCATCCCAGCACGATACAGGCGATTGCCACCAGCAGGAATTTACGTCGGTCCCGATTTGCTTCGGAGAACTTTTTTGCGGCGAATATCTCGAAAAGAATTCCGCAGCAGAGGCAGATTGCAGCCAGAATGATTCCCGAAGGCATCCATAACAGGGCGGGCGGCTGCACCTGCCCTGAGCTGAACCGGAAGCCGACCCACAGCAGGAAACTTCCATAAGGCAGCAGTGAAAAAGATGCCGTGGCTCCCCATGCCAGCATGTATGGATATGCTGTTTTCGGGGTTGGCTTTCCGCCAGACGGCTCTGCACCAGAGAGTGACTTTCTTTGTTGTACACATCGAGATTCGAGGTATCGCTTTCCAGCAGAAGCGCCTGTTTCCCATTATCGAGCAGATAGCCAATCAGGGTGAAGGCCAGCTTATTCTTGCCGACGATGCCTTTGTTTATTCCAATATAAAAAATGGGCATGTTCATGTTACAGATTCTCGTTTGATGTATCGGAGACAATGAAAGATGCTTTTTCCGTGGGGTGTTTTTTTACAGGTGTCGTCTCCTTTTTCTGAGGAGCGGAAACATTCTCGTCCTCCGAAAAAAATCGTTTTATGAGATACGCGGGAATGATGATGCCCTCGTTCTTGAGCATTTGGCTCAGTTCTCTGGGGTTGTAGCCTTTCTCCTTCGCCTTTCTGAAATCCCTCTCCAGTAGTTCCGCCGCCTCCGGGCGTGTTTTTCTGTCTTCTTTCTCCGGCAAATCCTGAAGCAGTTTCCTTGCCCGTTCTATTTGTTGAGGGCGGATAGTTGCGTTTTTGGCCATAGTATTTCCTCCTTGTGGAAAAGTGCCGCCAGTATATGGAAAATTTCTTCATATATACAATTTGGCCACTGCACGAGGCGGGTTCTTCGTGGCAGGATGGTAGTTGTAATACACAACTACCATCCTGCCAGAAGGCTACGCCCTCTGGACTCCCGAAATGCTCGGCGCTTCGCTTCTCGCATTCCAAAGGCAAAAGGCATGAAAGGCAGAAAAGGCACGAAGGGAGGCGGCAGGTATGCCGCCAATATCCTGATCACTCTTCGAGTGACCGTTGAGGAAAAAACGCGCCTCACGGAGCAGGCGGAAATCGCCGGACTGTCCCTGTCGGAATACATGCGGCGGCGTTTTTTCGGAGGCAGGATTGCCGCCCATACGGATTTGAACACCATCGCGGAATTGAGGCGTATCGGCGGGTTGCTCAAGCACAATTTTGAGACGCTTCGGCAGGCCAAAGCTCCCCCGGATGTTTTTGAAAGGCAGGAGGAAGCCCTGCGAAATCTGACATGGGCCATCCAGAAAATTTCGCTGCGTTGTCATTATGATTGTCAAGAAAATCAAGAATACGAAGGCTGAAAAGCCCAAAGTATGGCAGATAGGCGACCTCGTGGATTACATCCGCTATCCCCACAACAGAAATCCGCAGGAGAAAATCGAATACGCGGGCGGGAGAGGTTTTCTTTCAGCGACCCATACCGGTCAGAAAATGGAAATGATTGCCCTTGCGCGGGAGTCCGCGCACAGCAATATGCCGGTACAGCACTGGATGTTTTCCTGGCAGGAAAGTGAACAGCCCACCAGAGAACAGGTGGAGGAATTGGTGGATGTTTTTCTTGAAAGGATGGGCTTGACCGGACACCAGACTGTCTATGGGCTGCACTACGATACGGACAATTATCATCTCCATATTGCGGTCAATCGTATGAACCCGGATAGCGGAAAAGTTGTGCAGCCGCACAGAGGTTTCGATATCCGGGAAGCGCATAAAATCGTGGCGTTCATTGAACACAAACAGGGATGGGCCGGTGAAGAAAATTCTATGTACGCGGTATTGGAAGATGGCGAGCTGGTGCGAAGAAGAACTGCCCGTGAGATAAAGCCGAAGCAGGCCGCGCTGGATTTTGAACATGCCACCGGCGAAAAATCCGCCCAGCGCATTGCGCAGGAACGCGGGCACGACATTATAAAAAACGCGCGGTCGTGGGCTGAACTGCATGAAAAACTGGCGGGAGTCGGTTTGCGTTTCGAGAAAAAAGGTTCCGGGGCCGTCATCTTTGTGAGTGAAATCGCTGTGAAGGCGTCCTCTGTAGATCGTGCGTTCAGCATGGGAAAGCTGTGCAAAAAGTTGGGCGACTTTGAAGAAGGAACCTACCCCGATGTTCTGGAAAAGGCTGCCCCGGAGCCGGTGAGTTCCGTCAATCTCGAAGAATGGAAAGCCTATCAGAAAGAGTTCGCCGGAGTGCCGAAAAAAGCCGGAGCAGGGGAGAGTATCGGACTTGTCCACATGAAGGAGCGGCACAGGTTCGAGCGAAAAAGGGCGCTCTCCCGTCTGACCCGTTACGGTCTGCCTGTTTTGAATATCGCCCGGCATTGTCTGATGGCGCAGCAGCGAGCGGAACGGCGTTCTCTGCGTTCAGGCCGGAAAAAGGCGCGTGGCGGCAAGCCGCGTTTTGAAACCTGGTTGCGAACGCAGGGGCTGTTCCAACAGGCCGACCGCTGGCGACACCGCGCGGCATGGGAACAGGCGAGACACACCCCGCCGTCTGTCCAAAGGCCGGAAAAAGGAGCGGAAGTCATGCGGGAAATCACAGACTTCAGGAAATATGCCGTTGCCGTGAACGCGGATCGCTATCGTGTAACCTGCATAAAAATGGATGAGGACGGAGGGAAAAAGACCTTCATCCTCGACAGGAAGGGCGGCATGACCAGAGGCTTTTCCCCTGGCGAACTGGAAGCGCACATGCCGGAAATGCTGCGCTTCCAGCGGCGCGGCGAAAATATCTACTACACGCCGCTATCAGATGACCGGCATCATATCCTCATTGATGACATGAGCCGTGACAGTCTGAAACGCTTGCAGGAAGACGGCTTCCGGCCCGCCGTGGTGTTGGAAAGCTCGCCGGGCAATTACCAATGTCTCTTGACCATTCCCAAGCTGGGCACGGAGTTTGACCGGGACGTGGGCAACCGCATCACGGAACGCCTGAATCGGGAGTACGGCGACAAAAAACTGTGCGGCTGCATCCATCCGCATCGTGCGCCCGGCTTCGAGAATCGCAAGCCGAAGCATCGGCGGGAAGACGGCTCATTCCCGCAAGTGAAGCTGTTGTTTGCGGAGCGCCGGGAGTGCGGCAAAGCACTTGCTCTGGCCAGACGGATTGACCACGAGTACGCGGAGGAGGCCGAGAAACGGAAGGCCGAGCGCCGGACATTTCCGATGCCGGACTTTCGGCCCGGCGACCCGGCAGCGGCCTATTATGCCCATCTGGAAAATATCCGCCGTCATTTGACCATTGAGGACTATTCCCGCGTGGACGCCATGATTGCCTTGCGGATGCGCTCCAACGGCCACAGCCGGGAGAATGTGGAAGAAACCATCCGTATTTGTGCCCCGACCATTCGGGACTCCCCGACCGGGCGGAACTGGCAACGGTATGCCGAGCGCACGGTGAATTACGCCTTCGGTCCGGCAGGAGACAGGGACTTGGAGCGGAATGCGCGGTATCGGGAACTATGGGGGAAGGTTGAAGGGAAGGAGGAAAAGGAACAGCGCATACGAATGAAATAGGTGAAACCTAGTATGAGGAAATAACAGGTAAAATATGTGTTCAGCATCTTGCTCATCAGGCATTACTCGGATAGGATATTTACATGGGAAAAGAACGAATGCCGCATGATCCGGCGTATAAGCAGTTTTTCAGCAATCCCGAAATGGTGGAATCATTGTTGAGGGATTTCGTGTCTGTTGATTTCATCGCCGACCTGGATTTTTCGACGCTTGAACGCTGTTCGGGCAGTTATGTGACGGACGACCTGCGGGAACGCCATGACGATATCGTCTGGCGTGTCGGCTGGAAAAAGGGTTCCTGGTGCTATGTGGCGTTGCTTCTGGAGTTCCAGAGCACGCCCGACCACTGGATGGCCCTGAGGACGCTGTCTTATACGACCCTGCTTCTGCTTGATCTCGTCAAGACGGGAAAGGTACGTGAAAACGAAGGGTTGCCTCCGGTGTTCCCCATTGTTATATACAATGGAGGCAAGGCATGGAAAGCGCCTCAGGAAGTGGCGACCTTGTTCGCTCCCATGCCGGAGAGTTTGAAGTATTATCGTCCCCAACATCGGCATTTTTTGCTGGACGAAAGCCGAGTGCCGGGAGAAGAACTGGATAAAAGCAAGGGCCTGGCCGCGCAGCTCCTGAGACTGGAGCGGGCGCAGGAGCCTGAACAGGTTCGGCAGATAGTCAGGGAACTGATAGCCCGGCTTCATGGGCCTGGATATCTGCCTTTACGCCGGGCGTTTACAGTATGGTTAGGCCGTGTTGTCCTTAAACGCTCTGGAATAACAGAAGAAATTCCCGAATTTCAGGATTTGCGGGAGGTGGACGCCATGTTGGAAGAACGTGCAGCTCAGTGGAAAGATGAATACATTCGGCAAGGGGTAATAATTGGCGAGGCCAGAGGCGAGGCCAGAGGTGAGGCCAGAGGTGAGGCCAGAGGTGAGGCCAGAGGTGAGGTCAAGGGAATAGGACTGGTCTTGCGGGATCTGCTGGAAGCCCGTTTTGGAACGCTCCCCCAATCCGTGACTTCCTATATTGCGAATTCATCTGATTCAAACGCTCTGCGGAAACTGACGCTTTCTGCATACCATGCGGAATCGTTGCAGGCGTTTATTGACCAGCTCAAAAAAGACGATACCAAGCTGATGTAATTGTATATTCAGCAAAATATGCCGTCTGTATCCTTTCTACAGGCGGCATTTTTTGTGGATTCTGACCGGAAGAAAAGGGCTTTTAGAGGTTTTTATTACGGTATTTTGAAGAAAAACTGGATGCCAGACATCTGCAGCTCATCGTCAATGCCCCGCGGGAACCGCTGATGATCCGCGCCGATGGACGCCGCCTGTGGCGCGTACTTGAAAACCTGTACAACAACGTCTGCAAATATGCGATGGAGGGCAGCCGCGTCTATGTAGACCTCGCCCGCGTTCCCGGAAATCCAGAAACCGGTACTGCTGGCCAGGCAGTCTTCACCATCAAAAATATATCTGCCAATCCGCTCAACATCCGTGCTGACGAGCTGACCGAACGTTTCGTGCGCGGCGACGTCGCCCGCACCACCGAGGGAAGGCGGACTGGGGACTATCGATCGCCAAAGATCTGACGGAACTGCAAAAGGGCAGTTAGTTTGTATATCGATGGGGATCTGTTTTAAGGCGCAGGTGGCGTTTGATTTGGTGGAGAAAACGACGGAGAAGGCGGTTGAGGACGCAGAAATAATAGAAGAAACCGATGCTGCCGAAGCGGCTGAAAAAAGCCGAAAAAAGGACG
>ENA-OQDA01000519-OQDA01000519.1-human-gut-metagenome-genome-assembly--contig:-NODE-519-length-15753-cov-6.802061_pt1 | contig 15753 bp, 13 predicted proteins | sample MGYA00242771_ERZ504603 | MGnify/ENA primary metagenome ERZ504603 (study PRJEB26092, sample SAMD00036328) | human gut metagenome | host: Homo sapiens | study: EMG produced TPA metagenomics assembly of...
ATTCTCTTCTGTTCCTTTATATCGGGTGAGCAGGCTGTTCCCGTTGTGCAACACTTCCAATTTGATATTACCTTTCTGTGCGATTTCAGTCAGATAAGCCGCAGGGTCGATGTCACGCTTTGTTCCGTCTGCATAGAAGTTTGTCACGCCGAAATGTAGATGTTCGCCCGTTGTACGTGTACCTGTGTTGCCCGATGTGCCGAGCTTCCCACCGGCTTGTACTACATCACCGACCTTTACAGTAACCTCCTTAAGGTGCATATAAGTACATTGTACCTTGCTGCCATCCGTTCTGGTATATTCCACAGTCAGCGATTTTCCACCGGGCGTGTTCTTATTCTGATTCACAGCCACCACCTTCCCGTTGTTCTCAGTAGCCAGTACCGCATCGCCATTGCAACGGATATCAATTCCCTTGTGCATCTGTTGTTTCGTGTTGTCCATCGGATCTTGCCGCATACCGAAAGGCGAGGTAACAAAAAGAAACTCTTCACGCTCTACCGGGAATGAGTACTTCGCACCATACTCTGAATTTTCAGACGTTCGGAGAGGATTATGTTCCGTACCGAACCGCTTACCCTGTGTCTCCATTTCCTGCATCACCAGTTTGTCATACTGCTGTAAGCCATTTTGCTCTATAATCCGTTGCAGACTCTCGGCATATTCTCCGCCTGTGGCATAACCGGCCTGTTCGATATTTTGTGTCCAACCCTTGTAATCGTCGGGCGAAGTGCAAACAATTGGCATGAGCGCTGTTTCTTTTAAAATAACGGGAGTGGTGTTCGTATGAATCACCCACACTGTCATAACTGCAAAACTTCTCATTCGGCTTATCGTCAGTATATATACCATACCTTCCTCCTTCGGCAATCCATGCAGGCGTAGCCTTGATGCCAAAATGATTGTTCTCGTTTTGCGCCAAACGGCTTTGCCCGTTGGAACTTTCCAGTATGCCTTGTGCCAACGTCACGGATGCGGGGATTCCGTACCGGCGCATCTGCTCCATAGCATACTCTGCATATTTCATTGCGTATTGTTGGTTCTTGCTCATTTCCTTACTCCTTATCTATGAAAACCTCTGTGTGTTTCTTGTTCCTCCATGTCACTTATAGCAACCCGTGCCCCGGCACGGACGAGCTTAGACAGATAGTTGTCGAGCTGCTCCGTTGAAAATTCCGTTGAAGCCGTAATGTCCCCTTCCGGATACTCTTTTAGGGTTATGCCCAATATCTTTGCACCCTGTACCGCATCTTCGTTATAGAGCCGATAACCATCTTTCGTGCGAAGCAGTTGCAAGGCATCGGGATGATTCGCTTTAAGTTTGTCCCACAACTGCCGTTCCGGTGAAATACCCTTGTTGTCTGATTCCGTCCGTTCCTGCGCTACCGTTTCTATCGGCCACAACTCTGCTTCTTTCTGTTGTTTCTCTCCGGTGTGTGCCTCCTGCGATTGTCCTTTTTGTAGTACGTCTGCGAATAAGGTAGCTGCCAAATGACGTTTGTAGCTGTCACGCTCTTCCGCTATCCACATCCGCTGCCACTGTTGCGGAGTGACACTTCGGGCAGGCTGTTTCTGCCCATCAATAGTTGCGACGCATTGTATGCCGTCTTGTTTGGTTTTGAAAACCGAAACACGCTGGATACGGTTCAAGTCTATTTCCGGCATTTCGCTGCTGAACAAATCCACCTTCAGGTCAGGTTTGACCTCGGCCAGCGCATAATACTTGTGCGCCAGTTCCATCCGAACCTTACCGATGTTATCCATTGCTTGCTTGAGTGTTGAAAAGAAGCGGTTTATATCTTCTTTATCAGGATAGATGCTATATCCGCTCTTATTTTCGGGTTTGATATAAAGTGCCCATCGTTTCTTATCATCTTGAATCATCTCTACGTGGTCAAATCCGATCTCATTCGCCTGTTTGACCGCTGACGCCACGTCCAGTGTGGAGAGCTTCTCCATTGCCCAATTCTTCAGCCGGGCCAGCATAATTATCTTCTCGGCAAAATAACTGTCATCGGGTCGATAACCTAATGCACCATCCGTATTGTAGAAGCGTACCTGCTCGATTCCATCTTTCTGCAACGCTCGCATGATACGTCCCTTGTTCATTCCCGGTATCTCGTTATCTGCCTCTGTAGAAGCCCCTGCTGGAAGAATTACATCTGCGGTTTTTGCCTGTGGGTCAATAACAAGCACAATTTTTTTCGTTTCTTTATCCGGATGCTGCCGAATCTCGTTCGACACAAAATAATGTTTGGGCATTTGCTCCTGCATGGTTGAAGTGTCTCGCCGGTTGCGCATGGTGGCGTATTCGATTTTCTCGCCCCGTTCCGCTTTATTGATTACTTCGATGGCATTGTTTACGTCACTTTCGAGAGCGTCCATCAAGTTCGGGTTCTCTTTTAGCTCCCGGCACCAGTATTCCACTGTCTTCAGACTTTCTTCAGACAACCGTGCTGGCAACCCCAGTTCCAACATTTTAATCCCTGAAGCCAGTTCCACTACCAACCGTTCCTGTCTGACAGCATCCTCCGAAGGAGCCACACCGTTCTTCATCACCATACCTTCACGCGCTAATCGTTGTTGGTGTCCGGTAGCACTCACGATTTGCCGCAAGGCTTCCTGTATATAGTCGTGATAATGTCTGAACTCTCTTTGTCGCGGCATATAGACCGCATCCTTATCTGTTTCGTAGTGGGGTACACCGCTTCCATCCAAACGAACAGGCACAAGGTTGTCTCGCATCCTCAGTAGGAAGTCGTTGAATTGAATATGCAACCGTCGGTTGTCAGCTTCCGTATATCCTCTTTCCACTGCACTTCCATACCGCCGCAACGTCGTTTCGTATCGCTCCTTATCCACGTAGGGTAGTGTCGTCTGGTCAATGTTGAACAAAGTGCGAATTTCACGGTTATGTACACCTTTATATAATTTTTGTTCCTCTTCATACAGTTTCATGTAGTCATCACGACTGATAACCTGTTCTGGATTATTGCGGTGAACGTACTTGTTCCAATTATAAAACAAAAATGGAACGCCTTGCTCATTCTCACGCACCGAGGCTCCTTGTGCCTTGGCATCGCTGAATAGCGTGAACTGGTTGGTTTTGCATCCATTTTTATCAGAATGCAGCGTCATGAATAGTGCATTGAATGCGCTGACAGAAACACCCTTTGGATAGAAGCGCGGGTATCCCTTTCCTGATGCGTTGAGCCAGTGTCCACCGGCATTCGAGGCTTCACTCAAAGCCGTAGAAAGCAAGGTGATTTGTTTTTCCTCGGCTTTCTTTTCGATTTGCGATTTTTCTTTCATCGTTTATTTGATTATAGGATTATTGAATACCCCGTGGGCGCACGATGGTTTCCAGTTTTCCGTCCTCATAATTCCGTGCGGCAGCCTGGCGAAGCTGGTCGTTCTTGGCAAGGACAGCATTTGCCAGCGTGTTCAAAGGCAATGCCCCGGTACGGTAGGCTTCTGCTACAATCGGTGACAACTGGATGGTACACGGTACTCGGTCTATCGTGGCAATCAACGTACTATCTTGCAATACAGGGTTTACTATACGTGGGTTCAGAGTTTCATTTGTATAGCGTCGGTACTGCACATTGTTCTCATTTGTTACGTTCAGTTTTCCCTCTGTTCGTTCTTTCAAGGCTTCGTGTCCTGCCTTATTCAACAAGTTCATACCTCCCAGGCCTATCAGGAGCATTTTCAGCAACGGGTTACGCACAAACATACCCGCCACAATGCTCGCTATCGGTAACATATTGTCTTCCAAATGCAATGATTCTGTCTTGCCTGTGAATATTCCCAGTAGAACATCAGGGAGCATGGCCATTACATAACCGAGATTGCCTGTGATATTACCTATGCCATCCAGTCCCAGCATACCAAGCAGTCCGCCCCAACCGTTTCCCTGTGCTACTTGCGCACTTTGTATCGTTTGTACATGTTGTTCCGCATCATTGGCAGGAACAACAGTTTCATGCTTCTCTTCTTTCATAATTTCATCCTGTTCTGTCCTGACCATTTCGCTTTGTCACATTGTTCCAAAGACTGCAAGTAGGCTTCTTCCTGTCCGGGAGCAACAACAATCGGCACATCCTTGTACCGTTCCTCATATTTCTGTTCTTCCTTGCTCTGTACATTCGGCCACAATAAACCGCTATTCTGGTTTTGTGTCCATTCCATGAAGCCAAAGTCCATGACAGGGATTTTCTTTTTCAGTTGCTTGTTGTCTGTACCAATCGCCGTGTTCTCTTTGATTTGTATTTGGGCTGCCTCTTTGCGAAAATCGTCGAATACGTTTCTGTCTCTGCCGAACACTCCTTTACTGATGCACTGTTCTACTGAAAGGGTATCAGGCTTCTTGCCTTCAAAATGATTGGTGATGGCTGCAATAGCCACATCTGCACCGGTAAACTTTGCCAGTGTCGTCCATGAACCAGTACCACCCATCATCAGGGTATCTGCGGCTGTGCCCAACATCCATCCCGTACCTTTTTCCCATCTGTTCGGGCGGTAAGCTGCTTCGCCTCGTGCCTCTATTTCATCGGTCAGCGGTGAACGGCTTAACGTCTGCGATAATCCCAGCAGACTCGATTCGGCAGCCTTTCGGATGATGTAGTCAGCGGAAGACTTGGGCATACGTTCTTTCACCAACCGGTCAATCATCAGTTCCTCTATTCGGTGGTCCATATAGGCATAGGCGAGGTCACAACCGAGCTGTTCTGACAACTCATTGTAACGCGCCCTTCCGATTTCCTGCACGACGGTATCCCGCCACTGCCCGGCCATATACGCAAGGTCTTGCTGCATTTCCTCGGAACCGGTAATCTCCGTCTTGCACATCTCGATATAGTCCTCTGTTGTTTTGGAGTTCCATTCGCCTGTGACCTTGAGTGCTTGATAGGGGTCGCTCATTGGTTGTGCCGAAGATGCCATCATACTGAGAATACCACCTAAAGAGGTGGAATATTCTTTCATTTCCTCTCCCTGATTCCGTATGAGGTCAGTCCGCGTTTTTGACATGATGGGTGCGATATGGCAGTTGAAATAGTCGTTCACGAGGCGTTCCATTTCTGCAAACCGTCCGCTATGCTTGATTCCGTCCATAGTGTATTATATGTTTATCCTATTCTATTCATTAATAATTGCTCTTTTGTCTGCTCGATGGCGTTGTGGTAAATTTCCATCTGTTTGGGATAAAACTCTTCCAGCCATACATCCTTCTCGATGTTGTCGTGAATGAAGCGTATCGCTTGTTCTCGCTCAATCTCCACCGATGCTTCGCCCTCTTCCCGGTTATTGAACCATGCTTTCGTCCACCAGCGCACACCGGCCCGGTCAGGATATACCGTGACTGCTCTCGGTATGTCAAAGCTCTGGATGTCTATGTCTAATTCTGCCAGTGGGTCAATGATACCACTATGGGTCAGGGCTTCGTCGTAGAGTTTTTTTTTACATCATCGCCCATCGTCGATAAGTACACGCCATGCCGTAGGGCAAGGTAATGCAGGAAGTCCGCAATGAGTAGGTTCTGCACCTTACAAGCAAGCGGCATTGCTTTATGTCCCAGTCCGAGTGGGTTGGATATACTTGGCATATTTTCATAGAAATATTCTTTGACTGCTCCCATTGTAAAGACATGGCGGAGTGACTGCTCCGTATGTGGAGGAAGTCGGTATGCACCACGCTGTAAGTCTTCCATGTAGTAGGGCAGGAAACGTAGCATCAATTCCTCTATTTCCTGTCTGTCCTGCTCGTAATCGGTGGTCAGTGCCATCTCCATGTTGGGAGATGTTGCCGCTTCGCCTCCATCAGCATGACACAATGCTTGGATATTCCCATACAGCATGGTTAGAAATTCCAGCGGATTCAGTTCCTCACCCTTGAAGCGTATCCCGATATGCAGCTTGTCACCGCTTAAAGCTACAGTCTGTCCGGCCTTGACACGCTGTCCGAACTGGGCGAAGACATTTGACAAATGCCCATAGGTCACTTCATACTCCCCATAGCGTATAGTTTGGCAGATGCCGAGTATAGGGTCATTGCCTATACCTGACACGATACCGCTGGCGACAGCCGCCAGCGTGTAGCACCGTACATCGAAGTCGATGCCATGATGAAAATATGTTTTGCCCGTTGTCGGATCGGTTTGTTCGCCATAGCCGAGCGATAGTTTCACATCCTTGCCCTTCCGTTCTTCAAAAGGCATACAGTATCCACTTTCGGATTGCAGGATCATTTCTTCTGTATATTTCATTATGTGATTATATTTGATTCTTATTCTTATCTTTTCATCCCCCCGCTATTCGTCTGTTCTTCAACGGGAAGAGCGGGTGTCTGTATTCGTTGTATGCTTCTCGTATCAGGTGTGCGGAAAATACCGGCATTGTTACCGATAAGCATCATGCCGAGAAATGCACCGGCAATCTTGCCCAGCCAGCCGAAGCGTCCGAATATAAGAAATGCTGCTGCGACCAGTCCCGCTATACTCAATCCCGACACGTTACCCTGTCCGAGATTACGGAAAAAGTTACCGAACATATCGGAAACTCCGCCATTGGAGACTTGCCGTAGAAAATTCGATACTCCACCCAGTTTTGAGTCTATGCCGGCTACCGTACCGCTGACGGAACCGACTGCTTCTCCGGCTTTGCTTGTCAGTTCTCGCACACCGTCCGCTGCATCTGCAAGGGTATCCGTAGCCGATTTCCCTATGACCGCATCGCTTACGATATGTACCACGCTCTTATCTGTGGTTAGTTTCTCCCAACCCACATAACCGACTGCACCGCCGATGGCTGCGGTCTTGACGGCTTGTCCTGTGCCCCGTAAGGTTTGTGAAGGATGCAGTGCAGCATGTCCCATACTTCTTCCGGTAGCTTTTGCTGCTTTGCCGCCATATTTTAATATTGAATCCCAAATTCCCATATCATTACATTTTTAAGGTCTTACATTCTTTCCAATCTGTCGCCAACGTCGCTTGGCTGCGTCCACGATACTACGTTTATCGGCTTCGGGATGTGCACCCTCGTCGATTTCCCGCCAAATGTCGCCCATTGTCGTGTACTTTACCGCTTTGGTCAGTCGTTGCAGCTTTGTGTTCATTGTTTTGAGCTTTGGACGGATGCCAAAGACAATTTCCATACGCTCTTTTTCCGTCATCTTGTTCTCCGAAAGGCACGCTGTGCGTATATCGTTCACAATTTCCACGCTGTTCATCATCAGTTCCCTATAAATCTTGTTGCGCTGTGTGGATAGGGCTACGGCAAGCGTATTGGCTGGACTTCGCTTCAAATGTTTGGTGAAGTCGCCCATATTGTCTGTCAGCCTCGATACCTCATAATAGAACCCATAAGTTTGCGCCGCATAGCAGACTATTGACCGGAAAGAGTTTAGATAGTTATTAAACTCTCGTTGCAGGTCTGTTGTCGCCTGCACTTCTTCTTTTGTCCAAATATGTCCGGTGGTCTGCATCAGCATGACCTTTTCCTGATTCTTCAGCTCCTTCTCTGCCTTTTCGGTATATACTGCAATCATTCCGGCCAGTACAGGGTCATTCTGCGCTTGTACCTCACCGATACCGGTAAGACACAGCAGTAATATACTTATCCAAATTGTCCATTTCATAACTGATATATTTTATCGGACGAGAGCTGCCGCCCTGTGCCAATGGGACAGAGCCATACGAGCTGCCTCACCGTTGTCACGGTCAAGCATTCCTGCCGTTACGTTGTTCCACACATCATTGAAAGTATAGTACCGTATGCTCAAATAGAGCAGATGTAACTTCCGGCTAAAATCCGATAGTTGGTCGTTCAACGCCCATAGCGTCTTGCTGCGTTCTGCCCCCGTAAGCATGTTTTCGTTGCTACCTTTGGCCACAGCGTCATTCAGCAATGTAAAAACAGAGACAAGTTCCGTTGCTGTTTCTATATAGAGGTTGTTCATGTTCATACTGGCCACAATGCCCTGCGGATTGTTTTGGATGGCCTTGCCTAATTTCCCCAGCGTGAGGAAAATCCGCACACCGTCATTGTAGAGATGCGTACAGGCTTTCAGTGATGAAGCGTAACCGCTTGCTGTCTTGAGGTAACTGTTGTACTGCTTCTCCCACTTGTGGATTTGGTTGAACTCGGTAGCGATGCTGTTTTGGAGCAAGGCTGTTTGTGTCTGTCCCTTTATTTGTTTTTCAATCTGCCCGTTTATCAGTTCGTTACCTTCGGCCAATGCAGTCCATTCCAACGGATTGGAAGCCGCAATTTGGGCTTCTGCCACCTGTGGAAGCAGGCATACCAGCGAGGCAACCAGCCCCAGACTAATGATTCGTGATTTCATATATTCCCTTTTTTCGTTTGTTAGTTTCTACCCGTTCACGGATAATTGACACGAGGTCGTCCCTATGGAAGATACCGATCAGGTCAAGACGGGGCGTGTTTCTGTCCATTGAAAGGATACGTACGGTTTTCAGCCCACAAAATTGTTGCAGCAGGCTTTGGTGCTCTTGAAAATCCACGATACGATATAGCTCCATATAATCCACTTTGCGACGGATAATACCGTATTCACTGACAAGTTGTTCCGTGCCGATGCAATAACGGATTCGCCGCAGGTAGAGATAACGGTAGAGTAACAGTAACGAGAGTATCAAGGCAATTACTGTGGCAATAGCTGTCAATGGCAGCCCTTCCATGCCTCCGTACACCCATACAGTGCCGCACAGCACGAGAGTGGGCAGCTCGTTGATGACAAATTGCCCGGTATGTGGATGGATGACAATGGTTTTGTGACAAGTTCTCTGCATAGGTTTTATGGATTATCGGTGAAAACGGGAATGAAAGTCTTCTCTCATTCCGGAAAGAGAATTGGTTATATCCACTTCCAACCGGGCAAGTTCTTCCCGTATCTTGTACATTTCCTGAAAACCCCTTATCTGACATTCCTTGGTCATTGGTTTCAAAGGAGAATATTACTCTGTCCGCACGTTCAAGACGCTTTCGCACAGCCTCATGGTCCGCTTCGTCGTATAATCCGTTTCGGATATGTTCCGGATTGACTTCGGGCAAATCGGACAAGGCATGATTCAGCGTGGCTTTACCGCTGATCTCCCAATCGTCAAGGTTATCCTTCTCTGGTTTTATCCGTTTGCCGAGTAGCTGGTCGTTCCAATCCTTATAACCCTCTGCGGCAGATTCATACAAGATGCATCCTGTAGCTTCCGGACCGGAAATGGAAGCATCAATCGCTTTTTCGATGGCTTCCAGATTGCTTCTCATTTTCTCTAATTCTTCCTCACTGGCAGAACCTTCGTCACGAGCCATTTCGTACTCATCCATACAAACCATTCTCATTTCCTGTAGATAGCCGTCACCAATTCCCATGTCGTCACGCTCCCCATTCTTCAAATTTTGTTTTGCATCATTTATACCCAGAATGGCTGTAATCTTTTCAAAATTGAATGGTTCAAGTTCTATTTCATACTGTGAATAGTCTTCGCTGTTGTTCTGTACAATCAGTCTGCCGGTTTGTGACAGACAGGTGGAGAAGTTCCAGCCTGCATGAGTGAGAGCAAAGTGGATAGCATAGACTTGTCCGGCACGGTCATGATCGAAGCAAAGATGATGTGAGGCATGGGGAGTTGCTTTTATCGCTCCTATGAATTGCTGCTGGCTCGGTGCCCCTCCGGTAGAGATGAATACCGCCTTTCGCAGATCCTTGTTCTGTGCCTGATGAAGTTGGTAATATGCCATCGCATCATAAGCACTTTCGAACCAATAGATATGTTTGGCGGAGGTGAGAGAAGTGCGGGCAGGGCTGGCAATCCACAGTCCCTCGCTTGAATTGCTCCCTGCGGCTTTGCCTTTGTAGCTGCCGCTCCCGTCCATACGGGCACGTCCTCGTTCTTCAAGTCCCACAATCGCTCCGTCGCCTTTGGGCAGGGTTAGTGGAAAGGACAGGTTCGTGTAGGTCGCACCGTCCTCCCGATGTTTCGTAGCCAGATAAAAATGCCGATGGAAGGCATATTGTGTATAAAGGTCGATACCTCGGCTTTTAAAATAAGGATAAAATTTTTTCTGCGTTTCCCGATTCTGCGGATTGAACTTATGAATGTCGTAATCCGCTATGTCAAATGGCTTTACATCTCGTTTAGGGTTCACTATTCGGGTTTTCCGTTCAGTGACAGGAATGTTCAGTAATCTGTTACAGACAAGATTCACCAGTCTGTCCGGAGACATACCCGCATGGTACTCCGTGAAAAAGTGCGGATGCTCCTTGATGAAGGAAATGATGTTATAAACTTTCTGTTGTTGTGCGTGGAAACAGCATTTTCCTTGTTGTGTCACAATAAATTTGTCACCACGGATACGTCTGCCGTCGCTGTCCAAACGAACATACGAGGGATAGCGCAGACCGTCACGACGGTTCAGGTGATACCCTGCGTCAATCAATACGTCCTGGATGTTTAGTCGTTGCAGAAAGTCATCGTATGTAAGGTCTCCGTCTCTCATAGGTTTACCTCCCTCTTCTCATTTCATTAATATCTTGATTCATCTGTGCCTCGAAATTACGGATGGCCACATCTCTCGGTGTATCTACGCCGGGCTTGAAGTATGGATGTGGCGGTCCGCTGAAACGTTCGCCATAGAACTCCGGAGAGTGGTGGTGATGGAAGCCATGTGCGACTTCCGATGCCACCACAGCACCGGCGGTAAGGGCAGCGAATATCTTCACGCCAAGCCCCTTGTTCGCTTCAGGACGTGTCTTCATATCCACCTCGTTGAAAATCTTCGAAAAAAGTTTCATCCGGTGGTAATCATCCACAGCAAGAAACTTGTCGTAGTCTTTCTGGCTGATTTCGTGGCTGATGACCTGTCCGTCAATAACAGCGGACATCTTGTATTTACCCTCCGTCTGTGCTGGTTGCACGGCAATGTCACTGACCTCTACTTCCCGGCCATGTTTCTCCTCACGATACCAGCCTTTGCTTTCGTTGAGTAGTTGCAGGTCACGACCGTCCACGGCTGCACCGATACTGCCCTGTATGTATTCCTGCCGCATCGGAGTTTCTTGCTGCATGAATAATTCTTGTTCCTGCCGCTGCCGTTCTTCCAGTTCATGCCGCACTTCGGGATGCAGGCCGATACTGATGCGTTGTTCGCTGTTGAGCTGTTCCATCGTTACTTTATCGGCAAAGTCCGCTCCGATAATGCCGTTCAGCAGATCCAGCCGTTTCTCCACAGGTTGTTCCTCGATGGATGCGGTAGCCAGTTTTTTCACTTCTTCTTCCGTCAGGTCATAGACCATATCGGCATTGACACTTTCCGATTGTACGGTCAGTGTCCTCCGTTCCATATCCACGATAAGACCGTGCGAAGTAAGGCACTCCGACCATTTCTCGTTGGAAAAATAGACTGGTGAAGCAATCAACTCCTTGTATGCTTGTGCCGGTTCCTTGCTGCGCGGACGGCTGACAAGCGGTGTAATGACCTCCTGCAAGTTCTTCAATACATCTTGCTGTACAATGGGTTGCTCCTGTTGACCGCCTTTGTAGTAAAAGCCGTAGCCACCCGATTGCAGTTCGCCGGGCTTCATGCGCCCGTCTGGGCGTTCGGGTACGATGGATGGCCCCGGAAAGAAAAGCTGCCCACCAACTCTGCGTAGGTGGAAACCCCACTGTTCGCGTGGTGTCCAACCAAGGAATGGAGGGGGCATACCCAGTCGCCCCATGTGTCCGTACTCACCGATACCGATGCGGTAGCCATGTAGCCCCATCGCCACGCGACCGTTGGCATTGCGGGCATGGACGAAATTTTTCGGCATATAGAAGTCTTTTCCTATGATACTCGTGAGTATGTTGTAGGCTTTCTTGTTGGCCGTATTCGTTCCCCAGTCCGTCAGAGCCAACATCTGTCGTTCTGTTATAGGATAGACCAATAACGGTGAATCATGCCCTTGCACAATCAGCCGGTAGCCGCCTCCGTCAAATGCGACATGGGCTTGAAGTCCGTTACGCATCAGTAGATTGCGCATTTCGGGTTGCAAGTCCATCTGCCGAGGATTAGTATTTGTTCGTATCGTCATAGTCTGATGTTATGATGGTTACTTGTTATGCGTTGCCGTATTTCATAGCCGCTTCCAATTGTTCGTCTTTGAAACGGACAAACCCGGCGGCAGAATCTTCGCAGACCGTGAGTCCTTTTGCCTCACAGTAATGGGCGTACTCCTCCTGCCACTCGGCAGAAAAATGGTTGATGTAATCGAGCCAGCCGTATTCGCCGCTCTGCATCTTCTCGACGAGAATCTCTTCGGGATAATATATCTGTTGTGCCATACGCTTATATTAAATAGGTCTTATTTGTGAATACCTGCCGCTCGGTTACGCTCACCGCTTTTCTTCTGTTCGTTCCACAGTTCTTCGGTGTATTCCTCCTCTGGAACGTAGTCGAGATTGCCGTCATCATCCATCACCCAGCAACCGTAGCAACCGAAGGTGTACTTATCCCATTCACGCTTGGGTTGCTCTTTCCATTTCTGCGCGTCACCTGCGCAGAAACGGATGCCCGTCTTGTTGTGAAGGTCGATGCCTACCGTGACAGGTTCGCCATCCACTGCCACCGTCAGAGGCTCACCATGCTGCATTCCGTTAACTTCTACTGTACCTAAGTGCATTACCTCTGCCAGCACTTTCAGGTTACGGGCGATGATGGGTGTCGGAACATACATCACCTGTTTTGTCTCCTCGTCGATTTGCACGAAAGCTTTACTGCGTCGTCCGTCCGCCATAGCCACGTCTGCAATGATGGATTTGCCGTCAAGCAACTGTTTTTGCTGCTCCTCGTTGTAGCATTCCAGTGGTGACGACTTCAGTGTGGGATAAAAAACCACATCCACCTCGCCGCTATCCATACGGATAAAGGCAAACCGACTGCGACTCTCGATTACTTCGCCATTCTCGTTAGTGACACGCATGGGCAGTACCGGCGAGTAGCCGCCTTTCCCGATTTCTTTCAGGATACACAGGGGCAAATCTTCAATCATTTCTTGGGTAAGCCCAAAGCGGGCCAATGTCGGATAAGGCAGTTCGTTGAACTCAAATTGTTCTTTTTTCATATTCTGAACGATGTTATAAAATTATACTCAGCAAATATAGAGCGATTTCTTATCTGATGACTAAAACATTTCTTTATAAGTGATTATAAAGTGGTATTTTTAATGTTTTGAATATGATTTTTCGCAAATAATCATATTCAAAATTGATTAAATAGTTATATTTGGAGAGAAAACAGTCGGCAATGGACAGACCATAAGAAGAGCGTGCTAACTTTGCTGCCATGAGAAAGATTTTATTATTGATGATGACGGGTGTCTCATTATGTATCACGCCAGCCAAAGCACAATTCAATACCGTTGCCGTTACCCCAACACGCTACAAGATGGAGGTATTGGATATGGGGTTAGACCAAGCGGAACCGGCATCCGAAAGCGAGATTTCCGTACAGGAAGTTTCAACAGGTATCCCGGTATCCGCAGATATGGATAAGAAAAAGTGGATGGATCGTTACTTGAGTGTAAGTTACCCGTTACGTTATATCAAGGTCACTTCGCCTTATGGCTACCGTAAGGACCCGTTTACGGGAAAGAGTAAATTTCATGGCGGACTGGACTTGCGCGCACGTGGCGACAAGGTGATGGCCATGATGGAGGGTGTGGTCGTGAAGGTCGGACAGGACAAGACTTCCGGCAAGTATGTAACCTTGCGGCATGGTAGGTACACCGTCAGTTATTGTCATCTCTCTAAAATTCTTATCGTCAAAGGGGCAATAGTTCATCCTCGTGATGTGGTTGGCATTACCGGCTCCACAGGACGCAGCACCGGCGAACACCTGCATATCACCTGCAAACTCAATGGCAGGAGTATCAGCCCCTCGCTTATACTCGATTATATCCAATCCATCCGGCAGGAGTGTATATCAGCATTGGCAGGTTTGTAAAAGAGAAGTGAAAAGGGCTGAAAACGTTCCGGTTACTTTGTCATCCGTTCAATAATATGGGCAATATGGTTGCCCCAGACGTGTATTTGTACAAGGAGCATCGAAGGCATGGAGAGCGTCTTGCCATAGAAGATAGCCGCCACTACTTTGCCACCGCACCGTTCTATCTCTTCCTTGTAATCCACCACGCTTTGCCCGGTTGTCAGCACATCATCTATGATGATAATCTCTTTCCCTTTGATTTTTCCGGTAATGAGGTAGTTTCGTTCGAGGATACGCTTCTCTCCACCTTTGGCCTCATGCAGGCTTTCTCGTGCATCGCAAATATCAACGTCGTACAGTCCTGAAGTTAAATCCTGTCGGTGCTTTCCGATGTACCAGTCGAGCCGTTTGAACCGTTGACCGTATTTTATCCAGTTGCTACACGGCATGAACATTATATGGTAAGGTCTCTTTTTCAGTTGCAAGGCATTCATACACGTTTTAAAGAACTCGATTCCGTGTATATCTCCTTGTTTGAACTGGTAGATGGAATGGCAGAAAGCCCTCTGTTCATCATTGAGCAGCGCATTGTATCGTGACGGATAGTAATATCCGTAAAAGGAGATTCGGATGCCTCGTAACTTGAACGGCTTATGGGGAGAATGGCCATCAAACCGTTCGGGATGCAAGAGACAGAACATACGGCAGGCTTCCCGATGACCGGCCATTACCGCCAGACGACAGTAACGTTCACGTTCCTCGCTCTTTTCGGTCAACCGTGCGGCGGCGAATGCCGCTTCTCCTGCTTTTCGTCGCCAGTAGCCGATAATATACCACAATGCCCCAATTGTGAAAAGCAGGAGTATGAACAATAGTCTTGCATTCATCGTATTTTTATTTGAATGAAGCAGCCCGTTTCAATCTGGTTATTTACAACATTACGGTGTATTTCGACATAATCGGATATGGGGGTTATGGCTTCATTACTTATATCAAATTCGTTTTCACTCACTTGCAAAGTTAGCAAAATCGTGGCACTAATCTAAAATAGCACCGATAATTTATAAGCCATATCACTTTTATATCATAAAGTCTTACCCATACAATTTCCTCTTTTAATTGTACATGCTCAACTTTTATAGAAGATGTTCGCCCTGACCGGTACACGGCAAATGGCATACAAGTCTGCTATATGCTGTGTACCAGTCTTTGGGATAAAGCAAGGACGATGGCATATTTGCCACAAGTGTCAATCAAGCCAATCTGTTGTCCTTGCAGCGACCTCTGCTATCTGTTCTTTTGTAACCGGCAATGCCGTCTGTTTGTTTTTATAGCTTCGCCCCACACCATCAGCGGAGCGTCACAGGACTTGTCCGCAAGAGACATTCACTCACCTTATGGCAGCAGAGCTGCTATGGGGTGAGTGAAAGACTCTTTACGGAAGCCAAACATGAAAAGACCGTACACCTCGGTCACAAACTGCCAAGGCTTACGCTTCGCCAGATTTGAGACTAAGTTGTATGGTCACTTCATCGGGAAGTTTGGACCGGCAAGCCACAGACGTTCCACTGCCCACCCATTCCTTTTATAAATCTTGCACCTATTCTACATGTCTATATGACAACCGCCTGTAGTAAGAAAGCATATTCTGTTTGTTGGTTAGCTCTGCTGTAGTCATATTTTCCGCAAAGTAAGCCGCCTTTTACCAAACATCAAATCGCCACTATCGCTGGAACGAAAAATCTTCCTCTGACACGTCAGAGCGTATTTCTTG
>ENA-OQDA01000522-OQDA01000522.1-human-gut-metagenome-genome-assembly--contig:-NODE-522-length-15723-cov-6.580982_pt1 | contig 15723 bp, 12 predicted proteins | sample MGYA00242771_ERZ504603 | MGnify/ENA primary metagenome ERZ504603 (study PRJEB26092, sample SAMD00036328) | human gut metagenome | host: Homo sapiens | study: EMG produced TPA metagenomics assembly of...
GCCTGTAACATACGCCTGAGCAACCATGTCTCCGATATCGGAGGGAAGTCCTACCGCAAGGTCGTCCAGGCGCTGATCGAGGGAGAGACGAGGCCGGAGGAGCTGCTGAAACTCATACACGGGAGGATGTTTTTCTCAATGCTTTCCTTATAGGAATTATCCGTCAGCTGCTGATAAGTCCCATATCCAGTGATGATGGCATCTTTGCCTGGAATAATTGTAAAATTGACAATACGGCCGTCATCACTCAGCACTTTAAAGGTGTTACTCGGTTTCAATATCCCGGGAACATCCGGGATTTCAGACACATAATGACATAACTGCCAAATTCCTGCCAGTTCCGCAGGCCTAAACTCTGCGCTCTCCTGCGCATTGGCTCCCGCTACCGCAAGCAGCACCGCTGCCAGCATGGTAAAGAAATAGTTCCGTTTCATATTCGTATGATGTTGGTTAACGTTATGTCGTTCCGTTAGACACAAATATAAAGATTTATTTTGAGATTATAACATTTTTGGGTATAAAAAAACCGCACAAACAACAGAATGTTTGTGCGGATGATTTTATCCAGTTTGTATATTCCGAAACTTAGAACTCGGCGTTGCGCGGCGTACGCGGGAACGGTATGACATCACGGATATTCGTCATGCCCGTAACGAACAGCAGCAAGCGCTCAAAGCCTAAACCGAACCCGGAGTGGGGACATGTACCGAACTTACGGGTATCGAGATACCACCACATATCCTTCATCGGGATGTGAAGTTCGTCAATGCGCGTCATCAGCTTGTTGTAATCCGATTCACGTTCGGAACCGCCAATGATTTCTCCAATCTTCGGGAAGAGTACATCCATGGCACGCACGGTCTTGCCGTCTTCGTTCTGCTTCATATAGAACGCTTTGATTTCCTTCGGATAGTCAGTCAGGATAACCGGACGCTTGAAGTGGTCTTCCACCAGATAGCGCTCATGTTCGGAAGCCAAGTCAACTCCCCAGTACACCGGGAATTCAAACTTATGCCCTTTGGCAACAGCCTCTTCCAATATCTTGATACCTTCCGTATAAGGCAGGCGCACGAAGCTTTCTTTCAAGACACCTTGCAGACGTTCAATCAAGCCCTTATCAAACATGTCATTGAGGAACTTCACATCGTCGGCACAGTTGTCCAAAGCCCACTGTACACAATATTTAATGAAATCTTCCGCCAGGTCCATATTGTCCGTAATATCATTGAACGCTACTTCCGGCTCAATCATCCAGAACTCTGCCAAGTGGCGGGGAGTATTGGAATTCTCGGCACGGAACGTAGGACCGAATGTATAGATGGCTCCCAATGCAGTAGCGGCAAGTTCGCCTTCCAACTGTCCGGAAACAGTCAGGCTGGCCTGCTTTCCGAAGAAGTCATCATCGTAAATAATGGAACCGTTCTCATCTTTCTTCAAGTCGTAAAGGTTCTTCGTAGTCACCTGGAACATCTGGCCTGCGCCTTCGCAGTCGGAAGCCGTGATAATCGGAGTATGAAAATAGAAGAATCCTCTGTCATGGAAGAACTTGTGGATGGCAATCGCCATATTATGACGAATACGGAACACAGCCCCGAACGTATTGGTACGGGGACGCAGATGGGCTATCTCACGGAGGAACTCCATGGAATGACCTTTCTTCTGCAACGGATACGTGTTATCGCAAGTTCCCAGCACTTCGATTTCGCGGGCCTGCACTTCGGCCTTCTGACCGGAACCGACAGATTCCGTCAGCACACCGTTTACGCTCAAACAAGCACCGGTAGTAATCTCTTTCAGCATCTCCTCATCGAAGTTACCCAAGTCTACTACAATCTGCACATTATTTATTGTAGAACCGTCATTCAGCGCGATAAAGTTTACTTGCTTACTACCTCTGCGGGTACGAACCCAGCCCTTCACGTTGACCATAGCGCCAAAATCTTCACGCTTCAGCAGGTCAACAATCTTTGTTCTACTAATCTTTTCCATAAAACAGTTATTATACCTTATTATATATATTACTCAAAAGAACCCATGCGCAGGAAGTTCACCTCTTGTTCCGTGAGGTAACGCCATTCGCCGCGGCGCAGGCCTTTCTTGGTTAAACCGGCAAAATACACACGGTCCAGTTTCATCACCTTGTATCCCAGCGATTCGAAGATACGACGCACGATACGGTTCTTGCCGGAGTGGATTTCAATACCGACATCATCTTTCTTGAAGTCATCCGTATAGCTGATGGCATCTGCATGGATTTCCCCATCATCCAGTTGAATGCCGGCTGCAATCTGCTCCATATCGGCTTTTGTCAGGTTCTTGTCCAAATGCACATGATATATCTTCTTCTTCAGATACTTGGGATGCGTCAGCTTGGAAGCCAGGTCACCATCGTTTGTCAGCAGCAATACACCTGTAGTATTGCGGTCCAGACGACCTACCGGATAAATACGTTCGTCGCATGCGCCCTTCACCAAATCCATCACCGTGCGACGTGCCTGGGGATCATCCGAAGTAGTCACTGTATCTTTCGGCTTGTTCAGCAGGACGTAAATCTTACGTTCGATGCTGACCGTCTGGTCGTGGAACTTCACTTCATCGCCACGCTTAATCTTGGTTCCCAATTCCGTTACCACCTCTCCGTTTACAGAAACGACTCCAGCAGTGATGAATTCATCAGCCTCGCGACGGGAGCAAACACCGGCATTGGCCAGGAATTTGTTCAGGCGGATAGGCTCGTTCGGGTCCACAAACTGCTCCTTATATTCTATCTGTTTCTTCTTGCTGTACTTAGCATTGGGGTCATAATCGGCCGAACGACGGACTGGACGGCTATAGCTGTCTCTGTTGCCGTATCCGCCAGGTCTTCCACCACCCGAATTGAAGCGTGGACGATAAGGACGGTCACCACCCTCATTATTGTAGCGAGGACGCTGCGGACGGTCGCCATCTTCGCTGTTGTAGCGCGGACGATAGGGACGGTCCGTATTATAAGAACGGTCGCTGTTGTAGGAGCGGTCGCCGTTATAAGGACGTTGCGGACGGTCACCACCTTCATTACCATAACGCGGGCGCTGCGGACGGTCACTATTATAAGGGCGTTGCGGACGGTCGCCACCTTCGCTGTTATAGCGCGGACGGTAAGGACGGTCACCCGAATTGTTTCCATAAGGGCGTTGCGGACGGTCGCCGCCTTCGCTGTTATAGCGCGGACGATAGGGACGGTCGCCATTATCGTTATTGTAACGAGGACGCTGCGGACGGTCACCATTGTCCGCACCAGGATTAAAGCGCGGGCGATAAGGGCGGTCACTGTTATAAGGACGCTGCGGGCGGTCCCCGTTTTCACTGTTAAATCTGGGGCGATAAGGACGGTCGCCATTATCACGGTTGTAAGACGGACGGCTGTAGCCACCTTCCTTGTTAAATTGGTTACCATCGCGGCCGGCACCTGAGTTCTCCTCTGCGGAAGAAGCATCACGCCAAGTTTCGTTTTCTGTACTCATTGTTTTTTATTCGAATAAAATTAAACCTTGGCCTCACGGCCATTCATTGTCTCTATTATACCTTGAATTTTATATGTTTCTATAACAATTGCCGGAGTAAAAAGTTGAAATTCCTCCGGTACACTTCTGTGGTTGCTTAAATTCCCGTATAAGTATGGGGGGTAATCACCTGCAATTCTTTCTTTATCTCTTCACTTACATTCAGTCCCTCTATAAATTCCTTGATAGACGCTTCCGTAATGGCCTGATTGGTACGGGTCAACGCTTTCAACGCTTCATAAGGATGCGGATAGGCCTCGCGGCGCAGAATGGTCTGGATAGCCTCGGCCACCACGCTCCAGCAATTGTCCAGGTCACGGTAGATGGCCGGTTCGTTCAACAGCAACTTACGCAAACCCTTCAAAGAACTTTGTATGGCAATAATGATATGCCCGAACGGCATACCCACATTGCGGAGCACGGTAGAGTCCGTCAAGTCACGCTGCAAACGGGAAACCGGCAGTTTTACCGCCAAGTGCTCAAGAATAGCATTCGCCATGCCCAGGTTTCCTTCCGCATTTTCAAAGTCAATCGGGTTCACCTTGTGCGGCATCGCGCTGGAGCCCACCTCACCGGCTTTAATCTTCTGCTTGAAATATTCCATAGAGATATATTGCCAGAAGTCACGGTTCATATCAATCATCACCGTATTGATGCGCTTCATGGCATCAAAGATGGCAGACAGATTATCGTAATTGGATATCTGGGTAGTATACTCCTCGCGTTCCAAGCCAAGCTTTTCGGAAACGAACTTATTGCCGAATGCCTTCCAGTCATATTCCGGATAAGCCACATGATGGGCATTGTAATTACCCGTAGCGCCACCGAACTTTGCTGTCACCGGACAAGCCTTCAGCGTTGCCAACTGGCGTTCCAGACGGTAGACAAACACCATTACCTCCTTGCCCAAACGGGTAGGCGAAGCCGGTTGTCCGTGTGTCTTGGCAAGCATGGGGATAGCGGCCCACTCTTCCGCATAAGCACGGAGCTGCGCTATCAGTTCCTCTATTTGAGGATAGTACACCTGCTCCAACGCCTCCTTTACAGACAAAGGAACAGACGTATTGTTGATATCTTGTGAAGTCAGGCCAAAATGGATGAACTCCTTATAGTCGTCCATACCACCCAACTTGTCAAACTCTTCTTTCAAGAAATACTCCACAGCCTTCACATCATGGTTCGTCACGCTCTCAATGTCCTTAATGCGTTGCGCGTCGGCTTCGGAAAAGTTACGGTAAATGTTTCTCAAGGTTTCGAAAACACCCTTATCCACCCCTTTCAGCTGCGGCAAAGGCAGCTCACACAGCGTGATAAAGTATTCTACTTCAACTTGTACACGGTATTTAATCAGTGCAAATTCTGAAAAATAGGCAGCCAAAACATCCGTTTTGCCTCTGTATCGACCGTCAATCGGAGAGATTGCGGTAAGTAAATCAAGTTTCATACGTCGTATTTATGATGATAATTATCGGACTGCAAAATTACTGCTTTTTTCTGAGTAACAAGACATAAAGGATAAAGATTTTAAGAAAAGGAAGTTAACGGATAAAAAAAATGGCCTTACAATCACTTGCAAGACCACCTTCGAATGAAAATTTCCAGTGGGCGTTGACGGATTCGAACCGCCGACCCTCTGCTTGTAAGGCAGATGCTCTGAACCAGCTGAGCTAAACGCCCTTTTGATGAACGAAAGTGCTTGGATTTTGTGTGGGCGTTGACGGATTCGAACCGCCGACCCTCTGCTTGTAAGGCAGATGCTCTGAACCAGCTGAGCTAAACGCCCGTACACTTCCGTTTCAAAAGCGATGCAAAGGTACAGCTTATTTTGACATTACCAAAACTTTTGCATAATATTTTTCGATATTTTTTTAGTCATTTAGCGACACACTCTGTTTTTCAAGCATTTAGTACGTTCACTTTTTTGCCTCATTTTTCCGGATAACCTTTGCCGGATTGCCAACGGCTATGCTATCGGATGGAATATCTTTCGTCACCACACTACCCGCACCGATGATACAACGGTCGCCGATGGTGACGCCTGGACACAAAATGGCACCGCCGCCAATCCAGCAATCCTCTCCTATCGTCACCGGATAGGCATATTCCTTTTCCGTACGACGCTCGATATAATCCATCGGATGATGGGGAGTGTATATCTGTACGCATGGACCGACCAACGTATGGGCACCAATCGTGATATATCCCCCGTCCAGGAAAGTGCAATTGGCATTGACAAAGACATGCTCACCCAGCCGGATCCCATCCCCGTGGTCGCAATGGAAGGGCGGGCAGATGATGGACGTGGCGGGAATGCCCGGTACCAGCTCCTCCAGCAAGCTCCGGTAATCCTCATCGTAAGTACTCATCACACGCATTTTTGCCAGCAAGCGCTTGGCATGCTCGAACTTCACCTGTATCTCCGGAACGGACATATCCGCCAACTGGGAGCTACGCATTTTTTCCACTTCATTCATATTATTTCTTCTTTTGATTCATACAGAGACTCAGCCCCGAACAAAAATACGGAAATAAACGCAGTATACCAAAAGAGCGGAAAACCTTTCGGCTTTCCGCTCCTGCAATCGTTTACAGAGCAAACAATTTATTTGTACTCCTGCCAGCTCTTAATCTGGATATCTTCCAGCTTCATTTCGCAGAATGCCTCGATAAAGGCACTTGCCAGGCGGGCATTGGTAATCAACGGAATGTTGTGGTCGATGGCACCGCGACGAATCTTGTAGCCATTGGTCAGCTCGCGTTTCGTATGGTTCTTCGGAATGTTGACAATCAGGTCGAAGGCATGGTCGGCAATCATCGTCATCACGTTGTTTTCCGCATCCGGGCGTTCATCCGGCCAGTAAACGGCTTCCGTCGTCACGCCATGGGCGTTGAGGAAAGCGGCTGTACCTGCCGTAGCATAAATCTTATAGCCTTTGGCAAAGAGCATGCGGCTGGCATCCAGCAAATCCACCTTGGACTTCATGGCACCGGAGGAGAACATCACGCCCTTCTCGGGACGGGGGATTCTGAATCCGGTAGCAATCATGGCATTCAGCAACGCTTCGGAGAAATCGTCGCCAATACAGCCTACCTCGCCCGTAGACGACATGTCCACACCCAATACCGGGTCTGCCTTGTGCAGACGGGAGAAGGAGAACTGGCTTGCCTTCACACCGATACGGTCGATGTCGAATGCCGACTTGTCCGGCTGTGTATAGGGAGCGTCCAGCATGATGCGGGTAGCAGTCTCGATGAAGTTACGCTTCAGCACCTTGGATACGAACGGGAAGCTGCGCGATGCACGGAGGTTACACTCGATAACCTTCACCTCGTTGTTGCGTGCCAGGAACTGGATATTGAAAGGACCGGAAATATTGAGTTCCTTCGCAATCTGGCGGCTGATTTTCTTGATGCGGCGTGCCGTTGCAAAGTAAATCTTCTGTGCCGGGAATACCAGCGTAGCGTCACCGGAGTGTACACCGGCAAACTCCACGTGCTCGGAGATGGCGTATTCCACCACTTCACCGTTTTGGGCAACAGCGTCGAACTCGATTTCCTTGGTGTTCTGCAAGAACTGGGATACCACCACCGGATATTCCTTAGATACCTCAGCAGCCATCTTCAAGAAGTTTTCCAGTTCTTCTTCATCGTAGCATACATTCATCGCAGCACCGGAGAGTACGTAAGACGGACGCACCAGTACCGGATAGCCCACCTTCTCTACAAAGCCTTTCACGTCTTCCAGGCTGGTGAGTTCCTGCCAAGCCGGCTGGTCGATGCCCAGCTGGTCGAGCATGGCAGAGAACTTGTTACGGTTTTCGGCACGGTCGATGGAGATGGGGGAAGTACCCAACACGGGAACTGACTGGCGGTGAAGTTTCATTGCCAGGTTGTTAGGAATCTGTCCACCCACGGACACGATGACACCGCGCGGCTGCTCCAGGTCGATAACGTCGAGCACACGCTCGAAGGAGAGCTCGTCGAAGTAGAGACGGTCACACATGTCGTAGTCCGTAGAAACGGTTTCGGGGTTATAGTTAATCATGATGGACTTGTAGCCCAGCTTGCGGGCAGTCTGGATGGCATTCACCGAGCACCAGTCGAACTCTACAGAGGAACCGATGCGGTAAGCGCCCGAACCAAGCACAACCACTGATTTTTCATTCTTATAATAGTTCACATCATAACCCTGAACGGCATACGTCATGTAGAGGTAGTTCGTCAGTTCCGGATGTTCGGAAGCCACCGTATTGATGCGCTTCACGGCGGGCAGGATGCCCAGCTCCTTACGACGGGCGCGTACGGTAAGGTTTTCCTTCTCCATATTGCCTTGCGGATTCAGCACGAAGCGGGCAATCTGGAAGTCGGAGAAGCCAAGCACTTTGGCTTCGCGCAGCACGTCGGCGGGGATGTCTTCCACCTTATTATATTGGGAAAGTTTCTGCTTGTAGTCTACGATGTTCTTCAGCTTGCCCAAGAACCAGGGGTCAATCTTGGTCAGCTCAAAGATGCGGTCGATGGCATATCCCTTTTCCAGAGCCTCGGCAATGGCAAAGACGCGCAGGTCGGTGGGATGTGACAGTTCGTAATCCAAGTCATCGAACTCCACTCCCTCATTGCCCACGAATCCGTGCATTCCCTGACCAATCATACGCAAGCCCTTCTGGATAATTTCTTCAAAGGAACGTCCGATAGACATGATTTCGCCTACCGACTTCATGCTGGAGCCAATTTCGCGGCTGACACCTACGAACTTCGTCAAGTCCCAACGCGGAATCTTGCAAATCAGGTAATCAAGTTGCGGAGCAGCATATGCAGAATTGGGAGTTCCCATCTCGCCGATTTGGTCGAGCGTATAGCCCAACGCAATCTTGGCAGCCACGAATGCCAGCGGATAACCGGTAGCTTTGGAAGCCAATGCGGAAGAACGGGACAGACGGGCGTTCACCTCGATGACACGATAGTCGTTTGTCTCGGCATTGAAGGCATACTGGATGTTACATTCGCCCACGATGCCCAGGTGGCGGATACATTTGGTGGAGAGCTCCTGCAACATTTTCACCTGCTCGTCGGTCAATGAGCAAGTGGGAGCCACTACGATGGACTCACCCGTATGGATGCCCAGCGGGTCGAAGTTTTCCATGCTTGCCACCGTGAAGCAGTGGTCGTTGGCATCGCGGATTACCTCGAATTCAATTTCCTTCCAACCCTTCAGAGACTCTTCTACCAGAATCTGCTTGGAGAAAGTGAAAGAGCTTTCGGCCAATTTAATGAAGGCTTCCTCGTCCGGACAAATACCGCTTCCCAGTCCACCCAGAGCATAAGCCGAGCGCACCATCACGGGGTAGCCAATCTCGCGGGCTGCCTTCAGTGCGTCCTCCATGCTCTCCACAGCGTGGCTCTTCGGAGTCTTCATCGGAATCTCGTCCAGCTTCTTCACAAAGAGGTCACGGTCTTCGGTGTACATAATCGCCTCAACGGAAGTACCCAGCACGCGCACGCCATATTTCTGAAGAATTCCGTTCTGATAGAGTTCCGTACCGCAGTTCAGCGCCGTCTGTCCGCCGAATGCCAGCAAAATGCCGTCGGGACGTTCTTTCTTGATGATTTCTTCCACGAAATAAGGAGTTACCGGCAAGAAATAAACTTGATCGGCGATACCTTCCGATGTCTGGATAGTAGCAATGTTCGGGTTTACCAAAACAGAACCGATACCTTCTTCGCGCAACGCCTTCAGCGCCTGCGAACCGGAATAGTCAAACTCTCCGGCCTGACCAATCTTGAGCGCACCAGAACCCAAGACAAGCACTTTCTTTAAATTCTTTTCCATATTCTCTTGTTGTCTATTAAGTTACGAGTTACAAGCTACGAACTACGAGTTGTAGCTATTTCACAAAAAAAATGCGTCACCCAATAAAGGATTAACGCATTACCAAAGAACTAAAAATATCTTTCTCGAAAAAAGAGAAACTGACGGCTCCCGAATGAAATTCATTCGAACGGAGGTTATATTTGCTTCTCATTTCCTGCGATTGCATAGTCTCTTTAAAATTTGTGCAAAGTAACGACTTATTTACGAAAAGAGCAAATTGTGGCATATTTTTTTGCATAAAAGAAACGTCATCCTCCATAATAGAAGAGCGGCCGTCGCCCACAACCGAAATCTTTTTCCGAAAAATGCGATTCCATATAAAAAAGAAAGACTATATCTCAGTAAAGGCATTTGCGGATAAATATGAAGATTCTCCCCACCAAAACTTGCTTTTTCTCGCCACGGAAACTTACCTTTGTGCCTATACAAAAATAGAACAAGGATTCTGTTTCTACAAACAAAGCCTTTATTCTTAAAAATAAAATTTCTATTCCTTGGAATAAAGGCTTTATTCTAAGATTTCTCCGCCACCAAAAGAACTTTGCTCCGCAGGGAAAGGACTTTGCAACGAGGAAAGAAAAGAAAGGAGAACGCAACAATGACCACACGCTACCAAATGAAAGAAATGCCCGACTTGCAAGGCACGGGCGAACCAATCACCTACCCCAAGATGGTGATGACCGGACAGACCGGCACGCGCGAACTGGCGGAATACATCGCCATGACCTCGGGATTCTCGAAAGGCGTAACCGAAGGGAATTATCTGCGAACTGGGCGAAGCCCTGGCCCACGAAATGGGAATGGGGACGCTCGGTGAAGATAGAAGGATTGGGCGTATTCACCCCCGCACTGTCCATCTACCCCGACAAGGAACGCGAACAGCCCCAAGAAAGCACCACGAAGCGAAACGCGCGGAGCATCTACGTAAGTGGCGTGAACTTCCGCACGGACAAGGCCTTGATTAGAGAAACCAACCATTGGTGCGAACTGGAACGTGCCTCCTGGAAACCCGCACGCTCGTCGAAGAAATACACCCCCGAACAACGTCTGGCTCTGGCGCATCAGTATCTGGACAAGCATGCCTTCCTTACTGTCAGCATCTACCGGCAACTGACCGGACTCGTCCGCTCCACCGCCACCGTGGAACTGCGCAAATGGGCACATACTCCCGGCAGCGGAATCGATACAAGCGGCATCGGAAGCCATAAGGTATACGTGAAAAGGAAAGAAAGCGTCATCCCTTGAGGTTTCGATAATTATAGGTATCTTTGCCGGTCTTAATGGCTTTTATACAATGAAGAAACTAAAAAATACATAATATGGCAAAAGAAAAAATCATCCTTACGGGCGACCGCCCCACAGGACGCCTGCACATAGGACACTATGTAGGCTCATTGAGAAGAAGAGTGGAACTGCAAAACTCCGGCTTGTACGACAAGATTTTCATCTTCATCGCCGACGCACAAGCGCTGACGGACAATATGGAGAATCCGGAAAAGGTGCGCCAGAACGTCATCGAGGTGGCACTGGACTACCTGGCTTGCGGACTGGACCCGACGAAGAGTACCATCTTCATCCAATCCCAGATACCGGAACTCTGCGAACTGACCTTCTACTATATGGACCTGGTGACCGTGAGCCGCCTGCAACGCAACCCGACGGTAAAGACCGAAATCCAGATGCGTAATTTCGAGACAAGCATCCCCGTAGGTTTCTTCACCTACCCCATCAGCCAGGCAGCGGACATTACCGCCTTCCGCGCCACTACCGTGCCCGTGGGCGAAGACCAGGAGCCGATGATTGAACAAGCTCGTGAAATCGTACGCCGTTTCAACTATATATATGGTGAAACCCTCGTGGAACCGGAAATCCTGTTGCCCGACAATGCAGCCTGCCTGCGCCTGCCGGGAACGGACGGCAAAGCCAAGATGAGCAAGAGCCTCGGCAACTGTATCTATCTTTCGGACTCTGCCGACGAGGTGCAGAAGAAGGTGAAGAGCATGTATACCGACCCCGACCACCTGCGTGTGCAAGACCCCGGAAAATTGGAAGGCAACACCGTATTCACTTACCTGGATGCCTTTTGCCGTCCGGAACACTTCGGCCTTTATCTGCCCGAATATCCGAATCTGGACGAACTGAAAGCCCACTACCAACGTGGCGGTCTGGGCGACATGAAAGTGAAGAAGTTCCTCAACGAAATTATGCAGGAGACACTGGAGCCTATCCGCAACCGCCGCAAGGAGTTTGAAAAAGACATCCCCGCCATCTACGACATGCTGAAGAAAGGTTGCGAAACTGCCAGGGAAACCGCTGCCGCAACCTTGGACGATGTACGCAAGGCTATGAAGATAAACTACTTTGATGATGCGGAACTGATTGCAGAGCAAGTAAAGAAATTCGGCGGAGAATAAGGGATAGGAGATACGAGTTACAGAAGTTACGAGTTACAAGGAGCTACCTGTTACAAGTTACTGGTTACAAAAAATGAGGGGCATGCGTCATAATAACGCATGCCCCTTCTCATTTCTATAACTCGTAACTCCTTGTAGCTTGTAGCTCGTAGCTTTCTAATTGGCAGATTTCACCAATACCACACGGTTCAGAATCGGCTGTCCGAACTTATCGACACCACCACCGGCATCCACCTTCAGGCGGTCAGCAGGAATTCCGTATTGTTTTACCAATACATCGACCACGGCTTGTGCACGCTTCAAACTCAACTCTTTGTTGAATGCCGGCGTACCGGTTGCAGAGTCTGCATATCCGTTTACAGTGTAAGTGGCGTTCGGGAACTGTTTCATCTGGTCTGCCAGATAAGACAAGTTCATTGCTTCACGTGGAGAAACTTCGGCAGAACCGATATTGAAGAATACGGTACGCGGTGCTATATCCGGATCGGGAACAATCACTTCGGTTTCCGTAACTTCGGCCACCGGCTGGTTCTGTGCAGCCACCAATGCATTCTGCAGCTGCTGGTTGGCAGCTCCCATCTCTGCAAGCTGTGCCTGCATGGCATCCAGCTCTACCTGAGAAATCAACTGAGGCATCGGGCGACGGAATCCACGGGCGGGGAAACGGTATGTCAACCCTACCGTTGCACTCAGCACGCCATCATATCCATGATCGCCGCCAACTTCGCCATCGAACTTATCTTCAACACCCATTGCGCTCAGCTCCAGGTTAATATCTATCGCATTCGAAATACGGAAGCGATTGATGATACCCGCGTTTACAGACAGAGCTTCGCGGTGAGGCTTTGTGTAGTTGTGAGTGAAGCCAGCACCTACATAAGGAATGATTTCATACACACGGTGCTGGTTGTATCCTCCAAACAGCGCATTCAGATTGAACATCACATCTCCGTGCAGATTCATATAGTCGAAACGCTGTTTGTAGTAGCCGTCATCCATCTGAGTGCCTTTCACGTAGTCAGCACCTGCATCATACGTATATCCTCTTGCCTGAAGGCCGCTATATTGCAGACGTACTCCCAGTCCCGGGGTGAACCATTTGCCGATGGCAAAATTCAGCGTCGGACTGATACGCTTGCCAAAACTTCCTGCCTTATCATTATCTCCAAAAGTTGCTTCGGCACCACCGCCTATAGAGAAAAACCAATTACTCCAGAACGGATTAGTGATTACCTGATATTTATCCTGAACCTGGATAACACCAAATTCTTCCACAACTTCAGTCTTTTGCTGCGCCATGGCAACAGAAGACACACCAGCTAAAGCCAGTAACATTAGAATCTTTTTCATATACCTTAAAATAGTTAAGTGGTTAATTAAACTCTTTATCATTCAAACTGTCTAATTAACGCCAACAGAACTAAAAGGTTCTGAATATTTGTACTTTTTTTGCCTTGATGCAAAAGAAAGTACTCTTCCTTATTTGGAGAAAAGCTTTTCTATGTCGTCTTCTTTAATGGTCGCCAGCACCGTCTTTCCGTCCGGAGTATAATTCGGGGATGGGCATGCAAACAGATTGTCCACGAGATTGGACATTTCCTCGTTGCTCAGCACTTGTCCGTAGACGATGGCCGCAGCACGTGCCAAGGTCGATGCAAGAATTGTCTGCACCTCTTCCTTAACGTCATTCCCTTTTTCCATAGCAGTATGTACCATATTCCGGACCAATTCCACCGGGTTCAACCCCTCTATGCCCGAAGGTATGCCGTTGATGGCATAGCTACCGCCACCCAGCGGGCTCAAATCGAAGCCTACTGCCGACAAATCTTCCAATATACCGTCCAGCACGGCAGCTTCCGAAGCCGGCAACTGGATAATCTCCGGAAACAATACCCCCTGCGATACCCCTTGTTTCTGTCGAATCTGACTCATATAGCGGTCGAACAATACCCGGACATGCGCCCGATGCTGGTCTATCAGCATCAGACCCGATTTAACGGAAGTCAGAATAAAACGCCCCTTGAACTGGAAGTGTTGCGCTCCTTTCTCTACCGTTGCCTCATTGCCATAGAAAGAGGCGCTTGCCCCGGAAGGAACCGTTTCCTGGAAATAAGGAACCCTCTCCTCCTCTCTTGGAGCCGTACCGGTAACCGCATCCTCTGCAAAAGGCTCTTCCTCCATCGGCTCGTTCATCCTGCTGGCTTTTTCCAAACCGGAATAAAGCCCCTCCCACTCCACTTTGGGGCGCGAATAATTGCCACCGCCTCCATAGGAAGAAGCGGAAGACGTCTTGAAGGGATTGAAATCCGTGTTATAGTGTACCTTCGGAGGCTCTATCGGACGAGCCTGCTCGAATGCAGGAATATCCGGCATGTCCTCGGTATCAAAATCGATAGTAGGTATAGCGCTGAACTTGCCCAAGGATTCCTTGACCGCAGCCGACAGAATCTGCCAGATAGCCTGCTCATTCTCGAACTTAATCTCCGTCTTCGTCGGATGGATGTTCACATCGATATTGGCAGGGTCTACCTCGAAATAAATAAAGTAGGAGATCTGCTCACCGGCAGGAATCAGCTGCTCATAAGCGTCCATCACCGCTTTGTGGAAATAGGGGTGACGCATATAGCGCCCGTTCACAAAAAAGTATTGGTGCGCTCCTTTCTTGCGCGACGTTTCCGGCTTGGCTACAAAACCGGAAATCTTTATCATGGTCGTATTGACGTCGACGGACAGCAACTGCTGATTCAGCTTCTTTCCGAAGACTGCCATGATGCGTTGCCGCAAAGGCATTACCGGAAGATTGAACAATTCCGTATCATTACTATACAGATAGAAGGCTACCTCAGGATGCACCAACGCTATACGCTCGAATTCCGTAAGGATGTTGCTCAACTCCGTAGAGTTCGCTTTCAAGAATTTGCGCCGGGCAGGAATATTGAAGAATAGGTTCTTGATGGAAAAATTGCTTCCCTTAGGGCAGGAAACGGCTTCCTGGCTTTCGACTTTAGAGCCGGCAATCAACAGTCGCGTCCCCAGTTCCTCGCTGGCTGGGCGTGTTTTCAACTCCACTTCAGCTACCGCAGCAATGGAAGCCAACGCTTCTCCACGGAAGCCCATGGTGCGTAGGGCAAACAAATCGGCAGCTTCGCGTATCTTTGAAGTTGCATGGCGTTCAAAAGAAAGACGCGCATCCGTTTCGGACATCCCCTTTCCGTCATCAATCACCTGGATGCAGGTCTTGCCCGCATCGGTAATCAGCACATGTATTTCCTCTGCTTCGGCATCAATTGCATTTTCCACCAATTCCTTCACAACAGATGCCGGACGCTGAATCACCTCTCCGGCAGCAATCTGATTGGCAACCGAATCGGGCAGCAAATGAATGATATCGCTCATGATAATGTTTAATGATTAGAGATTAATGATTAATCATTATTAAATGATTCCGTTACTGATGGCATACCACAGATAAATCAACACAGCCATGACAACAAGGATTATGCCCAAATGCATCGGCTTACGTCCGCTCTCCTTGCGCCGCTTCAGGTGAGTTGTTCCTTCTATGAATTTGCCCCGTATATCCTCGGGCGAGAATTCCTTTTCCGGCAGCATACCCAGGTCACGCTTGGCGTTTTCTTCCATCTTCGCCAACTTCTCTTTCCGCTCATCCACATAGATATAGCTATGATTGAAGCCACGAGGCTTCCGCATTGCAAACATTCCCATGACGCTACTTATTATTTCGTTTAATATGCATATTCCTTGGCGAAGTTACAGGTTTCCGGTCACTTTCTTCAATACTTCACCTGCTTTTTTAGCCTCCTACTCAGAAGATGTCCTCCTTGTTGAGCAGGACGGATGTATGTTCGAACCCAACAAAAAGGAAGGCAGCTTG
>ENA-OQDA01000523-OQDA01000523.1-human-gut-metagenome-genome-assembly--contig:-NODE-523-length-15715-cov-14.130293_pt1 | contig 15715 bp, 14 predicted proteins | sample MGYA00242771_ERZ504603 | MGnify/ENA primary metagenome ERZ504603 (study PRJEB26092, sample SAMD00036328) | human gut metagenome | host: Homo sapiens | study: EMG produced TPA metagenomics assembly of...
ATACGGAAATTTTTTCGAATTTATTTTCGCCCTTACAGGGCCTTCCGGAGGCGTTTTTCGGGGGGGATTTGGGTCTTGGAAAGCGGAATGGAAGTCGGAAATTTTCCAATTTCATCCTTATATCGTTGAGCTTCGGTGGAGAAGTTCTGGCCGGAATGCTATCGGGTTGCGGTGAGTTTGTAAGAGTCTTTTGGGCGGGATCGGAATCAACTTATTAAATTAAATAAATTCGATTATGAAAGTACGTGTCTATTTATCAGTAGGAGCCTTGCTCCTGTTCTTGGCCCCGCTGGGCTGTTCCGACAAGGCAGAAAGTCCGGCACCGGAAACTCCGCCGGAAGAACAGCCCACGCCGGAGCCGGAACCAGAAAAGCCGGAGTTCGTGGATGCGAATATGTCGATGGAAGAATTGATGAAAACAGAAGATCCAGACCGTAATTATCGTTTAGTTAGTTATAGAGATGACACGTGTGCTATGTATTCTTTCTTCGACCCTATGACCGAATTGCAACGCGGTACGCCGCGCGACCAATTGCAGTGGGTATCCGAAAAGGTGGACGGAAACAGCGTTTGCTGGACTTATCGTATCACCAACGGAGACCACGACGAAGCCGTGCGTCAGATACTCGAACGCTGGGCCGAAAAAGAAGACGAGGAAGAATAACCGGATTACGATCAGGGAAAAGGATGTTTTCCTCTAAATGTCGTTGCGAGACAGATCGAATCCGACGGTCGCTTATTCGCGGCCTGCGGCTACGTTTATAATTCTGCACTTTCCCTGCGTTCTCTTCTCGGAGGGGGCTTGGGGTGCATAGCGTCCCAAGCGGTCATGAAGTATGCAATCACGATCAGGAAAAATAAAACCGGTTTAGAAATTATTCTAAACCGGTTTGTTGTGCCCAGGACGAGACTCGAACTCACACGGGCTAATGCCCACCACCCCCTCAAAGTGGCGTGTCTACCAATTCCACCACCTGGGCCTCGATTCCCGCCGCAGCGGGTTTTCAAGTGTGCAAATATAGTGACTATTTTGTTTTTCCCAAAATATACGGCAAAAAAATTGCCGGGTCACGAAACTGACCCGGCAATTCGACGTTGTTTTCGAAGCGTGCGGCGGTCCCGGCAGCGTGCGGCACGGTTGCTTCGGAAAACGGTTTATTCGGCGAAGTCCATCTCTTCGAAGAGGTAGGAAGCGTCTCCGATGCGGTCGATTACGAAAAGCACGTAGCGGATGTCGAGCGCGATGTTGCGGCAGAAAGCCGGGTCGAAGGCGATGTCGCTCATGGTCGAGAGCCACGTGCGGTCGAAATTCACGCCGATCAGCTCGCCCCGGCCGTTGAGTACCGGCGAGCCGGAGTTGCCGCCTGTGGTATGGTTGTCCGCAAGGAAGCAGACGGGAACGGTCGTGCGGCCGTCGATCTCCACGCCCCAGCGTCCGTAGTCCTTGGCGGCGATGATGTCGCGGAGCCGCTGCGGGATGTTGTAGTCGTAAATTTCCGGATTGTCCTTTTCCAAAATACCTTCGACAGTGGTGTAGGGCTTGTGATATACTCCGTCGGCATACCGGTAGCCGCCTACCTTGCCGTAAGCCACGCGCAGCGTGAGGTTGGCATCGGGATAGAAGGCACGCTCCGTATCCCATTCGCGCAGACCCTTGATATAGGTCGTGTAGAGTTCGTTCAGGCGCTCGCTGTTCAGGTTGCGGGTCGAGCACTTGCCCAGTTCATCGAAATGCGGGTGACCGTCGTCCGAATATCGGCCCGCAGAGCTTCCAGTTCGGGAGCCTCGGTCGATTCGTCCTCCTTGTGCGTGGCTTCGAACATCAGCTCGGCGTATGCTTCGGGCGATCCCAGACGCTCTACTTCGGCGGCGAAGAGCGGTACCATGTACTCTTGCGGGCAGTTGTCGTAATATTCGCGGTACAGCACGCGGAAAAGGTCGCGGTTGAGCGCCTTCACCTGGGGATAGATTTCGTCGCCGAACGAGGGCCGGTTGTAAATCCGGTTGAGCTCGCCGGTTCGGATGGTTTCGCTCATCAGTTCGAGTGCGAAGTAGGCGTCGAAGATGCGGGCGTACTCCGCCTTGAGCTCTTTGAGCACGTCGCGGTATTCGGGCTTGTCCTGGGCCCAGGCTTGGAAGGCCCGTTCGTACTCCTGTTTGCTCGCCACAGTGTTCAGACGCGTCAGACCCAGCGCTTCGCCCTGCCATTTTTTCCAGGCGTTCGAGATGCCGGCGTTGATCGCCGCGTACATGATGCGCATGGCGGGATCTTTCTCCTGCGCCGCATTGATCCGATCGAGCCGTTCGGTGCGGATACGGATTTTCATCGGGTCGCTGCGGTGCACGATGTAATCGACCGCGTCGGAGAGGATGTACTCCTGGGTGTTGCCCGGGAAGCCGTAGATCATCGTGAAGTCGCCTTCCTGAATACCTTCGGTGGAGATCTTGAAATGTTTTTTCGAGCGGTAGGGTACGTTGTCGGGCGAGTAGGCCGCAGGCCGGTTGTCTTTATCCGCATAGATGCGGAACATCGAGAAGTCGCCCGTGTGCCGGGGCCATGCCCAGTTGTCGGTGTCGCCGCCGAACTTGCCGATCGACGAGGGCGGAGTACCTACCAGGCGGACATCGTCGAACTGCTCGTAGACGAACAGGAACTGTTGGTTGCCGTAGTACATCTGCTCGATCGAGGCTTTGTAGCGGCCGTTCTCGCGGGCTTTTTCGAGGATTTCCTCGCGGCTCTCGCCGGCGGCCAGACGCTCGGTGATGTCCTCCATGCGTTTGAGGAACTTGACGTTGAGGTTTTCGTTGGGAAGTTCCTCTTCGCGCGACTGTGCCCAGAAGCCGTCGGTCAGATAGTCGTGCTCGACGGACGACAGGCGCTGGATCGCTCCGTAGCCGCAGTGGTGGTTGGTAATCAGCAATCCTTCCGGGGAGATGAGCTCGGCCGTGCAGCCGTCGTCGAAGAGCATGACGGCGTCTTTGAGCGAAGCCTTGTTGATGCTGTAAATGTCTTCCGCAGTCAGTTGGAATCCTTTGGCGCGCATATCGTCGATGCGCGACGAGATCAGGCTCGGCAGCCACATGCCCTCATCGGCGAGTGCCGTGAGCGAAAGCAGCGCGAGGCAGAGAGTCGAAAAGATACGTTTCATGGATTGTTTTTTATTGATTGAATGAATTGATTGAGTTCGGTATAGACGCGTTGGATCGGCAGCCCCATGACGTTGAAGAACGAGCCGTCGATGCGCTCGATGGCGGCATAGCCGATCCACTCCTGAATGCCGTAGCTGCCGGCCTTGTCCAGCGGATGGAAGTTGTCCACGTAATAGACGATCTCCTCGCGGGTTAGAGCCCGGAACCAGACATTGCTGCGTACGGAGAAGCTCCGGCGCCGGCGGGCCGTGCGGAGCGTGACGCCCGTGACCACCGTGTGACGATGGCCCGAGAGCCGTTCGAGCATCCGGATCGCATCTTCGCGGTCTTCGGGCTTGCCCAACACCTCGCCGTTCAGGATAACGACGGTGTCTGCCGTCAGCAGGATTTCGTTTTCCGCGAGCGGCCGGGGATAAGCACGGCTCTTGAGTTGCGAGAGGTAGCGGGGCACCTGCGTCGCGGCCAGCGTCGCGGGATAGACCTCCTGGCAGTCGTACCGGGGGGCCGGTTCGTACGGCAGCCCGCTCTCGGCGAGCAGTTGCTGCCGTCGCGGTGATTGCGAGGCCAGGATCAGACGGTAGGGTTTGAGTTTGTCGTGCAGCAGCATGGCGTTACGGATTTTGGGTTCGGGACCGGGTTTCCGCCGCCGTTGGTTCGGATTTCCGGGTTCCGGCGAGTTTTTTCATAGCCCGGCGGTATTGGCTTTCGACTTTGCCCGGCCGGATGCGGCGGTCGAACAGCCGGCGGAGAAAGCCGTCGAAGGACTCTCCGTCCCGCAGGTCGGGCAGATAGCGGTAAACGATTGGCGCCAATACGTGCGTGCCGTCGCAATAAACGAGAAATTCGTCCAATACCTGCTTGTCGTCGATGCGCCCCAGGCGGCGGGATACATACCGTTCGGCCGCTACGACGAATGCCTCGTTGCCGCCTTCGCCGTAGGCGCGTGCCCGGTCTTCGTGCGTGCGGTAGAAGTCGTCGTTGTCGTAGAGCGTCTGCAACATGTCGAGCAGTTCGCCCGAAAGCGAGAGCCGGTGCAGGTTTTCGTGAATATAGACCTGCATGAAGTCGATACGGTATTGGCGGGCCGTTTCGGGATCGAGCAGCAGAGGCGTACAGCAGAATGTTTCGTCCAGCAGGGCGAAAGCGTTGTCTATGTTGCCGAGGATGTAGATTCGGGAACCCGTAGCGTCCAGAGGCTGCCCGCCGGCCAGACGGGTGATTTCCTGATGGATGGCGCCCAGTTGTTCCGGGGCGATCCGGTACTGTTCGATCGCGTTGTTCAGGCAGGGCCGCACCTGCTCCTGCCAATATTGTGCGTAACCCGCTTGTGCGAGCCGTTGCAGGCAGTAAGAGAGTTCGTCGCGGACGCTGCATATTTCGTCGATCCAAGCACCCCGCACCTTTGCGGTAGCGATTCGGGTCGGAACGAGGCGAAGAATTCGACGACTTGTTCCGGATCGTCTTTGCTGCCTCCGCTCAAACTGTAAACAGAAAATTCCGAGATTTTCGCTTATCCGGTCTTGCACTGGCAAGGCTCAGTGATATCGTCTGCCTGGAACACCGGTTATCGGTCATTATCCGGAAGCCCTATGGAGAGCGGCAGAAGAGAACGGAATACCCGGAGAAAAAATCGCAGCGAGATGAAATCTGCGAGGCCATTGATGTAGCATTGGCAAGAAAACCAAAAGACTTCCGGGAACTGATTGGAATTTTGCAGGAAGCAGGATACGAGTATAAAGATGGAAAACAGCCTGCACTGCGGGGAAAAGGCCACGCCAGATTTGCTCGTTTCCGCTCTCTTGGTAAAGGATATTCGGTTGAAGAACTCTGCGAAGTGATTGCTGGAAATGCGGTTCATAAAAGCAAATATGTAGAGAAAAACCGCACAAGCGCACGGTCGTCACAGGTGCATCAGAAGGCGGAGCTGTCGTTCCTTATAGATGTCCGTGTCAAAATGCAGGAGGGCAGAGGCGCGGGATATGCGCGTTGGGCGAAAGTCTTTAATCTGAAGCAGATGGCAAAAGCTATGATGTTCATGGAAGAGCATGGAATCAAGAGTTATGCAGAGCTGAAGGAAAAGGCAGATGGAATTTCTGAAAAATGTGATGCGCTGCTGGAATCTGTAAAAGCAGATGAGGCACGGATGTCGGAAGTGTCGGTGCTGCGGAAGCATCTAATCAATTATGCCAAGACAAAAGATGTTTTTGCCGCGTATAAAGCATCCGGTTACAATCGGGAGTTCTATGAAGCCCATCGGGATACGCTGGCCTTACGCAGCGCAGCGAAAAGGGCATTTGATGCCTATAAGAAAGAGAACGGCTCTGACAAGAAGCTCCCGCGCATCAGCGAGCTGAACGCAGAGTATGCAATGCTTCTGGAACGAAAGAAAAGCTCTTATGCAGAGTACCGCAAGACCAAATCGGAAATGCAGGATTGGCTTGTGGCGCAGAAGATTGTGCAGGAAATCCTGAAAGAGGATGAGCAGAAAAAAGAGCAGCTGCATGAGCAGGAAGTGCGGCAGGAAGAAGAAAATAGACAGAGTAGTCGATGATGGAAAGTCCGGTGCAGTGTGGGTGTAATGCTCGTTCTGCACCGGGCTTTTTTCTTTGGCAGGAACTGCCGTTGAAGCATCCGGAACGGATGCGCAGCCCGATGCCGCAGGCAGCGTTCTATGGGGATTGGGGAGTTTCCCAAACAAGCAGAAAATCGCTTTCGTGTCACGAAAGCCCTGCTTGCAGAAGAGTGGGTTCTAAAAAAATCGTTCAAAATTTGGAAGAACTTTCGATTGATTTTGTTCGTTTCTTGGAGTAGAATATAAATGAGAAATTTTAACTTGCTGCGAGTGACTTTAGACATCGAAAAAGAGGTTCCGTATGGATTTCATGACGATTAAGCAGGCTTCTGAAAAATGGGGCATCTGCACAAGGAGAGTACAGACATTATGCACGGAAGGGCGAATTGATGGTGCCGAGCGTTTAGGCCATCAGTGGGTCATTCCTATTAACGCCGAAAAGCCGAAGGATGCCAGAATCAAAAGCGGCAAATACATTAAAACAAAATCCGGAAATGGAGAGAACGAAGATGGAAAGAAAACCGTATAGTGCCGGAGCAGTGAAATTTTCGTTCTGGTTCATGGAATTTCGGAAAACCGTGCAGCTTTTGAGCGAGGGTAAGAGCTTTGCAGATATTAAAAAGTTGAATGAAGAGACAAACATCTATGGTGCACCGACAAAACTACGAGCGCAGCAGATTTATTCTACCGTAACAGCCCGTATCAAGACATTAGATGAAAGCTTTTATCCAATCTTTTTGAGCAGTGATCTTGCTACACAAAAACTATTTGTGCTGACTGCGGCTCTTTTGCATGACACGCTGTTCTTTGATTTTGTGTATGAAGTAGTGCGGGAAAAAATGATTCTTGGTTCCGATGAGCTGACGGATGCAGATATCCGGATATTTTTCAAAAATAAGCAGGAACAGAGTGAGAAAGTGGCTTCTCTTCAAGACTATACGTTGCGCCGCCTCGGTTCCTGCTATAAAACGCAGCTTTATGAAGCGGGGCTTTTAGAAAGCAACCGGGCAAACAGCACAAGAAAAATACTGAAGCCAATTCTTGATATTGCATTTGAGCATTGGCTTTATGACCATGATCTTGGCATCATGGTAAAAACACTGACGGGGGTAAGATGAAATGGATTTAAGCCAAAGACTGGACGAGATGGAGCTTGCAATCCATAAGCCATCTTTCCGAAAAGGAACAGGCCGCGCAAATGAGGTCAACTATTGGGATGTTTGATTATCCACCGGAAAAGGAACTGGAAGTTCGGGAGCGTGTAGAGTATCTGAAAAATAAGAATGACCGGGGCGATGATGATTTTGAGCTTGTGGTCTTTGACCTGTATGATATCATCATTGACTTTTTGGAAAAGAAAAACTTTATGGAAAAGTGCTATGACTTTGAAAAAAAGCGAGGAATCGAGCGTATCGTCAAGGCAGTGACCAACTCCATGAAGGTGAATGACGATGACAGCCTGATCGTGCAATATATCAAAGAACATACGCCGGAGAATGCAGTCGTGTTCTTAACCGGTATCGGCAAGTGCTATCCGATTTTTGCGCTCCCACAAGGTGCTTAACAACTTACATCAGGCATTTGTGCGCTGCCCGGTCGTGATGTTCTTTCCGGGAACCTATAATGAGCAGGAGCTGATCCTGTTCAATGAGATTAAAGACGATAACTATTACCGGGCATTCCGACTGGTAAAGTAATGGATGGAGGAAACTGTTATGCAGATCAAGGACATGTTCCGAAAGAAAATTGACCGTGAGATACAGGGCGTTATCATTGTCGGTCAGGGTGAAGAAACAAATGTAGCGCAGGAGCTGGAAGAGTACGTTGTGACCCGTGAGCTTCAGCGTCATTTTGCGGATTTCTTTGCAGCATATAAAAAAGGTATTCAGGGAACCACACCGAAAATGGTGTCTGGATTTCCGCTTCTTTGGAAGTGGTAAATCTCATTTCCTGAAAATCCTGTCCTATCTGCTTCAGAATAAACAGGTCGGAGACAAACATGCCATCGACTACTTTATCGAGGATCAGAAGATTACCAATCAGATGGTGCTGGCAGATATGCAGCTGGCAGCAAACACCCCATCGGATGTAATTCTTTTCAATATTGATTCCAAAAGCGATTCGAATGGCAAAGAAAATAAAGATGCCATTGTGAACGTATTCCTGAAGGTTTTCAATGAGATGCAGGGCTTCTGCGGTTCCATGCCGCACCTTGCTGACCTGGAGCGCAGGCTTTCCGAGGAAGGACGTTTTGAAGAGTTTAAGGAAAAGTTTGAAGAAGAGTATGGCGATCCGTGGGAAAGCTCTCGTCAGGACTTCGATTTCATTCAGGATTCCGTTGTCGATGTTCTTTCTGACATGGATTTCATGAGCGAATCAGCTGCCCGTAACTGGTGCGAGAAAGCAACCGAGAGCTACCAGATCAGCATTGAGGATTTCGCCAAGCGTGTAAAGTCCTATATTGATAAAAAAGGGAACAACCATCATGTTGTCTTCCTTGTGGATGAGATCGGCCAGTACATTGGTGATGATTCTAAGCTGATGCTGAACCTTCAGACAGTGACGGAAGAACTGGGCAAGGAATGCATGGGCAAGGCTTGGGTAATCGTAACGAGCCAGCAGGATATCGACTCCATTACCAAGGTGAAGGGTAACGACTTCTCCAAGATTCAGGGACGTTTCGATACACGTCTTTCTTTGTCCTCTGCCAATGTGGACGCTGTTATCAAAAAGCGTATTCTGGATAAGACAGAGACCGCAGCACAGAGCCTGCGTCTGCTTTATGACCAGAAAGCAACCATCATCAAAAATCTGATTGTCTTCAACGACGGCGTGGAGAAAAAACTGTACGCCAACGCAGAAGATTTTGCAGAGGTTTATCCTTTTGTTCCGTACCAGTTTAATTTGCTTGCCAGCGTGCTGACCAGTATCCGTACCCACGGTGCATCCGGCAAGCACCTGTCCGAGGGTGAACGTTCCATGCTGGCTCTGTTCAAAGAGTCTGCCATGCAGCTGATGGACGATGAGATGGGGGCAATCGTGCCGTTCTATCGATTCTATGATGCATTGGAGAACTTCCTCGACCACAGCCACAGCAGTGTGATCATTCGCGCTTATGACAACAGCTACATCAACCCGGAAAAGAAGGAAAAAGATGTCTTTGCGATCAATGTGTTGAAGACCCTTTTCCTGATTAAATATGTTCTGGAGATCGAAGCCAACGTGGACAACATCGTCAGCCTGATGATTACCAGCATTGACGATGATCGTATTTCTTTGAAGGCACAGGTGGAGGATGCACTGAAAGTGCTGATGCGCCAGATGCTGATCCAGAAGAATGGCTCCATCTATGTATTCCTGACCGATGAGGAACAGGAAATTAACAACGAAATCGAAAAAGAAAATGTGGAGATGCCGGAGGTCATCACGAAGATTGCGGAGATGATCTATGAGGACATTTTCTCCAGCAAGAAGTATCAGTACCCCAGCTTTGGCGGACGGTATGCGTTCTCCTTCAATCAGACAGTGGATGACCGCCCCTATAAGGCAAACCAGAATTACGATATCGGCCTCCGTGTGCTGACCCCGTGGTATGAAGGCGGCACCGATGATGGTACGCTGCGCCTGCTCTCCGGCCAGGGCAAGGAAGTCCTTGTGGTTCTGCCGAATGATGATGCGTTCCTGACGGAAATGCGGGCATACTTAAAAATTGAGCGGTTCCTGCGCAAGAATACTTCTGTGCAGCTTGCCAAGTATGAGACCATTAAGGAAGCAAAGCGCGTAGAGATGCGGGAACGCAACGGTAATGCCAAGCTTTACCTGACGGAAGCTCTGAAAGAGGCTACCATCTATGTCAATGGCGATGTGCTGCACACCTCCGGTAAGGAAGTGACCAGCCGCATCAACGAGGCTATAGGTCGACTGGTGCAGACGGTTTACCATAAGCTGTCCTACATTGACGCAGCGATGGGCGAAGCAGATATCCGGAAGATGTTCAAGACCAGCAACCAGCTGTCGCTGGCACTGGGAGATACCGGAGAATCCAATGTCCACGCGCTGGATGATGTGTTGCAATTTGTGGCAGGCAACTCTCGGATGCACATGAAAACTTCTATGAAAACCATCAAGGATCGCTTTATGAAAGCACCCTATGGCTTTGTGGAAGATGACATCCATTGGCTGGTGGCACGTCTCTTTAAGCGTGGAGATCTGTCCTTTACGGTCAACGGTGAGAGCGTCAATCTGAACAACCGTTCCGAAGAGGAAATCATCGGCTACATCACGAAGAAGCAGTTCGTGGATAAGCTGCTGACGGAAGTGCGCGTCCGGGTGCCGGAAAACCAGAAAAAGGCCGTTCGCACCGTGATGAAAGAGCTGTTCAAGGTGGCACCGCCTGCCGATGACGAAGATACCATTATGAAGAACTTCCAGCACTATTGTGAGAATCGGATCACTGAGATTGAGCGGCTGGAACCGAAATATGAGAATTACGCCTATCCCGGAAAAGAAATTCTGGAAAAGGGCAAGAAGCGGCTTTCCGCATTGGTGCAGATTCAGGCACCGCTGGAATTCTTTAAGACCGTATTTGACGAGCAGGACGATCTGATGGATTTTGGCGAGGACTATGAGCCTATCCGTGATTTCTTTGGCAGTGAGCAGCTGACCATCTTCACCCGTGCGCTGGATATGCTGAATATCTACGAGGACAGCAAGACCTACATCGTGGATGCAGAGCTGGAAGACGTGGTGACCAAGATGCGCACCATTGTCCGGATGCCGAAGCCCTACAAGGAGATTCCGAAGCTGCCGGAGCTGCGCGAGAAGTTTATGAACTGCTATATGCGCATTCTGGAAGAGCAGGCAGAGCCGGTCAAGGATTCCATCAATCAGGATCGGAACCGTGTCTTTGAAGTGCTGAACACCAAACCCTATAAGGATGCGAAGTTCAACCGTTATCTGGAACTCTTTAAGGAGATCATGGACGGTGCGGAGCACTGCAACAATGTTTCCACTCTGCGAAGCTTCGCAGATAAGGCGGAGGCACTGAAGCTGCGCCTGCTCAACGAGATGAACGCAGAGGACATTCGCCTTGCGAAAGAGGCAGCGGCAAAGGCCGAGGCAGAGCGCAAGCGTCAGGAAGAAGAGGCGGAAAAGCGCGGCGAGACCGTGAAACCGTCAGAAAAGGTGGCAGAACCGCAGCCGGTATATAAGGTGCGCACCACGAAGAATGTTTCCATCAAGACGGTTGCCAAGACTGCATCGTGGCGGCTGGAGAGCAAGGAGGATGTTGATAAATACCTTGCTGCATTGCGCGAGAATCTGCTGAAAGAGATGGACGAAGATACAATCGTCAACATTGAACTATAAATGACAGGAGGAGTGGCTCCATGAACAAGACAGCCATAAAGAATTTTGCGATTTGGGCTCGGAATAAGCTGATTGCAGATGTCAGCTATGATGCCCGCCTGATCGGTATTACGGAGGACGGCATTGCAAAGCCGTTGCCGCAGAGCTTCGGCGGCACTCAGTTCTTCGATATCGGCACTGCAGAACCGTATTCGATTTCCGGCGAGGCCGTGCGGCAGCGTGACAAGCTGATAGAGGTCATCCAGCAGAAGGAAAAGGATACCGACTACAAAACCGCATATCAGTATGTGATCGAGGAGGTTGCTTATACATGGTTCAACCGCCTGATCGCGATCCGTTTCATGGAGGTCAACGACTATCTGCCTTCCCATATTCGAGTGCTTTCTTCCGAGAGCGGAAAGCTGGAGCCAGATCTGGTCACAACGCCGTTTGACGCAGAGCTGCCCTTTACTGCGGAGGAAGAGGCTCAGATTTTCCAGTTGAAGCAGGACAACAAGCTGGACGAAGTGTTCCGCATCCTGTTCCTGAAACAGTGCAACGCCCTGAACGAGATTCTGCCTGCTCTGTTTGAAAAGACAAAGAACTACACCGAGCTGCTGCTCAGCCTGTCCGTTATCGACCAGGATGGTGTAGTCTATCACCTGATTCACGATATCCCGGAGGATGACTTCAACATCGAGCGCGGCGGCCAGGTGGAGATCATCGGCTGGCTGTACCAGTATTACAACACTGAACCGAAAGCGGCTGCCTTTGCAAAGAACGGTAAGATCACCAAAGAGGAAATCCCTGCCGTAACCCAGCTGTTCACCCCGGACTGGATCGTCCGCTACATGGTGGAGAACAGCCTTGGCCGTTTGTGGGTGGAAGGACACCCGGAATGCGACCTGAAAGAAAACTGGAAATACTATCTGGAAGAAGCACAGCAGGAGCCAGAGGTACAGGCAAAACTTTCGGAAATTCGTAAAGAGTATGCTGCCCTGAACCCAGAAGATATCAAGCTCATTGACCCCTGCATGGGTTCCGGTCATATCCTGGTATATGCTTTTGATGTGCTGATGCAGATTTACGAGAGTGCCGGTTACAGCCAGCGCGATGCGGCAAAGAGCATTCTGGAACACAACATCTACGGTCTGGACATTGATGACCGTGCCTATCAGCTGGCGTACTTCGCCGTGATGATGAAAGCACGGCAGTACAACCGCCGTATCTTAAACGGCGAGAACACCTGTCATGTCTATGCCATTCAGGAGAGCAACAGCATCAACCGTGCGCATCTGAAGTATTTCGGCGCAGGGTTGGACGATATCGAGAAAAACGCTGCTAAGATGCAGTTGGAAGGTTTGATGGACACCCTGACCGATGCCAAGGAGTACGGCTCTATCCTGAATGTGGAGGGCTACAACTGGGAGCTGCTGCGCCGATTTGTGGCAGCGGAGGATACCGATGGTCAGATCAGCATGGATAGCGTGGGCGTGGAAGATACTGCCGAGCAGCTGAATCGGCTTGTTGACATTGGTGAGACGATGGCACGGAAATATTGGGTGACCATTACGAATCCACCGTATGCAGCTATAAGTAATTTAAGCCCTAAAGTGAATGACTTTGTTAAAGCAAATTATCCTGATAGTAAAGTAGATCTCTTTGCTGTCTTTATTGAACGATGTGGTTTGATGACGCGAGTGAGTGGTTATCAAGCGATGATAACACAACATGCATGGATGTTTCTTGCAAGCTATGAGAATTTACGCGATAAACTATTAAACAAAGAACTGATAAATTTGGCACATTTAGGACCACATGCATTTGATGAGATAAATGGGGAAGTTGTTCAGACAAGCAGCTTTGTGTTCTGCAATGACTTTTTCTCAAATTATAATAGCACTTTTGTTCAATTAGTTGGCGGAAAAAATGAAGCAGCAAAAGCTGCTATGTTTATTTCTGGTGAACACCGTTTTAATAAAACAAATGAACAACTAAGAGAAATTCAAGGGACACCTTATACTGCATACTGGGCGTCAGATGTTGTTTTGTCGGCATTTAAAAAGTCACATTTAGTTGGTGATGTTTCGGAACCTCGCGTTGGTATGGCAACCGCAAATAATGATAGATTCATTCGACTTTGGTTTGAGGTGAACCGTAACAAATTTGGAATTAATATCTCGTCAAGAAAAGAAGCTGTTGAGAGCCGAAAGAAATGGTTCCCGTTTGCTAAGGGAGGGGAACAGAGAAAATGGTACGGCAATAATGATACAGTAGTAAACTGGGAAAATGATGGGTTTGAAATTCAGAATTTCAAAGATGAAAAGACGGGTAGGATACGTTCACATAACTATAATCTGGACTATATATTCAGTTCTGCATTGACTTGGACTGTTATTGGAACAGAGAAGACCTCATTTAGATTTTGCCCGGTAGGATTTTTGTATTCTAACAGTGGATATGGACTGTTTTGCAATAATGAAAAGACAAAATACTATTTACTTGGATTTATGAACTCCAAAATAGCCGCTTCACTGTTAAAAATTCTCTCACCTTCGATGGGATTTGAATCTGGATATCTTAGGAAGTTGCCACTGATAGAGTCGGATTCTTTGGATAGTATAGTAGAGCGTGTTAAACATTGCATTGATGGCAGTAACGCAGAGTGGGACTCTTTTGAGGTTTCTTGGGACTTTAAGAAACATCCCTTACTCCGTAACGTTTCCACGATTTCTGAGGCCTTTACCCAGTGGCAGACAGAATGCGATGCCCGCTTTAATCAGCTGAAGGTCAACGAAGAAGAGCTGAACCGCATTTTCATCGACATTTACGGTTTGCAGGACGAGTTGACCCAGGAAGTGGAAGATAAGGATGTGACGGTACGCAAAGCTGACTTGCAGCGGGACATCAAGAGCCTGCTGAGCTATGCGGTGGGCTGTATGTTTGGCCGTTACTCTCTGGATGTGGAAGGATTGGCCTATGCAGGTGGCGAATGGGATAGCAGCAAATACCAAAGCTATATTCCGGATGCCGATAACGTTATCCCTATCACCGATGAAGAATATCTGGACGATGATATCGTATCGCGCCTGTGCGCATGGCTGAAAGCGGTTTACGGTGCTGATACGCTGGAAGCAAACCTGGATTACATCGCAAAAGCTCTTGGCAATAAGGGCAGCACCAGCCGGGAGATCATCCGCAACTACTTCTTGAACGATTTCTTCAAGGATCACTGCCAGACTTACTCTGTTACCGGTTCCGGTAAGCGTCCGATCTACTGGCTGTTTGACAGTGGCAAGCAGAACAGCTTTAAGGCACTGGTTTACCTGCACCGCTACACGCCGGACACCATCGGTAACCTGCGTATCGACTACCTGCACAAGATGCAACGCATATATGAATCTGAGATCAACCGGATGCAGGATATGATGGATCACAGCGAGAATGCCCGTGAGGTGGCAGCAGCATCTAAGCGTAAGGATAAACTTGCCAAGCAGCTGAAGGAATGCCGGGAATACGATGAGAAGATCAGCCATCTGGCACTTTCCCGTATCGAGCTTGATCTCGATGACGGCGTAAAGGTAAATTACCGTAAGCTCCAGACCGCGCAGGACGGCAAGTTCTATGAGGTGCTGGCGGACAGCAAGAACATTATGGTGAAAGAAAAGAAATAAGAGGAACAGGAGGCGTTTGCAATGATTTTGTACCACGGAAGCAATGTTATCGTAGAACAGCCGAAACTTATCCGGCAAAATCGCTATCTGGACTTCGGTTTTGGATTTTACACCACCACCAACCGCGATCAGGCAGTGAACTTCGCTCAAAAGGTCACTGACCGCCGCAAAACAGGAGCCGCTACGCTCAATATTTATTCCGTAGAGGAAGCTGTGGCTTTCAAGGAGTGCAGCTTGCTGCGCTTTGATAGCCCAGATGAAGCATGGTTGGATTTTGTAGCTGAGAACCGTCAGGGAACCTATCAGGGAAAGCAGCATGACCTGATTTATGGTGCTGTGGCAAATGATGATGTGTACCGCACCATTACCCTGTATATGACCGGAGTGTTGGATAAGGAACAAACACTGGCGGCACTCAAGATTCGGAAATTGTTCAACCAGCTGGTGTTTGCAACCGAGAAGTCCCTGCAATACTTGCATTTTGAAGGGAGGGAGCTTGTATGAACGAAGATCAGTTCAGCGCAATGCTTGCAATCATTGTGCCGCCCATCATCGAACAGATTACAAAAAACAGCAATGTGGATGATGAAAAAGCGATTTCCCGCTTTTATCAGTCCAAGCTCTATCAGGAACTTTCGGATGAAAAATCAAAATTGTGGCATTACAGCCCGATGACGCTGTATACCATGTATCAAGATGAACTTCTGACAGGCTCCTATGATTACCCGGAGGAGGCGTGAGCGATGAGCAAAGAATCCAATTTTTTGATTTATTGCATGGAGCGGTACCGTCATTTCAAAGGGCTTTCCGGTGCAGATGTAGCAAAGACTTTTGAAGAGTATGGCATCTATGGGTATATCACAAAGTATTTTGAATCACTGCACACAATGGGGGATCATTGCATCGTGCAGGATATTGACGATTATATTAGCAGCATCACAGGCAACAACCGGATCAAGGCACACAGGGGATA
>ENA-OQDA01000525-OQDA01000525.1-human-gut-metagenome-genome-assembly--contig:-NODE-525-length-15663-cov-3.309410_pt1 | contig 15663 bp, 16 predicted proteins | sample MGYA00242771_ERZ504603 | MGnify/ENA primary metagenome ERZ504603 (study PRJEB26092, sample SAMD00036328) | human gut metagenome | host: Homo sapiens | study: EMG produced TPA metagenomics assembly of...
CCACCAGCAGCACGCCCTTGGGGATGCGGGCCCCCAGCTCCAGAAACCGCTTGGGGTCCCGGAGGAACTCCACAATCTCCTGGAGCTCCCCCTTCTCCTCCTCGGCGCCGGCCACGTCCTCAAAGGTGACCTTCCTCTGCTCGTCGGCGCCGGTGCGGGTGCGGGCGCGGCCGAAGCGGGCGGTGCGGTCCACACCGCCGCCGCCTCCTCCGCCCCCGCCGGCCCCGGCCTGGCGCAGGAACATGAAGTACCACAGCAGGCCGAACACCACCAGGATGACGATCCACGGGATAAAGCTCATCCAGTAGGGAGGCACCCAGCCCTGGGGATAGTCGTAGTCGGTGATGATCCCCTGCCGCTTCTGTTCCACAATGAGGTCGTTAAAGTCCTGGTAGAACCAGTCCGGGTTGCCGATCTGATAAGTGAGCACACTCTGGCCGCCCTGGGGCTCCTTCAGGTACAGGGTCACGGTATTGTCCTCCAGGGAGACCCGGCTCACCATCTGCTGCTCCAGCAGCTGGCGCACCTGGGCATAGGTGACCTTCTCCTGATTCCCCATCCCGCCCCGGAGGGCGAAGATGGTCATCAGCAGAACCACGGCGATGAGCAGGTAAAAGCCCACATCGCGCAGGCTTCCGTTTCGTTTCAAACTGCGGACACGTCCTTTCCGGGCAGATTGGGCGCCTCAGGCGCCCGTTATTCCTCTCCTCCGTACACACAGGGCTTAAGAATGCCTATGTAGGGCAGGTTGCGGTATTTTTCCGCATAGTCCAGCCCGTAGCCCACCACAAAGTAGTCGGGGATGGTAAAGCCGGAGTAGTGCAGCTCCACCTCCTTGGTGCGGCGGGAGGGCTTATCCAGCAGGGTGCACAGCCGCACGGAGGCGGGGCTGCGGGCCTGGAGGAGCTGGAGCAGATAGCTCAGGGTGTTGCCGCTGTCCAGAATGTCCTCCACCACGATCACGTCGCGGCCCTCGATGTGCTCGCTGAGATCCTTGATGATCCTGACCTGCCCGGAGCTGGCCGTGCCCGCCCCATAGGAGGACACCGCCATGAAGTCCACGGTGCAGGGCAGGTGGATCTGGCGCACCAGGTCCGCCATAAACACGAAGGAGCCCCGCAATACGCTGACCAGCAGGGGCTCCCTCCCTGCGTAGTCCCGGTCGATCTCGGCGGCGATCTCCGCCACCCGCCGGTGCAGCTCCTCCTCGGAAAAGAGCACCCGCTCCACGTCCTTGTCCAGCATGTGTTCCATACCTCTCCCTCACTCTTTCTTCCAGAATAACAGCTCATAGGCCGCCTGTCCAGGGACGGCCGTCCGGCTCTGCTCAGGCCCGAAGCCCGCCACCGCGGCCACGCCCCGGCCGTCGGCCAGAACCGGAATCCGCTCCCGCTCCCGGCGGGGCACCTTTTCGTCAATAAACAGCTTTTTCAGCGTCTTGGTTCCACCCCGCCCGGGCAGGGTAACCGCGTCTCCCGTCTGCCGGGGGCGGAGCACCAGGGGACCCTCCAGCGCCCCCTGGGCCCAGATACAGGGCCCCGGGCCTTCCGCTCGCTCTCGTCCGGGCAGCGTACCGGGCGGCAGCGCACCCGCCAGGGCGTGCCCTCCACCTCGGTCTCACCGTCCAGGGCCAGAGGCGTGGGCAGAAAGGGGGGCAGGGGTCGGACTGGGTGGTGAGCAGCAGCTCCCTGTATACCCGCTGAGCCAGCCGTCCGCCGGGCAGGAACACCACGGCGGAGGGGTCGTCTCCCCGGGCCAGCTCCACCACCGCCTTGAGGTGGGCGGCGGAGCAGTTGGTGCTGCCGTCCCCCATCATCTCCAGCAGGCGGCGCACCGCACGGGGGGCGATAGCCGCCGGGAGCTGGGCGATGTACCTGGCCTCGATCACCAGGTCGTCCTCCGCCCACCGGGCGTTCTGACAGGCCGCGGCGGCCTGGGCGTTCAGATAGTCGTTGTCGGTGCGCAGGTAGCCCATGGTCTCCGCCGCGCTCTCAGTGAGGCGGGGATTGAGCTGACGCAGCACCGGCACCACCTGGCGGCGGATGCGGTTGCGGGCGTAGCCCTCGTCGGTGTTGCTGCTGTCCTCCACGTGGGCCACGCCGTTGGCCTCCAGGTAGGCCACAATCTCCGCCCGGGAGGTGGTGAGCAGGGGGCGCACCACCACTCCCCCGCCGGGGGCGGGATGACCCGCCACGGCCCATGAAGCCCCGCCCCCCGCACCAAGTGGAGCAGCAGGGTTTCCAGGTTGTCGTCGGCGCTGTGGCGGTGGCGATGCGTCCACAGCCCATGGCGTCCGCCGCCCCCCGCAGGAATTCATAGCGCATCTGGCGGGCGGTCTCCTCCACCCCCAGGCCCCGGGCCCTGGCCTCATGGGCCACGTCGCCCGCGCCAATGACGCAGGGGATGTCCTGCCCGGCGCACCACTCCGCCACAAAGGCGGCGTCCCGGTCGGATTCGGCCCCGCGCAGGTTGTGGTTGTAGTGGGCGGCCGCCACCCGGAAGCCCCCCCTCTCCGGCCCAGGTGTGGAGCAGGTGAAGCAGGCACATGGAATCCGCACCGCCGGACACGGCGCACAGCACCGTGCCCCCCCGGGGGAGCATGTCGTATTCGGTTGTCAGGGCTTTGATGGTTTCCAGCATAAAGTCTCCTTTGCGGCGGGCGGATGTGGGCATCCGCCCCTACGTAGGGGGCGATGCCTACATCGCCCCATTCCGCGTCAATATTCGATGTGCCTCCGGTCGATGGACGAGAAGGTGGTGTACTCGGGCAGCCACTGGAGCTCCACGGTGCGGGTCTCGCCGTGGCGGTTCTTGGCGATGATGCACTCGGCCAGGTTGTGGTTCTCGTCGCTGTCGTTGTAGTAGTCGTCCCGGTAGAGGAACATGACGATGTCGGCGTCCTGCTCGATGGCGCCCGACTCACGCAGGTCGGAGAGCATGGGCCGCTTGTCGGAGCGGCTCTCCGGGCCGCGGGAGAGCTGGGACAGGCACACCACCGGCACGTTCAGCTCCTTGGCCATGATCTTCAGGGCGCGGGAGATGTCGGAGACGATCTGCTGGCGGTTGTCGCCGCTGCGGGTGGGCCCGCCGGCGGAGGTCATGAGCTGGAGGTAGTCTATGACCACCAGCCCCAGATTATCCACCCGGCGGCACTTGGCGTTCATATCGGCCACGGAGAGGGAGGGGTTGTCGTCGATTAAAATCTGCGTCTGGTTGAGGGCCGCCGAGGCGGCGGCGATCTTGGTCCAGTCCTCCTCCCCCAGCTTGCCGGTGACCAGCTTTTTGTTGTCCACAAAGCTCTCGCCGGAGATGAGGCGCATGGCCAGCTGCTCCCGGCTCATCTCCAGGGAGAAGAAGACCACCGTTTTGCCGGAGAACTTGCCCGCGTGGAGGAGCATGTTCAGGGCGAAGGAGGTTTTGCCCATGCCGGGGCGGGCGGCCAGGAGGATCAGATCAGACTTGTTCAGGCCCGAGATGGCCATGTCCACGTCGGGCAGGCCGGTGGACAGGCCGGGCACGGCGGAGTCGCTGGCGGCCAGCTCGTTGAGCCGCTCGTACACATTGAGGATGACGCTGGAGATGTGGGCCAGACCCTGGGCGGACCGGCCCTGGCGGATGGCGTAGATGCGCTGCTCGGCGGCCTCCAGCACCTCCTGGGCGGTGCCGGTGCCCTCCTGCACCATGGCGGTCAGCTCTCCCGCCGTCTCGGCGATGCGCCGCAGCAGGGCCTTGTCCTTGACGATGGCCACGTACTCCTTCACGTTGGCCGCCGTGGGGGTGATCTCCATGAGCTGGAGGACGTAATTGCGGGAGGTATTCTCGTCATACACCCCGTTCTGCTTCATGTGCTCCAGCACCGTCACCGGGTCGATGGTGAGGGAGAAGTTGAACATGGAGTAGATGGTCTCATAGATCTCCCGGTTGGTGCGCAGATAGAAGTCCTCCGGCCGGAGGGCCTCGATCACCTCGGGCACGCAGCGGGCGTCAATGAGCATGGAGCCGAGCACGGACTGTTCGGCCTCGGTGCTGTGGGGCATCTGCCGGGTCAAAAGCTCCTCTTCACTTGGCATGTTCCTCACCTCCGGGAGCGTAAAATGCGGGCGGGATAAAACACAAACGCCGCAGGGGCGACCCCTGTGAGCGCCCGCGGGCGGCCATAAAGGCCGCCCCTACCCAGGGCAGACCGGCTGAGCGTATACAGGGACGGCCTCTTTGCCCTCCCGTTCCCGGTTCAGGCCTCGGCCACGACCACCTTGAGGGTGCCGGTGACCTCGTACCCCAGCTTGACCTTCAGCTCATAGCCGCCGAAGGCCTTGATGGGCTCGTCCTGGACGATCTTGGTCTTGGGGATGGCGATGCCGTGCTGGGCCTGGAGGGCGTCGGCGATCTCCTTGCTGGTCACCGCGCCGAACAGCCGCCCGCCGTTGCCGCCCTTGGCCACCACCTTCACGGTCAGCTCCTTGAGCTTGGCGGCGGTGGCCTCTGCCTCCGCCTTCTCGGCGGCCTCCTGGGCCTTTTTGGCCTTCTCCTGCATCTTCATGGTGTTGACGTTCTCCGCCGTGGCGGGCACCGCCAGCTTCCGGGGCAGGAGAAAATTGCGGGCGTAGCCGTCGCTGGCCTCGATCATCTGGCCCTTCTTGCCCTGACCCTTCACGTCCTGCTGCAAAATCACTTTCATTGGGATAACTTCCTTTCCAAATCTCAAAACTTATTCAATAGGGCACGTGAAATTCCGACACCCGCCAGCCGTCGGCGGTGCGCTCCATGCGAATGGGCCAGCGCTCTGTGCTGAGCGGGCGGGCGCCCGTCTCATCCGGCTGCACAGTCAGATCGGCGTAATGCCCCACCAAGTAAAACTCCACAGCGTCCTCGCTTTGGCTCACCAGCTCATAGGTGTCCGGCACATCGGCCCAGCCATACTCCAGACTGCTGCCCCGCTCCAGCTCCAGGAAGCATGTCCGGCCCTCCCCATCGGCGGTGAAGATGGGGAATCGCCCCCGTCCATATTCTCCGTCCACAGCAGCTTCTCCTGGTACGCCGGGGTGAAGATGCCGTCCAGCATGGCCTGGAAGTCCTCCCACCGGGCGTACCGCCCCTGGGCCACCAGATAGGTCCAGCCGCTGTCCAGGGTGACCGTCTCATAGTCCCCCAGCTCCGGCGGATCGCCGCCGTCCAGGGGCATGAGCTGTCCACGCCGCTGGTGGAGCAGCCCATGAGGAAGCTGGCGGCGCTGTACGCCGCAGGAAGAGCGCCTGCTGCTCCGCGTCCAGGAAAGCAGGCACCGGCTGGTCCGCCATCCAGTCCGGGATGGGGGGCTCCGCCGGAGCTGGAGCCTCCGTGGAGGCCGGAGTGACCTCCGGCCGGGGCGTGGGGTCTCTGCCGTCGGAGCGGCGCAGGCACCCAGAACCAGCGCCAGGCCGGCCGCCAACAGCACCAGCGGTCGTTTCACACTTCTCACTCCTCCTCCAGATACGCATCAATGGCCTGGAGGAGCATATCGTTGACCTCGTCCACGCCTTTGCCCGGCACCTGGGCGCCGGCGGTGGCGGCGTTGCCGCCGCCGCCCAGCTTCTCCAGCACCACCTGCACGTTCACGTCCCCCATGCTGCGGGCGGAGAGGATCACCCGCCCCTCCTGGTCGGGGAAGAGGACGAAGGAGGTGTCGATGCCCGAGATGTTGAGCAGCTCGTCGGCGGCCTGGGCGGCGGTAATGCGGCCCACGGTGTGGTCCACCTTGGCTACGGCAATGCCCTCATGGTACATTTTGGCGTTCTGAATAATGTCGTACTTGGCGATGGTGCCCTCCAGGTCGTTCTGGAACAGCTTCTTGACGTCGCCGGTGTCCGCACCCGAGCGGCGGAGAAAGGCGGCGGCCTCAAAGGTGCGGCTGCCGGTACGCATGGTAAACTGCTTGGTGTCCAGTACCATCCCGGCCAGCAGGGCCTCCGCCTCGGTCTTGAGCAGGTCGGCGGGCTCTAGCAGGTACTGGAGCAGCTCGGTGACCAGCTCGCTGGCGGAGGAGGCATAGGGCTCGTGGAAATTGAGGGCCGCGTCAGCGATATAGGAGGAGGCCCGGCGGTGGTGGTCGATCACCGCCACCTTGTGTACCGCCTCCAGCAGATCCTGGCTCACCACCTGCTCGGGCCGGTTGGTGTCCACCACCACCAGCAGGCAGTTGGCGTCGGCCAGCAGGATGGCATCCTGCTGGGAGAGGAACACGTCCTTGTACTCGCCCAGCCCCCCCAGCCGCTCGGACATCTCGCTGGCCGGGTTCTGCCCGGCCTCCTTGATGATGTGCACCGGCGCGCCCTTCTTCCGGGCCATGGCGCACACACCGGCGGCGGCGCCGATGCAGTCCATGTCGGGGTACTTGTGGCCCATGACAAACACCCGGGAGGCGTCGGCCATCAGCTCGCCCAGGGCATTGGCCATGACCCGGCTCTTAACCTTGGTGCGCTTCTCCAGCTCCTTGGTGCGGCCGCCGTAGAACTCGAAGTTGAACTTGTTCTTGACCACCACCTGGTCGCCGCCCCGGCTCAAGGCCATCTCCACCGACAGGGCCGCGTACTGGAACAGCTCGGCCAGGGTGTCGGCGTCCTTGCCGACGCCGATGGACAGGGTGGCCTGGATGCCCGAGGGGCTGACCACCTCCCGCACCGTCTCCAGGATGGAAAACTTGCCCTCCTGAAACTGGGCCAGAAACCGCTCCTCAAAGACAAAGAGGTAGCGGTCCCGCTCGTACCGGCAGAACAGCCCCTGGGCCGGGGCCACCCACTGGGCCAGCCGCTCGTCGATGCCGCTGCGCATGGCGGAGCGGGCGGAATCGGTGGCCCCCTTCATCAGCTCCTCATAGTTGTCCACGGTGAGAATCCCCACCACCGGCCGGGTGGAATAGTAGATGTCCCGCACCTGGGCGAAGTCGGTGACGTCCACCCAGTAGGTGGTGGCCAGGTAGCCCCGCCCGCCCTGATCCTCGGTGCGGACCAGGTGGCCGAAGACCAGGAAGCGCCGCTCCCCGAGGCGCACCTCGGTGGGGCACTCGGTTTTCCCCTCCATGAGCCAGCGGGAGGAGAAGTCAGGCACCGCCGCGGTGATTTTGGTGTCGAACAGGTGCTCCCGCTCGCCGGTGAGCTGGAGAAAGCGGTCGTTGGACCAGATGACCTCGTCGTTCTCCGGCCGGAAGATCACCATGGGCAGCGGGGCGTTGACCATGGTATCCTTGGTAGCCGTATCCATGTTGCAGGTGACGCTCTCGATGTATTTGATGATCTCCTTCTGCCTCTGGGCGTTGCTGCGCCGGAAGTAGAGGTAGAGCACCGCCACCACCGCCGCCTCGATCACCGCCACCGCCACGCTGAACAGGGCCGACACCGCGGCGAAGAGGAGCAGGAACACAAAGTAGAGCCGCAGGCTGGGCTCCAGCAGATGGGTCAGCTTATTTTTCCGCATTGAGACACCTCCCAAGCAGGTCGTACGGTGCAGAACACACATAATAAGAGATATTATTATATCAAAGGGCCGCCCCAAAAACAAGCCCGCTTGCCCTGGTTCTTGCCTTGTGATAGAATATTCCGGGTATTGTATCATGCTTTACATTCTTTTTTCCCCTGCACTGCCATACTTTTGGAAAACAAATGAACGATCGAGGAGGCATTCCCATGAAGGAATATCCCGTGCAGCGCGCCGCGGTGCTCAAGCCGAAGCCCGATCCCGACACGCTGGTCTTCGGCAAGACCTTTACCGACCATATGTTTATCATGGACTACACCGCCGGCCAGGGCTGGCACGACGGGCGCATCGTGCCCTACGGCCCCCTCGCCCTGGAGCCCTCCGCCATGGTGCTCCACTATGCCCAGGAGGTCTTTGAGGGCCTGAAGGCCTACCGCGGCCCCGATGGCGGGGTGCAGCTCCTTCCGCCCCATGGAGAACGTCCGGCGCATCAACTCCTCCTGTGAGCGCATGTGCATACCCCCCCCTGCCGGAGGAGGACGCCCTGGCCGCCATTGAGCAGCTGGTGCGCCTGGAGGCCGGCTGGGTGCCCTCCAAGCCGGGCACCTCCCTGTATATCCGCCCCTTCATCATCGCCACCACTCCCTCCCTGGGCGTGCACGCCGCCCACGACTACCTGTTCTGCATCATCACCTGCCCGGTGGGCGCCTATTATGCCGAGGGGATCAATCCGGTGAAGATCTATGTGGAGAACGAGGACGTCCGCGCCGTCAAGGGCGGCACCGGCTACACCAAGTGCGGCGGCAACTACGCCGCCTCCATCCGCGCCGGGGAGCGGGCGGAGCAGAACGGCTACGCCCAGGTGCTCTGGCTGGACGGCGTTCACCGGAAGTATATTGAGGAAGTGGGCTCCATGAACGTCATGTTCCAGGTAGGCGATACCGTGCTCACCCCGGAGCTCACCGGCTCGGTTCTGCCCGGCATCACCCGCAAGTCCTGCCTGGAGCTGCTGAAGTCCTGGGGGGCTGAAGGTGGAGGAGCGGCTGATCACCGCCCAGGAACTCTTTGACGCCGGGGCCGACGGCACGCTGAAAGAGGCCTGGGGCACTGGCACCGCCGCCGTCATCTGCCCCATCGGCGAGATGGGCTGGGAGGACCAGCACGTGGTGGCTCAACGGCGGCAAGATCGGCCCCCTGGCCCAGCGCCTGTATGACACCCTCACCGCGATCCAGTGGGTACCGGCCGATCCCTTCGGCTGGGTGGTCAAGCTCTGATTTGCGCTTTTCCCTTTCCATATAATTTCCATTCTGAAACGCCGTGCGGGGCCGCCTCATGAGAGGCGGCCCCGCACGGTTTAACCTCCGGTTTTCTTTTCCCGGCCAAAACCTGAACACCGCGCCCTTGCCCTCCGCTCCGCCGTCTGCTAGGATAGAACCGCAGGGGCGGCCCACCCGCTCTCGCGCAGCAAGGAGGCGTCTGTATGAAATTGAACGAAACGATCCGCCGCCTGCGGCGGGCAAAGGGGCTGACCCAGGAGCAGGTGGCCCAGGCCCTGGGGGTAAGCGGCCCGGCGGTAAACAAGTGGGAGCGGGGCGCATGCTGCCCCGATCTCGCCCTGCTGGCCCCGCTGGCCCGCCTGCTGGACACCGATCTGAACACTCTGCTCTCCTTCCGGGAGGAGTTGACCGGTGCAGAGATCGCCGCGTTTACAGAGGAGCTTTACACCCTGGCCCAGAGCAGGGGCATCGATGCGGCCTTTCTGCGGGCGGAGGAGCTGCTCCACCGGTGGCCCGGGTGCGACCGCCTGACCATCTCTCTGGCCATGACGCTGAACGGCCTGTTCTTCACCCTGGGCGTGGCCGAGCCGGAGCCCTACGAGCGCCGTCTGGAGCCTCTGTACCGCGCTCTGGCCGACAGCGAGGAGCCGGATATCCGGGACCAGGCCCTCCACCTGCTCATCGGCAGACACATGAGGCGGGAGGAGTACGCCGCGGCGGAGGAGCTGCTCTCCTCCCTGTCCGACCGCTGGCCCCACCGGGACGCTTTGCAGGCGGGGCTGCTCCGCCGGACAGGCCGTGGGGAGGAGGCCGCGGAGCTGTGGGAGCGGCGGCTGCTCAATGCCGCGACGGAGGTCTACGAGTCATTGGTCAGCCTTCAGGAGCTGGCCCTCCAGGCGGAGCGGCTGGAGGACGGGGCCCGGCTGGCCGCCCTCATTGAGGAGACGGCGGAGCGTTACGCCCTCATTCCCGGCGTCGCCTCCTCCGGACGGCTCCAACAGGCCGCGGCAGAGGGGACAAGACGGCCGCCCTGTCTGCCTTGCGGGATATGCTGGAGGCGCTCAACCGCTCCTGGGACGGCGGGGGGCTCTATCCCCCACCTTCTGCCCGGTACGCAGGTGGCCGTCGGGTCCGTTCTGTTGCCCGGCCTGCTGCTGGAGCTCCAGCGGGAGCCCGAACTGGCTTTCCTCCAGGACGAGCCGGAATTTCAGGCCCTGCTGAAACGCTATGGCGGCGGGACGCATTAAGCGTCCCCCGCCCCAGCTTGTCGAAAAAGTCCTTTCGACAAGCTGCTGGACTTTTGAACACTTCAAAAAAGTGCTCAAAAGTCGTTTGATTGGACGTGAACGGCCCAGGCCGGTCTCTCTTGGCCTGCGGCCAATTCACCTTCAGACAACCCTGACGGTTTTCCTTCACACTATCTTTCCTTCCGAATCCTTCAGATAGAGGGTTTATCGACAGTCTGTGGCGGCGGGACGCATTAAGCGTCCCGCCGCCCTTCTCTTTTTCACCGTCCTGTGGTACAATGGCGGAAATAATCCAACACGGAGGTGATCCCATGGTCAAGCGCCGCGCCCTCCTGGCGCTGCTCCCCCTGCTTCTCCTGGCTGGCTGCAAACAACCGGAGAAGTTTTCCACATCCTCTGGCGTATCTGTGGAAAATCCAGCCGCCGATGCGCTGGCCTCCGCCCAGCTCGGGGAGCTGGACGGCCTGCTCTCCGAGGCGGAGCTGGCCCACGTGCATACCCTTGTGGAACAGCTCCTCCCCCTGCGCCAAGCCCGGGAGGGGGAAAATCGGTGGCGGTTGTCCACTGAGGAGGCCAATCTGGTGGACCGCCTCAACCGGCTCTATGAGCGGTACACGCTCAAATACCTGGGGGGCGGCGGGTCCTGGGGCTATGCCTCTCCCGCCGAGCGCCCGCTGGCCGACTATGCCGTGGAGCCGGACGGCGGCCTCCGGCTGACCTCTGGGGAGGATATCTACCGTTCCCTGTGGGCACAGGTGAACGCCCTTCTGCCCGAGGGTGCCCTGGACGGCTTTTCCCGCTTCACTGTCTTTACCGACGGTCTGGATGAAACCCTGGCCTATGTGTCCCCCCTGGATGACACAGGGACGCGGTGGGAACTGGCAGTGGACCCGGCGGATGCCGGGGAGTTGGACTGGTTTACCGAAACCGTCCTCCACGAGTATACCCACTACCTCACCCTCAACGACACCCAGGCGGACTACGGCGCTCCGGAGAGCGGCGCCCGGTACTGCGAGGAGGGCATGGTCGCCCGGTCCGGCTCCTATCTGGATGACTTCTACCACACCTTCTGGACGGACTACCTGCATGACCGCCTGGCCAATCCGGACAGCTATGGCTTTTACCTCCGGCACCAGGCGGATTTCGTCACCGACTACGCCTCCACCGACCCGTCGGAGGACATTGCGGAGAGCTTCACCTACTTTGTCCTGTGGGACGCCCCGGAGGGGGATGCCGTCTGGGAGGAGAAGCTGAACTTTTTCTACCGCTATCCCGAGCTGGTGGAGTTCCGCACCCAGGCCCGGGCCCGGCTGGGTCTCTAGCAGACCAGCGCGCGGAAGCCCCGGGGGGCCCCGGAGCGGAACGTCCGCTCCTCCCCGGTGAAGGGGTCGGTCAGGGCCAGCTCGTGGGCGTGGAGGCACAGGCGGCCCAGCGGGCTGGCGGCCGCGCCGTAGTCCCGGTCTCCCGCCACGGGGCAGCCCAGCTCGCTCAGGTGGGCGCGGATCTGGTTCTTGCGCCCGGTGTCGATGTCCACCTCCAGCAGGGTGTACTCCCGCCCCGCCTGGATGGTGCGGTAGTGGGTCACCGCCTCCTTGCCGCCGGAGCGGACGGAGTAGACCTTGTGGGCGGCGTTCTCCCGCAGAAGGGTGCGGATGGTGTCCTCCTCCCTGGGGGGCCGGCCCTCCACCACCGCCAGATAGCCCCGGCGGCGCACCAGCGCGTCCCAGTGCTCCTGATAGGCCCGCTTGGTCTCCTCGTCTTTGGCGAACAGGAGCACGCCGGAGGTGTCGCGGTCCAGCCGGTGGACGATGAACACCCGCCCTCCGGGCCTGGTGCGGCGCACGTACTCCCCCGCCATGCGGTAGGCGGTGCGCACCTTCTCCCGGTCGCTGGCCATGCTCAGCAGGCCGGAGGGCTTGTCAATGACCAGGATGCGCCCGTCCTCATAGAGCACCGGGAAGGGGCCCGCCGCGCCTCCGCCCCCTGGGCGAGCACGCTCACCCGCTGGCCGGGGGCGAGGGGGTGGTCGTGGCGGCGGACGGCCGCCCCATCCACCTGCACCTGCCCCCGGCGAGCAGCGACTTGACATGGTTGCGGCTCCCCTTCACGTGCTCCAGCAGGAAGGGCAGCAGCGGGCCGCCCCGCTCCACGGTAAAACTGCATCTCTTTCACACCATCACATCCTAGGAGGGATTTTTATGAACGAAGTTCTGTCCCAGCTCCACGCCCGCAAGTCGGTGCGGGCCTTTCTGGACCGGCCCATTTCCCCGGAGGCCCGGCGGGCCATCCTGGAGGCGGCCTGCGCCGCCCCCACGGCGGGGAACCAGCAGCTCTATACCATTTTAGACATTACCGACCAGGCCGTCAAGGACACGTTGGCCGACACCTGCGACCACCAGCCCTTCATCGCCCAGGCCCCGCTGGTGCTCCTTTTCTGCGCCGACTGCCAGAAGTGGTACGACGCCTTTGCCGGCCGGGGCTGCTTCCCCCCGCCGCCCCGGGCCGGGCGACCTGTGGCTGGCCCTGTCCGACGCCAATATCGCCGCCCAGAACGCCGTCACCGCCGCATGGAGCCTGGGCATCGGCTCCTGCTACATCGGCGACATTCTGGAGCAGGTGGAGACCCACCGGACCCTGCTCCGCCTGCCGGAGTACGTGGTGCCCGCCGCCCTGCTGGTGTTTGGCTACCCCACACAGCAACAGCAGGAGCGGGAAAAGCCCCGCCGCCGCGCCTTGGAGCACATCGTCCACGAGAACGCCTACCGCCGCATGGAGCCGGCCGAGCTGGAGGCTATGCTGGCCGACAACGCCGGAGCCCGGCCCTACGGTGCGTGGCTGGACGCCTTCTGCAAGCGCAAGTACAACTCCGATTTCTCCCGCGAGATGTCCCGCTCCATGGCCGAGTACCTCAAGCCCTTTCTGCCGTAAAAACGCCCGCTCCCGGTTTTGGCTGGAAACCGGGGGCGGGATTGCATTTTCCAGCCTGCTTCGGTAAAATGGAGCCGGTACCAGCCAACCGGGAGGAGAGATGCTTATGAGTCCAGCAGATGAAGCATGGGTGAAGGAACTTTATGAAGCCAATGCCCTCAAACTGTATAAGGTCGCTTTCCGCCGGCTGGGCGATAAAGACGAGGCTGAGAATGTCGTACAGGAGGCATTCTTATTGCTCCTGGCTCGGTTTGATACCGTAAGAGTTCATCCAAACCCCTCCGGGTGGCTGATGAAAGTCGTTCAAAACCTAATCCGCCATTCTATGGACAGGAACCAGAAGCAATCTAGCCATGAAATTTCCATAGAGGAACAAATCACTCAAATCAGCGCCCCTCCAAAACAGTTTTTTTCTCTGCGCGATATACTGCCGCCGGGCCTCACCCAGCGGGAACAGGATCTGTTGGTCTGGTTCTATGAGGAAGGGCTGTCCTACGGGGAGATTTCTGCACGGCTGAAGATTCCGATCCTGACCTGCCGGACTCAGATGTTCCGGGCAAAGCAACACTATAAAAAGCTGGCGGAAAAAGAAACAGATTTTTCAGAATTGATGTAATGTTTCTATCAGTCTTTCTGATATTCCTAAGAAGGAGGTGTCATGATGCCCGAGAAGAAACGAGCCCCACACCAGTCGGGCAGAGGGAAGGGCAACGTCTCTCAAATCCAAGGACATCTGTGCGACAAAACAGCGGACGAGCTGTTGACAGAGCTGGAAGCCAGGATGGATGAAATGACAGACCTTACCTATGATGAGGATGTGATTGACTCCTATCTGGCCGCCCTGGACAAAAAAGCTCCTCTCGAAAAAGATTTTGATGTGGAACGGTCATGGGAAAAGTTCCGTTCACAGCATGCGATTTTATTCGACGAGGACATTTTGCCCAAACCGGAGGTTCCCCAAAGAGGATCTCATGGATTCCGTTTCCGCAGAGCCTTCGCAAGAGTTGTCGTTGTTGCGGCCATCGTCGCCGTATTCACTATGTTTTGTGCACAGGCCGCTGGCATCGACGTGTTTGGTGCAATCGGGCGATGGACGGAGGAGACATTCCGCTTTGTGCCCCGGCAGGCCCTGCAACTTCCGCGGTTTCCGCAGTTCCCGTTGACATTGATGGGGTTCTGATCTACGAAGTGGAGCAATACCCCACGCTTCAGGATGCTTTTGACGCCCACTCCATTTCTGAACCGCTGGCCCCGTCCTGGATTCCGGAGGGGTATGTGCTGGACTATGTGGAGGCCAGCCCTTCAACCGGACAGGTCGTATTCACTGCCTCCTACAGCAGCGGTCAGAGCATCCTGAACCTTATGTATTCCTATCGAATGGACGGCACCTTTTCCTCATCCATCTTTGAAAAAGATGGTTCCTCTGTGATCGAGTACACCAAAAACGGCATTGTCCACTACATCATGTCGAATGTGAATGTACGGGTAGCTGCCTGGGTGAACGGTACCTGTGAGTGCTCTATTACGGGACCGTTGACCGAACAGGAAATGATCACAATCATTGATTCTATTTATACATAAGAGAGGAGCAGTCAACTATGAAAAAATCTCTGCGCTGTATCTGTGCAGCAATTTTTGCGCTGGCCTTCTGCACAGGCTTCGTCATCCATGCTTCGGCGGTTGAGCGGGCAAGTTCCTATCTTACGAGATATTCTGCCACGCTTTTCGCGGGTGACCGTGGCGCCGTTGAAATAACGATTTCCGTCGTCGCAAATCAACGTGTTTCAGAACTGGGCGCCAGCTACATTTTGTTGGAGGAGTCCAACGATGGCGGAAGGACCTGGAGCACCGCCAAAGAGTACGAGGGCGAAAGCTGGATGACCGCCGAAAACCGCTCCAGCTACAGCAGGACCCTTTCGTATCAGGGAACCATCGGACATCAATACCGGGTGACAGCCGAAGTCTTTGTCAGAGACGCCAACGGCATCGACAGCCGTACCACTCCCACCTCCTCCGCGGTTACGGCAAAAAGATAGCTTAAAATATAACATTTTTCAATTTTGATGAAATGTATTGTATTAACTTTCTGATATATGTATAACCAACTAAAGGTCAAAAATTATAACCGCAATTAGAAAGCAGGTGTCTCCAATGCATCTATAACTCTGAAAAGTTTAGCTTTGGAACTAATACTTTGCGCAAGAAATTTCTTATTACGGGGTGATACTGTGAATATTAGAAAAGATTCTTTGCTATAGCACTGTCTTTTGTTCTTTTCATGGCTAACCAACCCGTCGCTTTTGCCGCAACCACTCAGCCATCCAGTCTGCAAAAGATAAATGTAGAAGAACGCAACGCAGTAGGGTTAGAAGAATTTAAAAATTATATTAGCAAGTTTTTTAATAACCCGAGGAATACACACTTTATGATAAAAGTGGAAATGATATCAGCGATGAATTCTATGAAAAATATAATAATTTATTTGAGAAAGGTGACTTCTCTGTTCTTCAAGAGATTTCTGAATCTACGATTTCTTACATGAGCTACCACCCATTACCTGGTTCTATAGATAATATATCCTCTACTATCTCTCGAGCTAACAAACGCTATACATATGATTTGTACACTGTTGGTATTCTTATTGAAGGAGTAATGGACTTTGAAGTACAGATGACGCCTAGACTTACTTATTATGTTGATTCAAGTGGTAAAATCGTACAACCTGTAAACGATCCTGTATTGGATATAGCAATTCACGACT
>ENA-OQDA01000527-OQDA01000527.1-human-gut-metagenome-genome-assembly--contig:-NODE-527-length-15660-cov-4.508080_pt1 | contig 15660 bp, 16 predicted proteins | sample MGYA00242771_ERZ504603 | MGnify/ENA primary metagenome ERZ504603 (study PRJEB26092, sample SAMD00036328) | human gut metagenome | host: Homo sapiens | study: EMG produced TPA metagenomics assembly of...
GGCAGAAACGGATTCGTTCTGTCCCGTCCCACACAAGGGTATTGAGATAGTCCCGGATGGGATGGTACTTGTTTTCATTCGCCACAATCCCGATGGCGTTATCAATCTTTTTCTCATTGGTAAGCCCGTAGGTTTCTTCCAGATAGAGAAGCAGATACTTCATGTCCGTATCGTTCAGGGCGGTGCTTTCCCTGTGGAAGCCGATGGGCTTTATGATGTCCTTGCGGTCGGTCAGGATGTTGTATGCGATAGCCCCGGAAAGCAGCGGGTCACGCTGGAATACGGTCAGGCAGTTCCGTATGCTCTGACGGACACCGCCTTTCTCGGTAGTTTCCAGCCCCGCCTTGATTTCCTCAATGCTCTGGGGCGGCTGCATGGCGTTCATGGTGTTTTTTAGTTCTTGCTGCGGCTGCAAGCTCTGCCATTCGCTGTTCAAGCTGTATCACATCCTTTCCGTAGTCCGTAATCAAAGCCGCTTTTTCCTCTGTCTCCCCGAACAGCAATATATCCAGCAGATATTCCACTTGGTCTTGCTTCTGTAAGGCTTCCACAAACCGGGGATGAAAGGCTTCGTATAGGCATGTAGGATGGCCACGCCGGGGAGAGCAGGAAGCGGCTCTGAGAGACAGCTTTCCGCCTGCTCTATGAGAGACTGCACCCGCTGCCCATCTCCGGTATCCACCGCCCGCTTGCAGGCGGTCAGGTAGGCAGAGGGAGAGATATTCGTTGCGGCAGACAGTATACTCAGAGTCATCCTTCTGCCTACCGCTCCCGGTCGGCCCGCAGTCTCCACCAGCAGGCTGTCCGCTTGATCCAGTGCTTTGGGATAGCGTGCCCAGAACTCTGTTAACTCACCATCCTGGATCGCAAGCACTGTTTTATCATAGTCGCTCATGCGCAGAGGCCGCTGTCCCACCTCCTCCATATAGGCGGTGATGCTCCCGGTCATCCGCCTCAGAAGCTGCTCCGTCTGGGACATGGCCTGCTCCTGCCGCTCCCGCTGTTCTACCAACGCCTGGATAATGGTACGCTGCTCTGCGGGATCCAGATGGACGATCATGGCCTCCGGCTCCGGCTGTTCCCCGCGGCTAAGGTACCGGGCATAGGTTCCTCGATCTCCATGGAATGCCTTGGTGATGGCGGAGGAGATGAGGAACATCCGGTCCAGGTCCGCGCCGGTTTCGCCCAGCGTTTTGCCTGTGATAAAGTTCCTTGTAACTGTTCGATCATTTTCATACCATTGCAGAGATACATCCAAATAGATGCCTTCACTGCCACCGTAGTCAGTGGTGCAGAAGATATCCGCGTCCCGCGGGATCTCCCGGCCATTCTCCCAGTCACGGTCCATGAGAAAATACTCGTCTGGCAGGTACCCCATACCCTCCAAACGGTGCTTCAGCTCCTCAAAGACTTCCTGAGCGGTACGCTGGCCGGCGTACTGCTTCCGCCGGGGATCTTCCGGGGACGGTTCCCAGCGGGACAGTTCAATTCGTTCCATTCCCATGGCCTCCTTGTATTACAGTTGAGACAAGTCCCCATGCCGGGGGCTTTGTTGTGTTTCCAGAATATCTGCCGCCCGCTGTAAGGCGCTATCCGCCTGCTCCAGAGAGACTCGGACCTCCTCCAGCTGCTCTTCGGTCCATTGCTGAAGCTCCTCGGGGAACAGATCCCGCCTGATCAGACCGGTCACATAGCCCTGCAAGGACTCACCCCGTTCTGCCGCGCGGATATGGATTTCCCGGAACAATTCTTCATCGATTTTGATTGCAACGCCTGATGCCACTATCGCCCGCCTGCCTTTCCAAACAGTTTTTCCTTATAGGGCGGCGCGTGGACCTCCAGCAGATACCGCTCGTTGCCGCAGCGATAGAGGCAGACGCCCCGCCGGGGATAGCGGATGAGCTCGAACTCGGCAGGCTCCAGCTGGAGGTTGTCCATATAGAACTTCTTGTCCACACTGCCGGCATTGAACAGGAATTGATGGGTGGGGATAGCGAAGAGCGGCCGGGTCAGCTCCCGGACCCCATCCACGTCAAAGTCCTCCAGATTCTGGCTGGCCAGAATCATGGAGGACTCTTTCTTTCGTACTCTTTTGAGGGAATTTCGGATGTATTCGATGGCGGTCAGGTTGCTCAGCCAGATATAAAGCTCGTCCAGCCCCGCCGCAGTATTGCCCTCGGTGAGCAGCTTATCGCTGAGATAGGACAGCACGTTGAACAGCAGGGCATTTTTTACATTCCGGCTGGCCTGGAGGAGCCCTTTGACACCAAAGACCAGAAAGCGGGAACTGGTGATGTTGGTGTGGCCGTTGAAGAACTTGCTCTCCGCGCCCCGGCACATGGAGTGGAGGCCCAACAGGACCTCCTGCAGCAGCTCTCTTGGGTAGAGGGGATACTCCTCGCTGTCGTAGTTTCGGTACGCCTCCTCGATCACGTCATAGAGATCGGAGAGGACTGGATAATCCCTGGGAGACAGGGGCTGGAAGTCGGTATTGTCGTCCATGCCCCACTTGACGTACAGCCGCCCCAGCATCAGCTCAATGGTATCAACATGCTGGTCTGTAAAATCCTTATAGGCCCGGAAGAAGTCCTTGAGGAACGAGATATGCTGGCTGAGCCGGGTCTTCTGGCGGAATGCAGCGGGAGCATCCGGATCATCCCCTCGCTGCCGTCGTCCCATAGCTTCGGTTCTAAGGGATTGATCCGGTACTGTCCGCTCATCAGGTCGATGAAGCACCCGCCCAGGTTGGAGCAGAGGTCCACGAGCTCATGCTCTGTATCCAGGCAGATAGCGGATTTGCCGCTCTCCAGAATATTGCACAGCAGGAGCTTGAGGAGGTAGCTCTTGCCCTGGCCGCTGTTGCCCAGAATCAGGACGTTGGCCGTGGTCTTGTCATCAGCGCGGCGGTCCAGATCCACGATGATGTTGGAGCCGTACCGGTCCCGGCCAATGTAGAAGCCGTTGGGATCCGTCTTGCCGGAGTAGTTGAAGGGGTACAGGTTGGCCACGGACTTGGCCGGCAGTACCCGCTCAAACTGGGATCCAAAGGCGTTGCGGCCCGCCGGGTTGGAGGAGAGGAAGCCCTCCCGCTGGCGCAGGAGGAGCCGGTCCGCGCCCAGCTTGCTCCGGATCAGCTCCGACGTCACCTCATCCCGCAGGGCACGCAGACTGTCCGGGTCTCTGGCGGAGAGCTCAATGAACACGGCGCAGTGGATAAGGGGCTCGCTGTTCTTCCGCATAGAGGCGATGAGGGCCGCCACATCCTGAAGGTTAGCCTCGGCGGTGACCGCCTGCTTCATGCTGCTGGTGCTGCCTCGGTCCAGCTTGTTTTTGTTCTCCGCGTTGTGGATGATCTTATCCTCCTCCGCTGCGGACGTCCTCCGGTTATAAATGTGCACGGTCACGCCGCTCTTTTCCCCCAGCCGGCGGAGCAGGGCCAGCTCCTCGGTGCTGGCCGGGTAGCTCCGCAGGGCCAGGGTGCAGCGGTAGGTCCCACCGCAGACGTAGTGATCTGTGTTAAACTTGACGGCAGTGGGCGCGATGAGGTCAAGGAAGTCCTTGACGCGGGGTTCTGGGGCCTTTGCAGGGACCTTTTTATTCGTTTTTTTCTGTACTTTCTTAGCCATGTTCTCTTGCCCACCTCTCTCCGTCGTAGTCCTCGAAGCGGTCCGTGGTCACGTCCTGCTGGTAGTAGACCGCCAGCAGGCGCTTAACGTCCTGCTCCTCCGCAAGCCAAACGTGGAAGCCCTGATCCCGGATCCGCTTATCCATCTGGCGGAGCTGGACCTCGTTGCCCTCTCCGCTCTGCTGATCCAGCCGGAAAACCAGAACGAACTCCCGCGCCGAGGCGGTGGTGGTCTGGATCTCGTCCAGATGGGCGGAGTCCTGCCGCAGCAATTCCCGCAGGGCGGGCAGTTCCTCCTGCTCCAGCCGCTGGCGGTACCGCTCCTGATTGCGCTGAAAGGACTCCCGGGAGTCCAGGGCCAGGATACGCAGCTCCGGCATGGCGCACAGCAGATGGGTCAGAGCTGTCACCCGGCCCCGGACCCCCTCTGAGGAGAGCACGGAGAGGTTGTCCGGCCTGATAAGAAAAAAGGCCAGTTCCCCTTCCGCAGTTCGGATGCCGTGGCCGGTGAGCTGGCTGATGCCCATGAGCTGCCGGGCGGTCTGCCGCTGGCGCAGCTCTTGTTTCTGCTTTTTATTCAATGCATTCCCCCCATTCATAATACTGCTGTTTCAAAAACAGAAAGTTGACGGCATAGCGCAGGAAGTCCAGAATGCTGGCGTCCTCCACGCGGATGCTGAGAAAGGCGAAAAGGAATGTGGCCACCAGAGGCGGCAGGAAGCCGCTCTGCGCCAGAGCCAGGACAGAGAGGATAAAGCCGGTCCCGATGATAGCCACATCCCGCAGGGGCCACAGCCACAGCATGGCTTTGGCTCTCAGGTTTTCAGGGTAAATATAGATATTCGTCCCTCCCTTGGCAAACAAAATGGACGGGAGGTTTCTCCTCCCGTCCTGGATGATCTTTTGTTCATTACTGTGCGTCGTTGGTATGGAGTGCGGCATCCGCATCTCCCATGGCGGTTTCTTCCTGTGACAGTTCCGCTCTTAGGGGTATGTGTATTCTCCAGAGAGTGGGGCAAAGCTGCGGCGCCGCTTTTCCTCCTCGGTCAGCTCCGGCAGGACCTCCACTATGGGCGATCCGTCCGCTTCCGCCCCGGCCTCCCAGGCTGAGACGGCGTTTTCCACCAGACTGACCATAAATTCCTTTTGGGAGAGCTTCTTATGCGCGGCCAGGTATGCTTTGATCTGATGGAACAGCTCCTCCGTGACGGCGAACGCCAGCGTCCGGTCCCCCTTTTGGGGCGTGTACCCCTCCAGCATCTTGAGGGCCTTACCCTGTTCCCACAGAGCGAGTCCCTGTGTCACCAGGCCAATCACGAAATCCCGCTGGGACTGGCCCCCGTGGGCCGCCAGATTGGTATAGAGGCTCTTATTGGTCATAGCTGCCTTGACGATCTGGCCCTCATGCTCAATCTCCACCTCAATGGGCGTTTTGTCCAGGCCGTAGAAGTCCGCCGTCCTGGATTCAATGATTTTATAGCGGGCCAGAGGCAGAGGCTTGCTCACGGCCACACCATTTTTATTAGTCCGGATGGTATCCACCAGACGGCCCGTCCGGGCGTTGTAAATCTCAAACTCTGTGTTAGGGATCGGGGTGCCGGCAGGCCAGCCGTTCATGGAGTTGTAGTCTTCCGAGGTCTTCGTGATCTGGATCTGTCCGGTGATGGGGGTATTCTCCCACTCAACCTCAGTGACTTTTCCGGCTTGTACGTATACAGTCTTGAGTTGGTCGTCCACAATGTAGCCATCGTTCTCCAGCTCTCGCAGATAGAACCGGCCAGAACTGGTCAAATCATCGATATAGACATATCCCCGGTCATCCGAGGTGTATTGACAAATAGGCTTCCGATTGCTATCATAAAGCAAGAAAACGACACCAGGGATTCCCTCACCGTCCGGGTCCACCTTGTGGATGAGAATACCACTGATGGGCTGGTTGGTCACAGTCTCACGGGTGACCTGTCCATCCTCCACCGTGAAATAGATGGGGGCAGCGTCCAGGCGGAACGAGCTGGGACAGTTCGTTTCCACCGCGTAGTAATCACCGGCCTCCAGAGGGAGATAGACCTTGCCGTCTTTCCCTGTGGTGACGGTGTCCACCAGTGCGTCATCGCTGACATTGCGGACCTCGAACGTCGTGTCAGGAATCCGCTCCGTTTTGTCTGCCGCACTGACCTTGGTAAATTCGACGCCGCCCTCCGGCTCATTATAAAAGTAGAGGGTCTGGACCTCGTCGCCCTCCGAGATCTCAATGGTCTGGGGGGTACTGTCCAGAACATAGCCCGCGACTGTGGAGACCTCCTTTGCCGTAATGGTCATGCCGGCGGTGAGGCCGGTGATGACCACACGGCCCTTGCTATCGCTCACATATCGGCCATTGTCCGGGCCTATATAAGCCCCGGTGGAGTCCGTCACCAGAAATTCCACCCCGGCCAGTGGCTTGTCGTTTTTATCACCGTCGTAGATGTTCTTCTGGAGAACCAACGTTTTTTCCGGGTCGTTGTAAAAATAAAGATGCTGCGTGTCATCCGGATTGACCACCACCGTCTGGCTCCGGGTACCCTCGTCAATGGTATAGCCTGGTACGCTCTGTACCTCAGTCACCACGACGGTGCCTGTGATCCCAGAGAGGATGATCTGTCCCTCTAAATTGCTCCAGTACAGGCCGTTGGAGGACAACTGGCCGTTTTCATCCGGCAGGAAAGAACCATCCGCATAAGTGATTTTGAATTGCGCCCCCTCCAGCGGCGTTTTTTTGTCGGCGCCCGACAGCTTGTGAATGATCAAATTGCCCAGGGGTTGGTTCCGGAACTCAAGCGACATGGTTTGCCCAGCCTTGATTTCCGCTGTCTGCGGGGTGTCATCCAGCAAATAGCCCGGCTTCGCTCTGGTTTCGCGCACCACCAGCACCGTGCCGGGGTCCTGATTCTCCACCAGGAAAGAACCGCTGCTGTCCGTCACGAATTTGCCGTTGGCGTCTCCCACCAGCGTCCCATCGCTGGTGGTGACCAGAAATTCCACGCCGGAAAGCGGCTCTTTTTTCTCATCATCCGAGATCTTGGTGACCAGCAGAGCGCCCTTGGGGGAGTTGCCAAAATGGACCTCCACGACCTCCTGATCCTTACCGGAGAGATAGACCGTCTGAGGCGGTGTGTCGATGACATGAGTGCCGTCGCTGGAGAGCTCCTCAATGATATAAGTGCCAGCTTCACAGCCGGTGACGGTAAAGGAGCCATTCTCCGAGGTCTGGTAGACGCCGATCACCGTGCCGCCGCTGCCGCTGGCGTTGCCGCTCAGATACCGGACTTGGAACCAGCAGTCAGATAAAGCGGCCCCTGTTTTGGAATCATACTTCCACACACAGATGGCTGAGAGAGGTTGGTTTTGGAAGCGGAAGGTATGGCTTCCCCAGCCGGAATGAATACCTCCTGCGTGTCCTCGTCCGGCAGGGCGAATCCAGGGGCAGGATCCAGCTCTTTTACCCGGTACCAGCCGTCCCGGAGGGAGATGTCCGGCTCGGAGAGAACGATACGGCCCTCGGAGTCCGTATAGTACACGCCCAGGTCGTTATACTCTCCGGTGGCGGTATTGTTGGAGGCGTACCAGACCTGCATCTTGACATTTTCGATGGGATCATGAGTGATCTCGTTTTCCTTGATGATCTCAATAAAAGGCCGCTTGTGGTTCTCAAAGCTGATCGTCTTTTCATCGCCGGCGTTCAGGCTGATGGTCTGGACCCGTTCCGATTCCGTTTCTGAGATATAATATGGGGAGGGAACGGATTTTTCTGTGATCTCATAGCTGCCGGGGTCTACCCGCTTGGAGACGGTTCCGTCCTCCCCGGTGGTCCACTCGTCCTTGTAGTCGCTGTCGATCCCCTCCACCAGGAAGACGGTTCCGGGGATCTTGATCGTGGGATCATCCGCGTCTGACTTTGCGATGGTGAGCAGGGGCTGCTTCCGATTGACAAAAACCAGCTCTTTCTCATCACCGGGGCCAAGCCAGATGGTCTGAGTGGGCTCATCCCCGATCACATAAGGCGCAGGAACGGATTTTTCCGTCACTTCGAAACTGTCCACAGGGAGGGCCGTCAGGACCGCTTTTCCGTCCTCGCCGGTGGTCACATCGGTGTGAAAGCCGGAGTGGATACCCTTGACCTCAAAGACGGTGCCGGGGATGACGGTATTCTCGTCGCTGCCGTCCCGTTTCCAGATGGTCAGATTGGGTAGGCGCTGGTCCTTGGCGGTCACCTTGACGGTCCCACCCCCATCCACCGTAGCTTGATCCACATGGACAATGACCGGCTCCAGCAGGGTGGCCATGGGCGCCGGTACGGACTTCTCAATGAATGCGTACATGCCCTCGGTGACGTTGGGGACCACGATGCGGCCTGAGCTGTCGGTTTTCTCTGTGGCGATGATCTGGCCGTCCTTTACCACATGGAAGACCGCGTCAGGGAGGGGATCATCAGAATCGTCCAGCTTCAGCAGTTCGATTTTGACGCGGGCGTCATTTTCAAAAACTAAACTGACATCATGCTTGCCATCCCACACAAATTCCTGTTTGACCTTGTCCGGGTCCGGGCTGAGGGAGTAGCCGGCTGGCGGGGTGAGTTCCGTCGCGGTAAAACTGCCAATGGGCATAGTGTCCCAGGGGACGTCGGTCAGGCAGCCGCCCAGGCCGGTCGTATATGTGCCGGTAAAGCTGTTGTCTACACCGTCGATCCGAATGACAGCGCCGGCAAGACCTGTGGTGGGGTCATCCGCGTCCACCTTGCGGATGCTCCCTTCACTGGTGACCTCGGGCGTGTCCGTGAATGTGACGGTCACGGCCCTGCTGCTACCGTTGGGCAGGGCCACATACTGGGGTCCAGCGTTGTCGATCTGGTATCCTTCCGGCGCTTCCAGTTCCACGATGGAATATGTCGAGGCGTCCAAGCCTTTGAGCGTATAGGTCCCGTCGCTCCCGGTCACGATCTCCTGCTCATAGGTCCCGTTTTCTGAACGCACCATGAACCGTGCTCCAGGGAGCCCCTTGTTGGGATTGGTGGCGTCCACCTTCTTCACGGTCAGGTCGTACTTCTCACGGGTGACGTCCAGGTTCCCAATCATAATGGCCTGCACGTCCTTGGCCTGATGGGAGCTGGTGCTGGAGCCGGTGTATTGGTATTCGTAGACGGTACACTCGCCCCACACGCCCTGCTTGCCCAAATCCAGGATATATTGGGTGCGGTCACGGAAGGACATCCCGTCCAGCAGGTCATCAATACTGGAGTAGCTGGTATGCTCCAGATTGTTGTAGACGCACAGCAGCTCCTCGGCACAGGCGGTGGCTGGATCCGCCAGCAGGCCGGCCTTATAGCGCCAGATGATGGCCTGCACCCAGGCGTTCATGGTCCAGGAATAATCGCTGCCCCACACCTCATCTACGCCCAGGGCGTGAGCCTGGTCGGTGAACACGCCGGTGGTATGGGCGTAGTAGTAGGCCATCATGGTCTGTACGGTAGGGTCGGTGATGGGCTTGGGTTTCCCCCAGGTCTGCCCCTCCAGGGACCAGCCCATGCCCTTGCCGTGTTCGGCGCAGAAGCCGATGGTGCTTTTCTGGTTGTAATCGAAGGTCATCTGATGGAGCCAGCAGGTCCCCAGGCTGGGAGACTCATAGTGGACGCCGTTGTGGGTGCAGTCCTCCATCTTGATGGAACTGGGGGCGTCTGCCGCCAGCGCGGCGGTGGGCAGCAGACCCAGCATACAGATCAGCACCAGCAGCATGGAGATCATTCGCTTGTATGGGAAACAAATCTTTCGCATACCTTGTTCCTTTCCGAAAAAGGAAAGGCCGGGGGACCATGCTTCCCAACAATAAAAACAGGCTGCGGGGAACTGGTCCCTACGGCCTGTTTCTTTTTCTGCGTTTTAATTTATTGATGTGCGCGGCGCCGGAGCCTCATGCGGATTGCTCCGGCGAAGTGTTTACTGGGGTGTGACCATCTCCTCTCTGGCTGATATAAAAGATGACCTCTCGTTTGAGAGGCCATCTGGCTGGTATGCTTATTCATATGGGTTGTGGGTGTTCGGGCAGCCTACGAACAGGTAGCAGTAGGTCACGCCGTCGCGCTCCGTCACGCCCACACCGATGCTGTCACCGTCTGGATCGATCATGGTTTCGAAGTGGCCGGGGGAGCTGATCCAGTTCTCCAGGGCGTGTTGGGCTGCATCCTCCGTGGCTACGCCGGTGAACACGGTCAGGTTCACACCAAACCCGTAGGGATAGCCGCACGTCAGGGCTGCCTCACATTCCTCTTTCGTGTGATGCCAGCTATATTCCTTGTCGGAGATGCTTTGGGCTGCGTCCATCAGGGCTTCATTGACGGTCAGCTCCGCTGCACCGTTCTCCCGGCGCGTCTCGTTGACCAGCCGTACCAGCTCCAACCGCACATCCGACACCTCACGTTGGTCCGGGCTGTCCCCGGTGGTGGGGGCCTACGGTGCGTTTGGCCCCACGGTCAGCGTCAGGGCGCCGGTTTCCCCGACCTGGTTGGAGGCGGTGATCTCCACACTCCCCTCGGACTTGGCAACGGCCACCCAGCAGCTCATCACCTGTTCCACCGCCACCGTGTCCGGGTCGCTGGAGGTCACCGTGTACGCCGCCCCGCTGGGGCCGATTACAAGGCCGCTCCGTTCCCCCACTTCCAGTACAGCGCCCTTGTAGCTGCTCACCCGGATGGGAGGCGCCTCTGCCGCATGGGCTGCGGTGCTGGCCATCAGGAGCCCGATCAGGATGCCTGTGGTCACCATCAGCACGTTCTTTCTTCTGCTCATACCGTTTTCCTCCTCGATGTTATTAGGCTTTGCCTTTGCAAGCCCAACATATCAGAAAAGGTTTTGAAAGTCGAGCGGAAAGCGTTCGTGAAAAGGGAGAAATCAGCGTCTATTTTATGATTCGGGAATCAATTGGCCACCGCCACCACTTTCCAGCGGTTGTCCCGCTGATTGCGGACACAGGTGTACATGGTGATTTGGTCGTTGGCGGTGGGGTTCAGGCCGGAGGTGTCATTTTCACTGACTTTTTCCACGGAGGCCACCTCATAGGTTTTGGTCCCCAGCTTGGTGGTCAGGGTGACCTTGTCCCCGATCTCCAGCGTGTGGAGCTGCCCAAAATGGTTGTTGACGCCCCGGTTGTGTGCTGCCAGCGCGATATTTCCACGCCAAATGGAGGTGTCCTCGAAATGACCGGCCCCTTTGGCCAATGTCTTGCTGTCCGTACCCTCATAGACCTTGACCGTCAGGTCGATGGCCGGGATCTTCAGGGTGGCCAGATACCCGCCCTTGTAGTAGAGATCATCCGTCACCTCCGTGTAGCGGGTAGAGGGGGCGGTCGTGTCGGGGACAGTCACGGAGCCAGTGGGACTTCCGGGCGTTATGACACTTGAGCCGCTCCCATTGACCACCGCCCCGGTGGCAGGAGCGCCGCCGGGGGCCAGGTTAGGCGTGAGATAGCTCCCGGTGTTCCTGGTATCCATGCTGGGTGTCCCAAAACCGGGTGGGATGAGGGCGGCGTTTTTGCTGACGTCCTCATTCTTTCTGGCGCCGCCGTCCGCCGTATGAACTACCTCCACAGAAGTGGGTTTGCCATAGTCCGGACCATCCGGAGCTTCAATGGTATATTCTAACGCGCTGGCAGGCAGGGCTATCCCCGCAGCAAGGCAGAGGGTAAGCATGGCTGTCATGGTTCGTTTCATGGTGTGTTCCTCCCATCAGGCGGACTCGCCGCCATCATCGTCCGCCTCACGGCGGCGCCGGATGAAGACCGCCGCTCCGACTCCTGCGCCCGCCAGAGCCACAATGCCAAAGGGGACCAGGACGGCCGCCCAGTTGAACTGGGCGGGGAGCTGGTCCTCCGGGGCTGCCACAGGCTGGAGGGGCGTGCCCTCGAAGATAGCCACATACCGTGTCCGGTTCAGGGCGATCCGGCTGACCGTCCCGGTGTAGTCCGCCGTTACCGTGTAGCCCTTGACGTAGCTGCTGGTGGCGGAGCCGGTATAGGTGGCCACAGCGGTATAGCGGTCCCCCAGAGCGTAGCCGTCTGAGGTGGCGGTATTGTCTGTCTGCCAGTCGATATCCTTGAGCGTCAGGGTCTTTCCATTCTCCTCAATCGTCTTGGGGATGTACTGGGTATCCTGGCCCGCGAGATTGGGATAGGACCGGGTGGCGCTGATCTCTTTCGTAGAGCTTCCATACCCGGCCACCTCCACCCGGACGGTGTCCAGCTGGAGCGTCAGGGTGCCCATGAGTCCGTCATCGGTGACGAATTCACGCTCCTGGGGAAGCAGGGCGAGCACTGAGGCCATGTCCTTGTTCTTGCTGGGGAGAGAGACAGTCTCTGTATGCTGCCGCTCCTCATGCTCGGGGAGGTCCTGCTTAAGCAGGTCTGTGAGCGTGTAGCGGAAACCGTCCTGCTCAAAGTCGGACCGGGGGATACCGGCAGGATCCTCCTCCGGGGCCAGGTCATAGATCTTCTTCAGCTCCGTACCATCCTCGCTCCGGGTCACCGAGGTTGGATAGCAGACCGCCGCGGTCTCGGCGGCAAGGGCGCTGACCGGCAGGGCCAGGGTCAGCATCAGCGCCGCGGCGCAAAGGCTGAATGCTCGTTTCATGGATGACCACCTCCTTACATACTCTCGCTATTCTGCGTAGACTCGGCCTGGTACTCCTGCTGGCGCTGGGGGAGTTGATACAGGGCCTGCTCATAGGCGTCCAGCACCGCCTGACGGAACTGCTGGCGGAACTCCCTCTCGCTGGGGAAGCAGGCGTCCCGGTATCCGCCGCCTGTGCGGTAATCCGGCATGGAAATGAAGGGTCCGTTCCCCACGTCCACCACCTTCAGGCCCCGGATGGTGAAACAGCCGTTCAGATTGGCGGAGGCTTCCGCCAGGACCGGGCCGGAGGTATGGATCGCGTAGATGCGTACATTCACCTGTGTGGGCAGGACCGGTAAGCAATGCTCCTCCCGCGAGGAAATGACAGTGTTTTCTTCGTTCATGACAGCACTTCTCCTTTAGATTGTATTCTGGCAGGCGCCCTGTTTCGCGCGCCGTTCCAGTCGTCTGTATGCCCGAGGGGGTGACCTCCTGGGTCCTGGGCTGGCCGTCCGCGGCCACAGCGTCCACCAGATACATCAGGACCAGCGGGTAGCGATAGTCCCGGATGTCGGACGCAGACCGCCGCTCCAGCTCCTCCGGCGTGAGCCAGCCCTCGCCGGCCACGCGCACCCGCCTGACCGCGCTGGCGCCATCCGGCAGGCGGACATCCTCCAGATGCTCCGGCAACGGCTCCGGGGCGGGAACGATCCGGTTGTGATCCAGGCAGTACCGGATGTCCAGATGGGTAACGACGGTCCGGGCTGTCTCGGCCGCCCGCGGCTCGGCCCTCCAGAGTGGCTGGACGATGCCGTCCGTCAAGAGGACGTCATGGCCTCTCCTGTCGCCGGGAAACAGAGGCAGGCAACGTACCAGCTGCAGGACCTGCACCCCATTGGACAGTCCAAACTCTTTCACTCTGTCATTGGGCAAACTGTAGTAATGCTCCAGCGCGTCCCGCCAGTTCAGGAACTGGGACAGCCGCCAGCCGGTCACGCCTTTGGGGTCATGCCCCAGCCGGAGATCGTCAATGGTATAAAAAGAAATCCTCATTTTCTTCTTGCTCCTCACTTCATCGTCATATCACCCATAGCTGGGTGCTCACTTTGCGTTTGTTCCATGCCTTTTAATTCCGCCAGTTTCTCCGCGGCCCAGTCCGGCAGAAACTGATCTTTCAGCACGCCCATAAAATCCGCCCGGTTCCAGCGGGTCATCTCCCCGTCGCCCAGGCAGGTACAGCGGATGGAGCGCCCAATGGCGTGGGGACTGCATCCAAAGCCGTCGTGGGCGTACCAGAGCATGGCGCCCTCATTCCAATAGGACTCTTTCAAGATGTCGGGAGAGAGGACCAGCACTTTGCCCTCGTAGTCCAGAGAGGAAAAGGAGTCTGGGTGGCAGTGCTCCGGTCCGAAAAGCCCAAGCGCCTGATACGCCTTGCAATACTGTGTGACAAAGCCATCCAGCACTGCCGGATGGCTCTCTACTACAAAATCGCTGTTGTGCCAGTGATCTGAGGGAATGCAAGTTCTCTTGGCCCATTGCTTATTCGCTTGGCTGAAGCGGCCATCCTGATCCTTTTGCTGGATCGTGTTTGACAGTACCCACGCGGTCCTTTTGTATCCATACTTTGCAATGACCTCATCCACACAGCCATTGTTCAGGCGCATCCCATCGAAGTTCTGGCGGATGCTCTCCTCAATGGCCCGCTTACAGGAAATATTGGCCTGGTGGCTGGCCCGCCAGAGCGCCAGTTCCCCCCGTTTCCGAGCCTCATTTGCGGAATAGGGATAGAGATACGTCTCAATCTCCATACACTACGTCTCCCAGAATCAGCCGCTCCTCCAATTCTCCGACACAGATCTCAGCGTCCCGGAACATCTCCAGCACCTCCTCCGGCACATCCCGCAGGTCATAGTCATAATCCGCTTCGGAGATGGTCACCGAGTGTTCACCCTCATCCACGCTGGCGCACAACTTGGCTTTTTCCGGGATGCCGGCTTCCTCCCGCAGATAGTCCGGCAGCTCCACCTCGTCCCCGCCCCCAAAGGGGCACTCGCCGTCACAGCCATCGCAGTGGCCGCATACTCTTGCCAGATGGACATGCAGGTCCGTGGCCAGCTTCTGGAGGGATCTGGCGGCGCGGAGCAGCTCCATGGCGGTCATGCGCTGCTTGAGCACCACCAGCGTGTCCTCCGAGGCGTGGAGCTCCACCTTGCCGCTGCTCTCAAAGCCAGAGAGCTTCATCGCTGCCGTGGGGATCTGGAGGCCTTTGGAAGTGGTTTCTTTTACAAATTTCATAGTCAGTCTCCTTCATATCAAAATCAAACAGATTCAGTTGGACCGAGGCCCGTTCCCGCTCATGCAGGTCGTAGTTGGCGATGAGCAGCTCGGCAAACTGGCAGTTGGGGTCATACCGCTGGCGGATGTTGTTCAGCCGGGTCACCGGCTCGATCTGGATGCCGGGGGCGTCGTACAGCTCCCGGACAAAGGGATCATCATTATAAGACAGCAGGAATTTCCCCTGAATGGACATCAGAGCATCCCGCAGACGGATGTGGTCTTTCTCTGTGAAGCCGTCCTCTCCGATATTTGAGTAGTAGCCCTCCGTGCAGTGGTAGGGCGGGTCGCAGTAGAACAGGCTCTCCGGCCGGTCGTAGTGCCGGATGAGCTTCTCAAAGTCCTTGTTTTCAATGACCACCCTGGCCAGACGGCGGTGGGCCTGCTCAATGAGCGGGAAATCCGCCCACAGATCGTGGGGCTGATTGCCGAAGCTGGTGAGGGCGGAGGCGTAGCTCTGGCGGATGATCTGATAGAACCACGCCGCCCGCTGGACTGATGTGGTTCCTTTTCGCCGCAGGGCCAGCCGCGCCCGGTCAAAATCCTCCCGTGCGTTCAGCACATACCGCAGGGAGCCCATGAGCAGGTCCGGCTTCTCCCGCACACAGCGGTACAGATTGGTCAGCAGGCCGTTGAAGTCGTTATAGACCTCAAAGTCGTTGCCGGGATTCTTATGGAACAGCACCCAGCCTCCTCCGCCGAAGACCTCAATATACCGCTCATAGTAGAGGGGAAACCGCCTGACCACCTCCTCCCGGAGCGCCTTCTTGCCGCCCACCCAGCTCATAAAGCTGTTCAAGAGCCATCACCCCCTTCCAGTGGGAGGCGGGTCTGGGCGGTGTCGAACACATCCAGCGACCGGGTCAGCCCACGGATCGCCGCGGCGATGCCGCCGATCCGGTGGGTCAGGTGGGCGATGGTAGCCCGCACCTCCTGCTCCGTGGCGGCGTAGAAGTAGCCGCTGCCATTGCTGGCGATGGGAACGCCCTCACGCCGCAGGGCGTTGACCGCGTCCCCGCAGCTCCTTTCCCTTGATGCCAAAGGCACACTCGGAGCTGCCCGG
>ENA-OQDA01000528-OQDA01000528.1-human-gut-metagenome-genome-assembly--contig:-NODE-528-length-15655-cov-3.175296_pt1 | contig 15655 bp, 16 predicted proteins | sample MGYA00242771_ERZ504603 | MGnify/ENA primary metagenome ERZ504603 (study PRJEB26092, sample SAMD00036328) | human gut metagenome | host: Homo sapiens | study: EMG produced TPA metagenomics assembly of...
GGATGCCCACGAGGCCATTCGTCCGTCCGATGTGACGCTGGATCCGGAGATGCTAAAGGAATCCCTGACGCCGGAACAGTACAAGCTGTATCGGCTGATCTGGCAGCGGTTCGTGGCATCTCAGATGGCACCGGCGGTAAGCGATACCGTTTCGGATGGCAATCAAAAATGGCAAATACGAGCTGAAGGCCAGCGGTTCCACACCGAAGTTTGATGGGTGGAAGAAAATCTATCCGGCATCCTCCGGCGAGAACGGTATGAATATTCCGGCGCTGGAAGAAGGCGAGGAGCTGCAGGCGCAGGACGTGATTACGGAACAGAAATTCACCACACCGCCGCCGCGGTTCACGGAAGCCAGCCTGGTAAAAACCCTGGAAGAGCTGAACATCGGCCGGCCGAGCACTTACGCTACCATCATCACCACCCTGGGGACTCGGCGGTATATTAAGAAGGAGAAGAAATCCCTGATGCCGACCCAGCTGGGTTTTGATGTCACAAAAATTCTGTCGGAATACTTTTCCGATATCGTGGATGCCCAGTTCACCGCCCAGATGGAAGATAACCTGGACTCCGTGGAGCTTCAGAAGCTTCCGTGGAAAAACACCATCGACGGGTTCTACGGCAATTTCCGAAAGGAATTGGACCGGGCCGATGCGGAGGTGGAGCGAATCGAGCAGGAAGTGGTGCTCAGTGATGAGGTCTGCGAACTCTGCGGAAAACCGATGGCGATTAAGGAAGGCCGTTTTGGTCAGTTCTTGGCGTGCACCGGTTATCCGGAATGCACCAACACCAAAGCCATCGTGATTCCAACCGGCGTGAAATGTCCGAAATGCGGAAAGGAAATCGTGCAGAAGCGTTCCCGGAAGGGCCGGATTTTCTACGGCTGCAGCGGTTATCCGGACTGCGACGTGGTATTCTGGAACAAGCCAATCGACCGGACCTGTCCGAAGTGCGGTTCCCTGCTGATGGAAAACACCACGAAAAAATATCGGTACAAGTGTTCCAGCAGCGAATGCGACTACAGAGAAGAATAATTTTAGGGGTATAGAAAGGATATAACAATGGGTAAAATCGAATTTCATGCCACCACCATCTGCGCAGTGCGTCGTCCCAACGGAGACATTTGCATCGGCGGAGACGGACAGGTGACCATGGGTGAAACCACCATCATGAAGAACAACGCCAAGAAGGTAAAAAAAATATACGGCGACCGCGTACTCACCGGTTTTGCCGGTTCTGTGGCGGATGCTTTTTCCCTTACGGATAAGTTCGAAAAAAAGCTGGAAGAACACAGCGGAAATCTGAAGCGGGCCGCGGTGGATCTGGCACAGATCTGGCGTTCCGATAAAGGAGCTCGCAGCCTGGAAGCGCTGATGATCGTAATGGACCGAGACGATTTGCTGGTCATATCCGGAAACGGCGAAGTAATCGTTCCGGATATGGATGTAGTTGCCATCGGATCCGGCGGAAATTTTGCGTACTCCGCCGCACGGGCTCTGTACGACAATACGGAACTGGATGCGGAATCCATCGTGCGGAAATCCCTGGAAATCGCGTCCTCCATTTGCGTATATACCAATGACCACATTTCCGTGGAGAAACTGTAAGGAGGCGTGCCCGGTACTATGAATATCAAGAATATGACACCGAAAGAAATTGTAGCAGAACTGGACAAATACATCATCGGACAGGATGAGGCCAAGAAGTCCGTTGCTATCGCACTGCGGAACCGGTACCGCCGGAACCAGCTCAGCGATGAGATGCGGGAAGAGATTACACCGAAGAACATCTTGATGATGGGTCCGACCGGTGTGGGTAAGACGGAAATCGCCAGACGGTTAGCGCGGATTATGGAAGCTCCTTTTATTAAAGTGGAAGCGACAAAGTACACCGAAGTGGGCTATGTGGGCCGCGACGTGGAATCCATGATTCGGGATCTGGTGGAAGCCTCCGTTCGCATCACGAAGCAGAAGCACATCGATGAGAAATACGATATCGCGGATCAGCGTGCAGAGGATTTGATTCTGGAAGCGCTGGTTCCCGATGCAAAGAAAAAGAAGAAGTCCGGAGAGAGCAGCAATCCCTTTGACTTCATCCTCAACAGCGGTGGGTATACCAGCCAGAAGGAGGAGTACGAGAACAAGCAGAATGCGGAGAACGCCAAGCCGGCAGACGATATTGCCATGGCAAGGGAGCAAGTTCGCCGTGAGCTGAGAGACGGAAAGCTGGAGAACGAGCTGGTGGAAATCGATGTGGAAGTGACGCCGAATACCAACCAGCTGGACATGCAGAACGAAGGCATGGGCATCGCCATCGGAAATATTTTCGGGGATATGATGCCGAAGAAGACCAAGCACAAGAAGCTGCCGGTAAAGGAAGCCAGAAAGATCCTGCGGGAGCAGGAGGCTCAGAGCATGCTGGACATGGATCAGGTGGTGGACGAGGCGCTGATGAATGCGGAGCAGAACGGCATCGTGTTCATCGATGAGATTGACAAAATCGCCTCCGGAAGTTCCGTGACCGCCAGCGGCGAAGTATCCCGAGAAGGCGTACAGCGGGACATTCTGCCGATTGTAGAGGGCAGTGTGGTCAATACGAAGCACGGACCGGTTAAAACGGACCATATGCTGTTCATCGGTGCGGGTGCGTTCCACGTATCCAAGCCGTCGGATCTGATTCCGGAGCTGCAGGGCCGTTTCCCGATTAAAGTGGAGCTGAAGAACCTGGACAAGGAAGCCTTCAAGCAGATTCTTACGGTGCCGGAAAACGCCGTAATCAAGCAGCAGAAAGCCCTTCTGGAGACGGAAGGAGTTCAGGTGGAGTTCACCGATGATGCCATTGACGAAATCGCCGGAATGGCCTTTCTGATGAATGAGGAGACGGAAAATATTGGTGCCAGAAGGCTGTACACCATCATGGAGACTCTTTTGGAGGATGTTTCCTACGAGCTTCCGAATCCGGACATCACCCACGTTCTGGTAGACCGGGAAATGGTACAGGAGAAGTTCAAAGAAAAAATCCGCGAAGTGGATGTAGATAAGTATATTTTGTAATTATGAGCTATAAAACCGTTTACAAAGAAGCAGAAGCAGAACAGGTAATCCAGCGTTCCCGCTTTATTACGCATGTGTCTCCCGTAGATTCCTACGAGGAGGCGCAGGCGTACGTTGCCATGATAAAAGAAGAATACAAGGATGCCACGCATAACGTCCCTGCCGTGGTAATCGGGGAAAAACAGGAGCTGCAGTGGATGAGCGACGACGGGGAGCCTCAGGGCACCTCAGGGCCGCCCATTCTTCGCATGCTGGTGGAAGAGGGCCTGACCAATCTGGTGGTTGTGGTGACCCGATATTTCGGAGGTGTAAAGCTGGGAACCGGCGGTTTGGTTCGGGCGTATTCCGGATCCGCCAAATTAGGGCTGGAGGCAGCCGGCATCTGCACCGTAACCGACGGATACGTAATGGAGTATCTGCTGGACTATTCTCATCTGGCAAAAATAAACAATGCGGAGCAGCAGGGGGACTTCCATATTATCCATACGGAATACATGGATAAAGTGAAGGTCACCATAGGGTGCAAAACCGAGGTGGAAGGCTTGGTAATAAAGACTTTCAACGATATCACTTCGGGTACCTGCGAGTTGCTGTCGAAAAAAAACGAAAAAATTTCCGAAAAAATCGTTGACAGCAATTAGATGCTGTGGTAATATATTGCTTGTCGTCAGGAACGTAAAGAAAACGAAAAACTTTTCAAAAGTTTCTGAAAAAAAGAGTTGCACTCAGCAAGAAAGTTTGCTATAATGAGTGACAGACTGATGTATGGACGCTTAGCTCAGCTGGGAGAGCATCTGCCTTACAAGCAGAGGGTCATAGGTTCGAGCCCTATAGCGTCCACCATTTTGGCCGGGTAGTTCAGTTGGTTAGAATGCCAGCCTGTCACGCTGGAGGTCGACGGTTCGAGCCCGTTCCCGGTCGCCATTTTTTATAACAATAAGCTGATGTGGCTCAACGGTAGAGCAGCTGATTTGTAATCAGCAGGTTGGGGGTTCGATTCCCTCCATCAGCTCCAATAATTTTATCGAGGGATTCCCGAGTGGCCAAAGGGGGCGGACTGTAAATCCGTTAGCTGTGCTTTCGATGGTTCGAATCCATCTCCCTCGACCAATATGCGGAAGTGGCTCAGGGGTAGAGCATCGCCTTGCCAAGGCGAGGGTCGCGAGTTCGAATCTCGTCTTCCGCTCCATCTTTTATGCGGATGTAGTTCAATGGTAGAACTTCAGCCTTCCAAGCTGATAGCGTGAGTTCGATTCTCATCATCCGCTCCATGTGGGTCCATAGCTCAGTTGGATAGAGCAACGGCCTTCTAAGCCGTGTGTCCGGGGTTCGAATCCCTGTGGGCTCACCACTATTTTTTTTAAAGAAACAGAGAGAGTATAGCAGACCGACTTGATTATGGGGTATAGCCAAGTGGCAAGGCAACGGACTTTGACTCCGTGATTCGTAGGTTCGAGTCCTGCTACCCCAGCCATTGCGACCCATTAGCTCAGGTGGTAGAGCACTTGACTTTTAATCAAGGTGTCCGGAGTTCGAGTCTCCGATGGGTCACCATTACTCTTAAAACATCCGGAGAGGTGTCCGAGTGGTTTAAGGAGCTGGTCTTGAAAACCAGTGATTCTGAAAGGGACCGTGGGTTCGAATCCCACCCTCTCCGCCAAGAATGCACATGATCTGGAGAAGTACTCAAGAGGCTGAAGAGGACGGTTTGCTAAACCGTTAGGGTTCGTTATTAGGGCCGCATGGGTTCGAATCCCATCTTCTCCGCCATAATTTTAGGGGTATAGCTCAGTTGGTAGAGCAGTGGTCTCCAAAACCACGTGCCGTGGGTTCGAATCCTACTGCCCCTGCCAAATATGGACTAAACAATATCGGGGTGTAGCGCAGTTTGGTAGCGCAACTGGTTTGGGACCAGTGGGCCGCGGGTTCAAATCCTGCCACCCCGACCATTTCAGGGAACGGAAACGTTTCGATTATTGGGCCATTAGCTCAGTTGGTCAGAGCATCCGGCTCATAACCGGCAGGTCCGGGGTTCAAGTCCCTGATGGCCCACCACAATTGTATATAAGTAGTTTGCCCAGATAGCTCAGTTGGTAGAGCAGGGGACTGAAAATCCCCGTGTCCTTGGTTCGATTCCGAGTCTGGGCACCACTTATCATAAAGGTAACCTCTTGCTGACATTGTTCTGAGGGGTTACTTTTTTTATGACCTGCCCAAATCTCTGATTTGGCGCGCAGGTCAAACGCCAGAATTGCGCGGCTTAGCAGTCAGGCACCACAAGGAGAGAAAACATATGGCACAGTTATATTACAGATACAGTACGATGAATGCGGGTAAATCCATTGAAGTAATAAAGGTTGCCCACAATTACGAGGAACGGGGCAAACGTGTTCTGGCGCTGGTCCCCGGTGTGGATGATCGCTATGGCAAGGGCAAGATCACTTCGCGGATCGGACTGAGCAGAGATGCTACCATCGTCAATGAAGATACGAATATTCTTGAAATCTTTATGCGTGAAAACAGTATTCAGCCGATCGACTGCGTTGTTCTGGACGAATGTCAGTTTTTAAAGAAACATCATGTGGAAGAACTGATCGAGATCGTTGACAGCTTCGATATTCCGGTGCTGGCGTACGGACTGAAAAACGACTTTAAAAACGAACTGTTTGAAGGATCTTATTACATGCTGATCTACGCAGATAAGATCGAAGAAATCAAGACCATCTGCTGGTGCGGCCGCAAGGCAACCATGGTAGCTCGTGTAGTGGACGGGAAATTCGTCAAGAGCGGCGAGCAGATCCTGGTGGGAGGCGATGACATGTATGTGTCTCTCTGCAGAAGACACTATAACGAAGGCTCTCTAGGTCCTAACGGCGGCAGACTGACGCCGGTCAACACAAAATTTCTGGAAACACCGCATATGGACAGTGAAAAAGAATAGAACGCAAAACACATGGCAGGGAACTCTATAGAGCTTTTCCCTGCCATGTGTTTTTTTCTGCCAGTTTTTTATGGATCCCGTTTAAAATGGTTCGCTTTTTATAGCTCCATTCCGGAGCGATCAGTGTGGAGCGTACCGCATCGCCGGAGATGCGGTGTAGAACAATTTCCGGCGGGATCTGCTCGATCATCCGGACGACCAGGTCGATATAATCGTCGATGGATTCAAACGACACGTAATTCGGATGGGTCTTTTCCATCTGGGAACCCCTGACCAGGTTGAACATGTGGAGTTTCAGTCCGAAGGGCTTTGCCTGACAGACGTGCTCCAGCGACTGGAACATCATATCTTCTGTCTCGCCGGGAAGCCCCAGGATCAGGTGAGAAACGACACGGATGCCTCGCGCCTGCAGGCGGCAGACCGCATCGTCGTAATCCGATACACAATAGCAGAGATTCATGGCTGCGGAAGTCTCAGGATGGATCGTTTGAACACCCAGTTCCACCCATAAAAACGTCTGCTGATTCAGTTCATCCAGAAGATCGATCACATCAGGAGGAAGACAGTCAGGCCTTGTGGCGATGGCGATCCCGATGACATCCGGATGTTGCAGGGCAGCAGTGAATTTTGCACGAAGCTCTTCTACGGGAGCATAGGTGTTGGTGTGACTCTGGAAATAGGCGATGTAGCCGGCATCCGGCCATTTGCCGGACAATAGCCGGATCTGTCTGTCCAGGTCTGCACGGATGTCGCCGGAACCGCTGGCCATGTCGCCGGAACCGCTGGCGGAGCAGAATGCGCAGCCGCCAAAGGCTTTTGTTCCATCGCGGTTAGGACAGGTGAAGCCCCCGTCCAGAGACAGTTTGACGATTTTTCTTCCGAAAGTCTGCTTCAGACAGGTGCTGATCGTATGGATGCGGAGTTTCTGTCCGTCGGATTCGTCGAAAAAATGAGGAGCCGGTCCTGGATTCATATTTTCCCTCCTGTTATGAATACATGAATGTATAAATGTATGAAAGTCTTGTGTTTTCAGCGTTGCAAATATATGATATAATAAGCTGTTAATAGTACACTTGTCAATGAGGGATCGTATAACAATGACAAATAAAGAGAAAAAAATTCTGCACTACGACACAGACCGCATGCGGAAGCAGCGATTGTAGGACTTTTTTTCCGGATGGAAAATTCCAGGAACCTGTGGAAAAACGGAGCCTTTTGCTTCACAGCTGCTGCGGACCATGCAGTACAGCGGTGGTAGAGCGTTGGCATGAAGAATTCAATGTAACGGTATTTTTTTATAATCCTTGCATTACAGATCAGGAAGAATATCTAAGGCGGCGCAGTGCGCAGATTCAATTTTTAGAGAAATTCAATGAAGAAAATATTGGGAAAACCAGAGTCCTGTACAAGGAAGGTGATTACAGACGGTAGTTTCTATGAACGGACGAAGGGACATGAATCGGATCCGGAAGGCGGTGCCCGGTGTTTACTGTGCTTTCGGCAGCGTCTGGAAAAGACGGCTGAGACGGCCAGTCTCTCCGGCTATGAGATTTTCGGTACGACTCTCAGCGTTAGCCCTCATAAGAACTACAAAGCTATCTCGGAAATCGGATGCCAGCTGGCTCTTCAGTATGGATCTCTCGTTTTTATGAATACGGGTAATTTTAAAAAGAAAAACGGATTTGGCAGATCAGGTGGAGCTTTCAAAAAAATATGATTTATACAGGCAGGATTACTGTGGCTGTGAATATTCGAAAAGGTAGGAGGAGACAAAAAAATGGGTAAATTACAGATTCCGGAGAACTACACGCCCGTGATCGATTATATGGAAAGTCAGCGGGCAATCAAGAAAATAAAAGATTTTTTTCAGCAGGAACTGGCATACGGACTGCAGCTGCGGCGCGTTTCCGCGCCGCTGTTCGTGGCTCCGGAGACAGGACTGAACGATAACCTCAACGGTGTAGAACGTACAGTAAGTTTTACAGTCAAGGATATGGGTGAAAAGAAAGTTGAGATCGTGCAGTCTCTTGCCAAGTGGAAGCGGATGGCTCTCGGCAAGTACAACTTCAAGCCGGGCACCGGACTTTACACGGATATGAACGCGATCCGGCGCGATGAAGAACTGGACAATCTCCATTCCATCTATGTGGATCAGTGGGACTGGGAAAAAGTCATCACGAAGGAAGACAGAACAGAAGAATATCTGGATGAAACAGTTACGACGCTGTACAACGCGCTGAAAAATCTCAATGACTACGTTAACAGACTGTACCGTAATCTGAGGACAGCTACCATTCCAATGAGATCTTCTTCATCACATCTGCAGGAGGCGTGGAGGACTGCTAGTACCCGGACCAAAGAACGGCCAAAGGAACGGGAACGACGCCATCAACAAAGAAAGAAAAAGCTGTCTTCATCAAAAAGATCGGCGGCGTGCTGAAATCCGGTGAAAAACACGACGGCAGAGCACCTGACTATGATGACTGGGAACTCAATGGTGACATCCTTCTGTGGAACGATATCCTGGGTCATGCTTTCGAAATCTCATCCATGGGGATCCGTGTCGATGAAACGGCAATGGATCGTCAGCTGACTATCGCAGGTGCGGACGACAGACGTAACATGGAATTCCATAAGATGATATTAAATAAAGAGCTGCCGTACACCATCGGCGGCGGGATCGGCCAGAGCAGACTGTGCATGTATTTTCTGCGCAAGGCACATATCGGCGAAGTGCAGGCGTCCATTTGGTCGGATGATATGATAAAGGAGTGCAGGGAAAACAACATTTTCCTGCTGTAATACATGAAATATGCCAATCTGGTAATAGACAACAAAAGCGATCAGACTGATCAGCTTTACACATACGGAGTGAAGGATGATGCAAAGATCGGGAGCAAGGTATATGTCCCCCTTTGCCAGGAGCCGTAACCTCAGAGAGGCTTACGTCGTTGAAAACCGATGAACACTCGGGCGATGGGCTGGGGAAAACGGCTGCGCTATATCGAAAAGGTGGACGATGATGTTTCCCTCAGCGAGGAGATGATACGGACTGCTCTCTGGATGAAAAACGCTACATATGCAGACTGATCGATGCGGTCAACTGCTTTACCCTGTGGCGAAAAAGCACGGCGCGGACAGAGAAAAACCCTTTTGCAGAAGAAAGGGCAGAGCCATCGTGCAGGTAAAAGATGCTTACATTGCAGCAGGCGCAGATCCTGCAAGGATCGGAGAGGCGGCAAAGCGAAGAGCACATGCGCTTCTTACTGCACGGCGTTACGGGAAGCGGAAAGACAGAAATCTATATCCGGGCGACGCAGCAAGTTCTGGAGCAGGGAAGAAATGTGATCGTTCTGGTTCCGGAAATCGCCTTGACCGGTCAGATCATCGATCGGTTCATCGGGCGTTTTGGAAGCGGGAAAGTGGCGGTGCTTCACAGCAAGCTCAGCCTTGGAGAACGGTACGATCAGTGGAAGAAAGTGCGCGACGGGTGCGACGGAGACGGACAGATCGTCATCGGAGCACGTTCGGCAGTATTTGCGCCCCTGGAAAACATCGGGCTGATCGTGATCGATGAAGAACATGAGACTACGTACAAATCAGATCATACCCCGAAATACGATACCATCGAGGTGGCACTGAAGCGGGTGCAGGATAAGGACAATAACGGGATCCTGCTTCTGGGAAGCGCGACGCCGTCAGTTGTATCGTATCAGCGGGCACAGGAAGGGATCTATGAGCTCCTGGAATTGACAGAGCGCTATAATAAAGTGGTGCTGCCGGAAGTCAGCATCGTCGATATGCGTGAGGAACTGAAACGAGGAAATCGTTCTATCATAAGCAGCGAGCTTTGCAGTAAAATAAAGGATACGCTGGAAGCGGGCAGACAGGTGATCCTGTTTCTCAACAGGCGGGGATATTCTACGTTCGTGTCCTGCCGGGAGTGCGGCTATGTGGCCAGATGCCCCGGCTGCGGTCTTTCTCTGACTTATCATAAAGCAGGCGGCCAGGCGGTGTGTCACTACTGTGGCTATCATGAACCGGCGCCGAACAAGTGCCCGGAATGCGGCAGTAAATATATCAGGTATTTTGGCAACGGGACAGAAAAACTGGAAGAAGCCGTATCGGATCTGTTTCCGGAGTATGCGGCGGAACGCCTTGATTTGGATACGGTGAAGCGAAAGGGAGAACTGACGCGGAAGCTGAAGGCTTTTCGCAGTGGAAAGACACAGATCCTCATCGGAACGCAGATCATCGCCAAGGGGCTGGACTTCCGCAATGTAGGTCTTTCCGGGATCGTTTCGGCTGATGTGTCGCTCAATATTCCTGATTTTCGCTCGCCGGAGCGTACATTCCAGCTGATCACGCAGGCTGCGGGACGGGCGGGGCGCGGCGACAGTCAGGGCCATGTGGTCATCCAGACCTACAGCCCGGAGCATTACGCTGTAGCCTTTGCATCACAGCATGATTATAAAGGTTTTTTTGAAACAGAAAAACAGCTGCGTGCCTACATGGGGTATCCACCATACAGCGATCTGTTCCAGATCGTGTTTACGGCAAAGAGGGAGGATGCTGCAAAGGATGGAGCGGAAAGCTGGTATGAGCGGATCCGCGGCAGGATGGCGCGTGAAGATCAGGAAATGGTATTTCCGCCTCAGCAGGCGTATCTGGGAAAGATCAAGGATATCTACAGGTATTCCATGCTGATCAAGTGTCCGCAGGGCCGAAGAGCAGAATATTCGCGCATAGTAGCGGCGGTCCGAGAAGAAGATATTGAAAAGAAGAAAAAAGATTATACGGCGATCGTAGATATCAATCCATACAGTTTTATTTAGCAGAAGGTGGCCGGAGGCTGCTTTGCAGACAGGAGGAAAAGATGGCACTTAGAAATATTTTGGAGGATGGTGATCCGATCCTGCGTAAGACGTGCAGGGAAGTGGATCAGGTGACGGAACGGACGCAGATGATACTGGATGATATGGTAGAGACCATGCGTCAGGCACAGGGCGTGGGACTGGCAGCACCTCAGGTCGGCATCGTGAGAAGGATGTTCGTGGCAGAGCCGCAGCCCGGGGAGCTTTACTATTTTGTCAATCCGCAGATCGTCTCTAAGGAAGGTTTGCAGGAAAGCGAAGAAGGATGTCTGTCGGTTCCGGGATACGTGGGACTGGTAGATCGTCCAGAAAAGATCGTCATAAAGGGTCTGGACCGGGAGGGAAATCCACAGGAGTTTGCCCTGGAAGGATTTCCGGCTATCGTGATGTGTCATGAATACGATCATCTGGATGGTATTTTATATAAGGACAAGGCGAAGGAAATGTATGAACTGACCGACGCTGCAGATACTACAGAGGAGTGATGCCGATGAAAATCGTATATATGGGGACGCCGGATTTCGCTGTGCCGTCCCTGGAAGCGCTGGTCCGCGCCGGCCATGAAGTGGCATGCGTGGTAACGCAGCCGGATGCTGTGCGGGATCGCGGGAAAAAAATAAAATATTCACCTGTGAAGGAAAAAGCCCTGGAACTTGGAATACCGGTCCTGCAGCCCGTAAAAGTTCGGAAAGACGCGGAATTTTTGCAGCAGATGCAGCAGATCGCTCCAGATCTGATCGCGGTAGCAGCATACGGTCAGATCCTGCCAAAAGAAATCCTGGAACTACCGGAGTATGGCTGCCTGAATGTGCATGGTTCGCTTTTACCTCGGTTTCGCGGTGCTGCTCCGATTCAGAGGGCTATCATTGAGGGCGATGAAGAGACAGGTATCACGATCATGTATATGGAAGAAGGTCTGGATACCGGGGATATGCTGGCAAAGGCGGCGACCCCTGTTGGACGGAAGACCGGACAGGAACTTCACGATGAGCTGGCACAGATGGGCGCGGAACTTTTAGTGGATACGCTGGATCACTTAGGGGAACTTCCAAGGGTGAAGCAGGACGATGCATTGTCCACTTATGCACCGATGATCTCAAAAAAAGAAGGACATCTGGACTTTTCGCAAACGCCTGTACGTCTGGAACGAACGATACGGGCTTTTGATCCGTGGCCGGGATCCTTTGGATATCTGGGAGACAAGATGATGAAATTCTGGAGAGCAGAAGTGCCGGGAATACAGACGGATGCAGCAGATGGAACTGTGGTGGCTGCCGGAGAGGCAGGGATCGATATTGCCGCCTGCGGGGGGATACTTCGGGTGACGGAAATCCAGATGCCCGGGAAAAAAGAGTAGGGGTAAAAGAATATTTAAAAGGTAATTCCATTGAAATTGGAACAGTTTTAGGATAAAATATTTTTCGAGAGGTGATTTTATGTATTTTGGGATGTTCGATCCGACGATCGTGATCCTGATCCCTGCCATTATTTTCGCATTGTATGCGCAGGGAAAGGTAAAAAGTGCATATAACCGTTATGCGCAGATCAACAACAGACGGGGGATCACCGGTCATCAGGCTGCGCGTATGATCCTGGATGCCAACGGACTGCGACATGTTCCCGTTGAAATGACTGCGGGGACGCTGACAGATCACTATGACCCGAAAAATGATGTGATGCGACTTTCCAGTGAAGTCTATAACGGGACTTCCATTGCATCGGTCAGTATCGCGGCTCATGAGTCGGGCCATGCGATCCAGGACGGGACTTCGTATGCGTTTCTCAGATTCCGAAGTGCTATCGCTCCGGTAGTAAGCCTGGTATCTGTGGCATCCTGGCCACTGATCCTCATAGGACTTGCTATCATCTGGGCCGGCAATCAGACAACAGGGAATATGATTTTTGATCTGGGAATTTTGATTTTTTGCGGCAGTTGTGCTGTTTCACACGGTGACTCTGCCGGTAGAATTAAATGCCAGCAAGCGGGCGATCCGCCAGCTGGTGGACTTGAGGATCATTGAGCCCGCAGAGACGGCCGGGGCGAAAAGGGTGCTGTCCGCAGCAGCAATGACATATGTTGCGGCACTGGCGACTGCAGTGGCGAATCTGATTCGTATTTTAATGATTAGGGGCGTGACTAATGGATATCAATCGTAAAACCGCATATCTGGTGCTTGTAGATGTAGAATCGAAAAAGGCTTATTCGAATCTTGCACTCAATCATCAGATGGTCATCAATAAGCCAAATGCACCGGGATTTGTTCGGGAACTGGTATACGGAGTTCTGGAAAACAAGCTGACGCTTGATTACTATATAGACCTCCTGGTCAAAGATGGCGTGAAAAGTTTAAAAACACCAGAACTGATCATTCTCAGAATGGGTGTCTATCAGATCGCCCACATGGGGTCTGTTCCGGAATATGCCGCTGTTAACGAGAGCGTTGTACTGGCTAAGAGATACTGCCACAGCAAAGCTTCTCTGGTCAACGGCGTTCTCAGAGAATACATCAACAAAAAGATCCAGCTCAGACTTCCGGCAAGAGGCGAGGATGAAGTGCGCTATCTGTCAATAAAGTATTCTTATGCTCCATGGATCGTAGAAATGTGGCTGGATCATTACGATATTGATTTTGTGGAAAAGCTGCTGGCAGCAGGCAATGAAACGCCTCCGATGACGATCCGCCTCAACTGGCTTAGGGTCATGAAGCCGGATCTGATCAAGAACCTGCAGGAGAGAGGCTTTACGGTGGAGCAGGGGTCGCTGTGCCAGAATGCGCTTCATGTCAAAGGAAACAATCTTCTGGATTCCGATATGTACAAGCTGGGACTGTTTACTCCGCAGGATGAGAGCTCCATGCTTGTGGCAGAAAAACTGAATCCGAAGCAGGGAGACCTGGTGCTGGATGTATGCGCAGCTCCAGGCGGCAAGACGACAGCTATCGCAGAACGTATGAACAACACAGGACGGATCATAGCGTCCGATGTATATAAAAAGAAAACTGGAACTGATCGAAAAAGAAGCGGAACGTCTGGGAATTCGCAATATCGAAACCAGATCCTGGGATGCTACGAGAGTAGATTCATCCCTGCTGCAGAAGGCAGATCGCGTTCTTGTAGATGCACCGTGCTCCGGTCTGGGTGTGGTGCGCAGAAAACCGGAGATCAAGTACAAGGAATATTCGATGGAAATGGAACGTCTGCCGAAGAAACAGCTGGCGATCCTCTCAGCATCGTCTTCCTATGTAAAAACCAGGCGGCACGCTGCTTTACAGCACCTGCACGATAAATCCGGAGGAAAACGAAGAAGTCGTAGAAGCCTTCCTGCGCAAAAAATCCTTCGTTTGAAAAGAAAGAAAAGCTTCTGCTCCTTCCACAGGTGGATGGAACAGATGGATTCTTCATCTGCGTGATGAAGCGTTCCGAAAGCTTGATTTAAAAGAAAGGCAGATAAAGTATGGTGCAGATTGGATTTAAATGCGACAAGGGGATCATGAGGCAGAATAATGAAGATGCCTGCTTTGTTGTCCCCGGGCGGAACGTTTATGTCGTGGCTGACGGAGTAGGAGGAAACAACTCCGGAGAAGTAGCCAGCAGGACTGCAGTCAGTGAAATTGCCCGCATGGTCAATGAGGCAGCGATGGATCAGTATCGCAGTCCGGAAGAGATATTTGGATTCTTTGCGGATATCATCGAAGACGTAAACGAGCAGATCTATCAGATGGGCCTGCAGTCGCAGCAGAATGCGAGGCATGGCCACGACCATCGCTGACGGCCTACATAAGGATGAACTCGGCTTATATTGCCAACATTGGAGACAGCCGTGCATACTTGTTCCGCAAGCGGAAGCTGGGGCAGATCACCAGGGATCACACCTATGTCAATGAACTGATCGATAAAGGCGTGATCACGGAAGATGAAGCGGCAACACCATGAACAAAAAAACGTTATCACCAAGGCACTTGGAACGGAACACAGGGCGGATCCGGATTTTTACAAGGTGGATCTGGAGAGCAATGATATCCTGCTGCTTTGTTCCGATGGACTTTACGGAGAAGTGCCGGCAGAAAAAAATAGCACAGATCCTGAAAACGGATCAGAATATGAACGATATGTGTACAAGTCTGGTGCAGGAAGCACTGGAAGCCGGAGGCCGTGATAATATAACGGTGATTTGTTTGAAAATATAAACTGAGGAGGAAAAGATGAGTAATAAGGTACTCGCAGGCAGATATGAGCTGTTCGAGAGAGTCGGCGAAGGCGGCATGTCTGTAGTATACAAGGCAAAAGACAAGCTTTTGAATCGTTTTGTAGCGATCAAGATCTTAAAGCCTGAAATTTATCAACGACCATAAAATTTATCGACAGTTTCAGAAGAGAATCACAGGCGGCGGCGAGCCTGTCCCATCCTAATATCGTAAATATCTATGATGTAGGCAGCGAGAATGGTCTGTACTACATTGTCATGGAGTATGTCGAGGGTATCACACTTAAGACTTATATCGAGAAAAGGGCCAGCTGTCATTCAAGGGAGTCTGCAAGTATTGCAATCCAGGTGGCAAGGGGCATAGAGGCCGCTCACAATAAAAGTATCATCCACCGTGATATCAAGCCGCAGAATATCATTATTTCTACAGATGGCAAGGTAAAGGTGACAGACTTTGGAATTGCAAAGGCTACATCTTCAATACAATAAGCTCAGATGTGATGGGCTCAGTACACTACGCATCTCCGGAGCAGGGAAGAAACGGCTTCGTTGATGGCAGAGTGATATTTACTCACTGGGAATC
>ENA-OQDA01000531-OQDA01000531.1-human-gut-metagenome-genome-assembly--contig:-NODE-531-length-15523-cov-6.566251_pt1 | contig 15523 bp, 17 predicted proteins | sample MGYA00242771_ERZ504603 | MGnify/ENA primary metagenome ERZ504603 (study PRJEB26092, sample SAMD00036328) | human gut metagenome | host: Homo sapiens | study: EMG produced TPA metagenomics assembly of...
GTGGCTCCATGATTGCCTTGACAATGGAAAGACCGATGCCGCTGCCTCCGTATTCCCTGGTTCTTGCCTTATCCACCTTATAGAACTTAGTCCAGAGATTATCCAGATCCTCCTCGGGTATATGCTGCCCTGTGTTAAATACCGTGATGCGTACCTGGTCCCCTTCCCTGAATATGCTGATAGTAATTTGCCGCTCCCCGTCCAGGTGATTCATGGCATTGTTCAGGTAGTTGGTGATGACCTCCTCTATCTTAAACTCATCCGCCCACACCCATACAGGCTCCTTCTGTTCAAATACAACCCGGGCCTCCTTTTGCTGCAGCAGGATGCCGGCTGATGCCAGGATGCCGCGGATCAGGGCTGTGATATCAAACCGTTCCATCACAGGCATGTCGTTGCCGAATTCCAGGGCTGTCAGGGTCAGGAGCTGCTTCACCATCTTATTCATCTTTCCGGCTTCGTCCATGATGACCTCACAGTAGTAATTCCGGCTGTCCTCATCCTCCGCCATGCCCTCAGTCAGCCCCTCTGCATATCCCTGTATCAGGGCAATGGGAGTCTTAAGCTCATGGGACACATTGGCGATAAACTCCTTGCGGGTTTCATCAATTTTTATCTTTTCCTCAATGTCCTTTTGAAGCTCGTTATTGGCTGTCTTAAGCTCTCCAATGGTATCCTTAAGCCGTTCCGACAATGTATTCATGCTGTGGCCCAGAACTCCAATCTCATCCTCCGAATCCCCTCGTGTAGCGCGCCTCAAATCCAACGCTCCGACATTCGGGCGGACAGCGCTGCAAGGGAACGTATGGGCGATACCACCTTTTTGGTTGCATAGTACATGAGGGCGCTTCCCAGCACAAGGGCCGCAAGTCCCACATAAGCCAGGAACTCATTGGATATGCTCACGCTGTCATGAATGCTGGCCAGGGGCATGGACATGATAAACATGGTTCTGTTATCGTCAAAAAACCCCAGCTCTGGAGGTAATAGCCCTGTGACCGTCTGTCATATATCTTCTGCACCTGATGGTCGTCCTGGGATATCAGGGTCTCCGTCCTGGGGTCGATGATTCCTAATATATAGCGGTGGAGAGCATCTGCCAGGAATTTTCCGTCCTTTGCCAGCGGAATCAGCTCCCCGGTAATGCTGTCCTGAATCACGATGGTCGTATTATATTTGTCGTTCATGAGCCGCAAGAGACGGCTGGCTTCTGTCTGCTCCCCGTCGTTTGAGTACAGGCTCTGCAAATCTTCCGTGATATTCTCGCCCAGGAACTCCTTGTCCACAGCAATGGCATTCAGGTTTTCATAGGCATTTTCCAAAAGCTGCAGCTTTTGTTTGGTATAGAAGCTCTCCAGAAAAAAGCTGTTCACCGCCCACATGCTGACCAGCACTGCTGCCATCAGACCAATGAATATCATGGTGAATTTTACTCTTATGGAATGCTTCATCCTTCGCTCACCTCAAATTTGTAGCCCATGCCCCATATGGTCTTGATGTATTCGCCTTTTTCCCCCATTTTGCTGCGCAGTTTCTTTACATGGGTGTCTATGGTGCGGGCATCTCCAAAATAGTCATAATTCCACACATTATTCAATATTTTTTCCCTGGACAGCGCAATCCCCTGATTTTCCACAAAATATGACAACAGTTCAAACTCCTTATAACTTAAATCGATCATCTTGTCATTGATCTTAACAATATGCGCCGCCTTATCAATCTTGATATCTCCCGCTTCGATCACATCTCCGGCCGTATTTCCGAGAGTTCGTCTTAAGATAGCGTTTACCCGCGCCACAAGAATCTTCGGGCTGAACGGCTTTGATATATACTCGTCCACTCCAAGTTCAAACCCTTGAAGTTCGTCACGTTCTTCCGATCTTGCCGTCAGCATGATGATCGGTACTTTGGACGTCTCTCTGATCTCCCGGCAAACCTGCCAGCCATCCATCTTCGGCATCATCACATCAAGGATCACAAGGGCAATCTCCTTATCTTCATAGAAAATGTCCATCGCTTCCATGCCGTCTCCCGCCTCAAGCACAGCATATCCTTCCCGGGTAAGAAAGTCTTTCACAAGTTTTCTCATCCTGCTCTCGTCATCTACAACAAGCACTTTTATATTTTCCACAATATCCACCTCTCATATAAAAATGTACCGGCAAAAATATTCCGATAATTTCTCTTTTATTTTCAGATTACCATACAAATATGTCAATCCTGTGAATTTGTTTTATTTCTCGTCCCAAAACCCCCGTTCCTTTCTCTTGAAAAACAGTATTTTTTAGTGCTATTATTTTTAAGATTTATAATTCCTAAGGAGTTTTTTATATGGGACTTACAGAACTTTTCATCCTGGCAGTCGGACTTTCCATGGATGCTTTTGCCGTTGCCGTCTGTAAAGGACTTGCTATGCCGAAAGTCACCTGGAAAAAGATTACCGCCGTCGGTCTTTGGTTCGGCGGATTTCAGGCTCTTATGCCTGCAGCAGGCTACTTTCTCGGCATCCGGTTTAAAGACGGCATTACCGCTATAGATCACTGGATTGCGTTTATGCTGCTTTCCATCATCGGAATCAATATGATCCGCGAAGCTTTCTCCGGCGACGAAGAATCTTCAAACGACCTTTTAGATTGCAAAACGATGTTCCCTCTGGCTGTTGCGACAAGTATTGACGCTCTGGCCGTAGGCATCACCTTCGCCTTTTTAAATGTACATATTATTCCTGCCGTTTCATTTATCGGCGTAATAACGTTTATCATCGCTGCCGCAGGTGTAAAAATCGGAAACATATTCGGGACAAGATACAAAGCGAAAGCAGAGCTTGCCGGAGGTATCATCCTGATTCTTCTCGGCGTTAAGATCCTGCTCGAACATCTCGGCATATTTTAAATGACAAACTTTTGATCCGATATTTTTATCGGCAAAAGTATTACATCAGGGAGACTTTTATTATTATGGAAAAGAAAAATTCATTCATGCAGACGAAACCTGTTTTTTCTCTTCTGCTTTCTATGTCTGTACCTATGATGCTGTCCATGCTTATTCAATCGCTTTATAACATCGTTGACAGTATCTACGTTTCCAGACTTGGCACAGATGCTCTGACTGCCGTTTCGCTTGCCTATCCGCTTCAAAACGCGATCTTATCCGCAGCGGTCGGAATCGGCGTCGGGATCAGCTCCGCTATCTCCATTCATTTAGGAGCGGGAAATCGGGAAAAAGCTGACCGGGCGGCGACTCTGGGAATCGCCCTTACATTGATCCACTGCATCTTTTTTATCATTGCAGGTCTGACGATCTCCGAACCGTTTTTAAAACTTTTTACAGACAACCCGAAAATATTAAACGACGCATCCATATATACGGAAATCGTACTTTGCCTTTCTTTCGGCTCTCTTTTTCAAATTGCATTTGAAAAGATCTTCCAGGGAATCGGTGAAATGAAGATTACAATGTACCTTCTCATCGCCGGCTGTGTCGTCAATATTATACTCGATCCGATCCTGATCTTCGGATTGCTCGGTTTCCCGGCGCTTGGCGTTGCAGGCGCTGCCATCGCCACCGTGATCGGACAGATCAGCGCCTTACTCTTATACATCATCGTATATAGAAGAAACTCTTACGCGGTACACATCAGCTTCAAGCATCTTGTCTTTGATAAAGCGATCATCAGACAAATTTACAGTGTCGGAATCCCCTCTACTGTTATGATGCTCCTGCCGTCTATATTGATCAGTGTACTAAACAGTATACTTACTGCATTTTCAGACGTTTATGTCGCAGTTTTAGGCGTTTATTTCAAACTTCAGACTTTCATCTATATGCCTGCAAACGGAATCGTACAGGGAATGCGTCCGATCATCGGGTACAATTACGGCGCCGGTGAAAGTTCCCGCGTCAAATCAACAATACGATACAGCCTGCTCACTGCGGCAGGATTGATGTTGACAGGAACGATCCTCGCTCTTGCCCTTCCGAAACAGATTCTCGCTCTGTTCGATGCAGACGCCGCTTTAATGAGCGCCGGAGTCACTGCTCTTCGCATCATCAGCCTCGGATTTCTTGTTTCTTCTGTCGGTCTGATCTATTCCGGCGTATTTGAGGCGATAGGAAACGGGCGGAATTCTCTGATCATCTCTTTGCTCCGCCAATTTGTGATAACAATCCCGTTAAGTTTCATCCTCACCCGCTTTTTCGGACCTACGGGCGTATGGATCTCATTCCCTGTAGGTGAGCTCTGCGCTTCCGCCGCGGCGTTCTGCCTATTAAAAAAATATCAAAACGGAGCATTCTCGCCTCTTTGACGGGATGCTCCTTCTATATAATACGACATCCTCAGCAAAACCATTTTAATTACCGAAAGGAGATTTCCCTATGAAACACTCTTTGCAAATGTCTGAAACACTCCGCTTAGGAATCATCCTCGCCTTATCCGGCGGATTTATGGACGCCTACTCTTATCTTGAACGGGGAAACGTATTCGCAAACGCCCAAACCGGAAATCTGCTCCTATTCGGTGTAAATCTCGCGGAAGGGAACTATTTTGCCATGCTCAGCTATCTCCTCCCTGTTCTCGCGTTTACTCTCGGCATCTTACTTGCCGATACTGTGCGCTGCCTCAACATACGACTCCACTGGCGTCAGCTTTCCGTTCTGTTGGAAGCTGTTATTTTAATATGTGTAACCTTTTTCCCTCACTCTTTAAATCCCCTCGCAAACTCACTCACCTCTTTTGCCTGCGGCATTCAGGTCGAAAGCTTTCGCAAGATCCGCAACAGAGGAGCGGCTACAACTATGTGTATCGGAAACTTAAGAAACGGAACCGAGAATCTGCACCGCTTTCTGCGAACCCATGACCGTAAAGCATTCTACAACGCCCTTCTTTTCTACGGCATTATCCTCTGCTTTATAATCGGAGCAGTCCTCGGAAACTTCGTCATCAAACGCTTTCATGAGAAATCGATCCTCGTATGTTCAGCGCTTTGTTTATTGCATTTTTCATGATGTTTGTCAACAAAGAGCAAAAATAAATTCTGCAGACCGACACCGGTTTCCACAGTTATAACTCGATTTATCAATGCTCAAAAAAACAATGACCACAAACTCAGTTTTTGAATTTTCAGAATTTTTTGTTAATTGTCCATTTCAATCCGGAATGTGTTAAAAAACAGCTTTTAATATCCTGTTTTAAATTGACAATCTCCTCTCCAAACGATATATTCATAATAGAATTTTACAATAAAGAAGGAGATAAGAAAACCCCTTCCCCTCATGAATGAGGGGTTAGGGGAGTTGAGAGTGTCGCAGACACTTTTTTATTGTGGGAGAAGCCTTGACCGCGGTCTTTGCTGAAGATGCATTGCTGGGCAAAATCAAGGCAAACCCTCTTGGCTGTATGGACAATTTGAGGCAGAACGATTGGTTCGGCTTTTTTGGGGAGACTGCGTTTTTACCGGCTCCCGTTACAGCTCTTCGTACTTGGGCAGCGACTTTACGGTGCCGCCTTCCATGGCGCTTTCGTGGGCCAGGAGACCAACGCCGGTCCAGTAGGCCGCATCGATATCGGAGGGGAAGGGAGTTCTGTCTTCCAGAATGCTGGTAACGAACTCATGGACCAGATGCGGATGGGAACCGCCATGACCGCCGCCCTGCTTGAAGGACAGATGGGGATTGACCTCGTCATAGGCCACTTCGTAGGTAAACCGGCCAATGACGTCCGGAAGCAGATGGGCATAATCGGGGACCTGAACGTATTCCTCATCGATCTTGCCGCCGCGGTTCTCGTTCTCCCAAACCAGATCCCGGCTGAACATCACATGTTTGTCGCCGTTGAGCTGATCCCACTCAAAGGACTTGTTTTCACCATAGATATTAAAGCATTCGCTGTAGCCACGGGCGACATGGTACAGGAAGCGCTCCATTTCAACGGTCGTCTCGCCATCCTCCAAGGCCACCAGAGCAGACTCAAAGGCGAAGGGGCAGCCGTACTGCTTTTCCAGTTCCGGACGGACCTTGCCGGAGCCTCTGCCGAAGACGCTGACCGGACGCTGCCCTGCCAGAGCAAAACAGGGGCCGATGGCATGGGTGGGATGTGCCAGGGGCGGGAAGCCGTCCCAGTAAGAGGGCCAGCCCTCCATATCCTGATAGTGGGCGCAGCGCATATACTGCAGCTTGCCCATTGCGCCGGATTCGTACAGCTCCTTCACATACAGATACTCGCGGGTGTAGACGGAAGTTTCCATGAACATATAGTGTTTGCCGGAAGCCTTCCGCGCCTTGATAACGTCTTCCAGCTCCTTCATGGACATACCCATGGGGATGGTGCAGGCGCAGTGCTTGCCTGCGTTGAGCACCTGAACCGACATGGGCGCATGCAGCGCGGGCGGAATGACCAGATGGACCGCATCCACATCCGGGTTCTGCAATACCGCTTCAAAGTCGGTGGTGTAGTAGCTTTCGTCCAGCAGGTACATATCTGCCAGCGCCTTCAGCTGGTCCGGATTGGTATCCACCATAATGACATGCTCCACATCCGGATGCTTCAGATAGATGGGCAGGAAGCAGCTGCCGAAACCCATGCCCACGATGGCAACCGTCAACTTTCCATTTTTCATAAAATTACTCCTTTCATGCTGTGAGCGACTTGCTGTTTTCATTTTATTTTTTTTTGCATTCCGTGTATGTTATTCGACGAGTGAAATACTGATACAGGCAACGCTGCGGGGTGGAAGCTTCGCCTTGATAATATCATCCTTGACATGAATCATCAGGGGATTTTCCGTAAACGGGGTACCAGGCAACAGATTTTCGGCCTGAAGTACCTTGTTTTCCAGAATTGTTCCGCATTTATTCAGAGAGTAAGTAGTTTCCTCCTGCCAGTTCAGGTTGAGCATCGTCAGGGTCAGCACATGATGATCATCGATGGTGGCAACGACTTCAAAGTCTTCTACACCATCTACCGTACACAGCTTTCCGCCGGCATGCCGGGAGAGCAGCGCAAAGGCCTGACCGGTTGCCGTCAGCTCGGTATGATCCGGATGCACCTGCATGGCGCCTTCGTTAACCGGCTCAAAGTAGCAGGCCATGGGCATGCGCTGTTTTTCGCTTTCATGCATGAACATGTGCAGCATCTGCGCAGTGAAGATGCCCTCCATGGAGGAAGGATTGCGGCACCATGTTTTCCACAGATTCCATTCATCGTAGGAGATGAATGTCTTTTCCGGGAGCATGTCATGCAGCCTGCGCAGGATTCCTAGATTGTGGATGGGCATGCGGATCATTTCGTTATAGCAGCGCTCCATGCCCTCCGGAGAGGTGAAGTCCCAATGGACTGAATTGTACGTATGCAGAGAAACGTATGGCGCAATGGGAGCCAGCTTCTTGATGGAAACATCTACCCACTCCTGATTCGGATAGGGGCCGGAAGAAACAAATTTCAGATCCGGCGTAACCTTCAGCATGGCACGCGCATGCGTTTCCACCAGCGATGCGTATCCATCCGGCGTATTTGCGCCCTCCATGTGGCCATAACCCATTTCGTTGCCCAGCGACCACCATTTGACATTGTAGGGCTCCTGATGACCGCGCTGGGCACGCAGCCTGCCGTATTTGCTCTCGGCAGGGCCGTTGCAGTATTCCACCCAGGCGGCGCATACTTCGGGGGAATCCCAGGCGGCATTGATGGTGAGGAAGGGCTCCGCGCCGATCTCACGGCACAGTGCAATAAAATCGTCGGTGTCTATTTCATGCATGTCATAGCCGTGTGTAAAGGGCTGCGTTTCATTTTCCATGTAGCCCTCCATGGGAGCGCGCCTGTCGGGATGCAGGAACATATCCTGCCAGCGATATTCGCCGGCAAAGTTGCCACCCGGCCAGCGCAGCAGACGCACGCCGATTTCCTTGAGCTTTTCCACGGTGTCCCTGCGCATGGTATGGAAATGATTGTCCGGCATCATGGAAACTGCGCCGATGAGCAGTTGTGCCTGCTCCGTGTAGGTAATGCTTATCACGGCATGCGCATCGTCGACGCCGGGGGTCAGAATCGTCTCAAAGCGCTGCCATTCATCCACCTCTTCCTGTGCATCCTCCTTCGCTAGAACGGGCTGAACAGGAAAAACGGTTTCCGCATAAATCTGCGTACCATCGGCGTTGGTGAGCGCGACGCGCACATCCAGCGGCTGCTGTACTTTGACAACGACGGCAAACGGATAGCTCCTGTCCTTTTGAAGGAAGAGCTCTTTTTGACGGATACCGCTCACCTGATTCGGAATTGGGTTCTGAATCATCTGGGACTGACATTCGTTACGCCGCCACATGCCGTTGTGCGCGTAATGACATACATAAGCTTCGTTTGCGTTGCTACCGGGAAGGCGGTGTTCATTGGCAAAGTACACGCATTCGCCGATGCCTTCCCAGTCCAGCGCTACGCCGTTGCGCGCCGCAGCGCCGGCAAACTTCCGGTTGCGGATCATCTGGGCGCTGAGACCATCCATGATGCTGGCTCTGGTATGCTCCAGGTTGTGGCCAAACAAATGGGGCGACACCGTAGAGGTGGTTTTGAGATCGATATACAGGTAATGGCTGTGCTGCTGCGCCGCAAACAGCGTGTCCTGCGCAGGATCTTCCGTGGTCTGGCAGCCGGGGGTATTACCGAATTTGCCGTCGTATTCATCCAGCAGTTCCTGCACCGTCAGACCCAGAACACGGCATAGAGGCACCAAAAGCGAGATGTCAGGAAGTGTGACGCCACATTCCCACTTGGAAACGGCTTTGTTGGTTACACAAAGCTTTTCCGCTAACTGCTGCTGTGTGAGTCCCAAACGTTCACGGGCTTGGATTATTTTGTTGGAAACAAGGGAGCATCGCATTGGTGAGATCGTCTCCTTTCACTATTGTAGATTGTAGCTATGTGTTGCAACATCACTGCTTATGGCAATATCGTATCATGCTTTTTTCGAAAGCACAATCGCTTTACAAGCGATTTGATGGGGCTGTTGCCCCGAAAGACCGTAACAAGAAAATGAAAAAAGAGTGAGCAAGGATATGTGCGTTGTGCCCTTAAAAAAGACGTGTTGGGGATGTGGGTAGGAGAAAACGAAAGTGCCAAGTACTGGGCAACGGTACTCAACGGGCTAAAAAACGAGGCGTGGAGGACATTTTCATTGCCTGCACGGATAACCTGACGGGATTCTCTGCGGCGATTGGGGCTGTATTTCCCAAGACGGAAATTCAGAATTGCATCATCCATCAGCTGCGTAATTCGAGCAAATACGTAACGCCATTCCTCAATCCAAAGACAAAAGCCACAGTTTTGTTTTGAACTGTGGCTTTGCTCAATTGTCTTGTAGCTTTCTTACACGATTCCCATGCCCATCTCCACTAGCAGCGCCACAATTACAACCAGCGCAGAAATGATGAAACCGTGAATCATGGGGCGGATGCCAGCCTTCTTCATGCTGGCGAAGGAGGTATTCAATCCGATGGCAGCCAGTGCGCAGACCATCAGGAACTTGCTGGCAGTCTTGGTGCCGCTCACCGCCGTACCTGCCCAGATGCCAAAGGCCTGATCCGTCATACCCAGTGCCCGGCCCATGATGGGAAACAGCACGATCATCGCCATGTCAAATAGGAAGGTGGCGGACATGGCGTAGGCAACGTCGTTGTCGTCCGCGTCGATGGTGGGGGCGATAGCGGCAATGGCAGAGCCACCGCAGATGCCTGTGGACTTTGCAATAATTGAAGGCGTGTTCGATAAAGAAAAGTATCCGCACCGCCTCTATAAAAAAGAGAGCTTTTTGGGCATATGCAGCCGCCGTCATTCTTTTGCAGGCAGAACCGTTTCTCTTGAGGAAGTTCTTCAGGAAAGCCTGCTTGTGCGTGAGAAAGGTTCCGGAACACACATGCTTCAGGAACAAGCCGTGGCCGCAAGAGGTTATTCACTGGACAGCTTCAGTCGGCATTCGTCCATCAGTAATTTTTCTATTATTTGCGACTTGGTTGCAATGGATCATTTGATTACTTTTGCATATGAACCAATTAGCCACTGCCGAAATGACTTGGCAACATTTAGAGTGGAGGACATGGAGATCACTGGTGAATTCAATCTTGTTTATATTAACCGTTCGGTTGCAGAACCTAAAGCCGATCTATTTCTTGCAACCTGCTAAAGCTCTGATTTGTCAGATAGTTTCTAATAGAAAAACGAAAGCTCGGTGTTGCACCCACCGAGCCTTTTTTGCTTTATAGGAAATTTCTCAAATCGTCAGAAATAGTGTATAATGGGCTGGAAATAAAAAATGACATAACAAAAGAGCGAAGGGGGCTTCGCCATGACGTTGTTTATGAAGTTTTTTGTTTTGGTTTAGGTTAGCTGCACTATCTGACTATGGAGAAAGAATTATTATGAACATGGATTTATCCATATTTATTTCCCGTCTTTCTGCGAAAGCCACCAATGCGCCATGAAACGTGTTGGTTACCTTCACTTTCTATTTTTGTTCCCTGGCGTGATGGAGGAGACCTTATTATCCGTCGGCATCGACACCGGCGCCGCGTCTCCCCAGACAGGCCAGCCTGTTTGGGGGCCCCATGTGATGTTCGCATCCTCGGCGGAAGTGAATTCCGTCTGCGGAAAATCTCCGCGCTGCGTCGATTTTACGGGCATGCGCCCGCCCCGCAGAGCGGGGGCCCGGTGGTGGAGGTGCCGAAATGAGTGAAACCCTGTTATCGGTCGGCATCGACATCGGCACCTCCACAACCCAGCTCATTCTCTCCCGCCTGACCCTGGCCAACCGGGCTAACCCCTTCTCGGTGCCCCGCATCGCCATCGAGGATCGGGAGGTGCTCTACCGCAGCGGGATTCACTTCACACCCCTGCTCTCCGACACCGTGATCGACGCCGAGGGGTGCGGACCATCGTGGCGGAGGAGTACCGCAAATCCGGCTTTGCGCCGGAGCAGGTGGACACCGGGGCGGTGATCATCACAGGAGAGACCGCTCGCAAGGAAAACGCCCGGGAGGTGCTCTCCGCCCTCTCCCAGTTCGCCGGGGACTTTGTGGTAGCCACCGCCGGGCCGGATCTGGAGTCCATTCTGGCCGCCCGGGGGGCGGGCGCGGATGAATACTCCAGGGAGCATCACACGGATGTATTACACTTTGACATCGGCGGCGGCACATCCAACCTGGCGCTGTACTCCCACGGAGAGCTGGCGGCCACCGGCTGCCTGGACGTGGGCGGGCGGCTGATCAAGCTTGACCGGGAAGGAACCGTGACCTATGTCTCACCGGTGCTGAAGCGCGGGGCGATGTGGGCATCGCCTCCTACCGTTGGGCAAAAGGCCGCGCCGGAGGGGTTGGAGCCCGTCATCCGCTCCATGGTGGAGGCCCTGGAGCAGGCGGCGGGCCTGCGGCCTGGGCGGGACCGGCTGGACGCCTTTCTCACCCAGGGAACCCGCTGGGAGCCCCGGGCGGTGCCGGTGGTCTCCTTCTCCGGCGGCGTGGCCGACTGCATCTACGCACCCCCCGGCGACTGAAGGCCTACGGCGATATCGGCGTGCTGCTGGGTCGGGCCATCGCGGCCTCCCCGGCCTTTCAGGGCGCGGGGCGCTTCCGGGGGGAGGAGACCATCCGGGCCACGGTGGTGGGGGCGGGGAGCCACTCCACCGAGCTGTCCGGCTCCACCATCTACTATCGGGACATCGCCTTCCCCCTGAAGAACCTCCCCATCCTCAAGCTGACCGGAGAGGAGGAGCGGGGGGACGCCGCCGCCCTGGCACAGTGCATCCGGGACAAGCTGGGGTGGTTTGCCGACGAGGGCGGGCTGAGCCCGCTTGCCCTGGCCCTGCGGGGGGAGGGCAACCCCTCCTACGCCCGGGTGGACGAGTTGGCCCGCGGGATTGCCGGGGGCTGGAGCCCCTGCGCGCCCAAGGGATCGCCCCGTAGTGCTGGTGGAGGCCGACCAGGCCAAGGTGCTGGGGCAGGCCATGGCCCAGAGGGTGGAGGGCCCTCTCCTCTGCCTGGACAGCGTGGGGGTGGACAACGGCGATTATATCGACATCGGCGCGCCCGTGGCGGGCGGCGCGGTATTACCAGTTGTCATCAAGACGCTGGTATTCAACAAATCGTAACCGCGAAGGAGCGATCACATGATACTCAAAACAAAGCTGCTGGGGCACGTGTATGAGTTTAAGTCGGTAAAGGACGCCCTGGCCAAAGCAAACGAGGAGAAGTCCGGCGACCGGCTGGCGGGCATTGCGGCGGAGAACGCCGAGGAGCGGGTGGCGGCCAAGGTGGTGGTGGCCAACCTCACCCTGGCCGATCTGCGGGCCAACCCCGCTGTTCCCTACGAGGAGGACGAGGTCACCCGCATCATCCAGGACGACGTGAACGAGAAGATCTACGAGGAGATCAGGAACTGGACGGTGGCCGAGCTGCGGGAGTGGCTGCTGGATGAGAAAAACGGCGGCGACGCCATCCGCCGGGTGAGCCGCGGCCTGACGGCGGAGATGATCGCCGCCGTGGCCAAGCTGATGAGCAACCTGGACCTCATCTACGCCGCCAAGAAGATGCGCGTGACCGCCCACTGCAACACCACCATCGGCCTGCCTGGTACCCTGTCCTGCCGCCTCCAGCCCAACCATCCCACCGACGATCCCGACGGCATCATGGCCTCCCTGCTGGAGGGCCTCACCTTCGGCGCGGGGGACGCGGTGCTGGGCCTCAACCCGGTGGACGACAGTGTGGAGAGCGTCCGGCGGGTGCTGGACCGGTTCCAGGAGATCAAGACCCGCTGGGACATCCCCACCCAGATCTGCGTGCTGGCCCACGTGACCACCCAGATGGAGGCGGTGCGCCAGGGGGCACCCTGCGACCTGATCTTCCAGTCCATCGCCGGTAGCCAGAAGGGCAACGAGGCCTTCGGCCTGGACGGCAAGCTCATCGAGGAGGCACGCCAGCTCGCCCTGCGGGAGGGCACCGCCACCGGCCCCAACGTCATGTACTTCGAGACCGGCCAGGGCTCTGAGCTGTCCTCCGAGGCCCACCACGGGGCCGACCAGGTGGTGATGGAGGCCCGGTGCTACGGCTTCGCCAAGCGGTTCCAGCCCTTCCTGGTCAATACGGTAGTGGGCTTCATCGGGCCGGAGTATTTGTATAACTCCAAGCAGGTGATCCGGGCGGGCCTGGAGGACCACTTCATGGGCAAGCTCACCGGCATCCCATGGGCTGCGACGCTGCTACACCAACCACATGAAGGCCGACCAGAACGACATCGAGGATCTGGCCGTCCTCCTCACCGCCGCCGGGTGCAACTACTTCATGGGCATCCCCCACGGCGACGACGTGATGCTCAACTACCAGACCACCGGCTTCCACGAGACCGCCGCCCTGCGGGAGCTCTACGGCCTCACCGCCATCCCGCCCTTCCAGGCGTGGCTGGAGAAGATGGGCTTCGTGGAGAACGGAAAGCTGACCGAGCTGGCGGGGGATGCGTCCGTTCTGCTGGCGTGAATCGGCGGCCCACACGCGCACCCTGTAGGGCGGGGGCTTGCCCCCGCCGCCTACTCCCATCCCGTAGGGGCGAACTGTGTTCGCCCGCCCTATATCATTGAGGTGACAATATGAACGAACAAGAGCTGCGCTCCCTGGTGGAGCGCATGGTGCTGGAGCTGGCGGGCCAGCCCAACGCTGCGGCCCCGGCCAAGGCCGCCCCGGTGACCGCCGCTGCGGCGGCCGGCGGCTGCCTGGACGACATCACGGAGACCGATTTGCGGCGGCAATATCTGGTCAAAAACCCCAGAAACGGTCCGGCCTTCCTGAATTTTAAAGCTGCGCACCCCCTGCCCGGCTGGGCCTGGGGCGGGCGGCGCCCGCTATAAGACTATATCCATGCTGCGCATGCGGGCCGACCACGCGGCGGCGCAGGACTCGGTGTTTTCCCACGTGGACGACGCCTTTGTGGAAAAAAACGGCTTTGTCCCTGTCCAGACCCTGTGCCAGAACAAGGACGAATACCTGACCCCGCCCCGACCGGGGCCGCCGCTTTGACGAGGCCAATCAGGCCATCATCAAAAAGACCCTGGGCCAGAACCCCAAAGTGGTTCTGGCGGTGGGGGACGGCCTGTCCTCTGCCGCCATCGAGGCCAACGCGGTGGACTGCATCCAGGCGGCCAGGGCGGGACTCAAGACCTATGGCCTGGAGAGCGGCCCGGTGCTCTTCATCAAATACTGCCGGGTGGGCGCCTCCGACCACATTGGGGAGCTGACCGGCGCGGAGGCGGTGTGCCTGCTGGTGGGGGAGCGGCCCGGCCTGGTTACGGCGGAGTCCATGTCCGCCTACCTGACCTACAAGCCCCACATCGGCATACCTGAGTCCAAGCGCACGGTGATCTCCAACATTCACCGCCAGGGTACCACCGCCGTGGAAGCGGGCGCGCACATTGCGGAGCTGATCAAGACCATGCTGGAGAAAAAGGCCAGCGGCATTGATCTGCGGTGAAATACGTCCGCCCGCCTCCACGGGGCGCGCGGCGCGCGTACAAGCGTTTTGCCCTGTGGGCAAAACCTTGATGCCGGGCGAATTTAGTTCGCCCGAGCAGATAAAAGAGACGCTTGGGGGCCCCGTGCGGCCAGCCGCACGGGGAACGGCGGGCGCGCATATTGCGGAGCTGATCAAGACCATGCTGGAGAAGAAGGCCAGCGGGATAGATCTCAAATAGGCGGGAGATCGTAGGGGCCGATGCCCACACCGGCCCGCTCCCCCGTCCCTGCGCCATCCGGCGGGCGGGTGTGGGCGCCCGCCTCTGCAAAACAACGGAGGTGATATTATGACAGGCGATTTGATTCCGGCCAATGTACTGGCCACCCATACCATTGCCAACGTCAGCGAGACGCTGGCGGAAAAGCTGGGCTTGCCCCGGCAGTACCGCTCCATTGGTATCATTACCGCCGACAGCGACGACGTGACCTACTGCGCCCTGGACGAGGCCACCAAGGCCGCGGCGGTGGAGGTGGTGTACGGCCGCTCCCTCTACGCGGGTGCGGGCAACGCCTCCACCAAGCTGGCCGGCGAGGTCATCGGCATCCTGGCCGGGCCCAACCCGGCGGAGGTGCAATCCGGCCTGCGGGCCTGCGCCGAGTTTATGGCCAGCGGAGTGGGCTTCCGCTCGGCCAACGAGGACGGCTCCATCGTCTATTTTGCCCACACCGTCTCCCGCACGGGCACCTATCTGTCCAAGACGGCGGGCGTGCGGGAGGGTGAGGCCCTGGCCTACCTGATCGCCCCGCCTCTGGAGGCAGTGGTGGGGCTGGACGAGGCGCTCAAAGCCTCCGACGTGGAGCTGGCCGCCCTCTTTGAGCCCCCCAGTGAGACCAACTTCGGCGGCGGGCTCCTCACCGGCACCCAGAGCGCGTGCAACGCCGCCTGCGCCGCCTTTGCCGAGGCGGTAAAGGCGGTGGCGGCCCGGCCGAGGGAGATCTGACAGGGCGGCGGAAACACGTAGGGCGGGCGGCCGCAGGCCGCCCC